>Ga0302278_10004805_pt1 | contig 13749 bp, 8 predicted proteins | sample III_Bog_N3_2_FD_194543 | JGI IMG/M metagenome (GOLD analysis project Ga0302278, IMG submission 194543) | Peat permafrost microbial communities from Stordalen Mire near Abisko, Sweden - III_Bog_N3_2 | ecosystem: Environmental > Terrestrial > Soil > Wetlands > Peat | place: Sweden: Abisko... | reverse complement strand
CGCGGTTGCTTCGGCGCAGAAGCTTGAGCGGCTGCATGGCGCGCTCACAAGCCTCGAACAATTCCTGCATCAGTTGCCCGCGCCCGAGAACGACCGCATGACGCAGCGCTACCGCCTCGAGGCGCCTACGCTCGCAAACCTGATCCACTACGATTCACTGCTCGTGGGCCAGTGCGAACTGATGCGCAAGACAGTGACGGGACTTGACGGTCAAACGATATTGCAGATGTTGCCCGATCTCGAAGCGGGGATCGCCGCCATCCGTGAAACGCTGCACGAACGCGAAGCAGTGCTGATGAATTAGCAACAAAGTACCGCCAGGCTCCATCCCGTAGTAGCGCCGATCTCCTGATCGGCTGTAGCGCGGGTCTCCCGACCCGCGCTCTCATCCCAGTCAGTGGCCCCTTTCCGCAGTCCCTCGCCCCGCCCGCCAACTACTCCTGCTTAGGCTCGTCTGACAGGCTTCGCTGTATGTCCTTCGCGACTTCATCGATTGAAGTATGTTGACTGAGTTGTTCGATTTCCTTGCTGTTTTCCATATCCGATAACCCCACCTTGCTCGCAATTTGCTGGTTCATGCTTATTACCGCCGTCACCTCTTTTTCAGTCAACAGAAGTATCTGGAGCACGAGATGTTCCCGCTCATCGGCACGGCGCGCCAGTCGCGATTGCCTCATGAGAATAAGGCTGGCAAGAAGAATAGCCTCCATGGCAACCACGGTTCCGAGAAGCGAAAATGGCATTGGGTCAAAATGCGGAATTCGCGGCACATGCAAAGTGTTTACCAGAATCCAGAAAACGAAGATCAAGATGTGAGCGGCCACATATCCCAGATTTCCCACAACGGCAGCCGTTAAATCCCCCAGTCGTTCCGCCGGCGATCTTCGCGTCAAAAACTCCTGCTCATGTTTGGCGATTGTTTCTATGTGCTCCTGCACATGATTCGGAACCTGCATTGTTTGACCTCGAAAGAAATTTCGTACTCATAAGGTTTGATGACTTCGAGGCGGGTAGTGGCGTGTCATACTGTCGTGTACCGGTCCGCGATCGATTGACTAACTCTTTGGGGCCCGTTCAAATGAACCCAGCTACAACTCCAAACCAGGCAACGAAGGCACAGGGGCCATCCGGCAGCGCGGCTCGGCTGAAACTGGCGCGACAGTGGCATCTCTACCTCGGAACACTGTTTGCCCCCTCCATCATCTTCTTCGCATTTACGGGATCGCTGCAGTTGTTCAGCCTGCACGAGAGCCATCCCGGCGACGCCTATCAGGCCCCGGTATGGATTCAAGAGTTGGCGTCGATTCACAAGGACCAGGTTCTCCAGAAAAAACACAAGCCAGCCCCGCCCCCAGCCGGAGAGCAGAAAGCCCCGCCGGCTGCTGCTGCGCCTAAGCCCCCGCAGCCCGCAAGCAGCGGCCCGAAAGAAGAACCCCGGACGAACAAGTCCACCCTTGCTTTGAAGTGGTTTTTTCTGGCAATGGCGGTGGGGCTCATCTCATCGACACTTCTGGGCATCTATATGGCGTTCAAATTCAACCGAAGCCGGGCGCTGGTGTGGGGCATGCTGATAGCAGGTACGGTAATTCCCCTGGCGCTTATCGTCATGATGACCTAGAGCCGCGGTCTCTACTTGAGATTCGAGGTTGGCTGGTTCGCTCCCCGGCAAAAAGGGCCCTGATGGAGCTACTGCTCAAATGATAACTTCCGGTTTGTCGTTGAAAAGACCTAAACTCTCGAAACGCCTTTCGTCACAACACAGAGCAGAAGCTCAAGGATTGGATTGGCTGGTCGCCGGCGGGTGGGGATAGGTTCTGTCTATTTCGTGTTCGAGTTGTTTGAGAAGCATCAGCTTAGGAGCGTCGAGGCCGCGGTCTGATTCGTTGTGCCAGAGGAGGTCTTTTAGTTTGCCATTAGGGCCGAGGGTATATACCTTGAGTTCGTCTTGTTCCAGATCCGAGCCATCCGGTGACGAGCTACCGTTCGATCCCTCGGAGGCGTCGGCGGGGTTTTGAACAGGGTTTCGGTTAGGGCTATTTGAGCCCAGCGGAATGTTGAGGGGGCGCCTCTCGTTGGGGTTGGTCCTGGGGCGGCCCTTGTAGATCACGAGTATGAGGTCGGCCTCGTGACGGGAGCGGCTCAGGGAGTAACGACCCCAGTCCTGGATGGCGTCTTGGACATCCACAATCGTGTTGCGGGTTTGGCGGTCGACGGTGATGTCGGTTATATCGCGCTCATCGATGGTTTCGACATGGACGGTCTTAGCAGTTTCGAAGACTTCTGGAAGGACGTGGTGCTTGGGCTTGGCGGACGCAAATCCTGCGACGACCAATAGCACGAGGAAGACGACTGATTTGCGCTCCATGTTGCCTCGCGTGCGGCGTGATTGACCCGGATCAAAGACCTGACTCTGAATTAGAAAATCATACGCCTTTGGCCGGCGAACGGGACAAGCCCAACCACGAAAGGAACTAGGTTTCTGGAGAATGTCGCCAATCCGTAGTAACCAAGTTATTTCTGAGATCGGCCGTGATACAAGGGGTTCCGGCTAGCGCCAAGAAAAAGGGCATGCAACCCCAATCGGCATCTCTCTCATCAAACTCAAAGTCAAATCGGCGCCGCGGGGAATAACTCACAAGGCCTTGGATTTATCCACTCATTCCCATCGTAGTTCTTGCCCTCTCCAAGAGAAGCCGCACAAGGCCTGCAATCAGTGACGATGCGCTTTCAAATTCGCGCCTTTCTTTATAGCTTCGTGCCTTTTGCAGTCTTGCTGGCCACCAGTTTCTTCATAGCCCAAAAGCTGGTGCAATCGACCGTGCGTGACGAACTGCGTGGCTCTCTGCGCAAAAGTCAGCTTTCGTTGGCCAGGGGGCAGTCAAATGCCGATTTTCAGAAGAGCCGCTTTCTTAAAATCGCGGGAGAAAGCGCGTCTCTGAAGACCGCAATGCATTTGTTTGATCCCAAATCCGGCGATTCCGGTGATCAGGCCCGCAATGACGCTCAGCCGGATTCCGAACCGGGTACCGCAACTGCTGCGGTGGAAGATCAACTGCGTGGGCTGGGCGAACAGATGGGCTTCGATTTCCTTTCAGTTTCTGCGCCCGATGGAGCACCTCTTGCGGGCGTCGTTCGCCAAGCGGTAGAAATGCCGGGCGGGAAAAGCCAATTTGCTCCATTGGATGAGCCCCTGATCGAACACGGCGAAAAAGGCCTGCTTGTGATCGGCAGCCGAATCATCCGATACGCATCAACACCGATAAATGAGGGTCAAATAGACATCGGCTCCCTTTCCGCGGGGAAGTATTTTGACTTCCCGGGGGCCGCTACTCCATCCGTGCTGATGCATGACGGCGCAGCGATCGAAGCCAACATTCCAGATGTCTCCGGAAGAGATGTGGAGACGTCTTTACACGGCTGTGCGGGCCGATCGGAATGTGATTTTCGATTAGGAGGCGCCAACTGGATATCGGTTCCCCTTGAGGACCTGGGCGGTGGGTATATCTTATGGAGTCTTGAGAACGTGGACGAGGCAACAGGTCCCGTTCAATTGAAACTGCGCAATCTTTTCCTGACGATGGCATTCGGGTCGGTATTGGTCGCTCTGTTATGCAGCATTGTCTCGTCACGTTCCATTGTGAAACCCATTGCGCATGTAGTCTCGCATCTTCGCAACGCTGAGCGAACCGGCGTACTGCCCGACTTCAGGAGCGATCCCTCGCCCACTAAAGAGATCCGCGAGTTGGCCGAGAGCTACCAGCGGGCCGCTGAATCTGTGAGAAGTGCACAGGCGAATCTGCAAGAAGCTTACGTCGAGTTCGTTCGTTCTCTCGCAAGCGCACTTGATGCACGCGATAGGTATACTTCCGGTCACAGCTATCGCGTCAGCCAGCTTTCAAGTGCAACGGCGGCTGCAATGGGGCTGCTGCCCGAACAGATCGAACGGATTCGCGTGGGCGCGATGTTGCATGATATCGGGAAGATTGGCATCGAGGACAGCATCCTTCAAAAGCATGACCAGCTCACCCCGGAAGAATTCGAAATTGTCAAACAACACACCGTGATTGGCCGCCGGATTCTTGAAGGGGTGCAGGGCCTTGCTCCCTACATCGACGCCGTGGAACTGCACCATGAGAATTGGGATGGCACGGGATACCCGAAAGGCCAATCGGGTGAAGAGACGCCCCTCGACGCGCGCATCATTCACGTGTCAGACGCCTATGACGCAATGACTACCGACAGGCCTTACCGGCAGGGAATGAGCCGCGAGCAGGCTATCCGCCACCTGTTCGCACATGCGGGGACCCAATTCGATCCGCGCATTGTGCAGGTCTTTGCCACATTGCCCCACAAGACGATAGCCGGACTACCGATTATGGTGGTAGATCGCGACCTGCTGGCACAACTTGAATCAGTGGAGGCGGGATGAAGAAGGCCGGGCTGCCGTTCCCACCGAGCCAGGGTCTCTCTTCCGCCCCAACACAGTAAACCGCCAATTTCCTGCATCAGAGTAACCATCACGGTTCGCGGCCGTTTGCGCTGCCTGCACGATCCGCAAAGAACTCTGAGATAGGAAACGCATGCAACGGACCCTTCTGCCCGGTACGCCATACCCTCTTGGCGCCATGCCCACGCCAAAGGGCACCAACTTTGCCGTCTTTTCTGAGCACGCCGTCAGCGTATCGGTTTGCTTCTTCGACGAAGCCGGCAATCAGACTGACTGCGTGACTCTTCGCGAGCGCACTGCCTTCGTGTGGCACGGCCTTATTCGCAACATCAAAGCCGGCCAGCGCTACGGCCTTCGCGTTGAAGGGCCATGGGAGCCCGAGAATGGTCTGCGCTTCAACTACAGAAAGCTCCTCGTCGACCCGTACGCCAAGGCCCTCACGGGCGATGTCGATTGGAAAGCCCCCATTTTTCCCTATAGGTTGGAAACCGGTGACGATCTCGTGCAAGACAAGCAGGACTCCGCGCACGGCGTTCCCAAATGTATCGTCGTCGACCCCAACTTCGATTGGAACGGCGATTGTCCACCCGAGATTCCCCTCGCTGACTCTGTTATTTATGAGGTCCATGTTCGCGGCTTCTCCATCCGCAATCCCGGGGTTCCCGAGCATCTGCGCGGCACCTACGCAGGACTTACGTGCGAAGCCAGCATCGCGCACTTGAAGAAACTCGGTGTCACCGCGGTTGAGCTGCTTCCCGTGCATCACTTCATCGACGAAGGCCACCTGGTCGATCGCGGACTGCGTGACTACTGGGGCTACAACACGCTCAGCTATTTCGCGCCAATGTCACGCTACAGTTCATCCGGCGACATGGGCCAGCAGGTTGTCGAGTTCAAGCAGATGGTGAAGGACCTGCACAAGGCGGGCATTGAAGTCATCCTCGATGTTGTTTACAACCACACCTGCGAAGGCAATCGCATGGGCCCCATGCTCTCAATGAAGGGCATCGACAACACCACCTACTATCGCCAGGTCACGGGCGATCCCCGCCATTACATGGACTACACGGGCACCGGGAACACCTTGAACTTGATGAATCCCCAGGTGCTGAAGCTGGTGATGGACTCGCTGCGCTACTGGGTCACCGAGATGCACGTCGACGGCTTCCGCTTCGACCTGGCCAGCACGCTTGCCCGCGAACTGCATGCCGTATCAAAACTCTCCAGCTTCTTCGACACCATCCACCAGGATCCCACGCTCGCCGACGTGAAGCTGATCGCCGAGCCGTGGGATGTGGGCGAAGGCGGCTACCAGGTTGGCAACTTCCCGGTTCTGTGGGCCGAGTGGAATGGCCGATACCGCGATACTGTGCGCCGCTTCTGGAAAGGCGATTCCGGCCTGCTCTCCGACTTTGCTTACCGTCTTACTGGCTCTTCCGATCTCTATGAGATGGACGGCCGCAAGCCGTATGCGTCCATCAACTTTGTCACTGCTCACGACGGCTTCACGCTTGCAGACCTGGTGAGCTACAACGAGAAGCACAACGAAGCTAATGGTGAGAACAACAACGACGGAAGCAACAACAACGACTCCTGGAACATGGGCGCTGAAGGCTCCACCGACGATCCAGCCATTAACGACATGCGCGAGCGCCAGATGCGCAACCTCCTCGCCACGCTCATTCTTTCGCAGGGTGTTCCCATGATCTGCGGCGGCGACGAAGTGGCCCGCACCCAGCACGGCAACAACAACGGCTACTGCCAGGACAACGAGATAAGCTGGCTCAACTGGGAGCTAACCGAGGCCCAACAGCATATGCTCGAGTTCACCTCGAAGCTCATCCACCTTCGCCTTGACCACCCCAACCTGCACCGCCGAAAATTTTTCCAGGACCGCGTAATTCGCGGTTCTGTCGCGAAAGACATTGCGTGGTATAACACAGACGGCAAGGAGCTTGCGGATGAAGCCTGGGGCAACGCATGGAATCGCGCACTGGCCGTGATGCTGAACGGCAAGACTCTGGCAATCAGCGATGAAGAGGGCCGCCCTATCTACGACGACAGTTTTCTGATTGTGGTGAATGCCGCGCACGAAGGCGTGGAATTTGTTTTGCCCGCCGCCCCCGCAGGCACAGCGTGGGTCCAGCTGCTCGATACTGAGAACGGGAAGAACCCTTTCGCCAGGATGAGACCGCGCAAAAAAGTCATCCTTGGCGGCCGTTCATTGCGCGTCTTCCGCGAGCATCCAGCGCAATGATCGAATTCGATCTTGACTGAACCCCCGCCTCTCAGCTCAATGGCCCGGATTCGAGGTGATCAGGAGCCGGCGGCAGGCGACTTGGGATAGGGGAAGTAAAGCTGGTTGCCATCGGGATCAACGACGACCATGAGCCGATAGCCCCACTGCCCGTCTTTCACATCCACGCCGCGCTCCTCAAGCTCCGCGCGCAAGGCGTCAAGCACGCTGAGGTCGAGCGAGATGAACATCAGGCCGTTGCCCACTTTATCGGGCCATTGAGAAGAGAGGATGAGCTCGCAACCCAGCCGATCGACTTGCGCTACATACGCTTTTCCATCTTCCTCATATCGCCACGCCTGCGTGAAACCGAGTTGCTTGACGTAAAAATCGACTGACCTGTCGATATCCGCTACAAACAGCACAGGCCTCGAGTACCACTTATCGCTCATGTTGTTCTCCGTTTGCCGCGTTGGAAATCGACGTTCCGCGATTCGCGTGCGATAAGAATATCTTCGACAAATTGGTCTGAGCAAGCGCGCCGTGGCTCACGGCGTTGCGCCGCTTTATTCGGCTATTCATAGAAGTAAGGTCGCCGAAGCTCGAAAAGTGGTCAATATTGATCATTCTTGGCGAGTTGATTCCTGTAAGATCACCCAGACTGTCCAAGGAAAATTTGTCCGGCGTGAAAATGGACCAGGGAGGATTGACTGTGAAGAGTTCCCCCCGGCCAGCATGACAGCACGCAATGACACTCTCTGCGGCCACCATACTCGCACGAGGAAAGGTAGGATCCGATGAGAGTTCATCTGGTCAATCCAAGCGACAATTCATTTGGCACGGCAGTGATTACGCCACGCTGGCTTTTTGTGCTGGCGGCGGCGACACCGCGAGCGGCGGGCGATCCCATCCTGATAGATGAATCGCTGGAGCCGATCGCGCCGGAGACCATCGAGGCCGGGGATATTGTCGGCATCAGCGTGCACACCGGCAATGCGCTGCGCGGCTACGCTGTGGGCAAGATGGCGCGCGCGCGGGGCGCGTGGGTGGTGTATGGCGGCATTCATGCAACGCTGTTTCCTGAAGAAGCGCTGGAGCGCGGCGAAGGGCATGCGGTGGTGAAAGGCGACGGCGACATTGCCTGGGGCAAGGTGGTGATGGATTGCCTGAAAGGCGCGCCGGAGCGGGTTTACGAGGGCGGCCGAATTGAAGGCAGCCAGTTTTTGGCGGCGCGCTGGGACCTGATGGATCCGGCGAAGTATATGTGGGCCTCAGTGCAAACCATTCGCGGATGCCCCAAACACTGCTCGTTTTGCAGCGTATGGCGAACGGATGGGCAGAAGCCTCGGCAGCGGAATTTTCAAAGCGTGATTGATGAGATTGTGGCGCTGCGCCGGCTGGGATTCAGATTCATCGCGTTGGCCGACGATAACTTCTATCCCGTGACATTTACCGATCTGCGGCTGGCGCGGGAGCAGGGCAATGCGGTCCGGCTTGAAGAACTGACGACGATTCGCAATGAGCGGATGCAATTGATGGAGGAGCTGGCCAAGCTCCCCAAAGATATGGTGTTCTTTACGCAGATGACCATGGAAGCGGGCGAAGACGGCGCCTATCTGGATGCAATGCGCAAGGCTAACATCAAGGGCGCGCTGGTAGGCGTTGAAGCGGTAACTCCTGAGGGGCTGAAGGCGGTTTTCAAAGATTGGAACTACTCCGGCGAAGCACTTGCAGTGCAGTTGCAGACATTCAAGAAGCACGGCGTGCATGTTTTGGGGTCGTTCATCTTCGGCCTTCCTACTGACCGGCCGGCAACTTTTGACGCGACGGTTGCAATGGCCATGAAGGCGGGCGTGACATTTGCGCAATTTGTCATGATGACTCCGTTCCCGGGCACGGTTGACTTTAATAAATGGGAGAAGGAGCAGTCGACGCATCCCACGCTGGTGGGCGATGTGCCCATTACGCGCTACTGGATGATTCCGACTGAAGTAAGGCCCAAGATGTTTACGCCGCACCCCACCATGAGCTCCGACGAAATAAGAGAGCGCACGCAAAAGGTGTGGGACCGCTTCTATAACTGGAGCGCGATCTGGGAGCGGTCGGGCTGCACACCAAATTTGAAGTCGCGCATCGCGTTCATCTTTCTATCCAAGCTCTACCGCCAGATGTACGCGGGCACGGGAATTTCGACTGACAGCGCGCGGCGCAAGAAGTCGAAGGCGTGGGCACGGTGGACAGCGCACCAGTGCAAGAAGCTGTTTGAAGCCAAGCCGATGCCCGAGTTGCAGGGTCCGAAGTGGGAGATTGGATTGCCTGCGCCCTTTGTTGTAATCGCGGATCGATGAGGCCCGTGGCCTGGGAAGTTCCCACCCTTTTCACGATGAGGCCCTGAAAAGGATGGGGCAACTGGCCGCCTTTGGTGAAGGTCGATATCGATAATCGTTCGGGCCTGAATGCGTCTGCTCCGTCCGTAAAGTGCGACCAGTCGCGACACCGGAGTCTAACTCCGCTAACCCCGCTAGCTCCGCTGCTTTTCCTACCCCAGCGGCCTAATCTCGTTCGACACTCCACCCGCTGCGGGAATATAGCACTTCGTGGTGTAGTCCATCACCATGCGGTCGGCGTTGAAACGCCAACCTAATGTTCGAATAGTCCGTTTCATGCGCTTGATCCAGCCGCGCGGCAACCCGTCGCGGTCGCGCTCATAGTAGAGCGGGATCAATTCTTCAGTCAACACCCGATATAAATCTTCGCCGTCGCGACTGTCGTGCACATCCATATTGGAGTGAGTACGGCCACGGCCAATGGCAAATCCGTTGAGCCCGTCGTAGGCCTCGGCCCACCACCCGTCGAGCACGGAAAGATTCAAACCGCCGTTGAGAACAACTTTTTGCCCACTGGTGCCCGAGGCCTCCAACGGGCGGCGCGGATTATTGAGCCACACGTCGACGCCCTGCACAAGGTGGCGGCCCACGTTGATGTCATAGTCTTCAACGAAAACGAACTTGTCACCGAACTCGGCATTGCGCATCATCTGCGCAATCTGCTGTAGCACGCGCTTGCCGGGCTCGTCATGAGGATGCGCTTTGCCGGCAAACAAAAACTGCACGGGGCGCTTGGCGTCATTCACCATCGCCGCCAGTTGTTCCATATCTCTCAGCAACAAATTTGCGCGCTTGTAGGTGGCAAAGCGGCGGGCAAATCCGATGGTGAGCGCGTCGGGCGACAGCACTTTGTCAAGCCGCTTGAGCGTTTCGACCGGCTCGTTACGGCGCTCGTACTGCTCGTGCGCGCGGCGCCGCACAAACTCAAGCAGCTGCGCCTTCAGGCTCAAGTGCGTTTCCCACAGCTCGCCGTCGTCAACCTCTTCAATCGCGGCCCAGGTGTGGTCTGCGCCACTCTGCTTATGCCAGTTCATGCCCAGGTGACGGTCGTAAAGCTTGGCCATTTGCGGCGCGAGCCACGAGGGAACGTGTACGCCGTTGGTGATGTGGCCAATCGGCACCGCATCTTCGGGACGGCCGGGATAGAGCCCTCGCCACATGGCGCGCGAAACTTCGCCGTGCAGCGACGACACCGCGTTAACGCGCCGCGCCAGCTTGAGGCCCAGCACGGTCATGCAGAATAGCTCGCCGGAATCGGTGGGGTGCTCGCGGCCAAAGCCCATCAGGTTTTCATGGCTGATGCCAAGCGATTCGCGCAAGGGGCCGAGATGCTCCTCAATCAGTTCGGCACTGAAGCGGTCGTGGCCAGCGGGCACAGGCGTGTGCGTAGTAAAAATCACTTCGCGCGGAATCATGCTGGCCGCCGCGTAGAAGTCCAGGCCCTCTTCTTCCATGCGCGAACGGATAGCCTCGAAGACCGCAAAGCCGCTGTGGCCTTCATTCAGGTGCAGCACGCCCGGCGAAATTCCCATGGCCTTAAGCGCGCGGAAGCCGCCCACGCCCAGCAGCAGCTCCTGCCGGATGCGTGTGCGCGAGTCGCCGCCGTACAGCCGCGAGGTTGTATCGCGATCTTCGGGCGCGTTGCCTTCAACATTTGAGTCGAGCAGCAGCAGGTCGCAGCGGCCCACCTTCACGCGCCAAACCTTGGCGCGGATGGGCGTGCCGCGAGTGGCGATTTCAATGGTGACCGGTTCTCCGTTGATGCCGATCGCCGGCTGCATGGCCAGTTGGTTCACGTCGGTCTCGAGATACTCCTCGCGCTGCCAACCGGTGTTGTCGAGCCGCTGTAGAAAGTAGCCCTGGCTATAGAAGAGCCCGATGCCGATTAACGGAATGTCGAGATCGGATGCGCTCTTGATGTGGTCTCCCGAAAGGACGCCTAAACCGCCTGAATAAATCGGCAGCGATTCATGCATGCCAAACTCCGCTGAGAAGTAGGCAACGGGACGCGTGCGCAGAACCCCGGCATGATTTGCGCCCCACGTGTGGTCGGCGTTCAGATACTCCTGCTGGCGGCGGTACACGTAGTTGATGCGGCTGTGGAGCACCAGCTCACTGGCGCGTTTCTCAATTTCGCCGAGCGGCATTTCGTTCAGCAGCGATATGGGGTTCTGATTCAGTTGCCGCCAGCGCAAGGGATTGAGATCGCGGAACAGGCTCACGCAATCCTGGTCCCAACACCACCACACATTGCGCGCCAGCTCCCACAGCTTCTCCTGCGCCGGGGCGATGAACCGGTCCAGTGTGCGCGCCTCGCTCACAATCGGCGCCACCTGCCCGGCGGTTTCAACCAGCATGCGGATCTCGTCTTCGCGAAACTCGCGCTTCTCCTTGGTTTGAACCACCAGTACGCCCTGCAGGACCCCGCGATCGATAAGCGGCACGCCAAGAAACGAGCGATACTCCTCTTCGCCGGACTTCTGAAAGTACTTGTAGCGGGGATGATTGCGGGCGTCGGCCACCCAAACCGGCAGCAACTGCTCGGCAACCAGTCCGGTTAACCCTTCGTTGATGGGCATGCGCAGCGTACCAATGCTTTTTGGTTGCAGACCCACCGTGGCCGCCAACACCAGGTTTGAGCGATCGGGCTCAAGCAAGTAGGCCGAGCACACGTCGGTATTGAAACGCGAGGCAATCAGCGCCACAATCTTCATCAGCACTTCAGCCGGTTTGCCCTCCTCTTCGGCAAGGCTGCCAATCTCTTCTACAGTCAATACGAGGTCAGGGTTGGCTGCATCATGGGGCGGATTCATCGCATCACCTTTGGCTTTCGTTAAGAAGATTCAGGGTTGAAAACTATGGATCGCATGCGTTGACAGGTATGCGCCGCTCCGGCCGGGGCAAAAGCGAAATAATCAAAATCGATGCCTTCAATGGGTAAAGAAGGCTAATGCTTGCAGGGAAACTCCCAAGGCCGTAATCGGGATAGTTTTGACAATACCATAGGCGCTCACGCATGAAGACTACGTAAGATTTGCGTAGTCTGGCGCCACATCTGGCGGCGAGGAACCTTCGACATCGCCCAGGGCAGGCTCTGCCAGCACCGCCGGCCCACCACCCCAGCGAATACAAATCATTCGCCGAAGTCCCCGGTCAGGAGAGGTCGCGGAAAAACTCGGCAAATGCGAACCAATTACCTGGAGACGAGGTTAAGCCGCATGCATCGTGCTCGAGGTTGCCGGCAAAGCCCGCAACGCGGGCGAAATACGGTAGCCTCGGGCGCAAGCCCGGGGTTCAAACGCATAGCCCCTTAGCAAGCCCGCTTTAGCGGGCGAAAGAAACTGCCGAAAGAATCAATGGTCGCTACCACTTTAATGCCGCTGTTTTGAAAGGGCACGGATTTATCCGTGCCGTAAACGGCCAAAATGAGGTGGGGTTTTAACTCCTGAGGGACGTTTTTAGGTGTCTCCATTCCACCCGGCGAAGGCTCCCGCAGCCAATGGAGGCCGGCGGTGCTGGCTAGTGGACTCCGGATAGTTTACAAAAATCTTCGGCGCCAGAGCGGAACGCTCTGGCGCCGGCACTTGCTTAGTTAACGGCTATTTGTGTTCGCCGTTGGTGTGGACGGCGGTTTCATCGCCGTTCGCTCCATTGCCGTTGGGCGCGCCTTGCAGCATCTTGGCCAGCAGCACGTTGATCAAGCTCCCCTGGTCGGCGCCGCCGCCTGCCATGATGTCGGGAACCAGTTTTATGTGGTTAGTCGCAAGCGCCTGCGCAATCTGCACCGCCGCGTAGTTGCCCGACTCCATCGACGCAATCTTCATCTTGATTACGTCAGCCTCGGCCGTACCTACTGCGCGCGCCTTCTCAGCGTCGGCGTTGCCCACCATGATCACTACCTTGGCATCGGCGTCGGCGTTCACGGTCTTAACCCGCGCGTCAGCGTCGGCGTTGATCGTTTTCACGCGCGCATCGGCCTCGGCGGTAATGGTCTTCGACTGGCCCGCGCCCTGCGCCTGCTTCACCACAGACTGCGCGGCAAAGTCGGCAATTGAAACACTCCGCTCCGCGTCCACCACGCGGGCCTGCGTGTCAGCCATCGCCCTGGCTTGTTGCAGGTCCTTGCGCGTCTCTTCGGCAAGCTGTTGCGTTTTATACGTCACCTGCTCCTGCTCTGCAATCTTGCGGTCGGTGAGCGTTTTCATCAGCGCTTCAGGTGGAGTAATGTCGCCGATCAGCGTGTCGATGGCGTTTACGTTGTACTCAACCAGCGCGGCTGATATTGCCAATTTGGCCTCTGCCTGGCGCTCACTGCGCTTCTTCAGGAACTCGATCACATCTGAGGTCTGCGCTGCATTTCTGAAGTAGTTGCCGATGGTAGGCTCCAGCACCTGCGTCACCAGGTTCGCCATGGTGCCAAAGCGCGCAATCACCTTGGGAGCGTCGTTGCGCGGTATATGGATAATCTGGCTCACGTCCAGGTTGAATGTAAAACCATCCCATGAACGCACTGTGATCGTAGACAACCGCTCGTCCAGCTTGTGCGCCTCGCTCTTGCCCGTAGCCCAGTTCAGCACAATGTTTGCCGTGGGCACAACCTCAACCTTGTGCGTGTAAGGGTTGATGGCATATTTGCCCGGATCGAGCGGATCTACCCACACGCCTTTATGGCCTTTCTT
>Ga0302278_10004789_pt1 | contig 13788 bp, 13 predicted proteins | sample III_Bog_N3_2_FD_194543 | JGI IMG/M metagenome (GOLD analysis project Ga0302278, IMG submission 194543) | Peat permafrost microbial communities from Stordalen Mire near Abisko, Sweden - III_Bog_N3_2 | ecosystem: Environmental > Terrestrial > Soil > Wetlands > Peat | place: Sweden: Abisko... | reverse complement strand
GCCCGCGCGGTTCGGGCGGTAGGGTTGGAATGGCAGCGCGGGATTGGTAGGCCGGGGATTTATCCCGGCATTGAGATCCGGGAGCGATGCATTTCGGGCGGTAGGCCGGGGATTTATCCCCGGCTTCGAATCGGCCAAAATTCGCGGCCTTCAGGCCCTGAGGTATGCTTTCCGGTCTCTTGCAATATGGCCGTCGGGAGAAAAGCATACCTCAGGGGTTAAAACCCCCGTCCAGTGGGGGCGTTGTATTGCCGGGGATGAATCCCCGGCCTACCGCTCCCGGCCCGCACGCTTCCCGGCGTCCGGCGGGTTGGGGTTCGAGGATTCCCCGGTCTGAAAATCCAGACCTGGGCCACCCGCCTTTCTCTGGATGGTGTATCATTTCTTCCATGAAACGTGAATGGCAACCTACGATTCGGAGAGTAAAAGCGCTTTTGTGGGGACTCTTTTTCATTTTTGTTTACATTTCCGCCTATGGACAAAGCGCATTTCAAGTGAACTATGAAGTGATTCGGAAGTCTGTGGTGTTTATTTATGCTCGCGGCGCAGATGGTCAGACGCAACCCGCTGGAACAGGATTCTTGATTAGCATTCCAACAAAGTCAAATCAGAATAAAGTGTATGTAATTCTCGTAACAGCTCGGCATATGGTCGATCCGTCCTGGCTAGGGTGTCAGACTATCAACTTCGAACTTGTCGCAAGATTTAATAAAAAGAGTTTCGATCCAAAATCAAATGACCAGGGAACGGTTGACTATGATTTCCGGGACGATTCATTGAAGGGATTGAATTGGATTGTTCCTCTAGATAACTCTGTAGACATAGCATATAGGATTCTAGATGCCCCCAAACTCGAATCGCTAGGTGTTGAGTACATTGCCTTATCACCTATCAACTTTCCTAAGCCAAATGAATTGCAGAGTTTAGAAACTGGATCACAAATCATGTCTGCCGGTCTGTTTCCTGGCGCATCAGGGAAAAAACGCAATTACCCAATCTTTAAGTTTGGCTATATTTCAAGTCGCCCGGATGAAAAGATAAGTTCCCAAGTTTGTCCGAATGGAAGACAAATGGATCTCACACAATGGATGATCGCCGCGAGTCTTGTTCCCGGCAACAGTGGATCTCCGATCTTCTTTGTCCCTGTCGGCTTCAACGGAGTATCATTCGGCGGGGCAGGAAGAGCCACCTTAATTGGAGTGCAATCAACATCTTTTGTGGGGTGGGACATTGCAGGAATGTCTCCAATTCAATTTCTTATTGATTCTCTCAAGAGCGCAAATATACCGGATGCAGATTTTTCAGTATTCGAATCGCCAGTAACCCCACCCGTTATGCCAAGCGTAAACGTTCACTAGAGACCAACTATATATTTATAACTAAAGGCTTTGTTTAATATATACGAGTGTGTCTCATGCCAGGTCTAGCCTTCGTATCACTAAAACGCCCACAATCACAGACAAGTATTGACATTCGATCAAATCTGGATCTACCAAATCTCACTTCGGCTAGCTGTGCTTGCCCTTCCACTCGGCGTAGGGGCCCTGGAAGTCTTCGATGCTGTCTTCGTGGAAGACCCAGAGGCGGGTGGCTACTTCGTCGATCAGGTCGTGGTCGTGCGTGACTAACAGGACTGTGCCTTCGTAGCGCTGGAGGGCGAAATTGTACGGATTCTCAGTCGGGCCGAACTGCGGCGTTGCCTTGTTTGCGGGCAAACTCATGCAACGCCCGATCGAAGGTAACGAGTTGGGCGTTGCTGGCTTCCGCAAAGGCCAGCAGCCAGCAATCTCCAACCCACTTTGAGGCCTGTTTAGCGGCAAAGGGATGGGTGGCCTTGCGGAACTCGGCTTCGAGGTTCGGGGATTCCGGATAGAACTCGACGCGGGGATCGGCTAGCCAGCGGTCATAGACGTCCCAGGCCTTGCTCAGCGTGAGCGTCTGGTCGCCCATGACGGCCGTATTGGTAAGCAGACGCAACAAACCTAGTTGCGTATAGCGGGAGAAGATGAGGCGGTCGTCGTTCGGCAAGCGATTGAGCCATGCCCAGACAACTGCGTTGTGCGGGTGGCTGTTGACGGAGAGCGCAAGCCAGACATTGAGATCAAAAAATAACAAGGTCATGGGGATTCTCGTCCACGGGGAAGCGAGGCCCAAGCTTGCCTGTGCCCGTAATGAGGGGGCCGGTTACCCGTTTGCCCTTTTTAGGCTCGGCATAGGTCTGCTCGACCGCTCGCACAATGAGGGAACGGATAGAGACGCCGGAGGTATGGGCGCGCTCTTTCAGCCGCTCGTGCAGCGATTCCGGGAGCTCGATAGTGGTTCGGGCGGGCATGAGATCATTATGCCACAAACCTCAATTTAGTTGTGTTTGCCTTTCCACTCGGCGTAGGGGCCTTGGAAGTCTTCTATGCCGTCTTCTTTGAAGACCCAAAGCCTTGTGGCTACTTCGTCAATTAAATCATGGTCGTGGGTTACTAACAGGACCGTGCCTTCGTAGCGCTGGAGGGCTATGTTGAGGGCGTTGATGGCTTCTAAGTCTAAGTGGTTGGTCGGCTCGTCGAAGATCAGGATGTTGGGCTTGGTGAGGATGAGCTTGCAGAAAGCCAGGCGGGCTTGTTCGCCGCCGCTTAGCGCTTTGGTCTGTTTGTCGCCTTCTTCGCCGCTGAATAACATCTGGCCTAAGATGCCGCGGATGTCTTCTACGTGGGCGTCGGGCTTCCAGCGATGGAGCCACTCGGCAACCGAGAGGCCGTGCTCGATGGTTGCGCCTACGTCCTGCGGGAAGTAGCCGATCTGGGCTTCGTGGCCCCAGAAGACGGAGCCGGAGTCTAACTCGAAGTCCTTGTCGGCGAGGCCGGGATAGTTATTCAAGAGGCTCTTGAGGAGCGTGGTCTTCCCTGCCCCGTTGCGGCCCATGAGACAGATCTTCTCGCCGCGGATCAGGTTGGCGGTGAAACCGTCGAGGACCTTGTGCTCTCCATAGAACTTGGTCAGGTGCTTGAATTCGAGGACATGCTTGCCGCTGGGGCGAAGCTGGTCAAAGCGGATGTAGGGGCGGGCGATGTTGGAGCGGGCGAGGTCGTTGGTCTGGAGGCGCTCGACCTCTTTGCGGCGGCTGGTGACTTGCGAAGAGCGGGTTCCGGCGGAGAAGCGGGCGATGAAGTCGTTGAGCTGGGCGATCTTCTTTTCGCGCTGGGCGTTTTGGGATTCGAGAGTGGAGCGGATCTGGGTCTTGGCCATCACCATCTCGTCATAGCCGCCAGTGTAAGTAATGATGGTTTCGTAGTCGATGTCGGCGGTGTGTGTAGTGACGGAGTTGAGGAAGTGCCGGTCGTGGGAGATGGCGATGAGCGTGCCGTCGTAGTTCTGGAGGAAGTCCTGGAGCCAGTGGATGGATTCGAGATCGAGGTAGTTGGTGGGCTCGTCGAGGAGGAGGGCCTGGGGCTTGCCGAAGAGGGCCTGGGCGAGGAGGACGCGGACCTTCTGGCCGCCCTGGAGCTCGGACATTTTGCGCTCGTGGAGGGATTCGGCGATGTCGAGGCCGTCGAGAAGGATGGCGGCATCGGCCTCGGCGGTGTAGCCGTCCTCGTCGCCGATGACGCCTTCAAGCTCGCCGAGGCGCATTCCGTCGGCGTCGGTGAGCTCGGATTTCTCGTAGATGCGGTCGCGCTCGTCGAGGGCTGCCCAGAGGGGGCGGTTGCCCATGATGACGGTGTCGATGACGCGATAGGCGTCGAAGGCGAACTGGTCCTGGCGGAGGACACCGAGCTTGCGCGGGCGGACGACGGTGCCCTTCTGGGCTTCGAGCTCGCCGGTGAGGATACGCATGAAGGTGGTCTTGCCGGAGCCGTTGGGTCCGGTGAGGCCGTAGCGGCGGCCGGGGATGAAGGCGACGCTGACATCCTCGAAGAGGAGCTTCGAGCCGTAGCGCATGGTTACATTGCTGACACTGATCATTCTTCTTCTGGTTCCTGTAGGCGGGCCGTGACTGGGTAACGGCTGCGCGGGCCGGATGAAGCCGGGGTTGGAGCGAGGTTTTGGGGCGCGCAGGCGCGGTAGGCCCCGGAGAACTGCTGCTCTTTCAGTTTCTCATAGGCGCGGCGCGAGAGGGCGACTTTGCGACACTTTTGCGATAGTTGCGTCTATATAAATGGAGCGGTTCTCATGCGGCGGCTGCCGGAGTGGCCGGTGGAAGAGGCGCGGAGGACGGCGAGCCAGACGGGTTTGCCCGCTACTGGCTATACTGATGAAGGAAAGTACAATCCATAACCCAGCCGCGAGGCTGGTCACCTGACGAGGTCAACGAACCGATGAGATCCTTTTTCGAACGGCTGCGCGCACGCCGTCTCGCTTCAGTGTTTGTCTTGCTTGCCACGCTCTCAATCGCCATTGTGGCCGGTTCCTTTGCCGCCCACGGGGTCCGCGGACAGGAGAAAGATAATTCGAGCGCCGACGCCACTCCCTTGAAAGTGGTTGATTCCACGGTGGCTCCCAACGAATTTGTGAAGATTGCCCAAAGGGTTGGGCCGGCGGTGGTGAACATCAACACCCAGACGCTTCCCAAGCAGTCCGCGAACCGGGGCGGACGCAATTTTCACGGCCGCACGCTGCACCCGCCGCAACAGCCCGGCGACAACGATCAGGACCAGGACCAGCAGGGCCAGGGCCAGGACCAGGGGCAGGGCAACTTCCAGGACTTTTTCAACCGCTTCTTCGGCGGGCAGATGCCTGACATGGGTGGAGACGACGGGCAGGTCCGCGAGTCGCTTGGCTCGGGCTTCATCGTCGATCCGAAGGGCTACATCATTACCAATTACCACGTGATCGAAAAGGCCGACAAGATTTATGTCAAGCTCTCGACCGACGACGAGGAAAGCCAGGATCTGGGCAGGCCGGCGCGGGTGATCGGCTTCGACAAGGCCACGGATCTGGCGGTGATCAAGATCGATGCCAGCAAGCCGCTGCCGACGGTGACACTGGGCAACTCAGACAACTCGCAAGTGGGTGACTGGGTGGTGGCGATCGGCAGCCCGTTTGCGCTGAGCCAAACCGTGACCGCGGGGATTATCTCGGCCAAGAACCGGACGATCGAGCCCGGCGTCAACGGCCAGTTCCAGCACTTCATTCAGACAGACGCGGCGATCAATCCGGGCAACTCCGGCGGACCGCTGCTGAATATGCTTGGGGAAGTGATCGGAGTGAACACGGCCATCTTCACGCAGTCGGGCGGCTACCAGGGCCTGGGCTTCGCGATGCCGTCGAAGAAGGTTGTCGAGGTATATAACGACCTGGTCAGCCCGAGCCACAAGGTAACGCGCGGCTCCATCGGCATCGAATTCCATCAGGGTCTTTCCGGCGCGGTCAGCCGCGTCTACGGCTTCAAGAACGGCGTGCTGGTGAACAAGGTTGTTCCCGATGGCCCGGCGGACAAGGCCGGCCTCAAGTCCGGCGACATCATCACCGCGGTTGACGGGCGCTCGATCAAGGACGGCGACGATCTGGTGGATGAAATCGCCAGCCGCCGGCCGGGCAGCAGCATCCGGCTCGGCTACGTGAGGGACGGCAAGCAGGCCGACACCACGGTCACCATCGGCGACAGGGACAAGGTCTTTGCCGATATGGGAAACCAGCAGGCTGAGGCGAACCCGGACGAGAAGGGCGACGCGGGCGAGGCCAAGCTGGGCATCGTGGTCCGCGACCTTCCGCAGGCAACCGCGGCCAAGCTGCATACCTCCGGCGTGATGATTCAGTCGGTGCGGTCCGGCTCATTCGCCGATTTGCTGCAGCCCCCGCTTGAGCCCGGACTGGTGATCACACGCATCAACAAGCAGGCCACCGGGACCAAGGAGCAGTTCGATGCCGTGGTCGGCAAACTCAAGTCCGGCGACGACGTAGCCTTTGAAATCGTTGATCCGCAGCATCCCAACGATGGCATCAACTACATTGGCGGGACGCTTCAGTAGCGTTTATGAGGGCGCCGGGAGCGAAGCCGCTTCCGGCGCCCTTTTCCTCTGCCGTTTGGGTTTTTTTTGTTTCTGGAATGCGTGGGTTCGTGGTTTCCCACCCATTCGCAAAGAACGCGAATGGATGGGGCACCCCGCACTAGATTCCTGATGCCCAAGCGATTTTTTCGTTGCTCCCGCATGGGACAGTTCGCTAAACTTCGACGCAAGGTACCGTCTAAACCGTTCTTCGGGAGGTGGATCAGCGTGGCTTTTCTTCGTGCAGGCCTGGCATTGGCGCTGATGGCGGCGCTGGCCGCATCTCCGGCCTTTGGCGCCACCGGCCATCGCGCGCCCGCCAGCGCCCATGCGACACACCACAAGCATCAGGGAAAGTCGAAGGCGAAAAGGCCGCATGGCCAGCAGGCCATCGAGCCAAGCCGGGTGATGGAGATTCAGCAGGCGCTGATTCGCGAGCACTATCTGACGGGTGAGGCCAACGGCAGATGGGACGAGGCCACCAAAGCCGCCATGGTGAAGTATCAGGCCGCCCATGGCTGGCAGACGAAACTCATGCCCGACTCCCGGGCCCTGAAGAAGCTTGGCCTGGGCCCCGATTACTCGAACGCGATCAACGCCAAGAACTCCTCGTTCGCTCCGCCGCCAGCCGCAGGGACGACTCCGCCGGTGCAGGCGGCCGGTTTTGCGGAGGCGGCGGGGGTGAACCCGTAGAAGAATACCTTGCGAGATCAGAGCGAGAAAGCTGGAAGGCTCATGCAGCTTTCACGTCGATTTGAGCGGAGCGGGACCGGGGCTTGGACTTTACGATGATCTCCACATCCTGCCCCAGCGCCAAGAGAAACTTCATCAGCCGCTCGACTGAGAATCCCTCCAGCTTGTAATGCAATAATGCGGAGACCTTGGGCTGGTTTACCCCCAAGGCGTTCGCGGCGGCGGCCTGGGTAAGACGCCTCCGCTCGACAATGCGGTTGATGGCCGCGCAGAGCCGGACCTTGGTGTCGAGCTCAGCGGCATCCGGCAAACCAAGATCGGCAAAGACATTGCCGCTGCTTTGAACGACTCTTGCGGCGTCTTCTCTAGCCATATTTCTCCTCATATTTCCGTTGCGCGATCTTCAACCGTTCCCTTGCCAATGCGGAGCATGGGCGCCGTCCCTCCGGGACTCCGGTTCTCTTCTCTTATCGCTCCTTCCCAGCACTGAAGCGCTGGGCTAACAACCGCTGCGCCTACGGCGCGGGCGGCTGGCTGCTGCCAGGATGGAGCGCTCCGGCGCAGGCCCCTTTGAGGGGCTGCCAACCACTATTAAACCTCTGGCTCTTCCGGAGGCTACTTACTCGCCCGATTCCCCAATACTACAGCGGCGGCATTCCCTGCAACAGAAACTCGTAGCGCGGGCGCAGGGTCTCCGGGCCGGAGGTAATGGTGCTGTCCAGGTGAATGAGCGAGTCGTCCTTGTCGTACCGGGGCCACGCGGGCAGGCCAAGGCCGTTGGGGTCGCCGGTTTTGGCGAAGTTGGTCCAATAAGCCATCATCTGCTCGCTCAGCTTGCGGTCTTCGGGGCGGACGGTCTCGCCGGGGCGCGTGTCGAGGGTGCCGAAGATGTACTCGACATCGTCGGAGTGGAAGGCGAATGTGCCGGGGTGGTACTTGCTGGGAAGCGCGGGCAGCTCAAAGTGATAGCGGTAGACCGGAGACTCCCCCGTTTTGCGATGCGCCTCGATCCACTTCCATGTGCTGAAGGCAATGAAGTTGTCACTGCCGTAGTCGATGGCTGAACGCGCCGCCTGCTCATCGGTATCGCCGGGATAGAGCTTGAGAAACTCCGCGGCGCCCTCCTTGAAGTGTTGATCCGCATACGCCTTCCACTTTGCTACCGTCATGCCATTGGCAAGGGAGGTGTTCTCGTCGCGGTTCCAGCCTGCCAGCAAGGGCACATGAGCCTGCCGCCCGGCCGCGTAGGTCATTTCCACTGGCTCGGTAAGCACTCTGCCATCGACGCAAGGCGGAATACCGCTGATCCACTGGGTCCTGGCGGCCTCAAGAATCTTGTCAGTGGGCAGGGCGCGCAACTCCCCCAGCGACTTGACGCCGAGCGAGGCGACCCATTCGCCATCTTTCTTCTCCGCGGCCTCAAGAGAGCCGGTCGGAGGCATATCGGCAAAGGCCGCCCCGCTTTCTCCAATGGCTTTGTGAAAGAGCCCCCGGGCGGCGGGTGACGCAATCAGTGTGCTGACCGCAAAGGAACCGGCGCTCTCGCCGAAGATGGTCACGTTCTCTGGATCGCCGCCGAAGCTGCCGATGTTGGCCTTGACCCACTGGAGCGCGGCCACCATGTCGAGCAAGCCGTAGTTCCCCGCCGCGCCATTGGCCTCTTTCGCCAGATCTGCCGTGGCCAGAAAGCCGAAGACGCCCAGCCGGTAGTTGATGGTGACCAGAACCACGCCGTTGTGAGGCAGAAAGTCGCCGTTGTGCCGGGGCTCGGAACTGGCTCCGGCAACGTAACCCCCGCCGTGAATCCAGAACATCACCGGCAGCTTGCTCTTGGCCTTTGCATCGGCGGGCGCGTAGACGTTCAGGAAGAGGCAGTCCTCGCTGGGCCCGCTATCCTCAAAGATCATGTCATCCCAGATGCGGTTCTGGGCGCAACGGGCGCCGAAGCTGGTTGCGTCGCGCTCGCCCTTCCAGGGGAGCGCCGGCTGGGGAGCCTTCCAGCGCAGATCGCCGACCGGAGCGGCCGCGTAGGGCAGGCCGAGAAATGCCTTGACCTTGCCATCGTTGATGGTCTTGCCGTGTGCCTTGCCCTGCACGGTCTTTACCGTCAGCGGGTCCGCATGGACCCGAGCCGGCATCCCTGCCGCCAGCCCCGCGATCACCAAACCGCAAGCCGTCTTCAACCCCAGATGCATTGCAGAAATCCTCCGCAGAACACCATATCAGGATTGGCCCGCGGGGCGTTGGATTCAGCCGTCCCGGTTGAAACGCGAGTGCTCCTACTTGCCGATGACATCGATGGGCGCCGAGATCGTCCTGGGCGGCATACAGGCGTTGTTGTCGCAGGCTTGGTAGCGAAGGCGGGCCTCGATCAGATGTTCGCCTGGCACGGCCACAATGCTCGCCTGGATGATGAAGTCGCCGGTGTAGACGCTGAGCTTCGTACCTGGGTCGATGGGCAGCGTAAAGTCAATGCCGGGCGGATAGACGGCCCCATCGAGGCGCACGCCGGAGCCATTGGAGATCGAGAGAGTGGTCGAGATCAGTTCCTCCGCTTTAGGCGTGTGGGAGTTGATGTGCAGCCCCGGCGCAATGCGGAAGTGGAGCGCGATTGTGGCCGGCTTGCCGGCGGGGACGGTGACCTGTTCGGGGTAAAGATAGGTGACGGCCGGAGGCCTGGAGATGGAGCGGGGGGTAAGATTCTGCGCCTGAGCGAGAAGACCGGCCAACGCAAGGGCCAGGGCTGCGGCGATGCGCATCGCGGGGCTGTTCACTTGCGGGCTGGGGGAGCGCATCATTTGGCAACCCCCAGAGCTTTCCTGATGTTGGCTTCGATTTCGGCCTTTGAGGTGAGTCCCAGTTGCGAGGCCACCACGGTTCCATTGCGGTCCACAAAGAAGGATGCGGGCAGGGCGTCGAGGCCGCCGTAGGGTTTGCTGAGCGAATCGCCGTCGATCAGCACCGGGTAGGGCATGTGCATCTGCTGGACAAATCGCGCGATTTCCTGCTTTTCGCCGCTCAACTTCGCGGGGTCATCGCGGTCAATATCATCCACGGAGATGCCCAGGATCTCAAAGCCCTGCGCGGCGTACTGGTTGCGCAACTCGATGAGCCAGGGAGTTTCGATTTTGCAGGGGCCGCACCAGGTGGCCCAGAAGTTGAGCAGCACGGCCTTGCCCTTGTAGCCGGCCAGCGAGACCTTGTTGCCGCTGAGGTCTTCGAGGGTGAACCCGGGCGCGGGCTGGCCTTTGAGCGGAGAGAGGAATTGCGCCGCGCCTCCGGCGGCGTCGGGCACCAGTTGGGCCTGCGCGGCCCCGGCCAGCACCCGCTCGGCGGCTTGCTGGCGGTACTCCCAGTTGGCCCAGCCGGCCCAGGCAAAGGCGGCCAGGATAAAGAGAACTGCGGTGATGACCAGGGTGTTGCGCTTCACGGGGAATGGACCTCTTGGCTTTATTGTACGAGCCACCCGCGGGCGGGTCTGATCCTTCGGCCACGGAACGGGAGGCGAAACTGTTACCATCGATAACCAATGAGCGAAGAAGGAAATCAGCCACGCCCGGAGGGCCGTGGAGCGAGCGGCGAGCGGGCGGCAGCTTTCGGGCCGGCGGCTTTGGTGCGCACCGAGGCGGCGGCGCTGGTGGCACTGGCCGCGCGCCTGGAGGGGCCGATGGCCGCGGCCTTCGACCGCGCCGTCGAGCTGATTTTGCGCTGCGGCCAGGAGCGGGGGCGCGTTGTGGTCACTGGCATGGGCAAGAGCGGAATCATCGCGCAAAAGATCGCCGCCACGCTCAGTTCCACCGGTTCGCCGGCGTTGTTTCTGCATCCGGCCGAAGCGGTGCATGGCGATGTGGGCGTGCTGATGCCCGGCGATGTGGTGGTGGCGCTGTCGGCCAGCGGTGAGACCGAGGAGATTCTGCGCCTGCTGGCCACGCTCAAACGCAAGGGCGACGCGCTGGTGAGCCTTTGCTGCAATTTGAAGTCGACTTTGGCAGAGGCCAGCGACGTGGCCCTGGATTGCGGCGTGGAGCGCGAGGCCTGCGGGCTGAATCTTGCGCCGACGGCGTCAACGACGGCCATGCTGGCGCTGGGAGACGCGCTGGCGATTGCCGTGAGCCTGCGCAAGGGCTTTCGGGCAGAGGATTTTGCCGAGCTGCATCCCGGCGGCAAGCTGGGCAAGCGGCTGGCCAAGGTGCGCGACCTGATGCACGCGGGCGATCAGGTGCCCGTTGTCGCGCCCGCGACGCCGATGACCGATGTGATCTATGAGATGTCCTCGAAGAAGCTCGGCGTGACGACCGTGCAGGAGCAGGGCCGGCTGCGCGGCGTGATCAGCGACGGCGACCTGCGGCGCTTGCTGGAGCGCGAAGGCGGCGCGGCGCTGAGCAAGACAGCCGGCGAGGCGATGAACGCCCATCCGCGGACGATTTCCGCGGAGGAACTGGCTGCCACGGCGCTGGCGATTCTCGAAGAGCGGAAGATCACTTCGCTGGTGGTGGTGGATGCTGCGGGGATCGTTGAAGGCGTATTGCATCTGCATGATCTGTGGGGCGTGGAGTTGATCTGAAACAGTTGTCAGTTGTCAGTCGTCAGTGATCTGAAAAACAGCGATCAGCGGTTAGGATAACTTCATGCGATTTCTTTCCCTTCGATCTCTGACATGGAGACTGCTGGCTGTCGTCTTAGGCGCCGGGGGCTTGCTCTCTGCACGGGCCGCGCAGCAGACGACGACTCAGACAGCCGCTCCCGCTGTGACGACTACCGCTACGCCAGCCGCTACTCCAACAGCGGCGGCGAAGCCTCCCGCAAAGCCGAACGACGAGGAGGTTGCTGCACCGACGCGCGCGGAGATGCTGCGCGGTGCCTACGGGCCCTATCGCGCCAACAACGATTTGCTTTACTACCACTTGGACATTCGTGTCGATCCGGAGAAACAGACTGTCAGCGGCAAGAATACGATCCGCTTCAGGATGCTTGCCGATGGCACGCGCATCCAGCTTGATCTGCGCGAGACGCTGGCGATCGACAAGATTCTCTGGGGCGAGACAGCGCTCAAGTACGAGCGCGATTCGGGGGCAGTCTTTGTGGATTTCCCTGAGACGCTGCGGGCGGGCAAGGTCTACTCCATTGACTTCTATTACTCGGGGCATCCGGAGGAGATAGGGCGCTTTGGCGGAATGACCTTCAAGAAGGACCCGGCTGGGCGGGTCTGGATCACTACCGCCTGCGAGGGCGACGGCGCAAGCGTCTGGTGGCCGAACAAGGACCAGTGGCGCGATGAGGTTGAGACGATGGACATCAGCGTCGCGATTCCCAACGGCCTGGTGGATGTGTCGAACGGCAAGTTCATGGGCAAGACCGACCTGGGCGACGGCTACACGCGGTGGGACTGGCATGTGCACTACCCGATCAATAACTACGATGTCGCGCTGAATATCGGGAGTTATGTCGAGTTTTCCGATAAGTTAGGCGAGCTGCCGCTGGATTTTTATGTATTGCCCGAGGATTTGGATAAGGCAAAGAACCAGTTTGCGCAGGCGAAAGGGATGCTGGAGGCGTATCAGCACTACTTCGGAGCTTATCCCTTTGCGAAAGATGGTTACAAGCTGGTTGAAGTACCATATCTCGGCATGGAGCATCAGAGCGCCGTGGCTTACGGAAACGGCTTCACGAACGGCTACATGGGGCGCGACTGGACACACACGGGGATCAGCCTGCGCTTCGACTTTATCATCATTCACGAGAGCGGGCACGAGTGGTTCGGCAACAGCATCACGGCCGCCGATCCGGCGGATATGTGGATTCATGAGGGCTGGACGACTTATCTGGAAGGTCTATATGTAGAGTACCGCTGGGGCAAGGACGACGCCATCAAGTACCTGAATGGGGATAAGTCCAAGGTCAAGAATCTGCATCCAATCATCGCCGAGCGAGGCGTAAATGCCGAGCCGGACCAAGACCAGTACTTCAAGGGCGCGCTGATGATCAACACGTTGCGCAGCGTTATCAACGACGATGCGAAGTGGTTTGCTCTGCTGCATGGCTTCTATCAGCATTTCAAGTATCAGAACATCCTGACTGAGGACGTGGTGAGTTACTTCAACCAACAGACCGGAATGAATCTGACGCCGCTCTTCGACCAGTATCTTCGGCACAAAGATCTTCCGCGGCTGGAGTTATTGTTTGGCGAAGCGCCGGGACAGCTGATGTATAAGTGGCGGGCAGATGAGGATAAGTTTGCAATGCCGGTGCGGGTGGGAACGCCGGGCCATTGGCAGATTATTCATCCGACGACCAAGTGGCAGTGGATGCAGACGCCGTTGACGAAGGAGGAGTTTCAGGTGGCTACGGATTTGTATTATGTGGACGTGAACAAGCAGTAAGGGTCGGCCAGGGGTTTCGCGATAGCAACGATAAGGGTAAGATAGAGGTATGGCGGAGATTCAGCGCAGGAAAACGGGGACGGTCAGGATTGGGCAGGTTCGCGTTGGCTGGGAGGTTCCGGTCGTCGTGCAATCGATGACCAACACCGACACGGCGGACGTTCAGAGCACGATCGAACAGGTTGAGGCGCTGGCGCTGGCCGGCTCGGAGATTGTGCGCGTCACGGTGAACAACGAGGAAGCCGCGGCGGCGGTTCCATCGATTGTCGAAGGTCTCGACAAGCGCGGCCTGCGCGTGCCGATTGTGGGCGACTTCCACTATAACGGGCACCTGCTGCTGAAGAAGTATCCCGCGACGGCGCGGGCGCTGGCCAAGTACCGGATCAACCCCGGCAACGCATCGATTGGCAAGAAAGACAACGACAATTTTCAGGTGATGGTGGAGTGCGCGGTCGAGAATCAGAAGCCAGTGCGCATTGGGGTGAACTGGGGCTCGCTGGATCAATCGCTGCTGACGCGCATGATGGACGAGAACAGCCGCCTGGCGCAGCCGCTGCCGGCGCGCGAGGTGATGATGGAGGCGATGGTGCGGAGCGCGCTCGACTCCGCCGCCGCCGCCGAACGCTACGGGCTGCGGCGCGACCAGATTATTCTCTCGGCCAAGGTGAGCGGGGTGCGCGACCTGATCGATGTCTACACGAATCTGGCCGCTCGCTGCGACTACGTGCTGCACC
>Ga0302278_10004785_pt1 | contig 13805 bp, 8 predicted proteins | sample III_Bog_N3_2_FD_194543 | JGI IMG/M metagenome (GOLD analysis project Ga0302278, IMG submission 194543) | Peat permafrost microbial communities from Stordalen Mire near Abisko, Sweden - III_Bog_N3_2 | ecosystem: Environmental > Terrestrial > Soil > Wetlands > Peat | place: Sweden: Abisko... | reverse complement strand
CGCAGGTATTCCCCGGCCTCCTCTCGTCCGCAACCAGTTTGGCGGCAACATCGGCGGACCCATCTGGAGAAACAAGGCGTTCTTCTTTTTTGACTACGACGGTCGTCGCGACGCCCGCAGCTCTCTTCAGGGCCGCACCGTACCTCTTGGGACTAACACCAGCGGCTATCGCGGTGGGCAGATTGCCTACTGCAACAGCAATAGCACCGCCGACCAATGCGCTCAAACTCAACTGACGGCCAGCCAAATGGCCAGCCTCGATCCTCAGGGTATTGGCTGGGATCAAACCGAGCTCACGCTGTTCCAATCACGTTTCCCAATGGCCAATGACACCACGGGAGACATAGGCGACCTCGTCAACACCGCCGGCTTCCGCTTCAACGCGCCCAACCCCTATGTCGAAAACGCATACGTGCAGCGCGTTGACTTCACCATCAACAACAACCAGAAGATCTATGGAAAAGGAAACGTGGCGCGCCGCAGCGCCCTCGAGAACGCGCCCGAATTCCCTGGCGATCCTGAATACACCTATCCCTTCTTCGACCGCAGCTACGGCTTCGTCGTTGGGCATACCTGGCAAATCGGCAACAACAAGCTTAACCAGGTCTCATACGGCGAAACCTACGAAGATTTCAGCTTCAGCGTTACAAGTAACCCTCAGGGAGCAAATCAATTCGGCTATTCCGGGCTCAGCGGACCCTATGGCAGCGGCAATAACTCCCAGGCACGCACCTATCCCATGCCGATCATCCGCGACGACTTCAGTTGGGAGAAGGGGCGCCACAATCTCACATTTGGCGGGTTGTTCAGTTGGCAGACCCCCAATGAATTCGCGGCTGAGAATTACAACTTCGTCAGCATCGGCACAACCGGAAACACCAACTTTACTGCTCTTGACCCCAGCCTCCGCCCGTCCGACATTAGCGGCGACTGGACCTCTCCATGGGATTCGCTTTTCTCCACGGCTTTGGGTGCGTCGCCTGAGGTCAGCAGCAACTTCAACTACAACAACAAGGGTGTGGTACAGCCGCAGGGCACCGGCCTCTCGCTCACCTACAAGAGTTACGAGACCGAGCTTTATATCAACGACTCGTGGAAAATCACTCCCGATCTGACCATCACCTATGGCGTCCGGTATCAGAACTACACCGTGCCTTACGAAACGCACGGCGACCAGGCTTCGGCCCAATTGACAAACGGAACTACCACCTCGCAGTTCAATTTCGACACCTACTGGCGCGATCGCGAAGTGCAAAGCGCCGCCGGCGTTCAGGGTGACGATGTTCTGCCATTTCTGCAGTACATCTATGGCGGCAAGGCCAACAAAGCGCCAGGCTATTACCAGCCAATGAACCATAACTTCGCTCCACGTCTTGCCTTCGCCTGGAATCCCAGCTACGACAAAAAGACGGTGTTCGACGGAGCGGTAAACCTGGTGTACGACTACTCCATCATCAATGCCCTTCAGTTCCAGCAGTTGCAGACCTCGTATCTCTTCGAAGCCAGCAACAGCAATCCGTTTGGCATTGCAGGCGACCCGTACGATTCTCTCGCTTCATCCGATCCAGCCAACGGCGGACTGCCCCGGTTCGCGGGCATCAGTTCGCCTCCGCCGGCTCCTTCTGCGCCAAATGTTTCCACTCCCTTTGAGCCGTTCGTTGCGGGCGGCTATCCCTATGGACTTCCTTATGGCGAGTTCAACATCCTTATCAACCCACAACTCAAGACTCCGTACAACATCACCTACGGTCTCGGACTTCAGCACGAGTTCCCGCAAGGCTACATCCTGAAGATCAACTATGCAGGCCGCCTCGGACGCCGTCTCTTGGCCGAAGCCGATGCATCGCAGTTGCTCGACTTCCCAGATAATACCGGCCTTTCGACGCAGACCATGTCTCAGGCTTTCGGCGCCTTGACAACTCAATTGCGCCAAAACGCCGGTCTCGGCCCCCTCGGCGCGGTTCTGGCGGTAACGCCGCAGCCTTGGCTTGAAGACGTAATCACTCCCGGCGTCGGTCAGCAACTTGGATTTGCCAGCAATACGCAGATGCTGGCCTACGACGCCTATCCCTATCCGCAGCGCGGCGACTTTGCCGACGCTATGTACGTGCTTTCGACGATCGGTTTCCCGTTCAATACCGTCCTGCCCACAAACGTCGGCATGACTTCGCAGTTCTCCAGTAACACCATCTGGACCAACAAGGGCTCTTCCAGTTACAACGGCTTGCTCGTCACACTGCACAAGAATGCAGGTTACGGCTTGCAGTTCGATCTCAATTACACATGGCAGCACTCCATCGACAACGTTTCTGCAATCGCCAACTTCATTGCAAGCAGTTCGGGCACCGGCTGGATATGTGACATCGAGCGGCCTCGCAACTGCCGTGGTAATTCCGACTTCGACGTCACCAATACAATCAATGGTGACTTCATCTACGACCTACCCTTTGGACGCGGAAAGTCGATAGGCGCCAAGACTCCCTTCTGGCTGAACGAAGCTATCGGTGGATGGTCGCTGAGTGGTCTGCCTACCTGGCATACCGGCAACCCCTATACCGTATCGTCAAATGCTTTCGTTGCAGGTTTCGCAACGCTTGCACCGGCCACGTTGACCGGTCAGCGTGGCTTGGTCAAGACCCATGTTCAGCACTCCGGCCAAGGCATGCCTGTAAGTGCATTTAGTGACCACGAGGCTGCGCGCGAGGCGTTCACAGGCCCCACGGGCTTCAACGTCGGACGACGGAACGACGAGTTTGGCCCCGGATATTTCAATGTCGACCTCGGACTCGGAAAGACTTTCCCAATCTACGAAGACAAGGTCAACCTGAAGTTCCGTACGGATGCTTTCAACGCCACCAACCACCCCAACTTCAATAACCCGGGCGTCGACATTACCCAGTCAAGCGGCGCAAACTTTGGAACCATCGGCAGCACCTATATACCGCCAAGTTCTGACCTCGCGGTTCGCGTGCTTCAGCTTTCGCTCCGCGTGGAGTTCTAACCTGCGGCCGTAGTCTCCGCATCAACCAAAAACCCCGGTCTTTTGACCGGGGTCAGCCTGCTGAAAAACGCCATCGGAACGGAGTCTTGTAACAGGGCACGAGTTTACTCGTGCCGATAAGCCTCTATAAATGAGTGTGGGGCTTTAGCCCCTGCCATGTTCGCCGCGCCTGTTTTGCTCGCTTTTCGCACTATTTCAGCAAGCTAACCCCGGTCTTTTGACCGGGGTTTATCTTGTGCGCATACTGCGGAACGATTTCTTGCTGTCTCGTTCAAAAGTCCCAGACCACACAGACCGTTACGAAACTCCGCTGAAGCCCGGTTTTGTAATAAGGGCACGGCTTTAGCCGGGCCGTATCCATCGCCAAATGAACGCCGGCTTCAGCCCCTGCTAACCCTCCAAGCCGACAATCTTCGTCCATTGCGGAATTTCGTAACAGTCTGCACAGTCCGGGGCTTTTGCCGTTGCTTTCTTGAAAATGTCGCAGCCTGCCTTCAGCAGTTTTGCTTTGCGGCCTGATCCTTTGGCACGGGCTTCATGAAGTCCAACGCCCTGGCCAGGTAGGCCTTCAGTTCCTTCCGGTGCACCACCGCGTCGAGAAATCCCTTGTCGAGCAGGAACTCCGCGCGCTGGAATCCTTCCGGCAGTTTCTGGCGGATGGTCTGTTCAATCACGCGCGGGCCCGCGAAGCCAATCAGCGCGCCCGGCTCGGCAACATTCAAATCTCCCAGCATGGCGAAGCTTGCGGTCACGCCGCCGGTGGTTGGATCGGCGAGCACGCAGATGTACGGCACTTTCGCATCGTCGAGCAGCGCCAGTGCCGACGAAATTTTTGCCATCTGCATCAGGCTCACAATGCCTTCCTGCATACGCGCGCCACCTGACACTGAAACAATAATCAACGGCTTGCGCGTCAGCCGCGCGCGATCCACGGCGCGAGCAATTGTTTCGCCCACCACCGCGCCCATTGAGCCCCCGGCAAACGCATATTCCATTGCGCACAACACCACTGGGTGCGAGCCGAGCTGGCCCACGGCGCTCAGGATTGCGTCGTTGAGCCCGGTCTGCTCCCGTGCTGCGCGCAAACGCTGCTTGTAAGGCTTCACGTCGGTGAAACTCAAAGGATCGGTTGATTTGAGTCCGGTGTCGAACAGCTCGTATCCAGGCTCCAGAAGCTGATCGATGCGCTCCCGTGCGCTCAGCTTGAAGTGGTGCTGGCACTTGGGGCAGACATTCAGGTTCGCTTCAAGGTCGGCCTTGAAAATCGTGGCGCGGCAGCCCGGGCACTTGATCCACAAACCCTCGGTGCGCACCTTCTTGCCGCCGCCTTCCCCGTTGTCTCCGGGCCCGGGCTCTGATTCGAACTCACCGTTTTCGCGCTTGAACCACGACATACCGAACCCAATTGTAAATGGCGGGCGCGCCGCGCCGTAGGCGCAAGGCATGTTAGCCCAGCGTTTCAACGCTGGGAAAGCTGCCCCCAAAAACCCTCCAGCCCCGTAGGGGCGGCACGAATCGACAACTCCGGCAAGCCCGCCCCATTACCGATTGTGACTCCGGCCAAACAATGGCTTGAGAAGGGCGACACCTAATTCCCCAAGCGGCCAGAACAAACCGTTACCGCGCGCGAGAATTGGCTATGGCGTTCTTTCATCGTTTCGATATAAGGAAAGAATGCTCCGCTAACCTCGTCAGGAAAGTTGCCTCAATGTTTGACATCTCGCGTACGGTCGTCTCAATGAGCACCGCGGGCCTGCTTGTAATCGCCGCCGGTATCGTGGCGCGCCGCCGCGAGCTGGCGGTCGGTTCATTTCCCGATCGTGCAATTGGACTGGGGCGGGTCTTTGTCGCGGCATCGCTGGGCACCTTTGGCGCCCTGCACATGTCTGCCGCACAAGGGCTGAGCTCGATGGTTCCCAAATACCTGCCGTTACCGCTGTTCTGGGTTTACCTCGTCGGCTTCGCACTCATCGCAACTGCGCTCAGTCTCATCTTCGACCGCATGGTGCGCTGGTCGGGCCTGCTTTGCGGCATCATGTTTCTTCTCTTCGTCGCAATGATGGATCTCCCCGGCATCACCACGATGCTGCACGACCGCTTTGGCCAGGCGCTCTTTGTGCGCGAAATCTCATTCGCTTCCGGGTTGATCGCGCTAGGTGTCAGCTTCAGCGCCCCAACCAAAGGCAGGTCGCTGACCGTCGCCATCGGCCGCACCGTCTTCGGCCTGGTTGCAATCTTCTATGCTGTTGAAACTCTCCTGCATCCCGAGTTTCTCCCCGGAGTGCCATTGGAAAAAATAACTCCTGACTGGGAGCCGGTAGCGCGACTGTGGGGATACGCGATCGGTGCATTCCTGCTGGTCTGCGGCGCGTTGCTTCTCATCAATAGATGGGCGAAAAAGGCAGGCGCATGGCTGGGCATCGCCATCGCCGTTGCGGTCGTTGTCGTCTACCTGCCGTTGCTGGGGCCGGCTCATGGAACCGACCAGATGGTCGAAGCCCTCGACTACATCTTCGATACGCTGCTCTTCGCCGGGACGTCGCTCATTCTTGCCGAGGCCATTGGCCGCACGCAGCCTGTCTAGCCGCAGCCTTCATTTCGCGGGCTCTTCCGGCGCGCCGCGCAAGTAAGCATCGTCGCCATCAATCCAATCCTGCCGCGGCGGATTGAAGATATCGAGCGCCACTGAATCCTCAAGCGCAAACACTTCGTGCGGGGCATTCGGCGGAATGCACAGAATGTCGCCTCCGCGCACAATCACCTCGCCCTCCTCGAGCACAAACTTGAGCGCGCCTTCGAGCGTGTGGCTCATCTGTTCGTGGAAGTGCTGATGCATGGGCACGTGCGCGCCTTTCTTCAACACTATCCGCGCCAGCATCGTCTTCACACCCGTCAAATACTGCCGGTCTACCAGGGGATTCATTGCTTCGGGCTGAATATCTGCCCAGCGATAATGTGTGCTCTTCGCCATGTTCTTTCGACCTCGACTCAGTACTCAATCCCGCGCTGCGCCAGAATTCCCTTCTGATACGCATGCCTCACTTCGCGCATCTCAGTCACCGTGTCCGCCAACTCCACCAGCAGCGGGTGCGCGTTTCGCCCAGTGAGAATCACATGCACCATCTCCGGCTTATTCCTCAGCCCCTCTGCCACCTGCGCAGCATCCAGCATTCCGTAGCTGATGGCGTAGTTGATCTCATCCAGCACCACCATGTCCCACTCGCCCGATTCAATCGCCTCGCGCGCCTCGGCCCACGCAGCTTCAACAAGCCTTATGTCTTCTGGATCGGTCTCGGCGCCGCCGACCTTCACAAATCCGCGGCCCATCTGCTTCATCACAAAGTTCTGCCCGAATGATTGCACCGCATCCAGCTCGCCGTAATGCCACGAGCCTTTCAGAAACTGCAGCACCAGTACCCGCATGCCATTGCCAACCGCGCGCAGCGCAGTCCCCAGCGCGGCAGTAGTCTTGCCTTTGCCGGGCCCGGTATTGATAAGGATCAGTCCGCGACGAGTGTCAGTCATATCAAGGATCAGGTGTCAGGGTTCAGGTGTCAGTGAACGGATCAGTCACCCCGGCCAATGCACAGTAATTATCGCCGACCCGCCGCCTCGCTCCGCAAAATCCTCGTCTCCAACTGTTTTCGTTTTTCCAGTTCAGAAGTAGCGCGTTCAGATGATTGCTTTTTGGCTCCCTCGCTCCCTCGCTCCCTGTTCCCCGCTCACGATCTGTGATACGGATGCCCAGCCAGAATCGTGAACGCGCGGTACATCTGCTCGGCAATCACCACCCGCGCCAGCGCATGCGCCAGGGTCATGGGGCCCAGCGAGAGCAGCATCGTTGCGCTCTTGCGCGCGTCATCGCTCCAACCATCCGCGGGACCCACGGCAAACACCAGGTGCTGCGCTCCATCGTCGCGGTGTCGCCCAAACCATACCGCCAGCGCTTCTGACGACATCTGCTTTCCGCGGCCATCCAGCAACACCGTCACGGCGGCCGTGCGCCCCTTTTGCTTGCCCACCCACTCCAGCAGCGCCGCCTCGGTTTTGAATGCCTGTGCGCGGCAAGGCACGTAACCCGAGCACCGCTCCAGATAGAACTGAGTCAATGTCTCAAACTCGTCTTTCCGTCCCGCCAGCGAGCCGATATGAGCCAATGTGAGCTGCATCCAGAGGAGGATACCGCAACGTGCCCTCCACTTTTTATTCACAGCTTCCAGACCTCCCGCCGAGGCCGAGGTTCCGGCGCTCACAGCCACCGAAACAAAGGAACTCCCAAATTAGGACCTATCAAGTCCAGGATGCCCTTCCATCACCGGCCTTTTAGCGGCAGTTGCGTGTCCTCTTGTGCACGCGGCGAACCCAAATCTTTCAATAACGTGAATATCACCTACAGTTTTCCATATTCTCGCAGCAAGCCCTGCCCACGGGGCGACAAGTAACTCACCTGATTTCAACAGCATGATGATTGCTCCACTTCTCCCCCAAATTGGCACCCCTCGTGCTAACTAGGTAACTGCTACTAATACTGTCTTGATAGATCTCCCTCAGTAGATCGCACTATTTGCAGAGGGCAGAACCACGAAACTCAAAACCTGCTGGTCTTTCCGTCCGCAGCCATTTGGAGGAACTCAATGCACTTTTTCCGGATCCGCCTGTCATCATGGGCGTTAGCCGTAGCACTTGTCTGTACCATCGCCGTAGTGGCGCCCCAGGGCCCAATCATGGCCCAGGAGACCACCGGCGGCATTCAGGGTACCGTCAAGGATCCTTCGGGCGCAGCTGTTGCCCGGGCAACTGTAACGGTGACAACGCCTACCCTCGTCGGCTCGAAGGTCACAACCGCCGATGCGGCTGGCTACTATCACTTCAGCAACCTGCCCCCCGGAACCTACGCCATTAAGGTTGAGTCACCGGGATTTGAGACCCTCAAGCGCGATGGCGTGGTCATCGAAGTAGGCCATTTACCTACGGTCGACATGCCAATGAAGCTCGGCCAGGTGAACACAGTCGTTGAAGTCAGCGAGACTGAAGCTCCGATGATCGACGAGACATCGACTACCACGCTCACCAACATCCCGACGGAAGCCCTCGCGAATCTGCCCCACGGCACCTCCTACCAGTCGGTGATTCAGTTTGCGCCCGCTGCTCGCCAGGAGCCCTTGATGGGCAACTCCGGTTCGAGCAATGGCACCGGCAGCACTTCCCCCGGCAACGGCAGCAACGGCGGAGCATTCGGCTTTTCCATCGGCGGCGGCGCCGATTCTGAGAACTCCTATCTGGTTGAAGGCCAGGAGACGGCCGACATTATCGGCGGCTTCTCGCATACCAACGTCCCCATGGACTTCATCTCTGAAGTGCAGATGAAAACCTCAGGCGTCGATGCTCAGTACGGCGGCGCAATGGGCGGCGTGGTCAACGTCATCCTCGACAAAGGCACCGACAAGTGGCACGGCTCCTTGTTCACCACCTTCCAGGACGGAGCCATGAACGGCTCACCCAGAGCGAACCTGCGCTACGATCCAACATCGAGCGGCGCTCTCACCAGTTGGGGAGCACTCGACCCCGACGTGCAGGTTTATCAGCCGATCCGGCCGAAGACCAGTGACCTGTACCCCGGATTCACTGCGGGCGGTCCACTCGTCGGCCTCCTTCCCAACTTGTTCAAGGTTCAAGGTTCCACCTACAACAGCCTTGCCAAGCGCATCTCTCTCTTTGCTGGCTACAACCCTGAGTTCAATGCCTACGAAAGAACATTGAACTACGGCCAGTACGGCGGCAAGATCCCCTTCAGCCAGAACTCGCACACTGACTATGCCTACGCTCGCCTCGATGCCGAAGTGTCATCGAAGGTTCGCCTCTTCGCCTCCTGGCTGTCTCAGGGCCAGAAGCAGTGGGGAGAGTCACTGCCCACGCCTGACTCAGTCCAGGGCTATACCAACGTTGTAACGGGATGCACAGGAACCGGTAGCTCGATCAATTGCTCCGGCTCCTTTATCGATCCCTCGACCTATTCGCACACCTTCGGATACTCGTCTCCCAATACGACCATGAATTTTGGCGGGGACATCACGCTGACCAACAACCTGGTATCGACCACCCGGTTCGGCTACTTCTTCGAAAATTACCACGACATCGGCTACCCGACCGGTGGTGATTTCTACGAATTTGATTCCAACGGCACTACCGCAACCGACACCAACGGAGACCCAATCGCTACATCGGCGCCCGCGCTTGCTGAGAGCAGCGGCTTTGTTTCCGGAGCAATCAGCCAGAACTTCACCCACTTCAACGCCAGCAAGGCTACCCAGTTCGATGAAGGCATGGCTTGGTTCCACAGCGGCAGGGGTGGAACGCACAACGTAATGTTCGGCTATCAGTTGCACCGCAACTTCAATAGCATCGATCAGGGCTACAGCGAGCCCGATGTGCAAATCTATCCAGGCACCACTAACCCCTATCAGCCCAGCGATCCTAACGTGGGCATCCCAAATTGCGCGGCCGTTGAAGCCCAAACCGGGTATCCTCAGTGCGTCGGCACCTACGGTAACGTGGATGTCAACGACTACGGAACCACTGGCCAGGCAAGTGCCCTGAACCACGGCTTCTACGTTCAGGACGCCTGGACCATCGGCAAGGGCCTCACCATCAATGCCGGTGTCCGCCTCGAGCGCGAGTATCTGCCCGCTGAGAATCAGCCCTCGACGCAGAAATTCAGCAAGCCCATCAACTTCGGTTGGGGAGCGAAGGTCGCTCCTCGCATCGGAGCGGCATGGGATGTCTTCAAGAACGGCAAGATGAAGGTCTTCGGCGGCTACGGCAAGTACTTCGACCAGATGAAGCTGAACCTGGCCATCGGATCCTACGGTGGCGAGATCTGGGAGCAGTGCAATTTTGCCCTGATGGAGCCGACGTATAGCAACATCGATCCTGCCTTTAACGCTTTGGGTCAGTATTGCATCGGCTCTACTACCAGCGCAACGGTGAACTGGGCAAGCGGCACCCAGCCCTCGGGCATAACTTTCCTTGAGAGCATTAACAACCGCGCCAACCCCACCACCTGCTCCACCTGTTCCGAGACTGAAGAGGGTACGGCCCCCAACCTCAAGCCCTATGCGCAGCACGATAGCAGCCTCGGCGTGGATTATCTGCTTAGTCCGAACCTGGGTCTCGAAGTCAGGTGGGACCGCAGAAGGCTCGATTCCGCCATTGAAGACGCGGCCATCTTTAATCCAGCCGTCGGTGAAACCTTCGTTATCATCAACCCCGGTCAGGGTGTTGACAACACTTTCAACAACTATTGGACATTCCTTTACGGCGTAGCACCTGACTGCGTAAACAATCCTTGCCCCACGGCCCAGAAAATGAGCCCTGCGGCGCGCAGCTACGACGGTATCGAAGTCCGGCTCATGAAGAACATGAGCCAGCACTGGATGGGGATGTTCTCCTATACATGGAGCAACTTCCGCGGTAACTACTCCGGCCTCACGAGCTCCGACCTGGGCGACGGCGGTGGCGGCCGCAACGCGCCGAACAACAGCCGCGCCTTCGATGAACCGTACTTCCAGTTCAATGCGCAGGGTACCTCTTCAAGCGGACTGTTGCCCACCGACCGTCCCAATGCTCTCAAGGGCTACACTTACTACGAGCTGCCGTGGCTCAGGAAATTCGTTACTGACTTCGGCCTCACGCAGTTCGCATACAGCGGTACTCCGCTCACCAGTGAACAAGACGTAGGCTACTCCTACGCCGGTCAGCCCGTTTTCCCGGTCGACATCGTCGACCGCGGAAAGTGGATTGACGTGACGCAGAATGCCACCACCGGCGCAATCACCGCCAGTGCGCCTTACACCAAGCGGACCCCGTGGTACCTTGACACGGACTTCAACATCAAGCAGAGCGTCAAGATTAGCGAGTCGAGCCTGCTGAGCTTCGATGCCACTTTCGCCAACGTCCTCAACCAGCATAGGGTCGTTGAATACTGGGAAGAAATCGACTCCGACTATGAGAGCAGCAACTACATCAATCCGGGTGGTTACTTTCTTCCCCAGGGCCTCGCGTTCTATTCAGCGGCAATGAGCAAGTATGACTACGTAGCCGCGATGAACACGGGCAGCCTGAACGGCACCGGAACTGGTCCGATCACCATCGACAGCCAGTATGGTAAGCCGTTTGGTTGGCAGGTGCCGAGAAACATCATCCTCGGCGCGCACATCACCTTCTAACCACTAACCAGACACAAACACAACGGGGAACCGGATTTCCGGTTCCCCGTTGTGTTTTCCCTTAGAGCATTTATCTTTACTCGCATTTCTCGTGCTTTCGCCCATCGTCTGAGAGTTGTTGATTTCTCCCCTCCCTCTTTCAGTCAAGACCCATCCCTTCAAAAAATCTTCAACTCACTGCCCATCAGTCACTTGGCGCAGAGGCTGGTTTGCTGGTTATATCTGCCGATTCGATAGCATGGGAACAGATGATCCCGCGGTGCCAGATCGAATTCTGAGTTGATGTATCCGAGGCAAAGTCTTGTAACAGGGCATGACTTTAGTCGTGCCGCAAAAACGCCCATAAAATCGCTTTGCGCTTTAGAGGCTGCGGAAAAACTCTGCCGTTGGGCAAGAAGTGTCAGGGCACGACTTCAGTCGTGCCGATAAAGGCCCTGAACGTGAGGGGTTTTAACCCCTGAGGTATAGTTTTTCGGGGCTCTTACTCCATTCAATGAGTTTTTCCGCAGCCACTTTAGCCCCTGCTCGGATACACCAACTCTGAAAATGCTCTACGCTTTCCCGGGCTGCTGCGTTCGTTATGTGAATTCGGTTCCGTTCTTAACTTCCTTGCTTTCAAGATCTTGAGATCCAAGTTCCTCAAAGCAGGATATTTAGGAGGGAATCATACCAGCAGCCCTTTTCGATTCAAGAGTTTAGTGGAAATCACCCGGTGGGGGGGAGAGGGGGGTACCGCCCCAGGGTGAGGGATGCCCAGCCAACTAGAACAACACTGAATGTCAACTCTTGGGGAAATGCAGGCTAAAGGTATGAACTGTGGGTTGGAGACCACAAAGGTCAACCATCGGCAAATCCCGTCCAGTTTCTTCCTGGAATCGACTCGGCCTACTTGCCTTTTGTGGCCTTCTTTGCCGCCGCCTTCTTCGCCGTGGGTTTGCCGACAGACGTCTTCTTAGCCACAGTCTTGGCTGGCGCCTTCTTTGCCGCCTTCTTCTTTGGTGCCGCCACGCTCGTCTTTGACTTGGCAGCAGCCTTGGCAGGCGTCTTCACGCGTGCTGCACGCGTCTTTTCCTTGAGCGCAGCTTTCAGCTCCTCATCGAACTCCGCCGGCGTAATGGGCCGCGCCGACTTGCGCAGCCTCTCGATATCGTAAAAAGCGCGCCGCTCCTTCTGGAACACATGGACCACAAAATCCACGTAATCCAGCAGAATCCAATCGCCCAGCCGCCGTCCCTCAACTGAGTTCGCATAAGCGCCAAAATCGCGCTTCAGGCGGAACTCAATCTCGTCGGCAATCGCCACTGCCTGGCGATCGTTCAACGCCGATGTGACGAGGAAAAAGTCCGCCAGGCCCGAGTCGATCGGGTCCAACTCAAGAATCCGTGTGTCCTCGCCCTTTTTGTCTTCACAGACCGCGGCCGCGGCCTGAACCAATTTGCGCGTTTCTTCGTGCGCCGATGTGCTTGTCATGCTTTCTGTTCATTCTCCACGCTCAATCGTATCGCGCCAATTCGCAAATGGTAAACAATCCGCTCCGTACCCCCAAGAATCATTGATAGAGTCCATTCGACCGCACATAGCGCGCAACCGCCTCGGGAACCATCTGCTCGCTCCCGCCCTCCATCTCCCCAGCCTCGTCCTGCGCCCGCATCCGCGCCCGAACCTCCGTCGCGCTGATGTCGCAATCCAGCCCGGGCAGCAGATAGAACTCCGCATTTTCGCCGGCGCTGTTCAGTATTTCGTAGGCGCGCACTTCCAGGTTCCCAGCCCTCCGGTCGCGTTCCGGTGTCGCCTCAATCGTCAATCCCGCAGGCAATGCGGCCTTTACGCCCTCAAGCCGCTGGCCCGGCCGCGAGGCAACAATCAGAGGCGCCGCAAAGGGAATCTCGCATGCCCGATGCCACTTGTTCAGTCCCAAAAATGAATCGGCGCCCATCAGAAAGTACAACTTGCACCCGGGGCCCAGCTCCTCTCGCAATCGCTCCAGCGTCTCGATGGAGTAGTTCGGCTTCCCTGCGTCATTGGGTGCATCCGCAAGCGAAATCTCAAACCCCGCCTCGCCCGCAATCGCCAGCCGCGTCATCTCCAGGCGGTCTTCAAAGCTGGCAGTCGCCCCCCGCTGCTTCAGCGGTTGCGCTCCCACCGGCGCGAACAATACCGTGTCCAAATCAAGGCCGATGCGCGCCGCCCTCGCCACCGCCAGGTGCCCCAGGTGCGGCGGGTCAAAGCTTCCCCCAAAGAAAGCCACCCTCCGCTCCTTGCCCCTCGCCTGATTCATCCCCACATCCTAGCAGCGTCAACCAGCCTGCAGCCCTGCCCCCGCTAAACCGGAACCATCGGAGTTCTCTCGCTTTGCAGGGAATTAGCCTCGATACGCGCATAGTGGAGTTTGAGGTTCATTTTCATGTCTGCCATCGAAATCTGCGCAATTATCAGTTGCCTCCCTGGCCCAGTTTGTGAGGAATGTGGCCGGCCCAGACCACCAAAAAACAAATATCCCCCCACCCCCCCACCCATTTTCGGGTCCTGGGAACGCACCTGATCCGCCTTAACCAATTGAAACTAAACGACGCCCCAAA
>Ga0302278_10004771_pt1 | contig 13834 bp, 7 predicted proteins | sample III_Bog_N3_2_FD_194543 | JGI IMG/M metagenome (GOLD analysis project Ga0302278, IMG submission 194543) | Peat permafrost microbial communities from Stordalen Mire near Abisko, Sweden - III_Bog_N3_2 | ecosystem: Environmental > Terrestrial > Soil > Wetlands > Peat | place: Sweden: Abisko... | reverse complement strand
CAAGCAATTCCCCGTAGTCGAGTCCTGGCTGATAATGGCCTGAAGCCTGCCAGGAACGAAGACTCCCCCAGGCCGTCAGGACCGCCACCTTGAACGGGGCGGTATAGGCCTTGTCCCCTTGATGGAACGACTTAAGAAGACGGAATTCATCGGCCAACCCAGCGATGTAGTCCTGAAAATCAGGATAAGGTTCGACCAGCGAGAGGTAGCCACCCAGGCCGATCCGGTCGATGGGGGCGCGGATGATACCACGACGGGCATCAATCCAGAAATTCTTTGCATCCAGCGTGGGATTGCCACCCTTCTTGAAAGTCGGCTCACCCTTCAGTCCCGTGGGGAAAAGATAGGGATGGAGGCGAAGTTCGTGAGTCTTTACGCCGGTGGCGTGAGCGCACTTGCGGACTTCGAAGGCGTTGAACACGCACTTGATCAGTCCGTCAAATCCGAATTCCTTGAAACGCGGGCTGTAAGGTTCCACTCCGATCCAGTGATCATCGTAGAAGACGAAGGCTTTTTTGCCGTCACGATGCACCATGTCGATGCACTTGCGTCCAAACTCCACCACAAAATCGTGGATGAAGGCCATGTAGTCCCGGTAACGTGCGGAAGGGGCGTTGTGGGTCGAATTATAGAGACCCCCGTTGACGAAATCCTCCGAGGTGAGGCGGTATCCGTATTTTTTCTCAAACAACTTCAGCGCACGCGGGCTGACCGTCATCTCATAGTCACCCCAGTCGGAATAAATGTAACGCAGGTTGGGATCAGATCCCCAGAACCAGCTAAAGTTGTAAAACATGGAGGTGAACCGCACGACTGTCGTGTCGGAATGCTCCTTCAGCCAGGTGGCCAGAAACTCCAGAATCACCTTCTGGGTTTCAGGATGCATCGGATCGACCGCCGCGAGATGCTCCCGATCACCCCAATTGTTGGTGATGTGGTTGTACATCGAGATTTCCTCCCAGATTCGGAAAGCGAGGAAATTGACGGTGTATTTGTGCCCGGGGATCGTCTTGGAAATGGTGACCGTCCCCTTTTTCGCGTCGATGGCCCAATTTGCCTTGGGAACCTCCTTGCCCGTGGTGCGATCAAACACCTGCCACCATTTCTTGGGATCGTCCGAGAAATTCACCACGAACTGCTCCCTGAAAAACCCCTCGAGCAGAGTCACCGTGAGCTTGGATTTGTCGGCCACGAGCGGGAAGCTCATGAGGAAATTCTGCTGAAGCTTCTCCAGATTTTTTCTGGCCCACGGTTGAACCGATCGCACCAGGCAGACGGTCGAATAGATGTCGTATCCGGCATTGACGATCTCGGGGGAAAGCTGGGTTCCGTCACTGTCACGGATCGTGTCAGCGCCCCATTTCTTGGCTAATTCAAGCGTGAGTTTTTCATAACCAGCCTCACCAGGCAGGGTAAACCCTCCTGTTTCCTTTGATGTTTTGATTTTCATGATGGGTGTAAAATAATCGAGCAGATCGATTCAGCCTCCTTCGCTGAATCAGGAGGAGGCCTTCGTCTCGTCGTCAAGGTTGTGATGCCTGACCACGGTACCGTCATCCAGAGGGTTTTCCTTGACCAGCTTGAGTCGGCGGAACAGTTCCACGAGATCACGCAGACTGCCCCAGGTGAACCAGACCGTCACCACCATACCGATCGCAAACGGAAGGGCAATGTAGGTCATGTGGAAAAATTTTGACCAGGTGACATCGCTCCAGGGATGAATAAGATTCCAGATCGTGATCCCCGCAAAAACAAGAAACCAGGAGAAGCGGTAGACAAACAGGGTTATCGAGATGGCCATGTCCCCCTTGGTGAATTCGGGGGTGATCCCAAGCAGGAGTTTCCAGGAAAAACGCCTTTTCTTTTCCACCGGGGCAACATGGCTTTCCCCCTCAACCGCCCATTTACCGCGATGGAGCATCCGGTCGATATTGAACGGCTCCCGAGAGGTGAGCAAAGAGAGCCCTATGTAGAGGGTAATGGAGGTAATGATCGCAAAGAACCAGACCCACTGGCCGCTGATCGGAAACTTTTCCGGACCGACAACCCAATTCAGTCCGTAGATATGGCGGGAGAGATATTCCTCGATAACAATCTTGGCTCCAGAAAGTGCCCCGGGGTTGTTAGCCAAAAGCCAGGGATAGATGCTTCCCTTCCAGTGCTGCTGAAACAACATGCCGCTGAGGCTGACAACAGCACCGCCAACCATGGCTCCCCAGGCTCCGACAACGGTGCCTCTCTTCCAATAAAAACCTCCGATGATCGCGGCACCGGCACCGCTGAAGATGGCCGTGGCAAAGGCGATGAACATCAAAATGTAATCCGTCTGTTTGAACAACAGGCTGAAAAAGAAGGCGAAGGTGGCAACGCCGATCACCGCCAGTCGAAGGACGATCAGGTGATTGCGAGTGCCCATCGGACGCTTCCGCAGAGGCACGATCAAATCCTGAACCAGAATCGTTCCCCACGAATGCATCATCGTCGCATCAGTTGAAATCAGCGTGAAGAGCATCACGGCGGCAAACATTCCCTTGATCATAATGGGAAGCATGAGTCCCAGCGCCGTCGGAATCGTCATCTGTTTCTGGAGGGCGGGATTGGAGATCTGATCAAGCACGTGTTGCACGGAGGCCGCACCGGCGGAGTATTTCGGGTTATGCAGGAAGCAGTAGGCTGAAATCGCGAGGATGATCAGCATCAGCGTACGCACTTCATTGCGCCAAGGACCAAGGATCGCCCCCATCTTCTGTTCATGCGCGTTGATGGCAGCGGAACGGAATCCATGGCCGGCCTGATTGCTCTGCCAACCGTAGGCGTTGGCGAAGATAGCAATCAGGATGAACCACATGTTGAAATCTTGCGTGGCGCTCGAATTAAAGGGATTGAAGAGCGAGTGTCCCTGTGGCACGGCGAGCATGGAGGTTGACACATCATGCCAGGAGAAAAGGATGATGAGTGTCGCAGCAATCACCATGAAGAAGATCAGGGAAGCGATACCCTCCAGACAGGTAACAATCATGAGCGTGAGTTGCCCTCCCACGCAGGTGATCAACATCCCTGGCAGAAGCAGAAGCAGCATCACTACTACATAGGTTGGAATAACATGCCCACCGAGATGGATTGTCTCAGGGAATCCGCAAAAATAGACGAAGAAACGCCCCCCGACAGCCGGATAGATACCGTAGGTCAGCATCCCCGAAACAAAGGCCAGGCCTCCGGCAAAGAGCCTGAATGCCTTCGAATAACGGACTTCAAAAAATTGTGCCATCGTCATGACACGGCTCTCGCGGTAGCGATAGACGATAAAGCCGGAGAGCAGAATGAAGAGCCAAATGGCATTATTGGCCAGCAACCACCAGACTTGGGTGAAGCCTCCTACATAAAACTGCTCGAAATAGGCGACGACCCAGACCGCTCCGTATCCCGCCTCCCCAGTCGCGGTAGCCACCAGAAAGCGTCCGGCGATGCGGTCTGCGGACATGAACGCCGCGACACTTCGGGTGTATTTGCGAGTTTTGACAATGACCAGTGCAATGAACCCAAGAGGGACCAGCACCATCATCCAATCGATCGGAGTAAAGTTCATGATGGGGGAGTTATTTCTTTTCTACAAAAGGGAGATCCTTCCCAACGAGACTGAGACACTCTATGGCGGCGAGGCCGAACTGTGCTGTCTCGTTCGAGGTGACATCGGCCTCATCGACGGGCTCCAGCACATCGGGCCCTTCAATGTGCAACAGAGGAAATGGCTTTGAAAGCAATTTGTACCCATCTGATCCGCTAAAGAACTCTTTCCAGGAACGGGCGGCCAGCACGGAGCTTTTTGTCTTCCAAGCCGCGTAGGCGGTCAGCCTTGAGTGAGCCTGCATGAGGGAAACCTTTTTGAGCGGCTGACCAAGTTGTTTGATCTGCTCCTCGGGGCTGGCATTGTAGAGCTCACAGTATTGCAGCCAGGACTTCTCGTACTCCGGAACATCAAGTAACTGAATGAGTTCGGCATTCACCTCGAACGCACCGAAAACGCTGTTGAGATGGGAGACATCTATCATCTCGCTTTCCTTGGTGAATTTTCCGGTCTCAGGATCGTAGGCTCCTCCTCCTGAAAGCCAACCATGAGGCAGGGCGGCGATGCTGCGCATGCTGGTGAGAAGCTTGTCCTTGTACTTCGCCTCTCCTGTGCGTTCCCATGCGGTCAGAAGGGCCGCTGATACGGCCCCCCAATCCGTGCCAACGCTGACACTCACTGCCGTGGGATCGCTCTCTTTGGTTAACTTCCTTCTGGGGGAAACCTCCGCAAGTTTCCGATCGGCCTCAACCTCTTCCCAGAGGAGATCCCCAATGCGCTCATCTCCCGTCAGGTAATAATAGAACCTCCTGTTTTCCGCCGTGCTGATACGGAGTTGCTTGGCACTGTCTCCCCAGGGCACCACCCCGTGACGTGTTCCGATTCCGGCAAATTTTCCAAGATGATAGACAGAGACTTCCCCAGTGTGCCGTGTCATTGCCTCCGCCATCCGAAAATTATCGGCCCTTCCGGAACGCAGGTAGTTGTACCAGAGCCAGAGATCGGTCGAGAGTTCGGAATTGTCCCAGGCAAATCCCCCTACGTCGTATCGCCAGACATGACGATCCTTGTCGTAGGTGTGCATCACATCGCCGTAATGCCAGAACCCGTACCAACGTCGCTGATCGACCTCCTTTTTGTAAAAATCAAAAAAGAAAACGAGCTGATCCTCAATGCCGACAGCCACGGGGTTTGAACGGTCGGGAAGACCCCAGATGGCACCGCCAAAAACTTCTGCCCGTTTGTAATCCTCGGGCTTGCAGGCAAGCTGGGGCGGAGTGGAGAGCGTTTCCGCCATCTCCACGAGATGGGATCTGGAAGGCGTCGAAGGCAACGCCCACAGCATCAACTCACTGGTGCGCGCGACTCCCTTCGGGGTGCAGTAACCCGGCTCGTAATCCTCGTAGGTCACATCAAGTGCCTGAAGCTGTTTCGCATAGGTATTCAATCCCATCTCGTCGTGATAGAAGCGCATGTCCATCGGCCTTGCCTCGGGAGACCAAAGCCACAGGGTGACTTCGGCGTTATCCGTGGCCGCGTTGCGGATGTCGAGCTGCCCCGGATTGCTCTGCCAGAAATTGCGTATCCCGAAGGCCACTCCTCCCGTCGGGCTGCCAAGATAACCGAGTCCTGAGGAACGATGACCTGTCGCCGAATCCAGCCAGACATAGCCGGGAGCCGTCCGTTTCCGGATCACAAAGGAATCCGAGTTCGGCTGAACTAGGGTAAAATCACCGAAGGCCGGAATGAAATCGAGGTGGCTGCCGATACGGGCACCTGCTCCATGAAGCACATCGACAGGAACCGCGGTCCCCGCTACCTGGGAGGAACGAACCGTCGCTCCCGGATCCCTTCTCAAGCCTGTCAATCCGCGCACCGCTTCACCCCAAAGCCCTTTGTCTTCTCCCGAGAAACGAACATGCCTGTCGTACAGTTCGCCTTTCATCGGCACATTGAAACGAAGGCCGATCCCGCTCAAGAAATCTTTGTTCTCATCGCCGTCATAGATCATCGTGTGCATCACTCGGATCGAGTCCCCTCCTGCATAGAAGTAGAGTCTGACCACAAAGGGGATCAATCGCCTTCCGGAAGCCGTCACATGGGTTCCCTCGATCTTGACGACTGCCAGGACAGGCCCTCGCTGCTCGATTTTCACGGAGGAGATTTCCCCGGTGAGGGATTCCTGCTTCCATGAGCCATTTTCATCGGGCTCCGCTTTATCGCGACGAAGGCAAACCAGCCGGCCGTTGGTCGCGGCAAGCTTGCCGTCGCGGATGAGGGACTCGATAAGGACATCGCCCTTGGTGGGGAGACGGCACTGCAGGAGGCCCGTATCGATGAGGATCGTTCCTTTTTCCTCCGTGAGTGTGAGCGGCTTGGAAACAGACGCCGAAACACCCGGAGCAAGATGGTAGGTTTCAGTCGGGGAGACGTCGGCACCGACTGCGTGGGCACTCCATTTCAACGACCCGTCGGGCCATGTTGCCAACGGCCAGGATTGAACAGGCACAGATTCTCCCGTGGATTTGGTGAGGGTGAATGTGGAACTCTTCGGCACTGTTCCTTGAGGCCAGGGGACTCCCCAAGTGTTTCCGGGCAAGACAACAGGTTTGCCGCCTTCCACCCAATGCAGGTCAAGGCCAGGAGTTGTCTCCGGGGCGGCGACAGCAAGCCTGACAGCACATGCCGCCAGGAAGGAAAACTTGATGAAATTCATGAAGTTCATGAAGTTGAGGGGGGAAGAATTGACCAGAGGTAAGCTGACTCAGCTACCGGCAGGTTTTACATTCGCACCCACTGAGAGACTTGCTGGAATCTGCACAGAATCAGGAGCATCCGGATGTGCGGGATCAAAGGTTCCGGTATCGGGCAGGAGTTTTTTTGCCAACTCGGGAACCTTGGACTTGATCCCCTCCGCGACGCACCGTGCAAGCTCATAAGCCCCATAGGAATTGAAGTGCGTATCGTCGGCAAGAGGCTTGTCCTGTCCTGGGAAAGTGTTTGCAGGATAATGAACGAACGCCTTGACGGACCCCTCGTTGCCAAGCGCGGTGTAGAACTTGACGCTCATCTCGTTCAGGTCGATCACGGGGACTTTCTCTTCTTCACCTACCTGGCGGGCCGCAGTAGCAAAATCGGCCAGAGTCGGTTCTGGCTTCCCATCCTTCCAGTTCTTGCCATTGCGACGCTCCATGGAGGTCACTAGCACCGGGATGCCCCCCTTCTCGCGCACAGCAGTGATATACTTCTTGAGGTTATCCTTGTAGCTTGTGTAGGGACCAGCCCCGGGTGACTTGTCCTTCTGGTCGTTGTGCCCAAATTGAATGAAGAGGTAATCGCCGGGATGCATCTCCTCGAGAATCTTTTTCAACCGCCTCTGCTGTTCAAAGGAAAAGAGCGCCAGTCCACTCTGCGCATGATTCGCTACGGCCACACCCTGACTGAAAAAACTTGGAAGGATCATTCCCCAACCCGACCACGGTTCCAAAGGCTGATCGCAGACCGTCGAGTCCCCGGCAATGAAAAGGGTGATGGCATTGGTGGAGGGTGTGACCGTCAGGGAGTCAACTCCGGGATGGGCGCCGTTGAATTCCAGCGTGAGGTGATCATCCCAATCGAGGGAACTCCCCTCACTTTGCCCATCCTTATTGCGAAGGCCGATGGTGCCTCCTCCGCGAAGATTGGGACGGCGCACATTGACCGTGAAGCTGTTTGTCACGAACTGACCCGGCTTTGTCTCCACTTTCTGCAGCATGACACGACGTGACTCCGCCTTGATCGTCGTCGAGGTCGGCTCAGTCGGGCTCCCAAAGACTATCGAGACATCATAATTTCCTTCAGGCACATCGACCGCAAAGGTTGAAATGCCAGTGGTAGTCCGAACTGGCGTGACGGCGGCCACCGCAATGTTCGAGTTCGTCAAAATCCCAACCGGAGGCACCGTATCACTTTGAAGAAATCCATATCCCTTCGACGCATCGTAGGGTTGTTGAGGGGTGACTTTGACGAATCCTGGGCGAGGCTGAACTCCAGAACCAAAGTCAAAACGAAATTCGGTGGGAGCGGCCAAGCCCAGACCTGCTCCTACAAAAAGGATCATCGTTTGGAGAATGATAACGCGCGAGTGAGTGCCGGGGAGGAACAGTGAACACATGGGTCGAAGGGGGGTAGAAAGTTTTTTTATTCAAAGCGTTTTTCCAATCGAAGGCAACCACTTCGCTAAAACCTGGCGGTTTGAATTTTCCCTTCACAGCAGACATTCCAGTTGTCAGCGTGTCAGCGATGTCGGAAGGAAATCATCCGGGCTCCATGAGGGCTTAAGCTCGTGCTTTCCTTCAGGATCAATTCACTCACCCCCATCCTATGTCCCTGACTACAATGTTTGACGTGACCTCATTCGGAGCAGTTGGGGACGGGGTGACTCTCGACTCCCCGGCCATCAATCGGGCTATTGAAGCGGCAGCAGCAGCCGGGGGAGGAACGGTGCATTTCCCTCTCGGCACCTACCTGAGTTTTTCCATCCGACTGAAAAGCCATATCACGCTCCAGCTTGACGCAGGCTCAACAATACTTGCCGCCGATCCGACACTCACCCCCGGTGCCTACGATCCGGCCGAACCCAATGCCTGGGACGCCTATCAGGATTTCGGTCACAGTCACTGGCACAACAGCCTCATCTGGGGTGAAAACCTCGAACATATCTCCATCGTCGGAGCGGGACTCATCCATGGAAAGGGACTGACACGCTGGGGACCCGGCCCGCGTCGTCCGGCTCAAGATGGAGACACTCCCCTCAGCCTGGATTCCCCATCCGATGCGGAACCGAATCCTGTGGTCAAAGGTGCCCACGGCACGATCAAAGCGGGAAGCCGAGGGTTTGCGCCTCCGGGATTCGACGACGAACCGCTAACCATGGACGGGCAGGGTAACAAGGCCATCGCCCTGAAACTCTGCCGTCATGTGCTTCTCCGTGATTTTTCCATCCTTCAGGGAGGTCACTTTGCCCTTCTGGCAACCGGAGTGGATGAACTCACCATCGACAATCTCTCCATCGACACAAACCGTGACGGTCTCGACATTGATTGCTGCCGTGATGTTCAGATCCGCAACACCCGCGTCAACTCTCCCAATGACGACGGCATCTGCCTCAAAAGCTCCTACGCCCTCGGTTACTCCCGCGCTACCGAAAACATCATCGTCTCCGGTTGCCGGGTCACCGGTTACGATCCGGGCACCTTTCTCGACGGTACCTTCGGAAGAACCCAGGATCTCGCTCCCGACAAAGACGGAATGACCGGCCGCATCAAGTGCGGCACCGAATCCAACGGAGGTTTCAAAAAGATCACCATCTCCGATTGTCTCTGCGAGCGCAGCCGTGGTCTGGCGTTGGAAACCGTGGATGGTGGTGTCATCGAAGATATCGTCATTAGGAATATCGTGTTGCGCGAGGTCACCACCTCCCCTCTCTTTCTTCGGCTGGGCAACCGGGCTCGCGGCCCCCGTTCAAAAGGGGGCACAGGTATCGGCGCAATCCGGCGGATCATCATCAGCGACATCACCGCCCATGACGTGGATCCCCGATATGCCTCACTCCTGATGGGACTTCCCGGCGATCCTATCGAGGATGTGATGATCAACAATGTCCGCATCGTTTGCCGTGGAGGCGGCACGCTCGAAGATGCAGCTCGTGAGCTTGAGGAACTGGAGAGGGCTTATCCCGAACCAAGCATGTTCGGGACGACACCGGCCTACGGATTTTTTATCCGTCACGTGAAAAATTTGAGGATGTCCGGGGTGGAGATTTCGTGCGAAGAGCCGGAAATGCGCCCTCTCATGATACTAGACGACGTAGAGGGCGCCCTCTTCGAAGGTGTGAACGGGAAGCCTGATTCAGGAGTACCCTTCTTCGTCCTTCGTGCCGTGAAGGATTTTACAGTAAGGAACTCTCCTCCCGTTCAGGACACCCTCGTTGAACGAACAGATCAACTATCCCTGCCATGACCATGATCCTCTCGGCTTCCCTTGTCTCTTTCTCCCGGATGCACTAAAAAAATCCGTCGCGTTTTCCCACTCACTCCACCCCTTCCCCTCCAAATGACCCCCCTTCCCTTACGAACTTCCTTGCTCGCAATCCTGCTGACGCCTCTCCTTCTACTCTGCTCCTCCCAGATCCGAGCAGCGGAACCGATGGAGGATCATCCGGTCGAAGACGCAGCAAAATTCAAACTCGTCCAAAAATCAAACTCCTCCCTCCCCACCCTCTATCTGGTGGGTGACTCCACCATGAAGAATGGCACCCCCGGACAGAAAGGCTGGGGTGATGAAATGGCGAAGTATTTCGACCCTTCCAAGCTGAATGTCCTCAACGAGGCGATCGGTGGTCGCAGCAGCCGCACCTATCAGACTGAAGGCCGATGGGATGCACTCCTCCCCCTCATCCAGAAAGGTGACTTCGTGATCATCCAGTTCGGTCACAATGATATGGGGCCCATTAACGAGAATCCTCCGATCACTCCCTCCACACGGGCTCGCGGCACCATCAAGGGAGTCGGTGAGGAAACCCAGGAAGTGGACAACATCCTCACCAAAAAGCACGAAGTGGTTCACAGCTTCGGCTGGTACATGAGGAAGTATGTCACCGATGTGAAGGCACGCGGAGCCACCCCCATCGTCTTGTCCCTTGTCCCCAGAAATAGCTTCAAGGATGGGAAGGTCGCCCGTTTCTCCCCCAACAACTATGGTGACTGGGCCCGTCTGAGTGCCGAGTCAACCTCGGCCCTCTTTGTTGATGACAATGAGATCATTGCCGAGGAACTGGAAAAGCTCGGCCCCGAGAAGGCAATCGACCTCTTCGGCTTCCAACCCAAGAAAACTCCTCCCGTTCGGGACGGATTGCACAGCAGCGCCGAAGGTGCAGCATTCAATGCCCGTTGTGCCATTGCTGGATTAAAGGCTCTCCCCGGAGATCCGTTTGAAAACTATTTCTCCGATGCCGCGAAGGATGTTCCTCCCTTCACGACAGCAACCACACCGGCCAAGTAATAGAGCCCCCACATTTAGCGTATTCTCTGGTTAATTTGTCGCAATTCTAATGGGTTTATCCTCTGCGATTGATAGGAGGGAAGGAAGAGGCTCGCGCAGAGGCGCGGAGAGTTTCAGCAAAAGGCATGGATTAGTGGAGTTTGCATTTGAGATGGCCTCCACTACCCGTACATCCTCCCTGTGAATCTTCTATTTTTCTCTGCGTCTCAGCGCCTCTGCGCGAGATTCCTCAATTTTTCCAGAATGCGTTAGAATAAATCAAAAATGCTCTAGGATCTCCGTCAGGAGGACTAGAGGCTGCTTCTCTTGAAGCAGACTAAACTCCTTAACTGGAAATCAGGTGCGCCAGTTGATCAATGATCTTTGGCAATGGTTCCTTGATCGATACCGTGAGGGCATCCTGCGGCTCTTCCAGCGTGGCGAATTGACTCTCGATCAATGATGGGGGCATGAAATGGTTCTGCCGCTGTTGCAGCCGTTCCAGGATCAGTTCCTTGGAGCCTTTGAGATAGATGAAACGAAGTTCGGGAAGCCCCTCCGAAAGCTGATCCCGATAGATTTGCCGTAATGCCGAGCAGGCTAGAAAAAGAGATTTCTGATCGTCAACGCGCCGTTTGAGTTCGTGGTTGAGCGTGAGCAGCCACCCTTTGCGGTCTTCATCCTGTAGAGGGATTCCTGCGGACATTTTCGCCTTGTTCTCAGGGGGATGAAAATCATCCGCATCCAGAAAGACTCCGCCAAACCGCCCCGCCAATAGGCTTGCGACACTGCTTTTGCCACACCCCGAAACTCCCATCACGACATACTGGCTCATGCGCTGGCCTTCCCCCCGGCCCACTCTGGCTGGTTGCGGAGATGGTAGAGCATCTCACCGGCTTTACGGACCAGGAGAATCCCCTCGTCTTCACGGTTGGCGAAGCTTTCGACATCGATCGAGGCGGGATCACGATAACCGAGATTAATTTTTGCGCAGGTTTCCGGAGAAATCCCGGTGGCCAGCGTCACACGAATGCGGCACTTCTCGACACCATCCTCCATGATGCCCACACCACGGACATGGGTGGAATGGGCCAGAACCCCCCAGGATTTTTCCTTGAAGCGATCCCATTGCGACAGGAAGTAATCCCGGCAATGATAGCCGATCTCCTCGATCAGTCTTCCGTGCACGACACTCACCTCGTGGATATGCGGGGCGTAGATGATGAGTTCGCCGCCATCGGCGACGACAGGCTCCAGCTTGTACATGCACTTCCCACCGACCCAGAGTTCGTCATACATCGGGGGAGCACAGGAGAGCACGGTGTGAAAGGGGTGTTCCTTATGAACGATATGGAGCGCATGGGAAAGTTCCGATGCCGCATCCCATGAGACCTCCGGAGTTCCCGCATAGAGACCCGCGAGTTCACTCCCCTTGATGACCATGGAGAAGCAGAGTTTCTCCACGTTCAGCATGGCGGCAGCGTAGTCCACGACCTTGCGTACAGGAGTCCATTTGTTGCCGATGATCATCGGATTGGTCACGACGGCACCAAGCCAGTGGAAGAAATTCAGGATCTCAGGACCGCTGACTCCGGGAAAGAGATACTTATTACCACCCGAGAATCCCACTACTTCATGCGGAAACACGGGGCCGATGATGATGATCTGCTCGTACTCAAGCACCCGTTTATTGATCTTCACCTCGACCTCCACGGTAAAGCGTCCATCGGTTAAACGGCTTGTTTCCTCGGCTGAAATGACCCCGATCGCTTGGAGCGCTTCTGGATTATCCCACTCGTGATTGAGCAACCGGACTTGCGCATAGTCACTCCGTCGTTCCTGCTCCGTGATCTCGAGTCTGGCATGCATCGCCTCCTCACTCATCGGCGGATGGGTACCAAGGGCGAACATGACATCCAGCGTGTCCGTCACGGAACCGATCTGCTTGAAGATAGTCTTAAAGAGAAGTCCCACGGGCGCCGTCCGCGTGGCATCCGGCACAATCAGCAGTACCTTTTTTCGCTGATAGGATTTCTCAGGGCAAGCAAGCGCTACGATTTCCGTCACCTGTTTAGGAGTCAGGCCGCCCCCCTCTACTGCCTTCTTAAAAATGATTTCAGTATTCATAAATTCGTAAGTTCAAGACCGAAGTGACGCCGTGCGTTGTGAAAGGAAATGTCGGCGACCATCTCACCCAGCAGCTTCATATCACGGGGAAGTTCCCCGTTGACGACATCCGCTCCGATCAGATTGCAAAGAATGCGCCTGAAATAATCATGCCGCGGAAAGGAGAGGAAACTTCGGGAATCGGTCAACATCCCGACAAACCGACTGAGCAATCCCAAACTTGAGAGTGCGTTGATCTGCCATTCCATTCCTTCTTTTTGATCCAGAAACCACCAGCCACTGCCAAACTGGATCTTGCCTGCGACACTTCCGTCCTGGAAATTTCCAGCCATGGTGGCGAAGAGATAATTATCCGCCGGGTTGAGGTTATAGAGCACCATTTTCGGGAGTCGGTTGTCACTATCCAGGCGATCCAGATAACGTGCCAAGGCCACCACCTGGGGAGTATCGCCGATGGAATCAAATCCGGTGTCTGGCCCCAGTTCACGGAATCCGCGTGAGTTGGTGTTACGAATGGCCCCGAGATGCAGCTGCTTTGTCCAGCCACGTTCAGCATCGAGATGACCGAAAAAGAGCATCAGATAACTCCGGAATTTTGCGGCTGCTTCCGCCGTGACAGGGCGACCAGCAAGAGCTGCTGCATAAATAGCGCTGGCCTCGGCCTCGGTACACTCCTCGGCGTGGCAGGAATCCAGCCCGTGATCGGAAAGCCGGCATCCGACCTGATGAAAGGCTTCATGCCTCTGATTGAGGGCACCCAGAAATCCTTTAAAGTCGGCGCAGTCGATCCCGCTAACCTTGGCAAGTTGGGCTATCCAGGGGTTAAACACGGTAGGTTTGTCGATAGCGAGAGCCTTGTCGGGACGAAGGGTCGGATAGACCCGGGTAGCAAAGGACTCACTGGCGTTGATCTTCTGATGATCCTCCAATGAGTCGATCGGATCATCGGTGGTGCAGGAGACGGCAACGCGACTCTTGGTCAACAACTGCCGCGCAGTGAGCGATTCAAGCTGTTCATTCGCCCTGTTCCAGATTGACTCCGCCGTGTTCTCGTCGAGCAATTCGTCGATGCCGAAGTAGAATTTCAGTTCCAGGTGGGTCCAGTGATAGAGCGGGTTGCGC
>Ga0302278_10004769_pt1 | contig 13837 bp, 14 predicted proteins | sample III_Bog_N3_2_FD_194543 | JGI IMG/M metagenome (GOLD analysis project Ga0302278, IMG submission 194543) | Peat permafrost microbial communities from Stordalen Mire near Abisko, Sweden - III_Bog_N3_2 | ecosystem: Environmental > Terrestrial > Soil > Wetlands > Peat | place: Sweden: Abisko... | reverse complement strand
CAAGGCTTTCGGATGCAAGGCGGGCCAGCCGATGATGCCGGCGAATGCATGCAGGGTGTGGTGACAAGCGTTGATTGATCTGCGTTCAGATACGGTAACGAAACCCACGCTGGAGATGCGCGCCGCCATGGCCGCGGCCGAGGTGGGTGACGATGTTTACGGCGAAGACCCTACGGTGAACCTGCTGGAGAAGCGGGCTGCGGAGATCTTCGGGCGCGAGGCCGCATTGTTTGTGCCGACGGGCACGATGGGCAACCAGATTGCCATCCGTTTGCACACGCAGCCGGGGCAGGAAGTCATCAGCGAGTCACGATCGCACATACTCGATTGGGAGATGGCGACGACGGCGGTTTTCTCAGGCTGCCTGGTGCGGGCCGTGCAAGCTGAGCGCGGCATTCTTATGTGGAAGCACATTGAGCCGGTCATCTTTGCACGGGGCTCGTTTCGCGCGGCTACCGGACTGATTGAGATTGAGAACACGGCGAACCTTGCGGGAGGAACCTGCACGCCGCCTGGTGTTCTTGAAGAAATCTGGGATGGCGCGAAGGAGCGCAAGCTGCCTGTGCATTTGGATGGCGCGCGCATTTTCAATGCATCCACAGCTCTGGGCGCGGATGTGAAGACGCTGACACGCGGCTTCGATACGGTCATGTTCTGCTTATCGAAGGGGCTTGGCGCTCCTGTTGGGTCGATGCTGACGGGATCCGCAGAACAGATGGAGCGTGCACGTATCTTCCGCAAGGCGCTGGGCGGAGGAATGCGGCAGGCCGGCGTGCTGGCTGCGGCAGGACTCATCGCGCTGGAGCAGGGACCGAAGAGGCTGCACGAGGACCACGCCAATGCGCGGTTGCTGGCTGAAGCGCTGTCCCACATGGAAGGCGTATCGATTGATCTGGATGGAGTGGAGACGAACATCGTGATCTTCAAGCTGACGCAGGATTCCGGCTCGCAGTTGACCGCAGCGGAACTGGCCTCACGCATGAAGGCGCGCGGTGTGCTGGTGAGCACGGTGGGCCGCGATGCGATTCGGCTGGTGACGCATCGCGACGTGGACCGCGGAGTCTGCATCACCGCAGCCGAGGCGCTGACGGAAGAGATTGAGGCAGCCGCAATGGGATTGAAAACATAGACTGAGCAATTGAGAGCATTCTTCAGGAAACCGGCGATGGTACAAGAAACACCAGTACATCAGCTAATTTGTGCGCCGATCATTCCTGGAGGATTCGATTCATGGTGAAGAAGCTTGCACTGGCAGTTCTGTTCGCTCTCACCTTTTGCCCTGTTGCCTCCATGGCGCAGGTAGTGATTCGCGTTGGGCCACCGGCTCCCGTTTATGAACATCCCGGACCGCCTCCAGAACGCGGATTTGTGTGGATCTCGGGCTATCACAAATACGAGGGCGACCACTACGTCTGGGTCGGCGGGCATTACGATCGTCCGCCGCATGAAGGCGCGCGTTGGGCTCCGCACCACTGGGTACACAGGCATGGCGAATGGGTGCTGGTGGAAGGGCATTGGCGTTAGATTGCGCCGGCCTGGAGAAAGAGAGTGGGGCTTCGGCTCCGCTCTCTTTGTGTTTGCCGGACAGGGCAGAGCGGGTCATTTCGGTGCTTGTTTTTCACAGACTTTACAGGCCACTCTGTGATGCGGGCATGCATCCTATCGGACGTCGGAATCTGATTGCGTCTGACTCGACGCTGGTGAGAGTGCAGCAGTTATGAACCGCAACTATTTCGCCAGCAAACCGTTCAACTCTTTAACTGGGCGGAACGGAAGCAACATTCCGAACGCCCTGGAAACCTGGAGGAATTGATTCACCATGAAGAAGATTGCACTGGCATTACTGCTGGCTGTTTCACTGATTCCTGCGGCTTCGAATGCGCAGGTTGTGGTTCGCCTGCGCCCGCCCGCTGTGGTTATCGAGCACCCAGGTCCGCCCCCGGAGCCGGGCTTTGTGTGGGTTTCCGGATATCACCGTTGGGATGGCGAGCACTACGTCTGGGTAGGCGGGCATTACGATCGGCCGCCGCATCCTGGCGCGCGCTGGGAAGCCCACCGCTGGGTGCATGTGCACGACCACTGGGAGCTGCGCGAAGGACACTGGCGCTAGATTGAATGGGAATGCAAAGAGAGCGGGGCTTGAAACCCCGCTCTCTTCGTGTCTTGGTTCAATCGATTCGGTTCCGGCCTCAGAAGTTTTTGCGATAGACAATGAAGCCGGATTTCTCGGCGACCTTGTCGTATAGCTTCATCGCCGTTTCATTTGTTTGGTGCGTGAGCCAGTAGACGCGGCTTGATCCAGCTTCGTGAGCGCGCCGATACACTTCCTCGATGAGTGCGCGTCCCACGCCCAGGCCGCGCGCTGATTCGAGTGTGAACAGGTCTTGCAGGTAGCACGTTGGATTGATGGAGATCGTTGTCCGGTGAAAGATGAAGTGGACGAGGCCAACGACTTGTCCCGCCCGCTCGGCCACTAGCGCATTCACGGGTTCACTTGCATTGAAGAAGCGCGACCATGTTATGCGCGTGGTTTCTTCGGGCAAGGCGGTCGCATCCTTGCGGCCGTAGAAGGCGTTGTAGCCGTCCCAGAGGGATTTCCATTGCGGAAGGTCGCTCTGTTCGATGGGGCGAATCAGGATTTCGGTGCTCAATTCGATCCGTGCTTTCCTGAATCGCTAGCTGATTTCGATCACGTCTATTGCGGCCGCTGCAGCGGCTTCGGCGCGCTCCATTACCTTTTCCGCGATGGCATAAAACTCGGCAGCCTGCGGGCTCTTGGGCCCGGCGAGCGCTACGGGAAGTCCGCGGTCGCCGCCCTCGCGGATGGCGGGGATCAGTTCGACGGCACCGAGGAAGGGAATGTTGAACTGCTTCGCGGTGCGCTCGGCACCGCCGCGGGAGAAGATGTCAATCTCATGATGGCAATGCGGGCAGGTAAAGTGGCTCATGTTCTCGACGATCCCAAGCACTTCCACGTTGACCTGCGCAAACATCTGCAGCGCCTTGCGCGCGTCTTCAAGGCTGACGTCGCTGGGAGTGGAGACGACTACCGCGCCGGTGAGAGGAACGGTCTGCACCAGCGAGATGACCACGTCGCCGGTGCCCGGAGGCAGATCGACGATGAGGTAATCGAGTTCGCCCCACTCCACCTGCTGCAGAAACTGGCGAATGATCTGATGGAGCATGGGTCCGCGCATGACCAGCGGCTTGTCGCCGGGCGAGATGTAGCCAATGGAGATGGTCTTGATGCCGTGAGTAAGATTCGGCTCGATGCGATTGCCGGGGCCGACTTTGGGCTGCTGGCTTGAGCCCATCATGAGCGGCACATTGGGGCCGTAGATGTCTGCGTCGATGAGGCCGACGCGCTGGCCGAGCCGCGAAAGGGCGATGGCCAGGTTCACGGCGACGGTGGTTTTGCCGACGCCGCCTTTGCCGGAACCGACTGCAACAATCTTTGAGACGCCGGGCAATGCAACCGGCGAAGGCATGGCGGGTGAATGGGCCATAGTGGTTTGGTGCTCCTTTTGACGACCTCAGGTGCAAAAAATCCTGTGCGCTCAGGATGCTCCTGCCTGGGCTTTGGCCAGGGATCATCCCGCTGCGAGGTCTAATTCAAATCTTACAGGAGGTGAGGTTCGCCCATTCCCATCAGGTGTGGTTCGGCGGTTGGCTGGCCGTATCCAGTTTGGCCTGCTTGCGATGGGCCGCTTCGGCCTCACGGTGCTCACGACGCCGTTGCGCGCCTTCGTAACGGCGAAGCTGGTCAGGAGTCTCAGGAATGACCTGGGGCACGCGCTGGCGCTGGCCCGCCTCGTTGATTGCCACAAAGACCAGGTAAGCGCTGGCCACGTGTGCGATGGTTCCATTTCGGGTATTTTCCGCATAGACCTTCACGCCCACTTCCATGGATGTGGAAAACGCGCGATTGACGCTCGACTTCAGCGTGAGCAGATCGCCCAGGTGCACCGGCTGGATGAAATCAATGTGATCCATTGCGGCGGTGACAACATGGGTTCTCGAGTGGCGATAGGCAGCCATGGCGCCGGTGATATCAATAAAGTGCATGAGGCGGCCGCCGAGCAGGTTGCCCAGGGTATTTGTGTCGTTGGGCAGGATGATCTCTGTCATTTCTGACTGTGTACTTGCCACTGTGCGGGCGGTAGGATTCGGGGCGGCGGAGCTCATTGCGTCCTCAATTCGTTCTGGATCGGTCACTGACCGGGCCACTGGGAGTCCAGCTACAATGGAACAAGCGGCGGCCCGTTTGGTCAGGCATTCTGTTCCAGTTTCGGCAATCGCGCTCATTTACGCAAATTCCTCAGGGCCGGACGGCCGGAAGCGAGCAGAATGGACAAGATCGCGGGACTTAAAGAAATCCTTGCCCTGGACCCGAAGAACAGCTTTGCGCGCTATGGGATAGCCATAGAACTGGCCAAACGCGGCGACACGGACGCGGCGATGTATGAGTTTGACGAACTGCTGGCCATGGATCCCGACTACACAGCAGGGTATTTCATGGCGGCACAAACGCTGACCAGCGCTGGCCGCACGGCGGAGGCGATTGAGCGGCTGAAAGCGGGAATCAACTGCGCCGCCAGGAGCGGCAATACCCATGCGCTCAGCGAGATGCAGGGGATGCTTGACGAACTGGATCGATAGGCGTGACCTTCACGCACTGCGGACGGTGGAAAACTTTAGTATTTGAATGGCCCGGATTGTGGCACGCAACGTAATCTTTTTTGACAAGATGCGCATCTATACTTTTGATATGGCGAAATATTCGATCGTCGTTCCTTTTCACAATGAGGAAGAGAACGTTACGGCTCTCTATGCTCGCCTGAAGCAAGTGATGGAGCAGGTGAGTGACTCCTTCGAGTTAGTGCTTGTTGACGACGGCTCAAACGACCGCACCTACAAGCTGATGGAAGAGATTGCCGCGGTGGACAGCCGGGTGCTGGTGGTGAAGCTGCGCCGGAATTTTGGTCAGACCTCGGCGCTTGCCGCGGGGTTCGACCATGCCTCGGGCGAATTTATTCTGGCCATGGACGGGGACCTGCAGCACGATCCGAACGATATTCCCGCCTTCCTGGAGAAGCTCGAAGAAGGCTACGATGTGGTCTCCGGCTGGCGCAAGGAGCGGATCGACAACTTAATCATGCGCCGGATTCCATCCCGTTGCGCGAACTGGCTTATGGCCAAGTTGTCCGGCGTCGATATTCACGACTTCGGCACGACCTTTAAGGCATACCGCCGCGAGGTGATCCAGAATATCCCGCTGTACGGCGAGATGCACCGCTTTATTCCCGCGCTGGCGAGCTGGTATGGCGCTTCCATCTGCGAAGTCCCAATTCGCAACGTCAACCGCGAGCGCGGCAAAAGTCATTACGGGATTGGCCGCACCTTTCGAGTCTTCTTTGACCTGCTGACCATCCGTTTTCTGTTGAAATACATGAGCCGCCCGCTCCATTTTTTCGGTGGTTTCGGCGTGATGAGCATGATGGTGGGCAGCGTGATCTCGGCCTATCTACTGGGGCTCAAAGTGCTCAACACTCACCAGAACATGATGGATCAGCATGGGCCGCTCTTCGTGATTGGCGCGGTGCTGATTGTGGCCGGCATTCAGATGGTGGCCATCGGTCTGCTGGGCGAACTGCAGGTGCGCCACTATCACACCAGCCAGCATCCTACGCCGTATACCGTGGACCGGATCGTCCGCCTCGCTTCACCCGAAGAGGAAACTCTGCTGTCCGACAGAGACTGAAAAGCAGGGAACAGGGAACAGGGATCAGAAAAAGCCCGGCTCAAGCTTCTGCTTGAACCGGGCTTTGTGTTTCTAGGAATGCGAATTCGTGTTGGCGGCCTCTACTTCTCCAGCTTGGCGGACTCCGCCCAGTACTTCAAGGGATCGTTTGCATTCTGTGCCGCGTGGAACGAGACCACCTTGCCGGTAACGAAGTCCGGTGAAACCATGTCAGCCTGGACGTAGACCGCGTCCTCCTCGTCCACAACCCGGATCACATACACCGTGCCGGCTTCCTGCTTCTCTGCGCGCAGAATCACGCCGCCCATGTCAGTATTCGCGCCCGCGCTGTAATCGCTGCGCTGGCCCATCTTCAGGTCTTTGGGACGGGGGCGCTTGTCCGGATCGTCGCCAACATCCCTTGAGGCGATCTTCCACATGCCAGCTTCCCGCGCGAAGGACACTGTCAGCTCTCGTTTGCGGGGACCGCCCGGATCTTTCTGATCCTGCATCTCAGGGGGCATGGGCGGCAGAACAGCCACCACCACCAGGGACGCGGACTTGCCGTCCTTCGATTCGCTTACTGACTCGACCTCATAAGAGTTGGGCACCATCAGCATGGCATTCAGAAAAAATGGCGTGCGCTGCGACGGTGGGATCAGAGTCACAAACTGTTTGCGTGTAGCGGCTGTCATCTGTGCCAGCACGCCCTGAAAATTCCTGGACCGGATGGCGTCATTGCAGGAATCGAAGGTTTTGCGCATGCTGTCGCCGGTTGGGTCTGGCGCGGGCGCGCTCTGTCCCAGTCCGACTGCGGCAAGCGCCACAGCCATGAGACCGGCAATTAAGATTCGCATCCTATCTCCTGACCTCTTTGGACCCTGGGAAGCCAGAATGTGACAGACTCGCCCGCGGAAAACCAGCCATTGGTGCGCGCGCTCCAATCCTATCCGGTTTGCGTGGCCGCGCGGTCCGCGCTTGCAGTGGCCGGGTATCATGGTGCATTCTTGCCGTGAGATGAAAGCTATTCAGATTTACGAGACGGGCGGGCCGGAAGCTCTGAAGATGGCCGATTTGGCCATTCCAGAGCCGGGGCCAGGGCAGGTGTTGATCCGCGTGGAAGCCATCGGGGTCAACTTCATTGAAATCTATTTCCGCAAGGGTGTTTACAAGGCGGCGCTCCCGTTTACTCCGGGTAGCGAGGCGGCGGGCACGGTGGAGGAACTGGGTCCCGGAGTAACGGGATTCAAGGCTGGCGATGCGGTGGCATCGGTCAGCGTGCTGGGCAGCTATGCCGAGTACGCGCTGGTTCCCGCGGCCTCCCTGGTGAAGGTGCCGGAGGGCGTGAGCATGGAGCAGGCGGCCGCGGCCATGCTGCAGGGGATGACGGCGCACTATCTTTCCCACTCGACCTTTCCGTTGAAAGCAGGAGATACGGCGCTTGTTCACGCCGGCGCAGGTGGCGTGGGCTTGCTGCTGACGCAGATGGCGGCACGGATTGGGGCGCGCGTCATCACCACCGTGTCCACCGAGGCGAAGGCTGAGCTCTCGCGTGAGGCTGGCGCATCGGATGTGATTCTGTATACGGAGCAGGATTTTGAGACGGAAGTGAAGCTGCTCACCGGCGGCAAGGGAGTGGATGTGGTGTACGACTCGGTGGGCAAGACCACCTTTGAGAAGAGCCTGAACTGCCTGCGTCCGCGCGGGCTGCTGGCGCTGTTTGGCGGCTCAAGCGGGCCGGTGCCGCCGTTTGACCTGATCCAACTCAGCGGCAAGGGTTCGCTGTTTGTTACGCGGCCCACGCTGTGGCATTATGTTGCCACTCGGGCGGAACTGGAGTGGCGTGCGGGAGACGTGCTGGGCTGGGCGGCCAAAGGCGACCTGAAGCTGCGGGCCGAAAACTTGTATCCCCTGGCAGATGCGGCGCAGGCGCAGATTGACCTGGAAGGGCGGAAGACTACGGGGAAAGTGCTGCTGGAGCCGTAGAAGCAGCTTTTAGCCATTAGCTTTTAGCCTTCAGCTTTCTGTGCCGGTATTTGCTTCTATGGTTGACGAGTTAAGCCCTATACTCGCAACGCCGAGCTGGAAGCTAATGGCTAAAAGCTAAGGAAGAAGACCATGTCAACCATCTCGATCAGCGCCACTGACCGCTTGTTTGTGCTGACCGGCGCTGGCATCAGCGCGGAGAGCGGGCTGCCTACGTTTCGTGCTTCGGATGGGTTGTGGGCGGGGCATGCCATTGAGGATGTGTGCACGCCGGAAGCCTGGGAGCGCAATCCGGGGCTGGTGTGGCAGTTCTATTCTGAGCGGCGAGAGCAGGGGGCAAAGGCTCAGCCAAACCCGGCTCACATTGCGCTGGCGGAGTTGGAAAAACAGATTGGCAAGCGGTTCTTTCTCTGTACGCAGAATGTTGACGATCTGCATGAGCGGGCCGGGAGCGTGCGGCTGGTTCACATGCATGGAGAACTGGCCAAGGCTCGCTGCGAACGGGAGTGCGGACGGCCGCCGGTTGAAGATCATGCGATCTACGCGAGTCTAAGCGAGGTGGGACGATGCCCATGCGGCGGACGGCTGCGCCCGCACATTGTTTTCTTTGGCGAGATTCCACTGGAGATGGAGCGCATTCAGCATGAGATTCAGAAGGCTACGTTGATGGTGGTGGTGGGCACTTCGGGTTCGGTCTATCCGGCGGCAAACTTTGTGCACTGGGCGCGGCAGGGCGGCGCGCGGACCGTGTACGTTGGGCCGGAGCCGCCGCTGAACGCCAGTGCGTTTACGCATGTGGTGGAAGGCAAGGCCGGGGAAGTGCTGCCGGGGCTGTTTTCGGTCGAGCGGAGTTAGCGGCGCTGGCGGGGTTCGCGGAGTTAGCGTTTGCCCGACTTGATGAACTCTTTGCGGCGGAAGCGGAGGCCGGTCCAGTCTTCATCGATCGCGATGGAGCGGACCGTGTCGAACCCGGCGGCTTTCAATGCGGCCCAGCCGGTGTCGCGGTTGAAGTCGCATTTGTACTTCTTCGATGTGCCCTTGGGATAGGCGAACCAGACGGCTGCGTCGCCCTTGGCGCGGGATGCGATTTTAGGCGCAAGCGCCTCCACCTCGCTCTGGCGGGTTACAAATGCGAGTGAGAATTTGATTTCGGGCAGCGATTCGATTTGCCGGTGAATGTGCAGGATCGGCAGCCGGGAAAGCTCCATCTCAAAGCTTTCCGGCGCCTGCAGCACGAGGATTTCGTTGTGATCTTTGAGTTGAAGTTTCTCGAAGAGGGTCGCCATGGATTTTTATAATAACTGGATTTACGAAATAATCTGCAACGCCGTTCAGTGGGGAATCAACGGACCCAGTGCGAGCCTCCCGCGAGCGTCTGCCGCACCGCAGGTGCTTAGAAGTGGAAGCGGCAGCGGAGCTCGCTGGAAATCATGCGCGGATCGTTCCAGTGGAAGCCGCCGATGGTGACGGAGTTGTCCTGCAGCACACGGTGGTTGGTGATGTTGATGGCGGTGATGGAGAGCTTCCAGTTCTCGCCAATGGAGTGGCCAGCCGAGGAGTCGAACGTGGTGTGTACGGGCAGATAAGGTGCGTTGTAGGGGCCTTCATTGGCGCCGGCGAGGCCGTTGGAAAAGCCGGAACCGTAATAAACATTGGTTGAAAACCAGGTGTGCAAGGGCAGCTTCGCAGTGAAGCCGGTGTTGAGTGTTTCGCGCTGGTCGTGGTCGAGGACAATGTAATGGAAGCCATCGTTGGCGCAGACCGGGTCAGTGGGAATGCTGCAGACAAAGCCGCCGATGATGGCGCCGCGTTGCTGGGCGATCTGGTTGGCATACGTGATGTAGAAGTGGCCGAGGCGCGCAAGTTCGGGCGTGTGCAGGGTCATCTCCCATGAGCGGACCAGGGCGCCGTTGACGGCGATGGGAAAATACATGTTCGATTCGCCGAGATTGGCGTGATCGAGGAAGTTGTTGACGCGGTTCTTGAAGGTATCCACGTCGAGAAGCCAGCCCTTGTACGGAATCTGAATGCCGAACTGATGTTCTTCGTCGCGCTCTGAGGGCAGCGGAGTAAAGGCGTTCTCGCCGCTTGGCAGACTGCCGGCGTAATTGAGGACGGAACTGGAGACAGTGATGAGCGGCGCGGGCTGGAAAAAGTGGCCGTAGAAGCCCCGAAGCACCCAGTGCAGCCGCGGGATTTCGACGGCAGCGCCGATGCGGGGATAAGTCGCTGACTCGTCGTATCCGGCGCGGTAGATGGAGAACCGCTCACCTCCGAGCAGGGTGACATATTGGCCAAGGCGGAGATGGTCTGAAAGATAGAACTCAACGAGTGTGGCGCTGGCGGTAGCCGCTGCGTTGGGTTGCGAGGGCGCGGTGCCATCATTCACCAGCACGCCGAAGAGGTCATTCTCCGCCTGGTAGAAGGAGTACAGGCCGGCGGAGAAACTGTTCGGTCCGGTGTCGAGGTGGCCATCTGCCTGGGCGCCGATGTAATTCGAGGTCTGGTGCCAGGTGGTGGAGACAGGCTGATCCGTCGGGAGCGAATCATAGTCAGCCTGGTTGAGGTGGTAGAAGGGCGCCGCGGAGAAGAGTGCATTGGGCGATATGGTGTGGACCCAGTTGGCAATCGCGAATGAGTCGCGCTCGGTCTGCGCATCGCGCAGGCCGTAGGAGCTGTAGTAGCCGGAAGTCGTCTCGTAGTCGTTCCGGTTGGGGTCGTAGGGGACATCGAAATAGTCCTGGCGGTACTGCGCGTTGAGGCGAAGCTGGTCTTTCGGAGTCTGGTTTCGGATGACGGAGACGAACCCGCTCTCGGAGTTTGTGGCGTCATGATAGATGTTGGCGACCGGCGTGGCCAGGCCGTAGTTGGAGCGGGAGCCGGCGAGGCTGGTGTACCAGGCGGTGGTGGCGTTGTGGTCGCCGAGGGAGAGCTGGGTTTCGCCGGTGTAGAGGTTTCCTGCGGACATGGTCAGTTCGGCGTCACGGCTGCCCTCGAAGCCATTGCGGGGCAGGACGTTGAATACGCCGTATGTGCGGTCGCCCACGTCGGAGGCATAGCTGCCTCGCTGGGTTTCGATGGCGTCGATGTCTTTGGGGTCGATTTGCGGGCCTACGTTTGAGGCAATTTTGGTGTTGGGGATGGCGACTCCATCGATGAGCCAACTGGTCTGATGGCCGCCGCGCATGTGCAGCATGTCATGCGTCATGTAACTTCCGGGCACGTAGTCGGTGATCATCTCCATGCCGATGGTGCGATCGGCGCCGGGAGTGTTTTCGATATCGGCGCGGGTGATGAGGGTGGTTGGCGTGACGGAATCGGTTGCGGAGAGGGAAGACTCGAACCCGTTGACCTCAACGGTCTGCGTTGCGACGGCGACCGGCAATAGGATATGAAGCACCGGGTTGGTGCCCGAAGCGAGATTCAGTGGCTGTTCGGTGGTTGCGAAGCCGGGGGCGGAGATAGTGAGCGTGTAGACGCCAATCGGCGCCTGGGCGAGTTCAAATTCTCCCTCGGAAGTTGTTTTTGTGGTCAAAATGAATTCGGAGTTGGAGGCTTTGAGAGCCACATTCGCGCCGGAGATTGGCCGGTGCTCCGGGTCGTGGACCACGCCATGCACTGTTGCAAAGACAGTGGCGAAGGCAGGAATGGACGCAACCGCAAGCAGTGCCGCGGCAACAGAAATCGGGTAACGCATAACGAGATGGACCTCCGCGAGCGGCGCGGCGAATAGCCTGCCAGCTCAGCGAGACAGCAAACCGATGGTGCTGGTGTTTCAAATGAGGAGCACTTCAAGTGGGGGATTCAGGCGAAGGAAGAGACAGGAGGTCCGCGGTTTGCGCGGGTACGCATTTGGCGGATGCGTGCGGCGGCGCGTCCTGCTGCGGGGGAGTGAAGTTCCGCTATCAAAGTAGGGAGGCTGACCGGCGCGGGGGCCAGTGCCAGATTCGTCGAGCTGGACGCAACCATGTAGCCGGGAAAATAGGGGCAGGTTACGGGAGCCTTGATGCTGGGTGTGCCGGGCTCTGGCTCGCTCATCATGGCGGCCATCTGCTCGGACATGGCGCAATGATGTGCGCCGTGACGTCGGCAGCAGGCGGGCAGGCGCGAATCATCACTGGCGGAAAGTGTCACCGCCAAAGGCCCCGGGCCAAAGAGAAGAATCAAGAGAATGGACAGCGCGCGCCGCATCTTCGATTGATAGTACACGAGAACAGGATATGAGCGACCAGCCGGGAAAGCGGCAGGCCCTCGGTCGGGTATCATCGGGGTATTCAGTTTTCAATGGAATAGGGAGAGCCGGTGTCTGAAGTGAATATTTCCGTATTGCCGCAACAGGTTGTTCCCGAGAACCGCCTGCAGCGTCCGTTGAGGGTTGCCCTTTTTGGCTTTGGGACGGTGGGAAGTTCGGTGGCGCGGATTCTGACGGAATCCCGTCCGGAGGGTCTCGAGCTGACGCATGTGTTCAACCGCGGCGTGGCGCGCAAGCGCGTGGATTGGATGCCGGAGAGCGTTGTATGGAGTGAGGATGCGGATGCGGTGCTGGCGTCGGATGTGGACGTGGTGGTGGAGCTTGCTGGCGGTCTGGATCCGGCCGGTGGCTGGGTGCGCCGGGCGCTGGATGCAGGCAAGAGCGTTGTGACGGCGAACAAGAAACTGATTGCCTTCCATGGCGTGGAACTGGAGCGGCTGGCAGTAGCCAGGGGCGGACACCTGAAGTACGGCGCCGCGGTGGCTGGAGGTATCCCCGTGATTCCGGGGCTGGAACAGGGCTTGTCCGGGGATCGGATTGAGCGGATCGAAGGCATTCTGAACGGGACGTGCAACTTCATACTGAGCAAGATGGAAGCGGGGGCGGAGTACGCGGCGGTGCTGGCCGAGGCGCAGAAGCTGGGATACGCGGAGGCCGATCCAACTGAGGATGTGGGCGGATTCGATGCTCGGGCCAAACTATCCATCCTGATGCGGCTGGCGTTGCGTGTTGAGGTGAATCCGGAAGAGATTGTGCCGCGGCCGATTACAACAATCACCGCCGTCGACTTCAGTTATGCGCGGGATCTGGGCTGCACCATTCGGCAGGTGGCCCGCGCCGACCGGGCTGGCGGGCAAGTAGCCGCAACGGTTGGACCGATGCTTGTGGATCTACGCTCGCCCCTTGCCTGGTCGCGCGGCACTGAGAATATGGTGATCGCCACCGGCCATTACGGCGGGGATGTAGTTTTCTCAGGCCACGGCGCAGGGGGCCATCCGACTGCGGTCGCGGTGGTCAGCGACCTTCTGGCCCTTGCACATCGATCGCGTCGCGTCGAGGTGCCGTCAGAGCCCGCGGCGGTGAGTGGTGAATTCGAAGTTCCCCATTACATCCGCTTCCTGGTCAAGGATCGTCCAGGCATTGTGGCGGAAATTACCGGCGCCCTGGCCAGGGAGCACATCAACATCCGCGCCATTGTGCAGAAGCCCGGCTACCCATCGGATGCATTGCCGTTTGTGGTTACCGTGGAGCCATGCAAGTCGTCCGCGCTACAAAAGGCGCTGTCTGCGATGCGGACCATGGATTGTTTCCTCGTGGAGCCGCTGGATTTGCAAATGCTTGAGTAGCAGTGGTTAGTGGGCAGTGAACAGTGGACAGAATTACTGATCGTAGTTAGCGATTGGCTGTGGAGGGCTGGTGTGATCGACACGATTTATCGATGTGAGATTTGCGGGATTGAGAGCGAAAGCCCGGTGCGGTGGATCGTGATCCATTGCAGCGATGCACAGCTTACGGTTTTCAAATGGACGAAGGAAGCCGCCGGCGCTCCCCACGCGCGGCACTACTGCGGCGAAGCACACGCGCAGGTTTACATCAGCCGGTGGTTTGAATCGTTTTGCGGGTGAGGGGACAGTTCGTAGTTCACAGTTCTTAGTTCACAGTGTTCCCGATTGTCTCTCCGATGCTGTCTCCTGGTTAGATTTAGGTGGCATGTGTGAGTCCAATGTCCGTTATGAATCCGTCCTCGGTTTCGCCTCCGCTCAGCGGTTCCGTCCTGGTTCTCATCCAATTCGATGTGTGCGAAGAACTGCTTCTGGATCGCCTGCAGCAGACCGTCAGTGCGCGCACGGTGCAGTTGC
>Ga0302278_10004767_pt1 | contig 13844 bp, 12 predicted proteins | sample III_Bog_N3_2_FD_194543 | JGI IMG/M metagenome (GOLD analysis project Ga0302278, IMG submission 194543) | Peat permafrost microbial communities from Stordalen Mire near Abisko, Sweden - III_Bog_N3_2 | ecosystem: Environmental > Terrestrial > Soil > Wetlands > Peat | place: Sweden: Abisko... | reverse complement strand
CGCCGCCGCACCATACGAATCGCCGTCGGCGCGGTGCTGCTGATAATTGTTGGCCTTGTCATCTGGCGCGTCTTCTTCTCCACGCCCGCGCTGCCCGCCAGCATCGTCGCCGTTAGCGGCCGCATCGAGGGAGACGACTCCGCCGTTGCCTCCAAGACCACCGGGCGCATCCTCGAGGTCCGCGTGCGCGAGGGCGACAGCGTCAATGCCGGAGACATAATCGCCACTCTCGACGATGCGCAGATTCGCGCGCGCGAGGACCAGGCCCAGGATGCACTCACATCTGCCGAAGCCAAGGGCGATGCCGCGCACCAGCAGATCGCCGTCCTGCAGCAGCAGTTGGATCAGAGTCGCATACAGGTGGGCCAGTCGAAGCTCGACACCGAAGGCCACGTCCATCAGGCCGAGGCCGAACTGGCCGCCGCGCAGTCCGACCTGGCGCAGCAGCAGGCCGCCTATCAGCTCGCTGCGTTCGACAAGGAAGCCTACACGCGCCTCGCGAAGTCCGGCGCAGTCTCGGAGCGCCAGGGCCTGCAGGCCGCAACCACCGCCGATCAGCAGGCCGCCGTGGTTGCCGCGACGAAGCGCCGCGTCGATGCGGCGCAGGCTGAACTGACCACCGCTCAGGCAATGCTCACAAACCCCAACCTCCGTGAGTCGCAGGTCGCTCTCGTGCGAAGTCAAATTGCCGAGCAGCAGGCGCAGGTCGCGAGCGCCGCGGCACAAACACAACAGGCCCGTGCTCAGTTTGCCGAGGCGGAAGACAATCGCAACGACCTCACCATACGCGCGCCGTTCACCGGGACCGTCGTCACGCGCGCAGCCGAACCGGGAGAGGTGATACCCGCCGGAACCGCGCTTATCACGCTGCTCGACCTGAGCAAGGTCTATCTGCGCGGCTTTGTGCCGGAGGGAGATATTGGCAAGGTGAAGGTGGGCCAGGCAGCGCGCGTCTATCTCGACTCGAACCCGCAGCAGCCGGTCGATGCGTATGTTTCGCGCATCGATCCGCAGGCAACCTTCACGCCGGAGAACACCTACTTCCGCGACGACCGCGTCAAGCAGGTGGTCGGCATCAAGCTGCAGTTGAAGGCTGGCTTCGGATTCGCCAAGCCCGGAATGCCCGTCGACGGCGAAGTTCTCGTCAGCGGCGACACCTGGCCAAAGGTCAGCCATAAGTGATCGCCGCGATTCCAGACCGCGATGTCGATCCCAACGCCGCACAGCGCGTCGGCGAGCCGTCAGCCATTGAGGCTCGCGGCCTCACCAAGCACTATGGCGAAGTTGAGGCCGTACGGGGAATCAGCTTTGAAGTCCACCCGCGCGAGATATTCGGCCTCATCGGTCCGGATGGCGCGGGCAAAACCACGACCTTTCAGATCCTCGCCGGCGTGATGGAGGCGACCTCCGGCGTTGCCAACATCTTCGGCCGCCCGGCGCGCGAGATGCGCTCGCAGACCGGCTATCTCACTCAGGCCTTCAGCCTTTATCCCGACCTCACTGTCGCCGAGAACATTCGCTACAGCGGCGATCTGCGCCGCATTGACCCGCAGGCGATCCTCGACCGCGGCCAGCAATACCTGCGCATGTTCGACATGGACCGCTTCTCCGACCGCCTCGCCGGAAAGTTGAGCGGCGGCATGAGGCAGAAGCTCTCGCTGATCTGCGCGCTGGTTCCGCAGCCCCACATCCTGCTGCTCGACGAGCCAACCACCGGCGTCGATCCCGTCTCGCGCCGCGAGTTCTGGGACGTTCTCGCCCACCTGTCGTCGGAGGGCCTCACCATTCTCGTTGCCACTCCGTACCTCGATGAGGCGGAGCGATGCCACCGCATCGGCTTCATGCACCAGGGACAGATTCTTCGAATCGGCACGGCGGAGGAGCTCTGCGACAGCCTCGACGCAAAACGCATCGAACTGCGCACGCCAGACCTGCGCAAGACGGAGAAAATTCTCTCCGCGCAATCTGGTCCTGGCAAAGACATCATGGATGTGCAGCGCTTCGGCGATCGTCTCGACCTGCTTGTTCGCGATCCGGAGAAAGAGCAGAAGCGAGTCGCCGAAGAGCTGTCCCGCGCGGGAGTCTCCATCGACGAGATGCATGTCGATCAACCCACGCTGGAGAATACCTTCGTCGCCCGTTTGCGTGCGCTGGGCCAAAGCGCAGCCACAGCCGAGTTCCCCGCGCGCCACGATCACAGCGATCTACGCGGTCAAATCGCAATCGGGGCAACCAATCTGGTCAAGGAGTTTGGCGAGTTCACCGCGGTAAAAGACGTCAGCCTGCAGATTCGCAACGGCGAGGTCTACGGCCTACTTGGGGCCAACGGCGCGGGCAAGACGACAACCATCCGCATCCTCTGCGGCCTGCTGGACCCAACCAGCGGCACCATGGAACTGGCCGGCACGCAGCAGGACCTGCGCTCGGAGGCGGTGCGCAAGCGCATTGGATATATGTCGCAGAAGTTCTCCTTGTACGACGACCTCTCGATCCGCCAGAACCTTGACTTTTTCGCCGGCGTCTATGGAGTTCCCGACACGGAGCGCGAAGAAAAGATCCGCTGGGTGCTGTCTTTTTCCGGCCTCGAAGGCAAGCAGGACCAGATCACCGGCAGCCTGCCCGGCGGATGGAAGCAGCGCGTGGCATTCGGCGCCGCCATCATGCACGAGCCCGACATCCTCTTCCTCGACGAACCCACCTCCGGCGTTGATCCGCTGGCGCGCCGAGCGTTCTGGACGATGATCAACCGGCTGGCCGACGGCGGCGCCGCCATCCTTGTCACCACGCACTATCTCGAAGAGGCCGAGCAGTGCAACCGCCTGGGCATGATGGTCGCAGGCCATCTTGTTGCCGAAGGCACGCCCAGCGGCATCAAGGGCCAACAGTCCGGACATTTAATTCAGTTCATCGTAGACCAGCCGCAACGCGCCGTTGACCTGCTCAAGCGTAACGGCGAAAGCTGGCGCGTCTCGCTCTTCGGCAAGCGTCTTCACCTCATCACCGAAGACGCGCCGGAGATCGCCATCCAGCAGACCACAAAGTGGCTGGAAGAGAACGGCCTCCATGTACTCAGCGCGCGCGAAGACCGCTTCTCGCTGGAAGACGTCTTCATCTCCATCGTGGAGAAGGCGCGCCTGGAAGGCAAGGTGGCCATTGAGAAGTGAATTGAGAAATAGAACGGACCAGCGAAGCAAACAGGAGCAGCCATGAGACGAATCGTCGCGCAGGTGCGAAAAGAGCTGACGCAGATCGTTCGCGACTGGCGCACGCTGGCGCTCGCCCTGGTGCTTCCCGTGGTCATGCTTCTGCTGATGAGCGCGGCGCTTTCGCTCACGGTCAGCAATCTCCCCATCGTGGTGCAGGACTTCGACGGCTCCTCGGCCTCCAACAATTTCATCGACGCCTTCCGCGCCTCCATCTCCTTCCACGTTGTCGCGTGGCCCGTGGACAAGTCCGCCGAAGAGGCGCTCGCCTCCAACGCCGCGCGCGCCGTGCTCATCATCCCTCCCCACTTTGGCCGCGACCTGGCGCGCGGAGTGCAGGCGCCCGTGCAATTCATGATGGACGCGTCCGACGCGAACACCGCCAAGCTGGTCGCAGGCGACGGTAGCCTGATCGCCGCCGCGTACAACCGGCAGCTCGCCAGCGGCAGCCAGGCCGCGCCCGTGCAGGCCGCTATCCGCCTGTGGTTCAACCCCGGCCTCTCCTCGAAAAAGTTTTACGGCCCCGGAGTCTTCGTGCTTGCCATCTCCATGTTTCCGCCGCTGCTTGCCGCGCTGGCCATGGCCAAGGAGACCGAGCAGAAGACCATCCTTCAGGTCTACGTCTCCAGCATCTCCGCGCACGAGTTTCTGCTGGGCAAGATTCTTGCCTTCATGGCCGTCGCGCTGGGCGAAGCACTCGTCATGTCTTCGCTTCTCTTCACCTACTTTGGCCTCAGCTTTGCCGGAGATCCCACGCCCGTCATCATTGCCACAATCCTCTACACCTTCTGCGTGGCCTCGTTCGGCACCATGATAGGAGCGGTCATTCCCAACCAGACCGCGGCCCTGCAAGCCGTCGCGCTCGGCGGATTTCTGCTTGTCTTTCTTCTCTCCGGCCTCATGTTTCCCATCCAGAACATTCCCATCGCCCTGCGCTGGATATCCAACTTCGTCTGGGGACGCTACTACATCGAGATCGTGCGCGACGCCCTGCTGCAAGGCGGTGGCTGGCCCGCCGTCTGGTACAAGGTCATCATCATCGGAGTCATCGGCTCCATCTTCTACACCCTTGCGTGGCGCGGCATGAGACGCATGCAGGTAAAGGCATAGCCATGAGAGACCTCCTCAATCGCCTCTTCAACTACCGCCTGCTCGCCCTGGTCAAGAAGGAATTCGACCAGATTCGCCGCGACCGCCGGCTCCAGCTCTCGCTTGTCCTGCCGCCCGTCCTGCAACTCACACTCTTCGGCTTCGCGCTCAGCGCCAACGTCTCCGATGTGCGTCTCGCCGTGGTGGACGACAGCCATACGCCAGAGAGCCGCGAGCTGGTCTCCACGCTGACCGAGAGCAAGAGCTTTCGCCTCGCCGGCACCTACCCGTCGGTCGATCAGCTCGGCGACGCGGTCAGCCGGGGAGACGCAGACGCCGGAGTGGTCGTCCCCTATGACTACGCGCGAGACCTCGCACGCCAACGTCCCACCACAGTGCAATTTCTTCTGAATGCAACCAACGCCAACACAGCCACCATCGCCCGCGCCTACGCGGAGGGCGTCCTCCAGAGCTACAACAACGGACTCCGCCAGCAGGGAGTTCGCCTCCAGGTTCAGCCTGTCGCAGCAGACAGCCTCGCCCGCCGCGGCCAGGTCGAGATTCAGCCCGCGTTTCTCTTCAACCCCGGCCTGGTCGATTCGTGGTTCATCGTCACCGGCGTCCTCGGCCTGCTTCTCATTCTGAACAGCTCCATCGTCGCCTCCGCAGCCATGGTGCGCGAGCGCGAGGCAGGCACCATCGAACAGCTCCTCATGTCGCCAGCCAGCACCACCGAGATTATTATCGCCAAGATCGCGCCGCTCTTCTTTCTTCTCACCCTGATGATGTTCGCGGCCCTCGCCGTCGTTCGGCTGGTCTTCGGAGTTCCATTTCGCGGCAACATTCTGTTGCTGCTCGGCGCGGGCTGCCTCTGCATCCTCTCCGGCATCAGCATCGGGACCGTCATCGCCACATTCAGCCGCTCCGCGCAACAGGCACAACTCACCAGCTTCTTCGTCAACCCGCCGCTCTCCGCGTTGTCCGGCGCGCTCAATCCCGTCGAGGCCATGCCAAAGTGGCTGCAGCCGCTCACCGTGCTGAACCCGGTCCACCACTTCGCAACCATCGTCCGCGGAAGCACGCTGAAGGGAAGCGGCTTCATGGACCTCTGGCCAAACTTCCTCGGCCTGCTGCTCTTCACCGTCGTTCTGGTCGCGCTCAGCATCTCGCGCTTCCGCAAGCAACTCAGCTAGTAAAAGGAACATCGCCATGAATCACTCGAAGATTAAAGTCGCCCCGATTCTTTCCATCGCTGCAATCGCGCTGCTCGCGTGCATCGCAACCATCGCCATGCCAACGCAGGCCTCGGCGCAGAGCGCAGCGCAGCCGCAGCACACGCTGGCCGCGCAACTCCCGCTCTCCGGCCGCGCGGGCAACAGCGGCTCCGTCACCGCCATCGAAACGCCCATCGCCGGAACCACCAATAGCGTGACGACCATCAATCCCTCGGTGCAGATTCAGGGCCCCTTCACCGGCAGCTCGTCGAGCACGGCGAAGCTTCCATTCAACGGCAAGCTCTCGCTGCGCGACGCCATCGAACGCGGCCTCAACTTCAACCTCGGCGCGACCAACTTCAACCGCACCGTGCGCCAGGCCCAGGGACAGAGCGAGATCGCCCGCAGCGCGCTACTTCCCAACGTCAGCGGCTACCTCGCCGAATCGTTGCAGCAGGCCAACCTCGCCGCCGAGGGCCTGCGCATCCACATTCCCATCCCCGGCTTCAGCTTCCCCACCATCGTCGGCCCGTACAACAACATCGACTTGCGCGGCAACGTCACGCAGTCGGTCGTCGATCTCACGGCATGGGACAACTTCCGTGCGTCCAGCGACGAGGTTCACGCGGCTCAGTTCTCCGCCCGCGATGCCAGAGACGCCGTCGTCCTCGCTGTCTGCGGCGAGTACCTCCAGATCATCGCAACCAGTGAGCGCGTTGCCTCGGCCCATGCGCAGCTCGACACCGCAACCGCACTCTTCCAGCAGACTCAGCAGAAGCGCGCCGTCGGCGTAGCGCCTCAGATCGACGTCGATCGCAGCGAGGTCGAGCAGTTGACACAGCAGCAGCGCGTCATCTCGCTCGAAACTGAACTGGCCAAGCAGAAGATCGCTCTTGCGCGCAGCATCGGCCTTCCGCCCAACGACGCCTACGACCTTACCGATGAGGTGCCCTTCGCCGCCGCGCCCAGCCTCAGCGAGGACGACGCGATTCACCAGGCCCTCGACCGCCGCGCCGACATCAAGGCCGCCGAAGCGCAGGTCCGCGCCGCCCAGCACGCGCTCTCCGCCGCACACGACGAGCGTCTGCCGTCGCTCTCCATCAATGGAAACTACGGCGCCATCGGCACCAACCCCGCGCAGGCCAGCGCAACGTTCTCCGCCGCCGCCACGCTCAGCATTCCCATATGGCAGGGAGGCCGCACCGAGGGCGACATCAAGACCGCCCAAGCCGCGCTCACCCAGCGCCAGTCCGAGCTTGAAGACCTCAAGGGCCAGGTGGAGAGCGATGTGCGCAACGCCTTCCTCGATCTCGAAGCAGCAACCAGCCAGGTCAAGCTGGCCCAGCGCAATCTTCAGGTCAACAAGGAGACGCTCGACCTCACCCGTCAGCGCTTCGACGCCGGAGTCACCGACAACGTCGAAGTCGTGCAGGCGCAGGAGTCGCTCACCTCCGCTGATCTCGACAGCATCAACAGCGTCTTCGCCCACAACCTCGCCAAGCTCAGCCTGGCCCGCGCCATAGCCAGCGCAGCCGACAACCTGCAGCAGTTCCTGAACCTGCAATAAGACGCTTCGCAGAAGCCGGCATCGGAATCCAGCCCAGTCTGTAACGCGCCCAGCGCGGATTATTTATCTTGCTCCTGTGCCGGAGCACTCTTCTGCTCGGCAGGCTCGCGCCACGACGGAGGCTCCGCCGAGTTCTTCGTCTTGGGCCGCGTGTCCTCCGGGCTCGAGATTCCAACCAGCCGAAGCACTGTTCCCAGTGCGCGCACGAGAGGGTTCATGTCGATGGCTCCTGCAACAAAGCTACGCTATCCTGAATAGATGAGCTTCTTTGCACTGCGCAACATAAAATCCACCCACCGTACGATCTCACTTCTCGCAACACTTCTCATTTTCGCAGCGGCGTCTTCGACCGCGCCTCTCGCCCGCGCGCAGGTCAAAACCCCCAAGCCCCCTCCCGACCTCATCGTCTTCACCAACGGCGATCAGTTGAACGGCACTCTCGAGCGCGGCATCGGCAACTCCATCGTCTTCAAGAGCGACGTGGCCGGCGAGATCACCGTCTCCCTCGACAAGGTCAAACTGCTGCGTGCCAGCGGCAGCTTCGCCGTCCTCGGCAAGAACGCTCCCATCAGCCGCAAGGCAGTCACGCCCGGCACCATCCAGTACAGCGACAAGAAGCTGACCGTCACAACTCCCCAGGGTGCGGTCGAAACCTTGCCGGAGGACCATATTGCCTACATCATCGACCAGCCGACCTACAATCGCGAACTGGCCAAGCTGCCCGGCCCGCTCTACGGATGGAACGGCTCCGTCCATGGCGGTGCAACCGTCGTGCGCTCCACCAACAACGGCCTCACCTACACCGCCGGAGTCGCTCTGGTGCGCGCCATTCCCGCCGTGCCCTTCCTGCCCGCGCGCAACCGCACCAGCTTCGACCTGCAGGAGACCTACGGCAAGCTCACCTCGCCGGTCATTCCGCAGACCACGCCGCCCTCGCCGCCCTCGGTCGCGCTCACCAGCATCTTCCACGCCCACGCCGAGCGCGACCAGTACTTTTCCCCGCAATTCTTCGCACTCGCCCAAACCAGCTTCGACCACAACTATGCGCAGGGCCTCGACCTGCAACAGGTCTACGGCGGCGGCATTGGATGGACGACTCTCAAGAACGGCCGCCAGCAGATGGACGTCAAGGCCGACCTGCACTACGAGGAGCAGGACTTCCAGACCGCCTCCAGCAACCAGGAACTCATCGGCTCCACGCTCTCCGAGGCATACCACCGAAACATGCCGCGCAAGCTGGTCTTCACCGAATCGGCCAGCGTTCTGCCCGCCTGGAACAACTCTAGCGCCTACTCCGCCAACGCCCTGCTGGGGCTCGTGATGCCCGTCTTCAAGCGGCTTGGCCTCACCGTCACCTCCACCGACAACTTCCTCAACGACCCCTCCGCCGGCTTCCGAAAAAACAGCTTCCAATTCGTCACTGCCGCATCCTATTCGTTGAAGTGAACGCAATAGGAGGACGGCATGTCAACCACGCCCGCCGGATTCGATGAAGTCTTTGCCAAGCTCAAGCAGGTCTTCCGCCGCCATCTCGACCGGCTCAGCGTGCAGTCCGACAGCGCGACCGAATACACACTCGTTGGCCGCAAGCCCTCGCCCTTCCCCCAGCACAAAGGACACCCTATGTTCTTTAGTTCGGTCCGCCTGGGCAAGGCCTACGTCAGCTTCCATCTCTTGCCGCTATACATGAACGAATCCCTCAGCAGGACCATCTCTCCCGCGCTGCGCAAGCGCATGCAGGGCAAGGCCTGCTTCAACTTCAAGATCACGCCGGACGCCGAGTTGATCGCCGAACTTGAGCGCCTCACCCATGCGGGCTTTAAGTTCTTCGACGACAAGAACTGGGTCTAACCCTGCTCCTCACCCTACGGCGTAGTCAAAATCTTCATCACCGGATCGGGCAACTGCTGATCCGCGTTCTTCAGCAGCAGCGTTACCTGCCACATCTGCGTATCCGTCAGCACATGGTTGTACGCGGGCATTCCGGTCAGCCGGATTCCGTTGGCAACCTTCCAATAGGTCTCGCCCGGCTCGTCGTCGCTCACCCCCACCACATTGTTCTTGGCGTGCTTCTTCCACAGTTGCGGAGCAGCCGGATACATCTCCTTTGCAAACGCAACATCGTGCCCCGGCGTGCCATGGCATCCCGCGCACTGTGTGCGGTACACATGAGCCCCGCCCTCGAAGGCGTCCTCATCGGTGCCGAACGGCGCAGGCTGCATCTGGCTTGCGATCCGCGCCTTCAGCGGAACGCTCACGATCGCCTTCTCCAACGGAAACGGCTTGTCCGCGGTCGCCACTGGCAGCGCGCCGAAGCGCAGATAGGCCGCCGTGCCGCCCGCCACCACCGCCAACCCAAGCAAAAATCCCAGAAAAACCTTGCCGCCTCCGCCGCCCGATGCTCTGCTCTTCGCCATGGAATCCTCGCCTTCTCGTCTCCGCCGCGCCAAGAAGCCGCGCCGGATGTTCTAATAGGGAAGTGGCTGTCGGCGGACAACTCCGCCGCGCCAACCTCGCCTCCAACGAGCTCAAAAAATGGAGGCGACCGCAGGAGTTCTCGTTGATCTTTCGTTCGCCGTCCCGTTTCGTTCGTAGCATACAGCTTTTGCCAGCAGTCTTGTTGGTCGCGGCACTCTCGGCATCCTCCGCCCTCGCGCAGAACGCGCGCCGCTCCGGCCGCGAGACCAACGCCAACCGCAAGGCACGCATCGAGCGCCAGATCGCCGAAACCTACACCCATCGCTGGGAGGTTGCCGGCGGCGGCGGCTATCTCCGCTTCCGCTCCGGCCAGTTCACCCAGAAGAACAGCGAGATCGCCTTCTGGCTCAACACCACCTACTACTTCAACCGCAACCTCGGCCTCACTGGCGAGGTGCGCGGCGCCTACGGCAACGCCAAGATCGACAACCTCAACCCCTACGCCTCCCTCGTCGGTCGTCCGCAGATCTCCGAGTATCCCTTCCTCGCCGGTCCCACCTATCGATTCCGCCTGCGCCAGAAGACCGCCCTCAGCGTCTTCGCCCTCGGCGGCACGGCCATCGGCAAGTTCGACGGCGCATCGAAGGGCATCTCCGCCGCCAACCTCGGCCTCTGGCCCTCCACCAACGCGCGCCCGGCCTTCTCCCTCGGCGGCAGCCTCGACCTCAACCTCTACCCCAACCTCGCCTTCCGCATCACTCCCAGCTACACCGCGACGACCTTCGGCGGCTCGCTGCAGAACAACGCCGGCTTCGAGATGGGCGTGGTCTACCGCTTCGGCCGCCAGAAGTAGCACCGGGTCTTTGGCCGTGCCGAAAGTCGTCCCCGCGCCATAGAATGATGCGGAGGCCTCTATGACCATCATCCGCCAGGACGACGTAATCCGCTCCGTAGCCGACGCGCTGCAATACATCAGCTTCTACCACCCGGTCGATTACATCGCCAACCTCGCCCGCGCGTATGAGCACGAGCAGTCGCACGCCGCCAAGGACGCCATCGCGCAGATCCTCATCAACTCCCGCATGTGCGCCGAGGGCCATCGTCCCATCTGCCAGGACACCGGCATCGTCACCGCCTTCGTCAAGGTCGGCATGGAAGTCCAGTGGGCGCCCTCCGCCACGCACGGCATGATGTCCATGCAGCAGATGATCGACCAGGGCACCCGCGAGGCGTGGCTCAACCCCGACAATCTCCTCCGCCCCAGCATCCTCGCCGACCCCGCCTTCACCCGCAAGAACACCGGCGACAACACACCCGCCATGGTCGTCGTCGAGCTGGTCGCGGGCTCCGCGCTCGACATCACCGTCGCCAGCAAGGGCGGCGGCAGCGAGGCGAAGGCCAAGTTCGCCATGCTCAATCCCACCGACTCCGTTGTCGATTGGGTGGTGAAGACCGTCCCCACCATGGGCGCCGGATGGTGTCCGCCGGGAATGCTCGGCATCGGCATCGGAGGCACCGCCGAAAAATCCATGGTTCTCGCCAAGGAGTCGCTCATGGCCCCCATCGACATGCACGAACTCATCCAGCGCGAAAAATCAGGCGCGGCCCTCACCAATATTGAGAAGCTCCGCATCGAGCTATATAACCGCATCAACCAGCTCGGCATCGGCGCGCAGGGACTGGGCGGACTCACCACCGTCCTCGACGTCAAGATCCTCGACTGCCCCACCCACGCGGCCAATCTGCCGGTGGCCATGATCCCCAACTGCGCCGCCACGCGCCATCTGCACATCCGGCTCGACGGCAGTGGTCCTGTAGCTGTTGCTCCTCCCGATCTCGACGCATGGCCCAAGCTCACCTACGCGCCCACCAACGCCCGCCGCGTCAATCTCGCGGCTGTTACGCGGGAAGACATCCAGACATGGAAGCCCGGCGAAGTCATCCTGCTCTCCGGCTCGCTGCTCACCGGCCGCGACGCCGCGCACAAGCGCCTCACCGACATGCTCAACCGCGGCGAAACCCTCCCCGTCGACCTGCGCGGCCGCTTCCTCTACTACGTTGGCCCGGTTCAGGCCGTCGGCGACGAGGCAGTCGGCCCCGCCGGCCCCACCACCGCCACCCGCATGGACAAGTTCACCCGCCAGGTCCTCGCCCAGACCGGCCTGCTCGGAATGATCGGCAAGGCCGAGCGGGGGCCAGAAGCCATCGCCGCCATCCGCGAGTTCCACTCCGTCTACCTCATCGCCGTCGGCGGCGCGGCCTACCTCATCTCCAAGGCCATCCACTCCGCCCGCGTCCTCGCCTTCGCCGACCTCGGCATGGAGGCCATCTACGAGTTCGATGTCGTCGACATGCCCGTCACCGTCGCCGTCGCCGCGGTCGGCCAGATCCTGGTCAACTCGACGAACCAGGCCATCCTGTTCACTCCCGCCGGACTGGGTCAGCTCAAGCACGCGTTCGTGGCCGGTGCCGTGCTCAGTTTGATCGGTTTGTTTACGCGAAGCCCACTGACCCCGCCAAAAGCGTAAGATCGAACACAGGCTTGCAGGCCAATCGGTCTGTGTACTCATTCGTGAACTGCCTGCTAGTCATCGGAATGGCCACATCCTGTGGGGTGTGGCCTTTTCGTATGGTGTAATGTGGTGATGCCTGGAACACACCGAGATTCAAAGACAGGAAGGAGTAGCTGTGGTTGACCTTAATCAGATAGTAGAACGCTTACTAGACGAGGCAGAAAAGTCATACGGAGGGGACTTCTTTCTAAAGAACGACTCACCTGCCATCGACGCTCTCAACGATCGGGGGAATAATTCCGTAGAGAGGCAGAACCATGTTCGTTCTTTTCTTCACTATTACAGCGTACTTCAAGGCCTGAACAAATCCGATGAGACCGCAATTGTTAATGAAATCCTTGAGTTCGCTGATTCTCACGATTTGACCAAAAGCCCATCCTCTACGGAAGAAATTCTTGAGCTGTTCGAAGATCTTCACGCCAGATGCAGCTCGAAAGTGCATCCAAACAAAAACGGAAAGCCTCGCGATCTTACCTCGTTGACCTCCAAAATACTTTGGTGTTGTTATCCTGACACGATTCCAATGTTTGACTCACGTGCTGGGCACGCGCTGTGTGTCATTAGCCATCTTATGGGTTTGAAGCGGCCGACGCTCAACAGGGAGTCGCGATACGAGCCATTCTTGGCTGTATGGAAAGATCTATACCCCCACTTCGAGAGCATGATTGCTGAGAATCGCGGTCGTTCTGTTGGCAGTCCCCACAAGGTCAGAGTGTTTGACATGATTCTTTGGACCATCGGCGGGCCAGATTTCTGAGAGGGTGTATGCGCAAACACTGGATGCAACTTGCCATATTCATTGTCGCGCTCTGTTCCATCGCAGTCGTGGCACAAGTAACGCTCCCTGAACCAGATTTTGCAGATGTCTTTTTTCGACTGGACGCGGGCAAACTGGTTCCACTTGAACGTCAAACCACAACCATCCAAGGGAAGGCCAGCGGATTTATTGTCATGAGCATGAAAGCCTCCTGGGAGATACCGGGCGCTAAATCTCAGATACGGTTTCGATCCGATCAGCCTTTGGACTTTGTTATGCGAACGGCGCTGGATCCATCGGCTCTTGACCCAAGCACGATGTATCTCCTCCGTAGACTGAACAGCAGAAAGAAAACACGTGAGATCGTCGTCATGGTCGGACACGCCTCACCGGGCGGCGCAACGATGAATAACGATCCCGCCCAAGGGGCCTTACCGGTATCATTTGCTCGATACGGAGCTTCGTCCCTCAAGATGACGACGGGGCCTTTGCCTCCGGGTGAATACGTTCTTAGTCGGCCTTATGCTCAGACTGTGTTTTGCTTCGGCGTAGATTGATCGCCACGCTATCTCTCAGGAGCCCTCGGCCCCAACTGGCGCGATATCAAGTAACTCCATGGTGCGATGCCGACGGGGAACGGCATGCTAGCCGCCTGACTAAGCCCGCGTCAATGAGCGCTTGCCGGAACGAAATCCGCTACCGCAAACTTCTGGTTTACGACGATGTTCGTATGCGTCTCCGTCGATATCCGTCTCGTGATGTCAATTCGTATCTCTCCATCTCGCGGAGGATGCTCCCTGGCGAACCGATCCTTTTCCTCTTCCAAACTCGAATCGCTCTGTACGTATCGAACCTGGCGAATCAGAAAATCTTGCTTGCCGATCCAAAGTGTCTGCGTCGAGGCAGCCGAACCGCTCACAAAAACGTAACAATCGACATCGCCGATCTCCTCGTCCGCTTGCCGTCCGAGATCGGGCCCAAGGCGGCAAAGCGGCGCACACCCAAAATTGAAAAACATTCTAG
>Ga0302278_10004758_pt1 | contig 13860 bp, 15 predicted proteins | sample III_Bog_N3_2_FD_194543 | JGI IMG/M metagenome (GOLD analysis project Ga0302278, IMG submission 194543) | Peat permafrost microbial communities from Stordalen Mire near Abisko, Sweden - III_Bog_N3_2 | ecosystem: Environmental > Terrestrial > Soil > Wetlands > Peat | place: Sweden: Abisko... | reverse complement strand
AGGCTCGATAACATGCTCTCGTGCCGCGCGCGAATTTCCTTGGGATAGTCGATCCGCGTGAGCGCAAACAGAACGGCGAGAAAGCTCAGCCCATTGAGGAAGAAGTTCCCAGCCACCCCCAACAGAACCATCGCGTACCCGCCCAGCGTCGGCCCCAGAATGCGCGACATGTTGAACTGTGCGGAGTTCAGTGCGATGGCGTTGGTCAGGTCTTCGCGCTTCACCAGCCTCGGCACCAGCGCCTGGTAACTGGGCGCATTCATCGCCATAGCCGTCCCATTGAGAAAAGCAATGGCCGCCAACTCCCAAACCGTAATCACCTTCAGCCACGCAAGCGTCGCCAGCAGGAACGCCAGCAGCATCATCACTGTCTGCGTCACCAGCAGCAGGCGTCGCTTATCCACACGATCCGCAATCACTCCGCCAAAAAGTGTGAAGAACAGAAATGGAATCGACCCCACAAATCCCACCACACCCAACCAGAACGCGGAATTCCCGCTGAGCACAAGCACCAGCCATCCCTGCGCCACATTCTGCATCCAGGTGCCGATGTTCGATAGAAAATTCCCGCTCCAGAACAGCCGGAAATTCGGGTTCCGCAGCGCCCGCACCACCTGCGGAAACCGCTCAGCCTCCACATCGGCCAAAGCCTGCGCGACAGCAGCAGTCTCCTCCGGCGTGGGCCCCATGGCTTCCGAATCCAAATCGCGAATCTCGCTCAGAGCCATGCCCCCTGAGCCTAGTGTAAGCTGTGACTTTATCGCCCTGTCCCATCTCACCCAGAGGTGATTCCCCCAATGGTCAGGCCAATCGCGGTGCTCGCCCTGGCTCTTTCCGCACTAAGCCTTCTCGCGCAAACCCCCGCCTCCCCTCCAACTCCCCGCCCCAAATTCGACGCCTTCGAAGTAGCCACCATCAAACCGGTCGAAAACGATGCCAAATCAGGCCGCTACCTCATCATGCAGGGCGTCAACCGCTTCATCGGCAAAAACTACACCGTCAAGCTCCTCATCGCCGCCGCCTACAACCTCAGCCCCAAAACCATCTCCGGCGGCCCTGCCTGGATCGAGTCCGACCACTGGGACATCGTTGCCGTCACCCCCGGTGATCTTCGCCCCAACCACGACGAGCAAATGTCCATGCTCCGCACCCTCCTGGCCGACCGCTTCAAACTCACCTTCCACCGCGAGCAAAAAGAGTTCTCCATCTACGAACTTCAAGTCGCGAAAGGCGGCCCCAAGCTCAAGCCCAGCACTGCCGCGCCCGACGAGCAGCCGCAGCTCATCAGCACCGTCTACCCCCAGAGCATCGTCCTCCCCGCGCGCAACGTATCCATGAGCGACCTTGCCATCCTCATGCAGCGAGCCATGCTTGATCGCCCCGTAATCGACAAGACCGGCCTCTCCGGCAAATTCGATTTCGATCTCGAGTGGGCTCCCGATGAAACGCAGTTCGGCGGCGAGGTCCCCGTCGCCTCCGCAGACGCACCCACCCCACCACTTTTCGTCGCCCTTCAGCAGCAGCTAGGCCTCAAGCTCGAAGCCACCCGCGGCCCGGTTGAAGCGCTGGTCGTCGACACCGTCGAGCGCCCCTCGGCGAATTGATCTGAAATCTAGTAGATTTCTATACCAAAGCAAATATCGAAGAACCCGCAATCTCCAATCAAGGATGCCAATGGTCAATCTGCGCAGTTCGTTCAACGTTTCGCTCCTCACCTGTCCACTGCTCCTGGCCCTTTCCACCGGCCCGCTCCCTGCGCAGACCCCCGCCACCCCCACCGTCTTCGGCTACACCGACTTCTCCGCCGAATCCAAAATCGAAGAGAGGTTCCTCGCCGTCCCTGACGCCAAGCTCGCCGGCCAGCACCTCAAAACCCTCACCGCCGAGCCCCACATCGCCTCATCGCCGGAAGACCACAAAACCGCCGAATACGTTGCCGAGAAATTCCGCGCCGCCGGCCTCGATACAGAAATCGTTCCCTACCGCGTGCTGATGAATCAGCCCAAAGTCGTCCACTTTGAAGCCTTCGACGCCGCCGGTAAATCGCTCATTGCCGGCCCCACCCGCGAGCACGTCGACAACGATCCCTACCAGGACGACCCGCGCGTCGTCATGCCCTTCAATGGCTCATCCGGCTCCGGCGACGTCACCGGCGACGTGGTCTACGCCAACTACGGCCGCCTTGAAGACTTCGACCAGCTCGCCGCCCTTCACATCGATCTCCACGGCAAAATCGTCCTCTGCCGCTATGGCTCCAACTTTCGCGGCGTCAAAGTCTATCTTGCCGAGCAGCGCGGCGCCGTCGGCGTCCTCATCTACTCTGACCCGCAAGACGACGGCTTCTACAAAGGCGATGCCTGGCCCATCGGCCCCTGGCGGCCTGAAACCGGCGTCCAGCGCGGCTCAGTCCAGTACCTCTTCAAATATCCCGGCGACCCCGAAACCCCTGGAGTCGCCTCCACGCCTGACCTCCCCGACTCCGCCCGCGTCTCCCCTGAAGGCAACCAGCCCCACATCGTATCCATGCCCATCAGCTATCACGACGCCTCACCCATCCTGCAGGCTCTCAAAGGCCAGGGTGTCCCGCAAGGCTGGCAAGGCGCGCTCGGTTTCCGCTATCACGTAGGCCCCGGTGGCGTTACCGCCCATCTCATCTCCCAGCAGGATTATCAGCGCCGAACCATCTGGGACGTCATCGGAACAATTAAAGGCTCGGACTATCCAGACGACTGGGTCGTCGTCGGCAATCATCGCGACGCATGGGTCTACGGCGCAGTCGATCCCAACAGCGGCACCGCCGCCATGCTGGAAACTGTCCATGGCGTCGGCGCGCTCATCAAGCAGGGATGGCGTCCCAAACGCACCATTCTCTTCTGCAGTTGGGATGCCGAAGAAGAAGGCCTCATCGGCTCAACCGAGTGGGTCGAGCAGCACGCAAAAACCCTCGAGCGCGCCGTTGCCTACTTCAACACCGACGTAGCCGTCGCCGGTCCGGACTTCTCCGCCGCCGCCGTTCCATCGCTGAAGCAATTCATCCGCGAACTCACCCACGACGTCCCCAGCCCCTTAGGCGGAACCGTCTACCAGCAGTGGAAGAACGCCCGCCCGGACGCCGACGAACACCGCGCCTCCAACGCCCCGCCCGAAACCGACCATGATGTCCACGTCGGCGATCTCGGCTCCGGCTCCGACTTCACTCCGTTCCTCCAGCACATCGGCGTCCCTTCCACCGACATCAGCTCCGGCGGACCCTATGGCGTCTATCACTCCGTCTTCGACAACTACGCCTGGTACGTCCAGAACGCCGATCCTCACTTCGTCTATCTCCAGGAGATGGCTCGCGTCCTCGGCCTTGAAGCCCTGCGCATGGCAGACACCGACGTCCTGCCTTACGACTACGTCACCTACGCCCACCAGATCGACTCCTACATCGGCGCCGCCAAACGCAAAGCCTCTGACACGCATCTCAGCGGCCTCGACTTTGCCCCCGTCCTCGCCGCGTCCGCGCGTCTTACCGCAGCCGCCCAAAAGGTGCACGCCCTGCAGTCCGCCCCCACCGGCGATCTCGCCAAACTCAATCTCGCCCTGCGCCAGACTGAAACCGCGCTCATCTCCGACGCCGGCCTGCCCAATCGCCCCTGGTACCGACACACCATCTACGCACCCGGCGAATACACCGGCTACGCCGCCGTCGTCATCCCCGGCGTCAATGAGTCCGTCGACGCCAAAGACGCCACCCGCGCCGCCCAGCAACTCGTCGTCTTAACCCTCGCCCTCGACCGCGCCGCACAAACCCTCGCTTCCGCGGAGTGAACCTGGCCGCCCATAAGACTTGGCCCACGCAGGCTGCCGGTTGAGTTTCAGTCCAGAGACTCGATCGGCAACTGCGCGCCACCAACGGTCAATTGGATACATCTTGGAGATCCTCCAGCGTGCTCAAATCGAGATCGCACCAGCAGCACAGAACCCCTGAATGTCCAAAACAATCGACCATCTCATGAACAAAGCAGCCCTCACGGACCGCGCGAGCATTCTGATCACCGGAAACAGCGAAATGGCTGGTCGCATTCGTGCCTTTGACTGGTCGATGACCCCCCTGCGGCCCATTGAAGAGTGGTCCGAGACCCTCGTCGCATCCGTAAACCTCATGCTCCATTCCCCTTTTCCAACCATCCTCTCCTGGGGCCCGGAGATGGTGTTCCTTTACAACGACGCCGCCATTTCCACCCTCACTCTGAAACACCCCGGAGCTCTCGGCGGTTTCTATCGCGAAGTGTTTCATGAGGCATGGGACCTGGTAGGCGCGGATCTCGAAGCCTGCTTCTACAAGGGCGAGACCGCCGTGCGCGACAACATGTTCATCCCCATCATTATCAATGGAGTGCTTGAAGACCACTATTGGAGCTACTCGCTTATTCCTGTCTATGAAAACGGTCGCATTCAAGGTGTTTACGACGCCTTCCGCAACATGACCGCCACCGTCGTGGGTGCCCAGCGGCTGCGCGAGAGTGAGGCCAGGCTCAAACTCGCCACCGAGGTCGCAAAGCTCGGAGTCTTTGTCTGGGACACGATCGAAGACAAAGGTAGCTGGGAAAACGATCGAATGTATGAGATCTTCGGCCGAACTAAGGAAGAGGGCCTGATCAATGGTGCGGAATTCCTGCGCGACGTTGTACATCCCGACTTCCGCGATCGTTTTCGGCAGGCCTTCCAGCGCACGGCACAAAGGGGAGAACCACTGCATTTTGAAGGCTTGATCTATCTCCCGGACAAAACCCTTCGCCGCATCGAAGTCAAGGGAAATCTCCAACCTGAGTCAGATGCCCCCAATGGCAGAATTCTCGGTACGATCCGCGACATGACCGAGATTCGCAAGACCGAAGAGGCGTTGCGCGAGAGTGCCAAACACCTCGCCGAACTCGCGGCCATCGTCGACTCATCCGAAGACGTGATTTTGAGCAAGAATCTGAATGGAATCATCACCAGCTGGAACGCCGCTGCAACCCGCGTCCTCGGATACACCGCGGAAGAAATGATCGGTGAATCGATCCTCAGGCTGATCCCCGAAAACCTTCACCCAGACGAGAAGGAGATCCTCGAAAACATTCAGGCAGGCAGACGGGTCGAACATTTCGACACGGTTCGTTTAACCAAAGATGGCCGGCTCATCGATGTCTCCATCACCATATCGCCCATCCGGGACGCCGATTGCCGGGTCATTGGCGCATCGAAGATCCTCCGCGATATATCCAGCCGCAAACAAATGGAGCAGTCCCTTTTGCAGGCGGAAAAAATTGCCGCCACAGGCCGCATGGCCGCAACCATTGCGCATGAAATCAACAACCCGCTCGAAGCCGTGGTGAACCTCCTTTACCTGCTCCGCAATGCCGTTACCAGCCCCGAGGGAATCAAATACCTGGCCTCCGCTGAAAGCGAGTTGGCGCGCGTTTCGCACATCGCCAAGCAGACGCTGGGCTACTACCGGGAGAATGCCTCCGCCAGCCGCGCCACTCTCATCGTGATCGCGGAGCAGGCCATCGCGATTTACGAGCCACGCTGCATCGCGGCCGGCATCACCCTGACCAGGTCGTTCGATTCTTCCAGGAAAGTCATGCTGCGCAGCGGCGAAATGATGCAGGTGCTTTCGAACCTCATCATGAATTCAATCTATGCAATGCCTTCCGGCGGCACTCTTGAGATTTCAGTAATCGACACCGCGCTCCCATCGCAAGGAATTCTCCTCACCGTTGCGGACAATGGCGTGGGGATCGCGCCCGCAATCCTGCCCAGGGTATTCGACGCATTCTTCACCACACGTTCTGTGGTCGGTACAGGAATCGGATTGTTCATCGCCCGCCAGTTCGTCGAAGGCCACGGCGGCAGCATCGGCATCGATAGCAGCACTGAAGCCGAAAGCCATGGAACCACGGTGCGCGTCTTCCTTCCCGCCCACACCGCCTACGAAGTGTCCACGCAATAACCGCATCCCCGCCTCAACGGCCGCGACTTTACTCAGCTCCTCGGCTCCTCGGTGGCCTTTGCCGGCTACAACAACTCCGGCTCGGTCAACGGCACGCGCAGCAACCAGATCCACTACACCATCAACGGCACCGACAACAACGATCTGTACCTGAACGTGGACGCGGTCAACCAGGGCGGCATCAGCGGCATCCCCGGCGTTGTCTTTCCCATCGACGCGCTCGACGAGTACACGCTCCAGACCACCGGCAACAGCGAATCCGGCCGCAGCCCCGGCGGCAACCTCAACGTCACCACCAAGTCCGGAAGCAATCAGATCCACGGCGATGCGTATTACTACAACCGCAACGAGGCGCTTGCCGTACTCTCCCCATTTGTCAACAACCCCGGATCGCCCTTTACAAATGCCCGTCATTCTGAGCATCTTGACTCGCGTACGCGAGTTACAACTAAAATGACCGGAAAAGTGCTTTTGATTCCATTGGGTTTACACGCCCGTCATCAGGAGCAACTGACTCGCGTAAGGCCCCCGCAGACAGGCCTTCGTCTGCGGAGTGGAGTTCGGGGGTGGTGAGTCGAAGAATCTGCTTCTTCTCCTCGTTCTGCCTCCAATCCCCGTTTCCCCAATCGGGAACCCGTTTCTTTCCGGGAATCCAGCCCTCCCCGGTGTGACCCAAATCACTCATCATCCCTCCGATGGTTGACCCCACCCCCATACCCTCGTATGGTTGAAATTGAAAAGGTTGGGCATGAAAACTTCCTCGAACACCTTGCGCATCGGGATTGCGGCCACCGTCATCGTCGGCACCATCGTCTGGCTTGCCTTCTCAGGCTACGGCGCCAACAAAAGTTACTACGTCACCATCGCCGAGCTCGGCGGCATGGGCGACAAGGCCTACCACTCCCAGCTCCGCGTCGAGGGCTTCGTCGTCCCCGGCTCCATTGAGCACAACGGCCCCCACGTCGACTTCGTCATGAACGAGTTTGAAAGCCACAACCCCAAGGCCGGCGCCGGCCGCCTCCTGAAAATCAGCTACAAGGGCTCCGAGCCGCCACCAGACACATTCAAAGACGACTCCCAGGCCCTCGCAGAAGGCTCCTACGGCCGCGACGGTGTCTTCCACGCCTCCGTTCTCCAGGCCAAGTGCGCCAGCAAATACGCCCCCGTCGGCCCCAACGGCGCTCCGGCAAAACCTGCCGTCGCTCCAGCAAAGACAGCATCCAGCGCCGTTCAGCCCGCCAACCCGGCCTCCTAGCAATGAGCGCCAACGCCGCCATCGAGACGCACCTCTGCGCCCGCCCCTGTGCGCATCTTGAAGGCGTCTCCAAGCTCTTCGGATCATTCGCCGCCCTCCGCCAGGTCTCGGTCGACCTCGAGCCAGGCCGCTGCTACGTCCTCATCGGCGAAAACGGCGCAGGAAAATCCACTCTCCTCCGCATCCTCGCCGGCCTGCTCCGCCCCAGCTTCGGTACCGTCAAGCTCTTCGGCAACCTCGACCCCCACGACGCCCGCGACCGCATTGGCTACATGTCCCACGCTCCCATGCTCTACGACGAGCTCACCGCCCAGGAAAACCTGCGCTACTTCGCCAAACTCTACCCCGGCCGCGACTGCCTTACTCCCGCCGAAGCCCTGCGCCAGGTCGGCCTCGACCCCGATCTCACTCGCCCCTTCGGACAGTACTCCCAAGGCATGCGCCAGCGCACCTCCCTCGCCCGCGTCCTGCTCCCGGCGCCCGAATTGCTCCTGCTCGACGAGCCCTTCTCCAACATGGACGTGGAGTCCGTCAGCCAGATGGTCCAGCTCCTCGCCAAATTCCGCCAGGGGAACCGCACCATCGTCATCACCACCCACCAGCGCGAGCACGCCGCCCCCATCGCCGACTGGGTCCTCGCCCTCAAGGCCGGCCGCGTAGCATCGTTTGAGCAGGGAAACCCCACCCTATGAAGACCAACGGCGCCCGCTTCCTCGAAACCCTCGGAATCCCCTTCGAACTCCGCGAATACGAAGTCGATCCTGACGACCTCACCGCCATCAGTGTGGCAAAGAAGATCGGCATGCCGCCCGAGCAGGTCTTCAAGACCCTGCTCGTAACCGGTGGCCCCGACATCTACCGCTTCGCCGTCGTCCCCGGCGACGCCGAGCTCGACTTCAAGAAACTCGCCCGCGCCGCCGGCCTGCGCAAAGCCGAGATGGCTCCTCTCAAAGACGTCCAGCCCCTCACTGGCTACATTCGCGGCGGCGTCACCCTCTTCGGCGCACGCAAACCCTATCCCGTCTACGTCGATGAAACCGCCATCCTGTTCGATCAGATCAGCGTCTCCGCCGGCGCGCGCGGCACCCAGCTCATCCTCTGCCCCGCTGACTACCTCCGCGCAGCCCAGGCATTAGAAGTGGAAGTCCAGCTAGCCGACATCACCAAAGACGTCACACCAAACAAAGATCTGGGTGCCCCCGGTCCCTCGCACTTGGGGACCGGGGATGGACGAAGAACCAACACAGAGGGAAGAAAGAAATGACCCGCGCCCTCTGGACCCACCTCATCAAAGACCTCCGCATCGAACTCCGCTCCCTCGACGCCTTCGTCTCCATGCTCTTTTTCTCTCTCCTCGTCGTCGTGCTCTTCTCCATCGCCTTCGACCCCCACGGCGACTTCTCCCGCGACATCGCTGGTGGTGTGCTCTCCGTGGCCACCATGTTCGCCTCCGTCAGCGCCCTCAACCAGGCCTGGGCCCGCGAAATCCGCCACCAGGTCATCGACGCGCAGCGCATGGCTCCCACCCCAGGTGCGGAGCTATATCTCGCCAAGGTCATCGCCAACTTCCTCTTCGTCACCATCGTCCAAATCATCCTCGCGCCCATCTTCCTCATCATGTACAACCTCCACATCGAGGGTCAGGCCTGGCTTCTCATTCTGGTTCTCCCTCTCGGCACATGGGCACTCGTCGGCAACGGCGTCTTCTTCGCCGCGCTCTCCATCCGCAGCCGCAATCGCGAACTGCTCCTCTCGCTCATCCTCTTCCCAATCTTCATCCCCGCACTGCTCGCCATGGTCCGCGCCACCACCTCCATCCTCACCGGCGACGGCGACCCCAACCTCTGGATCAAGCTCCTCTTCGGCTACGACGTCATCTTCACCACCACCAGCTTGCTCCTCTTCGACGTAGTCTTCCACGCCGAATAGCCGCAGCAGTTATCCGTTATCCTGTACTTGATCCGCATTGAAGTTCGTATGATCGTCTTCGAGCGCGCAGTTAGTAACGAGAAGCTGTCTTATCCTGAACGAACGGGGCCCCAGGCGCTTCTCACCCTGGGGGTGGTGAGTGAAGGATCTGCGGTTGCTTTTCGGGTTCTTCGGTCGGAATTTCGAAGCTCGAATCATCCAGGAGCCCATGGACAAAATCCCATTTGCCTTCTCCATCCATCCCGGCGAGATTCTCCTGACAGAGTTCATGGAACCCCTCGGCCTCTCCGCGTACCGTCTCGCCAAGGAACTCCACATCTCCGCGCCCATGGTCAATGATCTGGTTCGCGGCAAACGCGGCATCACCGCCGACACCGCCCTCCGTCTCGCTCGCTACTTCGGCAACTCGGCCCAGTTCTGGATCGGCCTCCAGAGCGGCCACGACCTCTGGGTCGCCTCCAGAAACAAATCCGTCAACAAGGTAAAACCCCGGCAAGTGGCCGCGTGAATCTTTACTCGGCCCGCAAAATGCGCTACATTGCAAGTGTGTCTCAGGCGGCGCGCCACCCACTGGCGTTACATGTAATTGCAAAAGGGCTCCGGATTGACTACCGGGGCCTTTTTGCTTTGTGGCGAATCGTCGTCTGCGGCCGAATTGAAATGCATATCCCACCCTTCGATCTACTCTTCCCACGCCGCGTGATTTGGATCACATCTCCCCGCCGCCCGCGTCGTAAACTGAGAGTGCCCCATCAGGACCCACCATGAAGAAAGCACTATTCGGCCTCTATATCGCCCTCACCATAGCCCTCATGTTCTGGGGCTATTACATGGCCATCTACGGCGCGCCCCTCGATGCAGCGCAGGGCGAAATCTTCCGCATCATCTTCTATCACGTGCCTTCGTTTTCCGTGTCCTTCACCTCGTTCGCCGTCAGTTTCCTCGGCTCCATCGCGTTCCTGTCATTTCGCCGCAGTCATCCAGACTGGGCGCAGATTTCCGATGCATGGGCGCTCGCGGGTGCCGAGGTCGGCGTCGTCTTTTGCACGGTTGGTCTCACGACCGGGCCCCTCTGGGGGCGCCGCGCCTGGGGCATCTGGTGGACATGGGACGCGCGCCTCACCACCACCCTCGTCCTCTGGCTCATCTACGTCAGCTACCTGCTTCTCCGCCGCTTTGCCGCCGGCTCGCAGATGCAAACCCTCGCCGCCGTCCTCAACATCTTCGGCGCTCTCGACGTCCCCATCGTCTACATGGCCAATCGTTGGTGGCGCACCCAACACCCGGCCCCCGTCTTCGGCGGCGCTGAAGGCTCCGGCATGGACCCCTCCATGCTCCCCGCCTTCTTCTGGAACATGGGCGCATGGTTCGCCTGGGGTATTCTCATTTTTGCGCTGCGCATCCACGTCGAGCGCAGGCAGCAGAAAATCGCCGCCGCTGAAGCCCAAAGCGCCCTCGAGGCCTTCAACTAATCACCAACCCGCTCCCCCCGGAGAAAATGTATGGACGAAAAAGCAATTCTCGATCACCAGTTCGTAATAGCCGCCTACACCGTAACCTGGGTCATCCAGCTTGGTTACCTGGCCTTCCTCGCCTTCAAATGGCGTGCCCAAAAGCGCACCGCCGCCCGCAACTCCATCAATCCAAGGTAGTTACGCATCACCGACGCTGGGTGCCCTGGGTCCGGGGCCCCCACGGAAAGGTCCACCTCCAGGGGTGGAGATCCCTCGCAGTTGGGGACCTGGGATACGACACAGCAGGGCTCCCATCCACCCATCCTCCGCCCGAACATCCCTGCCCCCTCATTGGTAATACTCCAATAACACCATTCGACATAGACCCTCATTAAAAGTGTTATTTCATTTCCTCTCCGTCAAGCGCATGATTCAAATCAATACAGTCCTCAGAACACGTGCGAAGGATCGTACACGGAGAGAAATTGAATGGCTGACCTCTTGATTGCCTTGGTTTTCATCGGAATTGTAGTTGCCCCCGCGGCGTTCGTTGCCCGGCCCGGCGCCAGAAACACCAAACGGTAAACGCCTCGGGCTTCCTCCTCGGGAGCCCGATTCAGCACTGCCTCCCCCATCGCGCGTCGCCCCATCTATCCAGCAATCATTGCCCTTCGCCGTCAGACCCTTTAAACTGGGGTTTTGAGGGCTAGTCATGTTAGTTGTCATGAAAGCGCAGGCCACGCCGGAAGAAATCCAGGCCGTCTGCGATCACATTGAGCAGTTGGGCTTTCGCGCCCATCCCCTTCCCGGCGCACAGCGCACAGCTATCGGCATCACCGGCAACAAGAACGCCGTCGACCGCGGCAACATCGAAGCGCTTTCCGGAGTCGCCGAAGTCATCCGCGTTTCCAAGGCCTACAAACTCGCCAGCCGCGACGTCAAGGAAGAAGACACCATCGTCAGCTTTCCAGCCTCGGGAACCTGCTCTGAAGCCGCCATCGGCGGCCGCAGCCTGGCCATCATCGCTGGCCCCTGCTCCATTGAGAGCCGCGAACAGGCCTTCGAAATCGCGGAGAAGATCGCCGCCGCCGGCGCTCAGTTCTTCCGCGGCGGCGCTTACAAGCCCCGCACCTCGCCCTACGCGTTCCAGGGCCTCGGCCTTGAAGCTCTGCAGATCATGGCCGATATTCGCGATCGCTTCGGCCTCCGCATCGTCACTGAAGCCATCGACAACGAATCCCTCGAACTCGTAGCCGAATACGCTGACGTCATCCAGATCGGCGCGCGCAACATGCAGAATTTCTCGCTGCTCAAGCACGCCGGTCGCCTGCGCAAGCCCGTCCTGCTCAAGCGCGGCCTCTCGGCAACCCTTGAGGAGTTCCTCATGTCCGCCGAGTACATCATGAGCGAGGGCAACTACCAGGTCATCCTCTGCGAGCGCGGCGTCCGCACCTTTGCCGACCACACCCGCAACACCCTCGACCTCAGCATCATCCCCGCCGTCCAGCGCCTCAGCCACCTGCCCATCCTGGTCGATCCCAGCCACGGCACCGGCCGCCGCGACAGCGTACTCCCCATGGCCCGCGCCGCCATTGCCACCGGAGCGGACGGGGTCCTGGTCGAAGTCCACAACCACCCGGAGAAGGCCCTCTCAGACGGCCCGCAATCCCTCTATCCCGACCAGTTTGCCCGCATGATGGACGAGCTTGAGCAGATAGCCCCCGTCGTCAGCCGCACTCTGCCCCGCGTCCTCCCCGTACCATCCCCAGCGGTCTAGCCGCATGAGAGGCGCACGCAAGCTCCGCGGACAGCAAGAAGCTGTCATCCTGAGCGAAGCAGGCCACGCTACCGGGGTCCCCGGCGACAGGTCTTCGTCGCTGGGGTGGCTTGGTGACCTGCGTAGTCGAAGGACCTGCTTCTCGGGCTCTTCACTGCCACAACAGCACCGTGCCCCATCCATTCGCCGTATTTTGGGCGAATGGGTGGGAAACCACAGAACTACGCTCCCGGCCTTCGGGTTCTTCATTCTCCTAACCCTGACCGCCTGCCACAACCACCAGTTCCCCCAGTACCCACCCAACTACCGCGAGTTCGCCTACGTTACCAACGGCCAAAGCGGCACCGTCACCGTCCTCGACGTGGTCAATCTCCGTCTCGACCGTGAAATCCCCGTGGGCCTGAATCCCGTCGCCGTCGCTGCCAGTCCCACGCGCAACGAGGTCTACGTCGTCAACTCCGGCCCCGAAACCGGCGAGGGCTCCCTCTCCGTCATCAACGCGGAAAACAACACCGTCGCCGCCACCATCCCCCTCCGTCGCCGCCCCGTCGCCATCGACGTCGACGCCACCGGCGCCCTTGCTTACGTCGCCAACTCCGGCTCCAACACCGTTTCCGTCCTCGAGCTGAAGACCCGCCGCGAAGTCGCCCAGATCGAAACCGGAGAAGAGCCATCCGCCCTCCGCATCTCCCCCGACGGCAAAACCCTCATCGTCGCCAACCATCGCGGCAACAGCGTCACCATCGTCGATCTAGCCAACGTATCCACCCTGTCCGCTCCCATCGATAGCGTCCGCCGCCCGTCCACCCGAGCGGTCCGCGCCACCATCGACGGCTGCCCAGGCGCCAGCGACGCCGTCATCCTTCCCGACTCGTCCAAGGCCTTCGTCGCCTGCTCCTCCGGCCATCAGGTCATGGTCATCGCCCTGGCCCGCCAGCCCGATGCAACCAAACCCGACGCGCCCGAAGTACCCAAAATCGACACCTTGGAAACCCTCATGGACGTAGGCCGCGGGCCCGTCCAATTGGCGCTCAAGCCCGACGGCGGCGAGCTCTTCGTCTCCAACTCCCTCTCTGACACCATCTCTGAAGTAGTCACCAGCAAGGACGACGTCGGCGGCGCCTACGCCATGGGCGACGATCCCGTCCGCGGCCTCGTCTCCAGTGACAACGCCATGCTCTACATCGCCAACTTCCGTTCCCAGTGGGTCACCGTCTACGCTCCTGATGACGGCCGCCGCATCGGCTCCATCCACGTAGGCGACGGCCCCTCCGCCCTGGCGCTCTCAAGCAACGGCCTCTTCCTCTTCGTCGTCGACACCCGCTCCGGCGACATCGCCGTAGCCCGCACCGACACCCTCTCGCTCCTCACCATGCTCCCCGCCGGCCGCGCCCCCAACGCCATAGCCGTAAAATCCTTCAAACTCCCATAACCCCCCGCCTCTAACTCGCACACCACGTGATCT
>Ga0302278_10004746_pt1 | contig 13882 bp, 9 predicted proteins | sample III_Bog_N3_2_FD_194543 | JGI IMG/M metagenome (GOLD analysis project Ga0302278, IMG submission 194543) | Peat permafrost microbial communities from Stordalen Mire near Abisko, Sweden - III_Bog_N3_2 | ecosystem: Environmental > Terrestrial > Soil > Wetlands > Peat | place: Sweden: Abisko... | reverse complement strand
CTCCCGGTGTGTGGCGACGACCTCGAGGTCGGTTAAACGCTCGGAATCGTCACGGTGACGCGGCGCTCTTTCGGCGCCTACTTGTTGACGGCGGTTCGACCCTTCGATTTTCCAAAAGCCCCGGCGGCGACGAGCTCCGCGATCGAGTCCGGTGAAAGCTCCAGAATCCGGGAAAGAATTTCGTCCCGGTCCGCGCCGGTGGCCGGCACGTCGCGTCGCATCCCGGTGCGCGCGCCGGACATCTTCCAGGGCGCGTTGACCCCGACAAACTCGCCGGCGCCATCCGCCAGTTTCGCGAAGGCGCCCCGCTCGAGCAGATGCGGATCGGTCAATGCTTCGCCGGGATCGCGATAGACGGCGCTGGGAACGCCGGCGCGATCGAGCGCCAGGATGCATTCGCTGACGGTATGCAACTGCGTCCATTGCTCGATCACGCCCATCATCGCCTTCCAGTTGGCGCCGCGCGCCGGTACGCTTGCAAATCGCGGGTCGCTGGCCAGTTCGGGCTGCCCCGTCAGTTCGCAAAGGGCTGTAAAATTGCGCGCCGTGATCGGCGCTATCAGGATGTCGCCGTCGCTGGCGCGGACCGGGCCATAGGTCGGGCGTGGCGACGGGTTCGGAAACTGCGCCTCCTGCAATTCATAGATCAGCAGGTTCAGCATGCAATCCATCAGGGCGACGTCGATGCGCTGACCCTGGCCGGTCCGCGCGCGCTGGACCAGCGCGGTCTGAATGGCGGAATAGCCGAAAATTCCGCCCAGCACGTCGGCGACGAACACGGCGCCCGAGGCGGGCCTGTCCCTGTCGCCGGCATAGCGCATCAGCGCCCGGTCGAATCCGCTCTCGGCATGGACGATCATGGCGTAGGCGGCGCGCTCGGCCGCCGGCCCGGTCTGACCGTAGCCGGAGATCGAGCAGTAGATCAGTCGCGGATTGAGCTTTCGCAACGCTTCATAGCCGAGCCCGAGGCGATCCATCACGCCCGGGCGAAAGTTCTCCACCAGGATATCGGTCCGTTCGACCAGCCCGCGGATGAGCTTGATCGCCTCGGGGCTCTTCAGGTCGAGCGCGATACTTCGCTTGCCGGCGTTGAGCTGGCCGAAATAGGCGCTGTTGCCCTCGCGCAAGGGAGCGCGCAACCGCATGTCGTCGCCTTCCGGCGGCTCGATCTTGATAACGTCGGCACCGACATCGGCCAGGAGCCGCGCGCAATAGGGGCCTGCCAGCATGATGGAAAAATCCAGCACCCGCACGCCATCGAGCGGCGCCGTCCTGCCATCCGATTCATTCATGACCTCAAACTCCTACCTCGGCAGCCCAAGTCCGCGTTGCGCAATCAGGCTGCGCTGAATCTCGTTGGTTCCGATGCTGATGACCCACATCAGGGAATGGCGCAGGTTCTGCTCGAACCGGCCGTTGTCGATCGCTCCCGGCATCCGCTCGGAGAGTGCGGCGCGCATGCCCAGAATGTCGAGCGCGGCCTCGCCAAAGCGCTCCATCAGTTCCCCGGAAAAGACCTTGCTGATCGCGCCGTATTCCGGCGGCGTGATGCCGTCGGCGGCGCGTTCCGCGCAATGCATCATCAACTGGCGGCCGACCTCGATCTCGGCGGCAAGCCTGGCGATCCGGTCGCGGACGATCGGATCATCCGACAGCGGCGGCGCGTCGCCGTCCCGCGCCATGACGTGGCCGCGCAATCGCTCGAAGGCGTGCGCGACCTTCAGCACGATGCCGCCGCCGACCAGGCCGCGCTCGAAGGCGAGCGCCCCGGTCAGCACCTTCCATCCGCCGTTGACCTCGCCGACGAGATTTTCCAGGGGAATGCGGACGCTGTCATAGAAGATGTTGGCAAAAGAGCCATCATACATCGTGGTCGCCGGCCGGATCGTGATGCCCGGCGTCTCCATTGGCACGATGAACATGCTGATTCCGGCATGCGGCGGCGTGGCTTTCGGGTCGGTTCGCGCGGCGAGCAACATGTATTTTCCCCACCAGGTGGTGGTCCATATCTTCTGCCCGCTGATGACCCAGCTGTCGCCGTCGCGGACGGCGCTGGTACGGAGCGCCGCGAGGTCGGAACCCGCCTGCGGTTCGCTGTAACCCATGCCATGCATGGCCTCGCCGCGGAGGATCTCGGGCAGATATTTCCGCTGCTGGTCCGGCGTGCCGAACATCATCAGCGCGTTGGCCTGGATCGCGGCCCCGATCCGCGGCGCCTCGGCCCGCTCCATGGTTTCCATGAAGGCGAGCTGTTCCTGCGGCGAACGCGCCTGGCCGCCGAATTGCCTTGACCATCCGAGCCCGATCCAGCCGGTCTGGCCGATATCCCGCGCGAACTCGGCATCGAACTCGCGCTTCGAAAACGGCCTGGCGTCATAGGCCGCCTTGCGGGCGCCGGACCAGTGGACTTCCAGCCAGCGCTGCGCCTGCTGGCGCAACTCATTCCCCGCCGGGCCAAGGTCGACTTGCGGAAGGCCGTGGCCGCCATGGTCGAGCAGAAACGCGGCGATGCCGCGCCGCGCCTCCGTAGCCCCGCCGAGCGCGATGGTATCGAGATGCACGCGCTTGAAGTGACGCGGCGCCTCGTGCTCCTCCGCATAGCCAATCGCGCCGAAGGTGTGCTGGGTTTCCAGCGAAACTCTCCGCAAGGCGTCGCCGGCGAAGGCTGCCGCCGAATTGCCGAAATAGCGCCAGCCCGGGTCGCCGCGATCATGCAGATGGCCTGCGTGGTCGAGCGTAAGCCGGACCCCCTCGAGCGCGATCAGGCCGTCGGCAAGCTTGTGCTGGATCGCCTGAAACTTGCCGATCGCCTGGCCAAATTGCTGGCGCTCCCTGGCGTAGTCGACGACCAGCTCGAAAGACCGACGCGCCGCGCCATAGGCGCGCGCCATCAAGGCGAGCCTCGCCTCAACCAACAGATCGTCCGCTGTGGAAGCTGGCAGTTCGACAATGGCCGCGGGCGCTGCGTTCAGCCGAATTTCGAAAAGCCCCGCGGCGCCCATCGCCCGCGTCGGTTCGAGCTCGATGCCGGCAGCGTCGAGTTCCAGTACCGCCAGTGCGTTCCCCGCGATCGCGACCACAAGGTGCGTGCAGCTCGCAGCGACCTCGACGAAGCGCAGCAGTCCGCTGGCTTTTCCGTCCACGGCCCGGATCGAACCGGCATGGCGATCGGGATTTCTCCCGCCGAAGCAAAAAGCCACGCGTGCAGCTCCGGCATGCAGTTCTGCAAGCAGCTTGGTCGCGATATCGGCGCTGCAGCCCGAAAGCCCGAGATTGGAAAGCGCGGCCGACCACATCGGCGCCGGGCACGCGGCGCGGCCAAGTTCGGCCATCACCACCAGGATCTCGCGCAGGCCCCCCTGGCTGAAATCGCAGCCGAGCGCGGCGACGCCCTGCCCGACCAGCCTGGTCCAGATCGCCGAAATCTCCTCGGCCGTGGCCGTCTGGCCGGCGGCCGCATTGGGGTTCCAATGCTGGTCGAGAAAACCGCGCAGGGAATCGCGAAGCATCTCCCTGTTTTCGTCGCTCGGGAGCTGATCCGGATCCATGGCCGCAGCTACGCCTTTCCGAATTTCGGCTTGCGCTTTTCCTTGAACGACATCGTCGCTTCCTTGTGATCGGCGGTTTCGAACGTCACCTGCTCCAGCGCCATCGAGGCCTCGAGCAGCATGTTGACCCGTTCCTTGACGATCTGGTTGATCGACAGCTTGGTCCAGCGGATCGCCCAGGTCGGGCCATTGGCGAGCTCGACGGCGATTTCGCGCGCCTTGGCCAGCACCTCGGACCGCGGCACGACGTGGTTGACGAGCCCGATCCGCTCGGCTTCCTTGCCGTTCAGCAGCGTGCCGCGAATGAGATATTCCTTGGCCTTGTTGATGCCGATCAGCAGAGGCCAGATCACGGTGCCGCCATCGCCCGCGACCAGGCCGACGCGCGAGACATGGGTGTCGCCGATCCGGGCATCCTCGGCCATCACGGTAATGTCGCTCAGCAGCGCATGGGTGGCCGCAAGGCCGATGGCGTCGCCGTTGATGGCGGCGATGATCGGCTTGTCCAACTCGAGCTGGCGCGTGACGCCGCGCCGGCTGATCATGGGATCATGCACCTCGCCCTCCTCGAGGACGTCGCCGCCGGGACGCTCCGACATCGCCTTGACGTCCCCGCCGACGCTGAAAAACTCGCCCGCACCGGTCAGAACCACCGCGCTGACGGCGTGATCGTCCGCCAAGTCATCCCAGATCGTCCGCAGTTCGCGGATCAATTTCTGGTTGATGGCGTTGCGAGCCTGCGGGCGGTTGAGCGTGACGGTCGCCACCTTCTCCGAGACCTCGACTTTCAGGCATTCGTATTTGGCATAGCTGGACATTTTTTGCTCCATATCGGTCATGATGACGTTGGTTGCGGCCGCGCGCGGTCTATCGGCGGACACCTGGATGCAGGTCTGCCAAGGCGACATGAAGCGACATTGAACCCGGATCGGTTTCCAGCATCCGCTGCACGGATTCCAGATGGCTTCGCATCAGCCGCCCGGCCGCGGCGACGTCGCGGGCGCGGAGCGCGGCAAGAAACTGCCTGCGCTTTTCGGCCAATCCCGGCGTTGCCGCGCCGCTTGAGGCGACCTTGGCATAGACGAAACGCATGTGGATCTCGGTGACCGAGTCCACGATCATGGCGATGACCTTGTTGCCGGCCGCCAGCGCCAGCAGCTTGTAGAACTCGCGCGAGCACTCGACCCGGTCGAGCAGCCGGCCTTCGCGCGTCGCCAGCTCGGTGCGCTCGATATTGGCTTCCAATGCCTGGAAATCCGCCTGCCGCGCATTGGCGCAAACCAGGCGGACGACGAGGTCGAGAACATGGATGCGCGCCTCCGACAGCTCCCGCACCGAGATCGATCCGAGACTCAGCATGTCCCGCATCACATCGTTCATGCGACTGGTGTCGCCCTCCTGAATGAAGGCGCCGCCCTTGACGCCCTTCTGCAACCGCAGCACTCCGGCCATCTCCAGGCTGCGCAGCGCCTCCCTCAAGACGTTGCGGCTGACGCCGAGCTGCTGGGCGAGATCGCGCTCCGGCGGCAGCTTGTCTCCCGGCTTGAGGACGCCGAGCGCCAGCTGCTCGCGGATCCGCTGGCAGATCTCCTCGAACGCCCGCCGGGTGCGAATCGGGCGGAATTCCAGCGGAACCGGCACGGCAACCGCCCGGTGATCGGGAGCGCGTTCCCGAGCCTTGGGCGGCAGCGGCCGCGAGCGCGACGGCCTGCGAGGGCTTGACTTGGTCTTCATGGGCATGATTATTAAATGGATCACCCATTAAAAGAAAGCCCTTATTTTGGCTTTGACCCAGGGACCGGCCCGTTCATGAGCTTCACCGAAGAGCAGCTCGCCTTCCGCGACACCATCAGAAGGATGGTCGGCAAGCACGTAGCGCCGATCGCGGCGGCGATCGACGAGACCGACCGTTTCCCGCTCGAGCTGGTCAAGCTGTTCGGCGAAATGGGGCTGATGCAGCTCTGGGTGCCCGAACAATATGGCGGCCCGAACGGCAACTTGACGATGATGTGCATCGCGCGCGAGGAAATCTCGCGGGCCTCGCCGGCATGCGCCTCGATCGCCGGTCTCAACACCATGTTCATCATGCCGCTGCTTCACTTCGGCTCCGAGGAGCAGCGCCGGAAGTATCTGCCGATCATCGCGAGAGGCGGCGTCGTGACGGCGATCGCGATTTCCGAGCCGCAGGCGGGCTCTGACGTTTCGGCGATGAGCACCCGGGCCGTCCGCGACGGCGACTGCTACGTGCTCAATGGCCGCAAGCAGTGGTGCAGCTACGGGGTGGTGGCCGATTATATCGTGGTCATGGCGCGGACCAGCGACAGTTCGGGGGCGGACGGCATCAGCGCGTTCATCATCGAACCCAAGACGATGCCGGGCATCACCTTCGGACGCCATGAGCGGAAAATGGGCTTTCGCGGCGCGCCCAATACGCCGATTTTCTTCGACAATGTCCGGGTGCCGGCCGAGAACCTGGTCGGCGAGGAAGGAAGGGGTTTTCGGGCGTCGATGCGCGCGCTCGACCTCAATCGTCCGACCATCGGCGCCCAGTCCGTCGGACTGGCGCAGGGGGCGCTCGACGCCAGCATCGCCTACGCCAAGGAGCGCAAGCAGTTCAGGAAGGCGATCGCGGAATTCCAGGGCGTACAATTCATGCTGGCCGACATGGCGATCCAGATCGAAGCGGCCCGCGCGCTGGTCTATGAATGCGCACGGGCCGGCGATGCGGGCGACTGGAAGCGCCTGAACGTGCTGGCCAGCATGGCCAAGTGCTTCGGCAGCGACATGGCCATGAAGGTTACGACCGACGCCGTGCAGATCTTCGGCGGCTACGGCTACACCATGGATTATCCGGTGGAGCGAATGATGCGCGATGCCAAGTTGACCCAGATCTTCGAGGGCACCAACCAGATCCAGCGCATGGTCGTCGCCCGCGAACTGCTGAAATAAGAAAACTCTCGAGAAATCAACACGGAGGAAACGAATTGTCCCTGACCGCGAACCGCATCTGCGGCTTATTGGCCGCATCCGCGCTGCTTGCCGCAGCTCCCGCCTCGGCCGAGAAAGCCTATGGCCCCGGCGTGAGCGATACCGAGATCAAGCTTGGCCAGTCGACGCCGCTCAGCGGCCCGGCATCGGCATTCGGCGCCGGCGCTGGACGCGCCGTGGTCGGCTATTTCGAAATGCTCAACGAAACGGGCGGCATCAACGGGCGCAAGATCAGCTTTACCCAGCTCGACAATGCCTACAGCGCCCCAAAGGCCATCGAACAATCGCGCAAGCTGGTCGAGGATGTCGGCGTGCTGGCGGAAGTCGGCACCATCGGCACCGCACCGAACGTCGCCATCCAGAAATTCCTGAATTCAAACAAGGTGCCGCAGCTGTTCATCACCGCGGGAGGACGTCGTTTCAACGACCCGAAGACCTACCCGTGGACCGTCCCGCTCTACCCCGATTTTGAAACCGAAGGGGCGGTGGTCGCCAAGTACATCCTGAAAGACCACCCCGATGCCAAGATCGGCGTCTTCTACCAGAATGACGATTTTGGAAAGGACTATGTCAAAGGGTTGCACAGGGGTCTCGGGACCAAGGCCTCCCAGATCGTCGCCGAGGTTTCCTATGAACTCTCCGACCCGACCATCGATTCGCAGATCGTTCAACTGAAGGCCGCGGGCGTCGACACGGTGGTCGAACAAACCGCCGCCAAGGCCACGGCGCAATCGATCCGCAAGATCCACGAACTGAACTGGAGCCCGCTCCACATCATCGGCGGCTCCTCGGCATCGCTCGAGACCGTGCTGAAGCCCGCGGGTCTGGAGGCCTCGAAAGGCCTGGTCACCACCCAGTTTCTCAAGCAGCCGGGCGATCCGGCATGGGCCAATGATGGGGAGGTAAAGACCTACAAAGAATTCCTGAAGAAATACGCGCCTGCCGCCAATCCGGACGACTATTCCGTGCTGGTGGCTTATATGAACGTGCATGGCGTGGCGCTTGCCTTGAAGAAATGCGGTGACGACCTGACCAGGGAAAATCTCATCCGCCAGGCGACCTCGCTGCATGGCGAGCGACTGCCGATGATGCTTCCAGGCATCTCGATCAGTACGACGCCGGATGACTACACCGCCTTCAAGACCCTGCGGATTGCGGTTTTCGACGGCACCAGCTGGGCGCTGTCCGGCGATCCCCTGACGGCGGATTGAGGCTCTGGTCCCGGTGCCCAATCGACGGCGTCGTTTACGGCGACCGGGCGTTTTAAAAATGCGTGCTGATGGTGCGCCATCGATCGCACGCGCCCCGCCGGGGCGTGTCGTCCGGCGAGGGATCGATCAAGGCAGGACCGGTGCCCAAGATCGCCGGTTACGCCTGTCGGCGCACGTCGTTGCGTCGACGTGCTACCCTCACGAAATCAATCGCAACCAACGCACGCGTGAGAAATCACGATCATGCGCCGCCAGAGCGGCCGCGTTGATCGCCAACGCGCTCGCCGCTTGGACGGCGTCAGCGAGCTTGAGCCGGAGCGACTCCCGCAGCCTCGCAGCGCTTTCCGCGATGTCGACGTCAAGCGCGACCGGTTGCCAGGATTGGAGAATCGCGCGGGAACGTTGCGCCAGCGCGTCATCACCTGCCCGGAGCGGCCCGGTTAGCACCTCGGCGATCGTGATCGTCGTGACGGCGAAGCGCAGGCGCCCGGATCATGGGCTTCGAAAAGCGGCTTGAAGCGCGGTCCGAATTTCGGATGCCCCTCGAGAAGGTGGATGATGGGCGCCGCATCGACGAGCACCAGAGCATTCTCCGGCAGATCGTCGAAATCTAACGGCTCCGTTCGTCACGCAGCTTTCGAAGCGTCCGGGCGCTGTTCCTGCCCCATAACCCGCGACCGGATCCTGCGACGGACATCAGCGGCTGCTGGCGGGCGGCCGCGCCATGCGCCCCGATCGGTACCAGGGCGGCAACCGGACGGCCATGTCTGGTGATGATCGTCGAACGGCCCTGCTCGGCCGAATCGAGAAGATCCGGGAGCTGATTGCGAGCTTCTTCCGCATCTTTGCTCATGAGCTTCACCATGCCCGCGTCCCTGACAACCGTACAGCACCGTACAGAACGTTCCCTGGACGCCCCGCCGAACCCGCTTTCCCGACGGCGAGCTTGACCGGGAGAGGCCGGGGTCCAAGGCGCAATCAAACCCGAACTATCTCGATCAATCAGCGAGAGCACGGCACGCCACACGGGTTTACCCTCAAGGCAAGCGAGCGTCTCGATCATGGTCCCTGTCGTTCCCAATGCTTCAATTTTCCGCCGGATCGTATCCCAGGACACAGGCGAGCCCTCGAGCGATATTTTCCAGGGTATAGGGCTTCTGGATGACGGGCCGGCTGCGATGCTCCACCGGCAGAGATGCCTGCTCGCCGTAACCGCTGGCGAAAAGAAAAGGCACGTCCGCGGCCAGAAGTTGATCCGCGATCGGAAAACTGGTTCGGTCGCCCAGATTGATATCCAGAACCGCCAACGAGGGCGTTTCGGCAGCAAGATAATCCAGCGCGCCCTGGGCGGTCGCATGCACGATCACGCTTTCAATGCCGAGCCGCGCCAGGATGTCCTCGGCATCAAGCGAAATGATCAAGCTGTCTTCCACCAGCAAAGCCGTTTTCGCAGCCAGAAACCGCGGAGGCGGCGCGACCGGATGATTGATCGCCGACCGGGCGAACCTGATCCTGGGGCCGGCAAACGACTTCGGCTCAGATACATGGCGCGCAGGAATGATGAATTCGGCCTCATATCCGGCAGGTTTGAACCTCGCTTCGGCGCTGCCACCGAGGTCATACGGCACCGAGCGTTCGATGATCGTGGTGCCAAATCCTTTCCGGGTAGGCGCATGAACCGGCGGACCGCCGCTCTCACGCCACCTGATGACCAGATTGCCGTCGCGGTCCCTGTGCCATGACAGGTCGACATGGCCGGCAATCGAAAGGCTGCCGTACTTCGTCGAGTTTGTCACAAGCTCATGGATGACGAGCGCCATCGCCGAATAGGCTTGCGGGTTGAGGAGGATGGGAGGACCGTTTGCCGTCAACCGGTCGGCGGCAAAGGCGGCGGCTTCGGCATCGATCAGGGCCTGGAGCGGCGCCGGCCCCCAGTGATCATCGGTTATCTGATTGTGAGCCCGCGCCAGCGCGTGGATCCGTCCGTCGACCAGTTTGACAAAGTCCCGAACAGCCTGCTCCTCCGGCTGGGACTGCCGGATCAGCCCGCGAATCACACCGAGAATGTTTCTGACGCGGTGATTGAGTTCGGCGATCAGCAATTCCTGCCGCGCGCTTGCCTGGTGACGCTCCGCCGCTGCCTCGTCGGCGAGACGCAGCACGACTTCAATGAGCGTAGCGCGCAATGTTTCCGCGACGCGAAGCTCGGAAAGGCTGAACGGCGTGGATTTTCCCTGAACCAGTTCCTTCCATTCAGCGAAGCTCTCGCGCGGCGTGAGCCGTGGTCCGTTCGGCCCGTATTCGACGGGCTTATGCGGGTCGCCCGCCCAACGGACGGAACGTACCATCTCGGACCGGAACAGTACCACGTAGTCGCGAGGCGACCTGGAAATGGGAATTGCGAGCAGGCCGGCCACGGTCGATTCGTGTTCGCGGTCGCCTTTGACGAGAGTGGAAAGCTGGTCGGTCGCGAAAACCTTGCCGGCAGCGGTGCCATTCAGGGAGCGGATGATGCGCCGGAAAAAGTCGGTCGGAGGCGTGGTTCCCGAAAACGCATAGCTTCCATTGATCCACACGCCGACACCATCGGCAGGTATCGCGTTGGTCAAGATGTCCGCAAGCCAGTCGGGATCTTTCAGCAGGGTCTCGTCCGACGCCACCGCACCGAGCAGCTGGTCGGAGATATCGCGCGCGCGGCGCTCGTATTCGACAACCTCGCGTCGTTCGCGGCTTTCCAGACGCATCGCGAACATCTGTGCAAACAGTTCGCTGACCGACCGGTTCTGAAAACTCGGACGGGCCGGGGAGTAATGATGACACGCAAACAAGCCCCAAAGCTCTCCGTCCACGACAATCGAAATCGACAACGAGCCGGCCACTCCCATGTTCTTCAGGTACTCGATGTGAATTGGCGAGACAAAGCGCAGCATCGAGAGCGACAGATCGATCGGGCGGCCGCCTTCGTCGAGCTCCGGGACAATTCGGACCGGCCTGGCATTCACGTCGGCGATTATCCGCAGCAGATTTCGCTTGTAGAGAACGCGCGCTTGCTGCGGAATGTCGCTGGCGGGATAGTGCAACCCCTTGAAGGACCCGATGCCGCTTTTGCAGGCTTCGCCGACCACCTCGCCCGAGCCATCGGCCGCAAATTTATAGACCATGACCCGGTCGTAGCCGAGCAACGCGCGGACCTGCCGGGCGCCCTCGCGGTAAAAGGCGGCGAGATCGGGTGTCTGGTCCAGCCTCATGATCATCGATCGAACCGTGCCGCTGGTATCCTTCAGCGCGTCAAGGCCGGGTTCGGCCTCTATGACGAAGTTCGGCCCGGAAACGTGAACCCCGACATCGAACGCCGTGCCACTCACCAATTCGCATGCGAACAGCTTCTCGACGGCGTCCGGACCCTTCAAGAGGGCGACGGCGTTGCGCAGGTCATGCAGCGACCTTGCCGTCAGGAATTCCGCCAGCGCCCTGCCGACCATCTCCTCCGCGGTTCTTCCAATGAAATCAGCGACGTTTTCCGATGCCCGGGCCACGAGCCAGTCCGTGGTGACCACGATAAGGAAGCCGATCGGCTGGATGGTACCTAGGAAATGGATGGGCTCACGATCGCAATTCGTGAGATCGACCGAAGATTGAGGAGGCGCCACTTTGTGCTCTAATTGGCATAAGTCAGTTGGAGAAAACGGCGGCACGGTCGAATTGTTCCTCAATGGCTTCGCTCGGCACGGCGCCGCCGGCGTCCGGCAGTTCAGAATCAGGCCACCGACAAAGCCTTCCAAATCGGGCAAATCAGTAATGTTCTGGGGCACAAGTTCATTTGCCGAGACACGGAGGAAGACGAGATTGACCAGTTGATCGAGTCGAAGAAGCAACCTTGCAGGACGAGGCCTGTCCGCCCGAAAGCCGGGCCGAGGAACGCCGGCAGCGGCGCCGTCATCTCCCTGAACTGGCGGAAGATCGATACCTTCTCCTGCCAGGCCGCAATGACCTCCACGATGTCGCGCAACCGCGCGGGCTTGCCGCTGTCCGGCTCGGCCCATGCGCCGTCGCCGAGCCACTGCGAGGTCCGGTTGCAGATCTGCTTCAGCCGCATCAGAAACGAGAGAACCAGCCCCTTTCGTGCATGCCCCCGACGTCTTCGAGCCGGCGTTGCAGCTTGGTCACTGCTTGCTGGTACAGCGCCGCCTGCTTGCGGCTCAGGGAACAGAAGGCTTTCACGGAGGCGGAGGCGTTCAGCGGCGAAAGAGGGAGGCGAGCAAAACCGCCTCTCCAAGCCGGAATTCGTTGTCTTGGCTGAATGGTGGCAAAATGGCGCGCCATTCAGAACAAAACTGCGAACTCATATGTCGTTGAAATGCTATATAATTTTTGCAATCGATACCGTCAGGAGCACCACCTCGCCTGCGACGTCCCCCAACTCGGCGAATAGGCGGCGCAAAACGCGTCTGCGGCCCACTCACATCCGCCCAGCATCCCTCAGCACCGCGATCGTCCGCAACGCGATATCGCGTATCAATCCGATCTCGGTCATATCCCGCCCGTCGGCGAGCGCTTTTGCAACGATCGCGAGTTCGCGCCAGCATAAGTCGGCCTCCGGCGGAGCCTCGCGCATCCATAGGGCCGTGCGCAAAACAATGTCAGCCCACCTATCACGATGTCGCGCAATGACGCTCTGCAATAGGTAGGTAGCAAGCTTGGCGCGATCACGGCCGCGGGCGCGCTCCACCGCTTGAGCAGCCTGCGGGTCGTCCTCGAACCAGGATTGTGCGACGGCCTCCAGCTCGGCAAGTTCGTTGCTCTTCCGCAGCGCCGATGCGAGCGTGGCGGGCTCACGCATCGCCTCGGGGACCTCGGCGATCAGCCCGGCGAGCGTTTCACCAAAGGCCATGCGCGCCGGTTGCCAATCAGCACCGCCGATCGTTTCGGCGACTTGGAGGAGGCCGAACGGCGGCGCTTCCCGTTTCTCTATATTGAGCGCCAGTTCGTGCGCCACAATGCGATCGAGATATGATCGGGATACCGCAAGTGTAGGGGTATCCATCCCGGCGGCGGCGAGACCCATCTCGATCTGGCGGCGCGATTCCGGTTCGCCACTCCAGGCATCCGCAATCCCGCCTTTGGTCAGAACCGACGAGATCCGCTTTTTCCGTCCGGCCGGGGATATCAGCAGGAACCCCTGCGCTGTGGCGCCATCGACGGAGGTGGCGACAATTGTCTCGATGCTGCCAGCCCCCCATGGCGCGCAATCGATCCCTGCCGCCCGCGCCTTGCGTATGACCGCGTCGACTTCAGCTCTCTCGTTCTCGGGTCGCCAATTGCGCATCGCGATCAGCCGCCGGACTTCTGTCGGCGTTAGCGAGGCGGCGACCTGCGCAAGCGCTCTGGTAACCGCCCGGCGCACAGTCGAGTCTGGATCGAGCAGGAACAGAACCGCTGTACCACGCGCTCCGGCGTTACCCGAGAGCGCCAGGGCACCGGCCAGAGCGCCCCGGGCTTCCACCGGCATGGCATGACCGGTTTCGGTCAGCGCACCGACTGTCGTGAACGGATCGCCGTCGCAGGCTTCCAAAATGCCGGCAAGAGCGGCATGGATGTCGGCCGGAAGCGGTCCGTCCTCGTCGAGGGGCTGCTGTGCCGAAGCCGCAGCAAGCTCCGGCGATGCAGGGATTTTCGATTGGTGCAGGACTCCTCCCACCAAGGCGAGCATGCGCCCGTCGGCGTTTCCGGCCTCGACTTGCGCAACGACGTCGGCCTGAAAATCCGAGATCAGTTCGGCTGCGTCCACGTAGCCCCGATCGGTGCGGTAGCGCAGATGCTCGAGCAGCCGCTGCAGCAGAAACAGATAACCGACGGCAAGCGGCTCATCCTTGCCGGCCGGAGGCATGTGGCGAACCAAACCCGCGAAAGCGGCAAAGATTTCGTGGGGGGAGCTTTCGCAGTACCGATCGAACGCATCATTGAACGGAGGCGGTCGACCCTTGGCGATCGCCTGCGCAATCCGTCTCGCATGCTCATCCGTCGGCGAGGATTTTGGCTGGGTTCGGCTCATCGGGGCGCCTTCGCGAATCACTGGCAATGATAGCCGGGAGTTGGTCTCGTTCCTTTCAGATCTGGCGATATCCACTCATAAAT
>Ga0302278_10004739_pt1 | contig 13891 bp, 15 predicted proteins | sample III_Bog_N3_2_FD_194543 | JGI IMG/M metagenome (GOLD analysis project Ga0302278, IMG submission 194543) | Peat permafrost microbial communities from Stordalen Mire near Abisko, Sweden - III_Bog_N3_2 | ecosystem: Environmental > Terrestrial > Soil > Wetlands > Peat | place: Sweden: Abisko... | reverse complement strand
ACTGCTTTGCGGGGTTTGTTTGTGGAAGGGCCAGGGGTGGGAACGGAGTGGTTAGGCGTTAGTTGCTATTGTATTTGACAGTTATTCGTTTATAAACGATGATTTATCTGTGTTCGAGATTCGCCATTACCTCACACGGAGCGGGAAGGACCTCTACGCGGAATGGCGTCGGCGGATTCGAGACACAACGGCGCGGATCGCGATTGATCGTAGAATCAACCGCATTGAACTGGGCAATTTTGGGGATCATAAGTTCTGCGGCGATGGCGTTTGGGAGCTACGCATCGACGTAGGCCCGGGCTATCGTGTCTATTACGCCATTGCTGGGGATCAAGTGGTGTTGCTGCTTTGCGGTGGCGACAAGCGTGCCCAGGACGCAGACATCGAACGTGCCTCCGGACTATGGCTGGACTGGCAGAGAAGGAGCGAGCAATGAGAGACAGAGCGCATGACGCAGCGATGGAAGAGCTGTTCAAGCAAGACCCGGTTTACGCGGTCGAGATGCTGAACGCCATTCTCGAGGACGGAGAACAGGGTGAACTTCTGATTGCGCTGCGCCAGATGACCAAGGCTTTTGGCGGTGTGCAGGACGTGGCGGAGAAGGCAAACTTGAACCCTACGCAGCTTTACCGTACGCTGTCGGCGGAAGGAAACCCGGAACTTCGGAGCCTATCGGCGGTTCTGAAGGCGATGGGACTGCGGCTGGCTGTGGAACGGGTACGGGCGGCGTGAAGCGTCTCTGCGAGGCCCTCTGTCAAGCAGTGGAGAGAGTGCTCGGAGTCAATCATGGCGAATTGGCGGTGCTGGGGTTCCAATCAACAGCACCCCTCGCAGAGCGGGGTCGAAACCCTCAGGGAAAATCGTCAGTGCGTCGTAGGTCGCAGTGGTGAAATCGGCACCGTCGAGATTCGCGCCGGTAAAGTCGGACTCGTAAATCGCCTGTCCCCCGCCGAGTTGATCCAAGCCAAACCGAGCGTTTCGCAAATCCGCATTCCGAAAGTTGACGTTGTGGATGAAGGAGCATCGCAAATCGACGCCGGCAAGCAAGCATCCTTCGAAATTGGCGTCTGCCAGGAATGCTCCGTAGAGGTCAGCGCCGGTAAAGTCGGAACCTCGCAGGTCTGAACCATCGAACGAAATACCTTCCAGTTCAAATCCGGCTAACAAAGCTCCGTGGATTACCATTCCGTCAAAGATGCGCGACTCCGGCGGGTTGGATGTCGCAATCACGTTGCCGTCCCTGTCGTGAATCTTCATTTCTCATCCCTTCGCCGGTGGTTTCAGGCCGAGTTCGCGCATGGCGATTTGGAGGTCGGCCCAGGCTTCCTTCTTTTGGCGCGGGTCGCGGAGTAAAAAAGCTGGGTGATAGGTGACGATGAGCTGGCTGCCTCGCCAAGCGTGGACTCGTCCACGGAGGCCGGCGAGGGGCTGACGCTGGCCTAAAAGATAGGTGGCCGCGGTTGCGCCGAGGGCGACGATGACCTGGGGACGGATGACATCGATCTGGCGGAAAAGGAACGGGGAGCAGGTGTTGCCCTCTTCCGGTTCCGGAGTGCGGTTGCCGGGCGGGCGGCACTTGACCACGTTGGCGATGTAGACTTCTTCGCGCTTGAGTCCCATGGCGTTGATCATGTTGTTGAGCAGCTGGCCGGCTTTGCCGACGAAGGGGATGCCCTGGGCGTCTTCGTCCGCGCCGGGGCCTTCACCGACGAAGAAGAGGCGGGCGTTGGGGGAGCCGTCGCCGAAGACGATCTTGTTGCGGCCGGCGTGGAGGGCGCAGCGGGTGCAGTCGCCGATGTCTTCGCGGATGAGCTGGAGGGCGGCAGCGCGGTCGGCAGCGGGGATGATGGCGGGTTGGGCGGGCGGGGTGAAGATGGGCTTGCGAGGGGCGATGGCGGGGTTCTCCTGAGGGGATGAGTCTGGAACAGATGACGATTGAGATTCTTGCTTTCCCACCCATTCCGCTGAGGGGCGCGGAATGGATGGGGCACCCAGAGTTTCTGGCTGTTCGGGCATGGCCTCAAGCTGGGCTTGGAGGGCAGGATCGACAGGGCGGCGGTAGAACTCGGTGAGTCCGAGATCGCGGTAGAAGCGGACGCGGGCCAGGAGCGCTTCGCGGGTTGCGGGGTCAAAGGCGGGCGGCAACGGCGTTTACTCCACAATCAATTGTCGGCGAGGGGGGGCGGGGGATTCAGCCTGGCTGAGCACTTCATCCTGGAGAGATTGCTGGTCAACGTGCTCGTCGAGTTCCACCATCAGGGAGCGGGGGCGGCGCAGGGTTAGGATTTCGTCGAGGATGCGGTCGGCGAGCTGGCGCTTGGGCATCTCGTGGAGCTCGATGGAGGTGGTGCGGGTAAGGAAGGTTGCGGCGTTGGTGTCGGCCTCAATGCCCACGCCGTCGCTGGTGACGGTGTTGACGACGATAGCGTCGGCGCCCTTGCGGAGGAGCTTGGCGCGGCCGTTTTCAAGCTGGTCGTTGGTTTCGGCGGCAAAGCCGACAATGAGCTGGCCAGGGCGGCGGCGGCGCACGACTTCCGCAAGGATGTCTTCAGTGGGAGCGAGTTCGAGGGTGATAGGGCCGGTGCGCTTGAGCTTTTGGTCAGAGACGATGACGGGGCGGTAGTCGGCTACGGCGGCGGCTTTGACGATGAGCGTGGCCTCGATCATTCGCTCGAGGACGGCGTTCCGCATCTGGTCGGCGGTGGTGACCTTGACCAGTTCGCAATGGGATGGCGCGTGGAGCGGGGACGGGCCGCTGATGAGGATGACTTTGGCGCCGCGGCTTTGGGCGGCTTCCGCCAGGGCATAGCCCATTTTGCCACTGGAACGGTTGCCGATGAAGCGGACGGGGTCGAGGGCTTCGCGGGTTCCGCCGGCGGTAACGAGGACGACTTCGCCGGCCAGGTCGTGACGGCGGCCAAGGGCGTTGAGTACGGCGTCGGCAATGGCGTCGGGCTCAGCCATGCGGCCGGCGCCGACCATTCCGCAGGCGAGGGCACCGGTTCCCGGCTCGATGACGCGAACGCCGCGCTGTTTGAGAATCTCAAGATTGGCCTGGGTGGCCGGGTGCTCCCACATGTTGACGTTCATGGCGGGGGCGACCAGGACAGGCGCGCGCGTGGCCAGGTACATGGTGGAGAGGAAGTCGTCGGCGATGCCGTGGGCGAACTTGGCGAGGATGTTGGCGGTTGCCGGGGCGACGATCAGGGCCTCAGTCCACTGCGCCTCAGAAATGTGCTCGATGCCATTCTGCTCGGTGGTGGATTCGGAGGAATCCCACTGGTCCCAGAGGCTGGTGAGGACTTTGTGGCCGGAAAGTGCGGCAAAAGTGAGCGGCTGGACGAATTTGCAGGCGGAAGCGGTCATGACGACGTGCACTTCAAGGGCCTGGCGCTGGAGGGCGCGCACAAGTTCCGCCGCTTTGTAGGCGGCGATTCCGCCGGAGACACCAACTGTGACTCGCATGGAACGATTGTAGAACAGATCAGGTTTCAGAGATCAGGTGTCAGAGATCAGCGCTCAGTGATCTGTCTTTCAGCTGAGCAATATAGGAATGGCGGGGCCTTCGACCAAGGGCTTGTGAATCTCGGTCGCGGTCTTGACGTAGGCGATTTTGCCGGCCCTGATTTCGTCCTGGGCGATGCGGCAGACCTTGTTGGACTGGCTGTTGACCAGAGCGTGGGAGCCGCTCTGCAACTGGCGGGCGCGGCGGGCAGCAACCAGAACCTTGCGATAGTTTGAATCGAACTGCGTTTCAATCGTCATGGGTGTCCTGTTCCTCGTCTTTGTCGTCGTCATTGTCGTCGCCGATGGGGTCGTCGTTGGAGTTGATCCCAAAGTCGAGCTGCTGCTGGCCGGGATTTGGACCGAGAATGCCAAAGGCTTCCAGCACCGGCTTCAGCCGATCCTGCGAATTGATCTGCAGGCAGGCTGCCGCCACTTCCAACACTCTGCGGGAACGATACGCGATGGCCTCGCCGTTGCGATAGAAGCGCTCAGCCAGCACAATCGCCTCCAATTGTGCGACCGCCCGGTCCAGAATGTCATTTACCAGAATATAACCGTACTCGCGATAATTCTCAATCTCCTTGCTGGCTTCGGAGAGGCGTCGATAGAGCTCGGCCTCGTTGACAACGCCCTCGGCGCGGCTGCGATTGCGCAGGCGTGTGCGCAGGACCTTGGGGTTGGGCGGCAGCACAAAGATGCTCACGGCCTCAGGCATTTTGGCGCGGACCTGCGCGCCGCCCTGCACGTCAATGTCGAGCAGGAGGTCGTGGCCGGCGGAGCGTGCTTCCTCCAGCGACTGGCGCGCGGTTCCGTAGAAGTTGCCGAAGACTTCAGCGTGTTCAAGGAAGACGCCGGCATCGAGCATGCGTTGGAATTCGGCGCGGGTGGTGAAGTTGTATTCGCGGCCATTTTCCTCAGAGCCGCGCGGGGCGCGGGTGGTCCAGGAGATGGCGAATTCGACGCCGCTGACCTGCTTGCGCAGTTCGCTGACGAGGGTGCTTTTGCCCGATCCTGAGGGCGCGGAGATGATGAAGAGAATTCCTGCCACTTTATTCCTTTGTTTCCTGAAATCGCACCCTCGTTCACTATGTAAGCGGAGCGGAGGCGCATCTTTCCAATTTGTATTCGGGTTCAAAAATGTGCGGTGTCGACGCAAACGCTAAGAGAATTGCAAGCGCGCATGGCCCAGCACCTGGGATAATCAGAATTTCCTCCCCGTTGCTTGCTCGGAGGGCCAAACCACATTCGGCTCGGGTGTCTTGCTCATCAAGGACTAGCTTAAATGCTTCCACTTCGCAATTGAACGTATCGGACACAACTTCCACCTTCTCATTCTCGGGAGCGGCAGTGACTTTTTCAAAGCCAAGGACGCCAATCTCCAGTCGGTCTGCAATGTCGTTCATTTGGGAAAAAATCTTTACTCCTGTCCCGTCTGGATGCCAAAGCGTTAGGGTTTGCGGTCCCCAAGCAAGGTGATGTTGGCAAATGGAAACTTTCCGAACTGGTCTTTTGAGTTCTGCCGCAAGCGAGGCATTCTCAGCCCAGATGAAGGGAAGGTAATTCATCCCCGGCCTCGCGGCCGCTGGCCTTCAATCGGAATGTACCCAGACTTTCCTGCGAAGCGTCGAAGCATACCACCTCATCCAAAGTTGATTTAATGGCCCCACCTAAACTTCCCTGGGGGGCTAAAGAGGCTGCGGAAAAACTCTTGATCTGTGCGAATTTGATAGCCAAAAACCCGCGGGGGCTAAAGCCCAACGTTGATTTTCAGCCACTTGCGGCACGGCTGAAGCCGTGCCCTTTCAAAACTTCGGCCATTTGGTAGTTTTTCCGCAGCCTGTGAAGCCAAACGTTGATTTGATTGGCTTTATCGGCATGCGACCCCGACCCAGAGGGTTCCCCGGTACCCCGGTCATGCCCTGATACAAAGCGTTCAAGAATGGGCTCCAAAAGGAGTTTTTCCGCAGCCTGTAAAGCCCGGCGCTACCCCCGCGGCATTTCCGGCACGACTAAAGTCGTGTCCTTTCAAGGCCTACGATACCTGTGCATTTCAAGCATGCTACTCCAGGTTCTGAATCTGTTCGCGGGCCTTTTCGATTTCCGCTTTCATGGCGAGGCCGAGCTCGGTCATGCGGGTTCCCTTACCGCCGACGCCGCCGGTTTTGGAGAGCATGGTGTTGGCTTCACGGTTCATTTCCTGAAGAAGGAAATCGAGTTTCTTGCCCACTTCGCCGCCGGCCGAAAGCAGATCGCGGAAATGACCGATGTGGGTGTGCATGCGCGCCAACTCTTCGGCCACGTCGCTGCGCTCGACAATCACGGCGACTTCTTCAAGCAGGCGCTGGCGATTGAACTCCGGGCCGACGGCCGCGGCAAGGCGCTGCGCGAGGCGGTCTTGAAAACGCTGCTCAATCTCCGGGCGAATTTCGGCCACGCCGTTGGTGGATTCGGTAAGACGGTTGAGCGTGGCGTTAAGAATTTCGGCGAGCGAGTCCCCTTCGCGGGCGCGCATGATCTTGAGTTCGTCGAGCAGAGGGCCAATCTGCTGGCGAACACTGTCGGCAAGAAGAGCGAGATCGTCGTCGAAGCGGTTTTCAGTTTGCAGCGCGCCGGGCAGGCGGAGGATGGCGTTGAGGTCCGGTTCGCCGGAGAGGCCGAAATCGTCGCGCGCGGAGGCGAAGGCAGCCACGTAGCCGGCGACCAACTCGCGGTTGTAGCCTGCCTTCTGCTGCGAGGTGCGATCGATGGAGAGCGTCAGATCGACATGGCCGCGGACCAGCGCATCTTTCAAGGCTTTGCGCAGGTCAACCTCGACGGCGTCCATTCCAGAGGGCATGCGCAACTGCACATCGAGAAAGCGGTGGTTGACGCTCTTGAGGCTGAGTGTGTAACTGAGCTGGTCATGGACCTGAACCTGGACGCGTGCGAAACCGGTCATGGAATAAATCGGCATGTCTTACTAACTCCTAGGGACGCTTTGAGCAAGCCTGGGACATTCCCTCAGGGGCTAAAGCCCGCGTCATTTCTGTGTTGGGTGCGGCACGGATAAATCCGTGCCCTTTCAAGACATCGACTGGATCAAGCTGCGACAGGGCTGCGGCCGTGCCGTTTCAAAACATCGACTGGATCAGAGAATTGTTAATTCGGATGCCTCTTCGGGAACCGACGCGATGGAAGCGGCATCGGGCATGTCGCGAAATTGCAGTTGATAGAGGCGCTGATAAGTGGGCGAGGAGACGAGCAACTCCTCGTGGGACCCGATGGCGGTGATGCGTCCGTCTTCAAGGACCGCGATGCGGTTGGCTCGGCGAATGGTGGAGAGGCGGTGGGCGATGACGACGACGGTGCGGCCCTGCATGAGGTTGGCGAGCGCGGCCTGGACCAGGGATTCGCTTTCGGCGTCGAGGGCCGACGTGGCTTCATCAAGGATGAGGATGGGTGAGTTTTTGAGTATGGCGCGGGCAATGGCCATGCGCTGGCGCTCGCCGCCGGAGAGACGAAAGCCTTTTTCTCCGATGACCGTGTCATAGCCTTGCGGCATGCGCAGAATGAAGTCGTGGGCAAGCGCGTTTTGGGCAGCCTGTTCGACCAGGGCGTGCTTCACATCGGGTTGGCCGTAGGCGATGTTGTGGCGCACCGTGTCGTTGAAGAGAATCGTCTCTTGCGTGACCTGCGCAACCTGGCGGCGAATGGAAGCGAGGGTGAGGTCGCGGAGGTCGTGGGCGTCAATGAGGATGCGGCCGGAGGTGACATCGAAGAAGCGGGGAATGAGATTGACGAGGGTGGACTTGCCTGCTCCGCTGGGCCCGACCAGAGCCAGCACTTCGCCGGCGCGGACCTCGAGATCGACGTTGTGGAGGATCTGATGTTCGCCTTCGGCTGTCGAGTAAGAGAAGCCCACATCTTCAAATTGGACGGTTTGTGAGAAGCCTTTGAGGGCGGCTGCATGCGGCTTTTCTTTCACGTCGTCTTTGGTGTCGAAGAAGCCGAAGATGGACGAAGACGCGCCCATGGCCTGCTGAAAGAAGTTGTAGAAGTAGGCGAACTTGCGGACCGGATCGTAGAGCTTGAAGAGCAGGATGATGAAGGTGCCGAACATGCCCATGGTCATGCGCCCGTGAAGAATTTCATTGCGGCCGATGAACAGGAATCCGGCGATGGCGATGGCGCCGATTGTATCCATCAAGGGCGAGCTGATGGACTGGATGCGCACGCTGCGCAGATTGGCGCGGAGCAGGCGGCTGGCGGCTTTCTTGAAGCGCAGAACCTCCCAGATTTCAGTGCTGAAGGCCTTGACGATGCGATTGCCGGTTACGGTCTCGTGGAGGATGTTCTGGATTTCGGCAAGCTTGTCTTGCCCGCTGCGTGTGCGGGTGCGTACTTCCCTGCCGATTTTGCGTGAGGAAGTGATGATGACCGGAACAAAGAGCAGCAGCGCCCAACTGAGCTGACCGCCCATTTTGATGACCAGGATGATTCCGACGAGGAAAGTGAAGAACTGCTGGAGGAATTCGCCGATGACCTGGCTGGCGGCGAATTGAACCTTGTCAACATCGTTGATGAGGGTGGAAAGGATGGTGCCGGTAGCGTGCTTGTGGAAGAAGCTGGAGGAGCGGCGGAGTGTGGCTTCGTAGAGGTGGTTGCGCAGGTCTGTGATGAGGCCGAAGCCCGCGTAATTGACCAGGTAAGTGCCGAGGTAATCGCAGATGCCTTTGAGCAGCGTGGACACAATGAGGGCAAAGGCGACAACGACCCATGCATTGTGCATGTGTACAAAATGGGGGATGAGGGCCCGCAGATCGAAGCGCCAGCGGCCGTCTTTCATGCCCAGCATGATGGGGCCTTCCGGAGCATCGGGCCGGAGCACCTGATCGAATATGGGCTGGAAGAGGAGGGTTCGGAAAGTGTCGAGCAGGCCCACCATGGCGAGCAGGATTGCACCGGGCAGCCATTCCACTGAGTAGGGCAGCCCATAGCGCGCAAGGCGCAGGAAGTTCTTCATAAACGGGGGCCTGCCGCGCGGCTGAAGGAGGGGAGAACCAGCAGCGGGAGTGGGGTGAAAAACCTCATCCCAGTATTGTATCCGGCTCGCCGCTCAGACCGGGATCAGGAACTCTGGCTGTCAGCGCCGCGGGCGATGAGGCGGGTGGTGGAGAAGCCTTCGACGATGGGCACGATCTTGACCTGTCCGCCCCAGGAAAGAACTTCCTGCGCTCCGACCACGGTGTCCACTACGTAGTCGCCGCCTTTGACGAGGACGTCAGGGCGGGTGGCGAGAATCAGTTGCAAAGGTGTGGGCTCGTCGAAGACGACGACGGCATCGAGGGCGGCCAGGGCGGCCAGAACACGGGCGCGTTCGCGTTCGCCGACGATGGGGCGCGTGGGGCCTTTGAGCCTGCTGACTGAAGCGTCGCTGTTGATGGCTACGATGAGGTGATCGCCGAAGCGGTGAGCCTGTTCAAGCAGCGTGATGTGACCAACGTGGAGCAGGTCAAAGCAGCCGTTGGTGAAGACGATGCGTTCGCCGTTGGCGCGCCACAGTGCCACGCGGGTGAGCAGCTCGTCGAGCGTCAGGACCTTGTCCTCGGCGCTGAGGGCGATCTCTGGCGCGAGCGCGGCCAGCAGCTCATGCTTCTCAACTGGCACGGTGCCCACCTTGCCCACCACGATGCCGGCGGCTACGTTTGCCAACCCAACGGCTGTTTCTGGAGTGAGCCCGGAAGCGAGGCAGAGAGCGAGGACGGCAATCACCGTGTCGCCAGCGCCAGAGACGTCGAAGACCTGACGTGCTACGGCGGGGACAATCGTATGCGTGGCGGCCCGCACCAGGGCGATGCCCTTTTCGCTGAGCGTGGCAGTGAGGAAGTCGAGTTCAAGCGCGGACACCATGGTCTGAGCGGCCTGAAGCAGCGACTTCAAATCAGGTACGGCTTGAGGCGTTGCGGCGGGAAGGCTTGCGGCTGAGAGTTCGCCCAGATTGGGGCACACGGTGGTGGCACGGCGGTAGCGTGAGAAGTCGGCGGTTTTGGGATCGACGAGGACGGGGATGCCCTGGGCGCGGGCTGCATCGATCAAGCGACGGCAGACTTTTGGAGTGAGCACGCCCTTGGCGTAATCGGAAAGGATAACGGCGTGGCAGGTGGGCAACTGGCTTAGAACCGCGTCGACCAGGCGATCGCAATCGGCTTCGGCGCGCGCACCGGGGCGCTCTGTATCGACACGGAGCATCTGCTGGCGTCCGCCGAGGATGCGCTGTTTGGTGATGGTGGGAAAGCCTTCGCAGACGATGAATGTGCTGGTGATTCCTTCGGCTTGAAGCCTATCGATGAGCACTTGCTGATTGTGGTCGCCGCCGGTGAAGCCGATTACGTGGGCTTTGGAACCGAGGCGGGCAAGGTTCATGGCAACATTGGCCGCGCCGCCGGGCTGCTGGCTTTGGTGAGTGGCGCGCACAACGGGCACGGGCGCCTCAGGCGAGATGCGGCCCACTTCGCCAAAGATGTACTCGTCAAGCATGACATCGCCGACCACGACGAGGCGCTTGGCGGCCCAGTTGTGTTCGATCTCCTGAATGACCTTTGTGAGTTGCTGGATCACTGCGCGGCTCCGCTGGCGGCAGCCCGATGCAGGCAGTCGAGTTCAATCCAGTCGCACAGCATATGTCCGGCGAGACTATGCACTTCCTGAACGCGCGCCGTATCCGGCGAAGGGACGCAAAAAAGATGGTCGGCGAGCGGAGCGACTTTGCCTCCGCCCTGGCCGGTGAAGACGACCGTGACCAGGCCCTGAGCGCGAGCCGTGGCGAGAGCGGCAACGACATTGGGGCTGTTGCCGGAGGTTGAGATGCCGACCAGCAGGTCGCCGGGGTTGCCCAGGGCTTCAACCTGGCGGGCAAAGACGGCTTCGAAGCCGTAGTCGTTGGCGACCGCGGTGAGGATGGATGAGTCGGTGGTGAGCGCGATGGAGGCCATGCCGCGACGCTGGCGGCGAAAGCGGCCCACGATCTCAGCGGCGAGGTGCTGCGCATCTGCGGCGCTGCCTCCGTTGCCGCACCACAGGATTTTGCCTCCGGAACGGAGACAAAAGGTCATGGCCGAGGCAATCGTCTCGAGCAGAGGCACCTGGGCTTCAAGGGCGCGAACGACATCCAAGTGATCGTGAATGGCTTTCCCGAAGATGCTTGTAGCATCGGGAGTGCTGGACATTCTTCCCCTCGCTTTCGCCTGCTCAAACCCGGCAACGCAGGCGTGGGCGCGTGAATCAATTGCTATGATATCAGGGTGAATCAAGCACTTAACAACCTTACCGGCAGGCCGCTCAACACGGTATTCCTGGATCGGGACGGAGTTCTAAACGAAAAAATGCCGGAAGGCCGCTATGTCACGCGTTGGGAGGAGTTCCACCTGCTGCCGGGCGTGGTGGAGGCGATTCAACTGCTGAACCAGGCGGGGCTGCGGGCGATCGTGGTGTCGAATCAGCGGGGCATCGCGCTGGGGCTTTATACGGAAGAGTCTGTGCGTGCGATTCACGCGCGATTTGCGCTGCTGCTTGCGGCCTATGGCGTGTATGTGGACGGCTTTTACTTTTGCCCGCACGACCGTGGGGAATGCACCTGCCGGAAGCCTCTGGGAGGGATGTTTGAGCAGGCGTTGGAGGATTTTCCGGAGATTACGGCAGGCGGCAGCGTGATGATCGGCGACTCGAAGGTGGACATTGAGTTTGGACAGCGGCTGGGGATGGCGACGATCTTCATTGACGGCGATGCGGAGCGCCAGGGGCCTGGGGCGGAGACTGCGCGCGCCATGGCGGATGGGCGGTTCCCTTCCCTGCGGGCGGCGGTTACGGCGTTGCTTGCGGGGGCGCGCCAGGCCTAATGCTGTTCAGTTAAGAAGGGGTGCGGGCGGGGACGCCCGCACGACAGCCGGTCTGGAGACCGGCGAGACAATGCCGGCGCGCAGCCTTGTCTCCTGAATAAACGGTATTGGAGCTAGGCCTGAAGATTGCGCAGGGTAGCGAAGGTCTCGGGGATGCCGTCTTCAAGGCTGGTGAACTGGAGATCGCAGCCGAGGTTCCGCAATCCGTCCAGGCTGGCCTCAGTGAAATGCTGGTAGCGTCCAGCGAGGTCGGGCGGGAACGGGATGTATTCGATCGGCACTTCTCCATGCACAGACATGAGCGCGCGGGCCACCTCATTGAAGCTGCGGCTGGCTCCTGAACCGGCATTGACCACGCCGCGAAAGGTTCTGGCGGGCTGGCCATGCTGGGGAGCCCAGGGCCCCACCTGGGCAAAGAACATATTGAGCCGGGCGAGGTCGCGGACGTAGACAAAATCGCGCCGCTGCTCTCCGTCGCCGTAGCCGCCTGTACCGGCAAACAGACGCACCTTTCCGGTTTCTTTCATCTGCTTAGTGAAGTGGTGCATGACTGAGGCCATGCGGCCCTTGTGCTGCTCGCGCGGACCGTAAGCGTTGAAATAGCGCAGGCCGACAGCGGTAATGGGCACGTTGCCCAGGGCAAGGCGATTGCGGAAGTAATGGTCGAAGACCAGCTTGGAAAAGCCGTAGACGTTGAGGGGGCGCTCGTTCTGAATGGTGGGAGTGAAGCGGCCGGGGCCGGAGAGCCCGTAGACGGCGGCGGTGGAGGCGAACACCAGCGGCGCTTCGTGGAGGATGGCCAACTCCAGCACCTCTTTGGTGCAGTGGAAGTTGTTGTCCATCATGTACGCGCCGTCGTCTTCAAGAGTGTTGGAGCAGGCGCCCTGGTGGAAGATGGCGTCGATTTTGCCGATGCCGAGAGCATCCTCGCGGAGGGCGCAGCGAAACTCGCGCTTATCCATGTAATCGACGTAGCGGGCGCCGTTGAGATTCTCGAATTTTCTGGCGTTGGCCAGGTTATCCACCACAAGGATATCGGTGATGCCATGAGCATTGAGCTCATGCACCAGGTTGCTGCCGATGAAGCCCGCTCCTCCAGTAACAATGAACATGTACTTCCCTTTCTTATGCCGCCTAGAGCCGATTCAGCGGGCGTGTGAAGCGCGACCAAATGGGCTCAGACGTTGATGCAAATAAGGCCGGGCGGCGCAGGCTGGCGCAGCATGGCGCGATCAACCGCGGCTTCCATCTCCTGGACGCCGATGGACGTGAGGCACGGGTGGCCGGCGACATTGCACCGCTCAAGATAACAGCCCGAACAACTGGTCTGATGATAGACGATCTGGTGCATGGTCCCCTGGGGAAACCAGACGCCCGGAGGTCCGGCTGCCGAGAAGGCGATGACGCAGGGGACACCGGCGGCGGCGGCGAGGTGCATGGGTCCGGAGTCGTGGCCGAGGAAGACTTTTGCGCGCGCAATTACGGCCGCGGTCTCGCGCGGCTGGAGGCGTCCGCAGAGGTTTACGCGAGGGCCGGTCCAAAGGCGCGCGGCGTGCTCGGCTACGTCGAACTCCTGATTGGCGCCGACCAGGGCGAGGGCGTGGCCGGGATACTTTGCGCTGAGACGGCCGAGCAGTGCCTGCCAGTTGTCCTGGCCCCAGTCCTTGGCGGGCATCTTGGTGCCGGGGCCGCAGACTATCAGGGGCATTTCCGCGAGCGGGCCCAGAGCATTGGCGGCGGTTTTGCGCTCGTCGCTGGAGAGAAGCAGGTCCCAATTGGCCAGGTTTGCCGGGTTAGCATCGCCCAGTTCGGCGATGAGCCGGGCAAGGCGTGCGGGCTCGCTTTCAAACAGGGACGTGTCGGCGTCGAAGAGGAACTTCATCTCCTCTTCGGAGCAGAGGCCGACAATGCGCTTGATGCCGGCGAAGCGATAGAAGAGGCGGTCACGGCGGACGGCGTTGGCGGGGCGGATGTGCATGAGGTAGACGACAACTTCAGGGGCGAAGCTGCGAATCCGCACGGCCAGGCGGAGCAACTCGACGGGGTTGCGCGTGCCGACGGTGTAGCGCATGTATTGGTGAACCAGGCCGGCGTTGCCCAGCACGGCGGCGGATGCGGGGGCCTTGGCGTGTACGGGAAAGTTGGTGAGGAGGCGGCGTTCGGCGTTGGGAAATGCGCGGGCGATGAGGTGCAGACAGGGCACGGCGACCACCGTGTCTCCCAGGCTGCCGAGGCGATGGATGAGGACCCTGCGGACGTTTGGATCAGGATTCAAACTTGCGTTCCCCTGGTTGCTTAGTTACCTGCGATGAAAGTCCAGATCCGGCGAAAAATGCTCCTCGGGGGCTAAAGGGGTTGCGGAAAACGGGCTGTTTGAGAGCGAAATCCGACCGACAGTTTTGCAGGGACTAAAGAGGCTGCGGAAAAAGTCGGGTTTTGAGTCAAGATTCACAAAGAGCATCCCTCGGGGGCTAAAGCCCAGCGTTTATTTTCAGCCACTTGCGGCACGA
>Ga0302278_10004737_pt1 | contig 13897 bp, 10 predicted proteins | sample III_Bog_N3_2_FD_194543 | JGI IMG/M metagenome (GOLD analysis project Ga0302278, IMG submission 194543) | Peat permafrost microbial communities from Stordalen Mire near Abisko, Sweden - III_Bog_N3_2 | ecosystem: Environmental > Terrestrial > Soil > Wetlands > Peat | place: Sweden: Abisko... | reverse complement strand
CTGTGGCCTCGTAGGTGTAGAAGCGCGCACCCACATCGGCCACGTCGATGACGACCGCATCCAAGCGTCTCAGGATGTCGGCGGGAGGGCGCCGCGCGGCGTCGCTAGCGCCGTAGACGCTGTAGACTGCAATTCCAGTGGCCGAATCTTTCGAGTTTTTTACGTCCGTCGTGTCGAGCGTGCCAGCAACTCCGTGCTCGGGACTGAAAATGGCATCGAGTGAAATACCGGGAACGTTGACCAGGATGTCGATGGTGCGGCGGCCGTTGGAATCGATTCCCGTCTGGTTGGTGAGAAGTCCAATACCGCGCGGGGCGCCACCTTTCGAAGGATGCAGCGCGGTAAACCCGGTTTCTTCGAGGACGTCGATTCCGGTCTTAACAGTACCGTTGCGGGTTTGAAGTTTGCGCGCCGCGCTCTGCATTTCGTTGTAGCCCGTGATCGTAGCGACCCGCATCTTTTCGGCTTCGGAGGGATCGAGCGCCAGCACGGCGGCTACGGCAGTCGCGACTCTTGTGCGCAGGGCAACGGCGCTTCCCTTCTCTCTTGGCGGAACGACGTTCATGTGGACGGCATTGGCCAGGAGGACGATGTAGGTCTTGGTTGAAGGATCGATCCACAAAGACGTGCCGGTGAATCCGGTATGACCGAAACCGCCGACAGGCAGCAGTTCGCCGCGATTTGTGGAGAAAGGAGAATCGATGTCCCAGCCAAATCCTCGCAAGGACGTGCCGTTAACGGGCTGCTGTGGAGCGGTCATCTTGGCGACTGTCGCTGAAGTGAGGACGCCGCGACCGCCATCTAAAAGAGCCTGCGCAAACACGGCGAGGTCCTCGGCGTTAGAAAAGACTCCGGCATGTCCCGCGACCCCACCCATGCGGCGGGCGGTGGGGTCATGCACCGCTCCGCGTAGCAAATGATGATTTTCGTCCTCTTCGGTCGGAGCAATCCGAGGTAGCCAAGAAGCAGGAGGCAGGAAGCGCGTCTCTTTCATGCCCAGCGGTTCGAAGATATGTCTGGCGGAATATTCGTCGAGGGACTGGCCCGATATCCGCTCCACGAGCGCGCCGAGCACAATGAAATTGACATCGCTATAGACAAACGCGGATCCGGGGGGACGTTCTGGCGCGACCTGAAAAGCCATGCGATAGGCAGTGTCTTTGCCTTCCCACTTGCTGGCGAGGTCGAGATCCTCCGGAAGACCTGAATAGTGTATGAGCAGTTGGCGGATCGTAATATCCTGCTTCCCATTCTCGCCGAATTCGGGAAGATATTTTGCGACCGGATCATTCATCCGAAACTTGCCCTGCTCCCAAAGTTGCATGATCGCAGTCGTGGTCGCGAGGACCTTGGTCAGCGAGGCGCAATCGAAAATCGCGTCCAGAGTCATGGCCTCGCGCCGAGGTTCAAGGGCCACGCTGCCATAGGCCTTGCGGTAAACGATTTGGCCGTCGTGGCCGACGATTAGAACGGCTCCTGGAATTTGATGCTGGGCGATGGCGTCGTTCACGATGGGATCGAGGACAGACAGGCGCGAATCGAGCGAAGTTTGCGAGAAGGCGGCAACATCGAATGCCACTGGAAAGAAGATGGCGAGGAGCAAAATTTTCGACAGACTTTTCACGTTGCTGTGACTGTACATGACCGTGGCGATATAGCTCAAGATTGACTTCGTACAGGAGGCTCTGTCGGTAACTGCCGGTTGCCTCAACCGGAGGCGTTTGCTATAACCCAATCAGTCCGCAAAAAACTTTGAAGCTACAGCTGACGAACCCGGGGTCCGGTTTTTCATTTCTCGTGCGTAATTTTGCTGCGCAGGATGCTCGCTTCCGTGATGCTTTCGAGATCCTGAAAACCGCTATTGCCGCATGCGCTTTTCCGGCGTGCGCGCTGTCCGTTGTACTCGGCGGAGAACTCATCGCACACAAGATGCTGGGCCGTTTCACGTATGATCCTAATTCGTCCGCTGTGGACGCTGGCAGCCTGTTCGATCTCGCGTCTCTTACGAAGATTGTGGGGACGACGGCGATGGCGATGATCCTGTACGAGCGGGGATTGCTCGATCTGGAAGCGCCGGTGGCTGTGATCGTCCCCGAATTTGCGACCGGGTCGGATCATGACGGAGCGCGACGTGAAGTCACATTACGTATGCTCCTAGCACACAGTTCCGGACTTCCGGCGTACGAAAAACTCTTTTTGCGCACTCAGACGCGAGACGCACTTTTGAACGCCGCCTTCACGACTCCTTTTGCTGCCGCACCGGGCACGCGAGCCGAATATAGCGACATCGGGTTCATTATTCTCAGTATTGTGCTGGAACGTCTGGCTGACGAACCTTTGGATGTGTTTTGCCAGCGTGAGATTTTTGGGCCGCTTGGGATGACGCACACGACGTTCAATCCAACGTCGGCGCTCAGGAGTTCGGTGGTGCCGAGTGCCGACGATCATAACTTTCGGCACCGCGTCATCCAAGGCGAGGTACAGGACGAGAACGCGAGCATCCTCGGCGGGGTTGCGGGACACGCCGGGCTGTTTTCTACTGCAGAGGATCTCGCAATCTTTGCCCATAGCATTCTTAATGGCGGACGTCCGATCTTGCGCAGCGATACAGTGGAGCTGTTTTCGCGGCGAGGAACCGTGCCAGACGGCACTTCGCGGGCGTTAGGATGGGATACGCCATCGGCTCCATCGCAATCTGGAAAGTACTTTTCTCCACGGTCTTTCGGTCACCTCGGCTATACCGGCACATCGCTGTGGATCGATCCCGATCGCCAGTTGGCTATATCGCTGCTCACAAACCGAACCTGGCCTGATTGTCAGAATCAAGCCATCAAGCAAGTGCGGCCTGCCTTTCACGATGCGGTGATCGAGGCGTTGGAGACGCGAAGTTGAAACGGAAGGTCGGGCAAACCGCGTCGTCGAGTTCCCGGAAGGCAAATCAGAGACGAGCGGGAGTTGAGCCACCGCCGCATACGCGAAGAATCGCGGGCATACGTGAAGGAACTGGCGCGGAACTCAGTCGGCTCTCCACCGAGCAAAGCAACCCTGCGTCAGCCGATCTCGATCAAAAATCCGCGCTCGAAATTGTCCGCATCATCAACCGAGAAGATGAGACGGTCGCGCGAGCGGTGAGACAGGCTCTTCCGCAGATTGCGCAGGCCATCGATCTGATTACAGCAGCGCTTTCTGACGGCGGACGCCTGATCTACGTCGGTACGGGAACGAGCGGAAGAATCGCAGCGCTCGACGCGGCCGAGTGTTCGCCAACGTTTGGCGCACCTCCGCACATGGTTCAGTTCATCATGGCAGGAGGGAGGGCCGCGCTGGGCAAGGCGATTGAATCGGATGAAGACTCGCGCGAACTGGGCCGCAAAGCGATGGCGAACAAGAAACCGGGCAAGGATGACGTCATCGTCGGGCTCGCGGCCAGCGGGCGCACTCCATTCACCGTTTCGGCCGTCGAATACGCGCGATCCAGAGGAGCGCAGACGGTTGCTGTAGTCTGCAATCCGAAATCACCCCTCGGCAAAGCGGCACAGGTCGAGATCGTCGCCGACGTTGGTCCTGAAGTTTTGACCGGATCGACGCGGATGAAGGCCGGAACTGCACAGAAGATGATCCTGAACATGATCAGCACGGGCGCCATGACGCGTCTGGGATACGTGTATGGCAATCTAATGGTGAACCTTCATACCAAGAACTCGAAACTATTGGAGCGCGGGCTCGGCATTCTGGAAAGGGCGGCCGGACTCAAGCATGCGGCAGCGCGAAAACTGCTCAGGGCTGCCGGAGGGCGGGTGCCGGTTGCTTTGGTCATGGCAAAGGCGGGAGTGAGTCGTGCACAAGCGTCCGTTGCGCTGAAGGCCGCGAAAGGACAGGTGCGTAAGGCAATCGCTGGCGCGGGATCCTGATGAGAACGGTCCAGCGTTTTTTGCAGGCTTCGTCGTTGTATTCGCGGACGTTACAAACGGAACTCCACCTCGAAAATCGAGGCTCCGCGGCCTCGCAATCCCGGCTAGAATATTTGCAGCACAATTGAAACACACCACAGAATTAATCTCAGGAATTCATCTAGAAATGGATAAGTTAGTCATTCGCGGCGGCAATCCCCTGCTCGGCACGGTTCGCATCAGCGGGGCGAAAAATGCAGCTCTGCCTTGCATGGCAGCGGCTTTGCTCACCGATGAACCGGTGATCCTGGAAAACATTCCTCAAGTTCGGGATATTGAGACGACACGCAAGTTGCTGGCTGCTATGGGAGCCGAGGTCGAACTGGGCTATGGCCGCGCTCATCATCGCACAACGATCTGCGCCCGCACTCTGGCCGCTCCTGAAGCTTCTTACGAACTGGTGAAGACGATGCGAGCTTCGACGCTGGTGCTGGGGCCACTGGTCGCCCGTTGCGGCCGAGCTCGCGTCTCCTTGCCCGGCGGATGCGCGATTGGAGCGCGGCCCATCGATCTTCACATCAAAGGGCTCGAGCGCCTAGGCGCGAAGATCACGCAGGAACACGGCTACGTTGAAGCGGTAACTGATCCGCTCAAAGGCGGTCGCCTTCATGGCGCGGAGATTGTTTTCGACAAGATCACGGTTACGGGGACCGAAGACTTGTTGATGGCCGCGACCCTCGCCGAAGGCGAGACGGTCATGCAAAACTGCGCCCGCGAGCCGGAGGTCGCCGACCTCGCCGCGCTGCTCAATGCCATGGGGGCGAAGATTCAGGGCGCGGGTACGTCCACGATTCGAGTAAAGGGAGTGAGTAAACTCCACGGCGCACGGCACCGCATCATTCCCGATCGCATCGAGGCGGGAACTTTCATTATTGCGGGTGCGCTGACCGGGGGAGACTTAAACGTCGCGGGATGCGATCCTTCGCATCTCACCGCCATCTTGTTAAAGCTGGCTGAAACTGGCGTCAAGACCGTGGTAAAGGCCGATTCGGTCCGTGTGATGGGTGATCATCCACTGCAAGCGTCTGATATGAATACCGAAGAATATCCCGGTTTCCCAACCGACATGCAGGCGCAGTACATGGCCCTCGCCACGCAGGCGGCGGGCACCTCGATCGTCACCGAGAACATCTTCGAAAACCGCTTCATGCACGCACAGGAACTGGTTCGAATGGGAGCGAACATCAAGATCGAAGGAAGGCGGGCAATTGTCCGCGGTGCCACGCCGTTGAGTGCTGCGGCCGTGCTCGCGTCCGATCTCCGAGCCTCTGCGTCGTTGGTGTTGGCTGCCCTCGTCGCGGACGGCGAGACGATAATCGATCGCGTCTATCACCTCGACCGCGGATACGAGAACATCGAAGAGAAGCTCAAGCTGGTGGGCGCCGAAATCCGCCGGGTTGGCAACATTTTTCCGAAGCGGGCGGCCGCTCCCGCGCAAGCGTAAGAGCTAAGCGTAACGACAATGGCGAACGAAACCCGTGGGCAAGCGGTTGCAAGCGATCGGGATCCTCAACCTGCATCTCCGCGGTTGGATGCGTTAGAACTATCCTGCCCCGCCCCGAACCTGGCCGTACACAATCAATAACGTTAGTCCTATCATGATTACGGTCGTCGCCCAAGCGATGATATTGAAGGTTCGTTTGTTGACGAAATCGCCCATGAGTTCCTTGTTATTGATCAACAGCAACATAAAAATAAGGACAAAGGGCAGCACTGCGCCGTTGACGACTTGCGAGAACACCGCGATCTTGATGTAGGGCAGGCCCGGAATTAAGACGACAGCTGCTCCCGCAGCGATCAGTGCGGTATAGAGCCAGTAAAAGGCGGGCGCTTCGGAGAATTTGCAACCCACTCCGGATTCGAACCCTAGACCTTCGCAAACCGTATAGGCTGTCGAAAGCGGGAGAATCGACGCCGCAAACAGTGACGCATTGAAAAGCCCCAGTGCAAAAAGTATGTACGCCCAATCGCCGGCCAGCGGATGCAGAGCTTGCGCAGCATCGGCGGGGTCGCGAATATCGCGGATACCATGTACGTACAGCGTTGCCGCGCAAGCGACGATGATGAACCAGGCGACGACATCCGTAAAAATGCAGCCTACGATTACATCGAGCCGCGAGGTTTTGTACTGCCGTCTGGTCACTCCTTTTTCGACAATCGACGACTGCAAATAGAACTGCATCCAGGGCGCGATCGTGGTTCCGACGACGCCAATCACCATGTAGAGATACGAACTCTGTCGAAACGCCGCCATCTGCGGAGGCCTGATGGTCGCCTTCACCGCCTCAATCCAAGCCGGTCGAGACAGTACTCCGGCAAAGATATAGGTAACGTAGAAGAACGAAGCAACGAGGAACACTTTTTCGACGCTCTTGTATTGTCCCTTGACTGCGATCAGCCAAACAATCACGGCGCAGACCGGTACCGATATGTATCTGGAGACGCCGAATAGTTCCATGCTGCCGGCAATCCCGACAAATTCTCCGACCACGTTTCCGAAATTTGTGATCAGAATTCCGAGCATCATCAGAAAGGTGATGCGCAAGCCGTACTCTTCGCGGATCAGGTCGCTCAGGCCCTTGCCCGTGACGGCTCCCATGCGAGCGCACATTTCCTGCACGACGATCAGGGCGATCGTTGTCGGAATCATCGTCCACAAAAGCGTGTAGCCGAACTGTGCGCCGGCCTGCGAATAGGTCAGGATGCCGTTGGCATCGTTGTCGACATTCGCCGTGATGAAACCCGGCCCTACGACAGCGATCAGCAGGAGGAGCCGTAGTTTCCAACTTCTCAGGAATTTCATGCGCACAAGAGGTGGAGACAATCAAAATGGCGAAACAGACGGTTCAGAATAAATGCAGACCGCGCAATCTGGATAGGCGAAACTGCGATTCCTGAGATTTATTTTTTTGGGCTATGCGTTCGCAGCGGCGCGCGCAACGGGGCTGGGGATGACCGCCTCGGCCGTCCACATTAAAGTTAGAGCTTGGCTCGCAACATCGCGATGACGTCATCGGGAGTAATAACGCCGATCAGCTGATTGTGATCGTCGATGACGGGCAAGGTAAGTAGATTGTATTTGTCGAAGAGTTCCGCAAACTCTTTTTCTTTGGTGTCTTCATGGCAGGAGATGAGAGGCTCTTGCGCCAAGGCCAAAAGCGGAGTGGTTGGGGGAGCTAGCACGATCTTCACCAGTGGCACAGCGCCCGCCAGAGTTCCATGAGAATCGGTGAGATAAACGGTGCTCATATTTTCCATGCGTCCTTCGAACTTGCGCATGGTGTCGATAGCTTCGTTGGCGGTGGCCGTCACGGGCAGCGCAATGAACTCGGTCGTCATGCGGCCGGCGGCGGAGTTCTCTTTGAACTCGAGCAGGTCGGTGACTTCCCGGCGCTCCTCGGGTTGCATCTGCACCAGGATTTCTTCGGTGCGCTCGTCGGACAGATCGGCCAGAAGATCGGCGGCGGCGTCCGGCTCCATCTCTTCGACGATGTCGGCGGCCCGATCGGAATCGAGCGATTCCAGTACTGCCTTTTGAACCTTGGGTTCGAGTTCTTCGAGTGCGCCGGCGGCCACTCCCTCTTCCAAAGTTTCGAAAACCGCTTCCCGTTCATCGGGAGCCAGATCCTCGAGGATGTCGGCGATGTCGGCGGGATGGAGTTTGGCGAGGCGTTCGTTCGAGATCTTCAGCTTGACTCGCCGCGCCGGATCGGTCTCGATGATGTCGACAAAATCCCAGGGAATTTCGCGTGGAGGTACCCGCAGTAGCAAGGCTCGAAGCGCGGCGGCGGGAACAACGCCTTTCAGGAGCCGCCGAACTGCGCCGCGGGCGCCGACATCCACGCCTCCGACCCGTAAGACGGAACGATTTTGGGCGGTATCGTGATGAAAATCGACATCGTTAACGCGCACCACTTTTCGCCCATGAACGTCGATGACCTGCTGGTCGAGAAGATCGCGGCTTAACAACAACAGGCCTTCCTGGCCCTCTGATGTAGCCCAATCTGCTGAGGCCGAGGACGAATGAACACTGGCGTTGATCGATGAGACTGCGGTAAGAGGCAGCAGTCGATTTCCGCTGGGCGTCTTGACGATCAACAACGAGACGCGTGAACGATCCTCCTGCGGCGTCAGGGCGACCTCGCGGACGCGGCCACTGACGGCTCCCGACACGTCATAGACGGTTAAGCCCAACAGGTCGCTTAGTGAGACGGTGGCCATCGCAATGAGGATACCCAAGAGCGCGAGCGGACGCCAGATGAATGCGACTTCCGGTGGGAGAAAATCTCACCGTGTCTTGGCTGATACGACCTAGGCGGAAGCCGAACGCATCGACCCGGCCAGCGGTTCACGCATTTGGTGGCACACTCGGTTGACACATAATGATCGGCTGACTACACTCTGCCTTCCTCGCTTCCGGTTCGGAGACAGAAGTCAGGACGATTTTGTAGCAACGAGAAAACTATGGGAAAGCGCCCTCGCATCGCGGTTGTTGGAAGTGCCAATGTTGATTTGACCACTTTTGCCGATCACTTTCCCAAGCCGGGCGAGACCATCTTCGGCCAGAATTTCGATCTAGGCTTTGGCGGCAAAGGCGCGAATCAGGCGGTCGCCGCAAAACTTTGCGGAGCCGACGTTTTTATGGTGGCCCACGTCGGCGACGATCTTTTCGGCCCCTCCAGCATCAAGAATTTTGAGCGGATGGGCATCGATGCGACCCATGTGCGTCAGATGAGCGGCATATCGAGCGGAGTCGCTCCGATTTTTGTCGAACCATCCGGCCAGAATCGAATTATCGTCGTAAAAGGCGCGAACGACACTGTAAAACCTGCCGATGTCGATGCTGCTGCCGAGACTCTGAAGAGCGTCGACTGCATCGTTCTGCAGTTCGAAATTCCACTGGAGACGGTTTATCACACCATCAAATTTGCGCGAAAGAACGGCATTCGCTGCATTTTAAATCCAGCCCCAGCGCAGCCGATTGATCTGGCAGCTATTGCTGATCTTGATTATTTTGTTCCTAACGAGCACGAGGCCGAAGCGATTTCCGGGTCTCCGGTGCGCAACCTCGAAGACGCCAAGGGATGCGCGGCAAAACTTCTGGCCAGCGGTATCCGGCGCGTCATCATCACCTTGGGGTCGAACGGCTCGCTGCTGGCGGGAAATGAAGGGATGCAACATGTTCCCGCGTTTAGTGTGAAGAGTGTGGACAGTACGGGCGCGGGCGACGCCTTTATCGGCAGCTTTGCTACCTTTTTGGGAGAAGGGCTTCCGGAGCAAGAGGCGGTTCAACGCGCGAATCTCTACGCCGGACTTTCAACGACTGGGGTAGGAACGCAGAAATCGTTCTACGAACGCGCTCGCTTCGACGCAGAGTGGAACGCTCGACGCGCGCAGGAATAATTTTAGAAAGTCCGCTTACCGCTCCATCAACAAGACTTTCTCAGCTTCGTCCGTCTCGGTCAGTTTCACCTCGATGACCTCGCTGGCGGTGGTCTGCACCGTTCGGCCAACGAAGGTGGCCTCGACGGGCAATTCGCGATGACCGCGGTCAATCAAAACCAGCAATTGCACCAGGCTCGGACGGCCATGCGAAAACAACGCGTCGAGGGCGGCCCGCGTCGTGCGTCCGGTATAAAGCACGTCGTCGACCAGCACGATTTTCTTGCCTTCGATGGAAAACCCAATTTCCGTTTCCTGCACCACCGGCTTCGGCCCAAGCGTCGAAAGATCGTCGCGATAAAACGTAATATCGAGCGTGCCGACGGGAACTTTTTTCTTTTCAACCTGCTGAATCATTTTGGCCAAACGCTCCGCGAGAGGGACTCCGCGGCGCCGAATTCCAACCAGACCCAGGCCCTCGATACCGCCGTTTTTTTCCAGGATTTCATGAGCTAGCCGCACCAGCGTGCGCTCAATTTCTGAACCCGACATCAGTTGCGCTTTTTGGCGAAGCGCGGTTTTGCGAACTGCATTCTTCTTAATGGTCATGACTGAGGATGCCTCGTCAGAATAAATTTAAGTGCGAGAAATAGAATGGCGTATCTGATCAATTTCTCAATTTTCGTCTAATGAAATGTATTCAGTCATTTAGCGAACGTCAAGGATATCTGATCGCTGCAGTTCTGGAGGATGTTTTAGAAGATCGCGGCAATCATCCTGCTACTGTTCGGGCTCGTCAGGGACGGACTTCTTGTGCTTCATCGAAAACAGGAATTGCATGCCCAGATAGCCGACAAATTGCGGTTGGCCAATGGAAGGTTTGGTTAGGCTTCGCCCAGCCATGAATAACAGGACGAAATGCTCTCCCAACTTATAGCGCCCTCCGGCATCCAAGGTGTTCCAGTGGTTCGAGCCATCGGTGTTGGCGGTGTTGTAGAGCTCGCCGGCTAACTCCATGCGCTTGCTTACTTCTCGAAGCACGATCAGTCCGGCCGCCCAAGCTGCACCTTTGTTGCTCGCAAACCAATAGCCGATCTCGGGATTCACTTCGAACGATCCAACCTTCTTGGTTAACTCGATCGGAAGATAGAAACGCGTGCCGTAGTCGACCAGGCCACGGTCCAATGAGGCCGTGGGATTATTGAACTCAAGCTGGGGATAAGTTGAGATCTCCAGTTTCTGCTCGTCGCTATCGTAGAAGCGCCACTTCACGCCGGCCAGCGACTTGCCCAAGCCCGTGCGCGTCGGTTCGCCATCTTCGCCGTCCACCAAGTACGGCACCTGATATTTGAGCTGAATGCGATTGCCGAGACCGTAGTTCATGTCGAGGATGGGCGCGTTATAGATGCGCTCCGTGGGATGGCGCTCAGTGTAGGTCGCGACGTTGATCTCCCAATTACCGTCGCCCGGAGTGCCGGGATCGTCTCCGATAAACGGCGGGCCACCCTGCGCCAGGGCGGGCAAAGTCAACGCCGAAATAAGGGCCACCAGCAGAAACAACCAATCGGAGGCCCGCACGCTCCTGGAACAACGGGCGGCGGGGATCGAACGAACCACACCTTGTTTCTTTTGTTCGAATATCCCAGAACTGACTTGCACTTACTTGCCAGCTCCGTTCGAGAGGAGATGGTGTTGGGGATTCCTGATCGCGTTTACCAGGTCACGCAAGAACTCAGCGGCTCGCGCTCCATCGACCACACGATGATCGCTGGAAAGGGTCAAAGTCATCATCGGTCGCACGGCCGGTTTACCCTCGACTGCGACAACCCGGTCGACAATCGCTCCTACGGCTAGAATCGCGGCTTGCGGTGGAATAATGATCGCGGTAAAGGCGTCTACTCCGAACATGCCGAGATTGCTGATGGTGAACGTACCGCCTCCGAGATCGGAGGGACGGAGTTTACCGCCGCGCGCGCGTTCGGCAAGATCGCGGCGCTGCACGGCAACTTCGCCGAGGGGTGCGTGATTAGCCCGCTGAATCACCGGCGCTACGACGCCGTCTTCGACAGCCATGGCTAGTCCTATGTTGATCTCGGCGTTTGCCTGAACATCGTGTCCAGTCCAGCTGGCATTCATGCGTGGGTGCTTTTCGAGGACGCGTGCGAGCAGCGCAACGAGAAGATCGGTGTGGGTCAATTTCACGCCGCGGGACTTTTCAATCTCTGGGCCTAGCTGCTGCCGGGCATCGTTGAGCGCGCTGGCATCGACGTCTCGAGTCACAAAGAAGTGCGGAACGGTGGTCCAGCTTTGAGTAGTGCGTTCCGCCATCAGACGAGCGATTGGACTGCTGCTCTCGGCCACTGCGGTCGGCTTTGCCAATCTCTTAGCATGGGCGCCCTCGTGAGCCTCGGCGGCCGCTAGAATATCGGATGCTAGAATTTCTCCGCCGGGACCTGACCCGCGGACCTCGGCGAGATTCACGCCACGTTCGGTAGCGAGACGGCGAGCCTTAGGGGAGATCTTTGTCGCCTGAGTGGTCGATGGCGATCCGGAGAGAGTTGCAGCTTCGGATGTAGGAGCAGAGGGAGACGGCGCGACCACCGGTGCGGTGTTCTTTCTGCCGGATGTGGACGCTATCTCATCGGTCGGAGGGGTTTCTCCGGGACGCACGATCCACGCAATAGTCTGGCCCACCGGAACTTCCGTTCCCGGCTGAATTCTGATTCCAGCAAGCAGGCCGTCTCCTGGCGATTCGATCTCCATCACGGCCTTGTCGGTTTCCACTTCTAGAAGTGGCTCGCCTTTTGTGACCGGTTCGCCTTCTTTTTTTAACCACGAAATGAGCTTGCCCGTTTCCTGGGCCATCTCAAGTGCCGGCATTACAACGCTAATCGCCATAATCTAGATAAGCGGTCCTAAGTATTTGTAGAAACGAAGTCGCCACGTTTTTCTGCTAATGGATTAATCTCCCACACTGACCTGTTCGTGCTTTGCGCTGGCTTCAATCATCTCGCGCACACGCTGACTGGGCTTCGATTCGGTTTCGCGGACCGCGGGCAGCGGGCCATCCACGGTAAAGTAATGCCGGCCAGCTACTAGAAGTTCTTCGGCCGGGAAACGGGTGATCACCTCGTGCCCAGTTTCGGTCACTACGATTTCTTCTTCGATGCGGGCGGCGCTCCATCCGTCGGTGGATGGCCAGAAAGTTTCGAGAGCGAAGACCATACCGGGCTTGATTTCGCAGGAGTGCTCAAGCGAGACGAGTCGGCTGATTACCGGCTTTTCCCAAATCGCCAAGCCTATGCCGTGACCGTACTGCAGGGCGAACGCGGCTTCTTCGTTGGGGAATCCGAATTCCTGAGCCTTCGGCCACACCGATGCGATCTCGGCCGTGGTTCGACCCGGACGAACCAACTCAATCGCCGCATCGAGATATTCACGGCATCGCTTGTACGCATCATTCATCGCGTGGGATGCATAGCCGATGGTGAAGCAGCGGTAATAGCATGTGCGGTATCCCATGTAGGAATGAAGGATGTCGTAGTAGACGGGGTCTCCTGGACGCAATACGCGGTCTGAGAATACATGCGGATGAGGATTGCAACGCTCGCCCGAAATCGCGTTCACCGCCTCCACATACTCGGAACCCATGTCGTACAAAACTTTGCTGACGAGTCCTACTGCCTGGTTCTCGCTCAAACCGGGCTTCATCGCACGATAGAGTTCGTCGTAGGCGGCATCAACCATCATCGCCGAGTGATTCAGCAGGCTGATTTCGTCGCGCGTTTTGATGAGGCGCGCTTCCGACATCAACGCTTGTCCGTCGACGACTTTGATTCCTTCTTTTTGCAAAGCAAATAAAACGGGTAACTCGATGATGTCGATGCCCACAGGCTCTTTGTGCAGGCCGCGCATCTCGAGTTCGATACGAATCTTCTTCGCGACATCTTCAGCGCGCCCCATCTCGGGTGTCATCGCGCCGCGGAGCACGGAGATCCCGGCGCGCGACCGTTCTCCAAGCCAGGGACAATGCAGCTGGTGATGCTTCGCCGCCGATCCGAAATCCCAGAGGATGGGCTCATCGTTCTGCGGCAGGAGCGTGAACCGGTTCGCCTTGTCTTGCGCCCATGTCCCGATGTGCGTTGCGGTCAGGTAGCGGACGTTGTTCATGTCGAAACATAACAACGCGCCCATCTCGGATTTCTTCAGCAAATCTTTCGCGCGGTCCAAACGCTCGCGACGCAGGCGATCGAAGTCGATGCGATTTTCCCAATCGACAGCCATCGATCCATATGTGGGCAGAGCCATAAAGTTTCTCCTTGAAAGCAGGCCAGAGGTTGGAGGTCAGATTGTAGAGGTAAGAATCTCGCTCGATCTATCAATACTGGGAGGCTCTTACCTCTGCAATCTTACCTCTGCAATCTAACCTCTGAACTCTAACTGTCAATCTCCTGCTTATTTTCCGCACAGCGCTCTTGCGGCTTCGAACACCGTTTGCTCGGTTGGTACGGTTACATCTTCCAAGGGCGGCGAAAATGGAATCGGAACATGCATTGCGCCCATGC
>Ga0302278_10004733_pt1 | contig 13906 bp, 13 predicted proteins | sample III_Bog_N3_2_FD_194543 | JGI IMG/M metagenome (GOLD analysis project Ga0302278, IMG submission 194543) | Peat permafrost microbial communities from Stordalen Mire near Abisko, Sweden - III_Bog_N3_2 | ecosystem: Environmental > Terrestrial > Soil > Wetlands > Peat | place: Sweden: Abisko... | reverse complement strand
ATCGTCACCACAGTGTCTGTTATTTCGCAGGCGACTGAAACGCGCCTTCGAAAACCAAAGACGCGTAGGCCAGGACGAATGTCGCCCCCCCCCGCGCACTTCGTTTGGGGAAGGTCTTCAGGGTTTCGCATTGCTGCACAATGGCGTCGGTGTCGTTGGCTGCAATCTCGGGGGAGGCCGCTGCGGCAATATGGAAGTACAGGGCAACGAGTTGAGCTTCAGATTCCGGGGCATAAGCGACGTCGTGCATTATCCGGCCCGGAGGGCGGATTTGTGGGCCGCGGCAAGCGCGGCCCGCACCTTCTCTGCCGATACCGCTCGCGATGTGTTGGCCTTCATGGCGTAGTAGGTCGCGGCAACGTCTTCCCGCAGTCAGGCTTCGAGGGCGCGCAGCCCGTCGCGAATGACCTCGCTTTCCGACGCATACTCGCCGGACTCGACCTTCGCGCGGACCAGTTGCGCCATCTCATGCGGCAGGGTGATGCAGAATTGCTGCGTGGTGCGCTTGGCCGTCCTTCCATTCGTATAGGATTCAATCCGACTCTATTTGCCACAGTCTTTCGTCTGGCTTGCCCTCGTTTCTTCGACGGCGGGAGGATCAGCATCAGCGTGCAGTTGTGGTTCAATAGATGGTGATGCCCGGCCCTCCATCCAAGGAAGTATCTGCAAACCTCGACCTACTGCGCGCAATCGCGGTGATGTCGATCGTCTTTTATGGAATGGTAAATTATCCGCTATGGGCGCAAATCGCGGCGCTGATTGTCGGGGCGGCTGGAATACCGGCTGTCCTCTACGTTTCTATTGAAAAGCCGCTGATCCTGGTGGGCGGCCATGTCGCAAGACGCCTGCTCAGACATTCTGTAATGAGCAAAGATCGCCAACCGGCTTAGCCTGCATTGTTAGACACTGCCCGTGGCAAATTGCAGGAAGCTCTGAAGAACTAAATCGATTGCAGCGAAGCTTCTGGTCTTCTTGCCCAAATGCAGCCCCGCGTGTTTGACTTGTTCCCGAAGGCGGGTGGCGTACATGGGTTACATTCTTGCCCTGGACCAAGGGACGACCAGTTCCAGGGCGATTCTCTTTGACGAAGCGGGCGCGATTGCAGCGGTTGCGCAGCATGAGTTCGAGCAGTTCTACCCGCAGGCGGGGTGGGTCGAGCACGATCCAATGGAGATCCTGACAAGCCAGCTCTCCTGCGCGGTTGAGGCGCTGGGGCGGGCAGGCGCACGTCCTCGGGATGTGGCAGCCATCGGCATCACCAACCAGCGCGAGACAGTGATTGTGTGGGAGCGGGCGACGGGCAAGCCGATTCATCCGGCCATCGTCTGGCAGGACCGCCGAACCGCTGCGCGGTGCAGCGCTTTGGTCGAGAGTGGCGTGGAGGATGCAGTCTCCGCCATGACTGGCCTGGTGCTGGATCCGTATTTCTCCGCGACCAAAGTGGGCTGGATATTGGACCACGTCTCGGGCGCTCGGGTGCGTGCCGAGCGGGGAGAATTGGCATTTGGCACCGTCGACAGTTGGCTGATCTGGCACCTTACCAGTGGGCTGCGCCATGTGACCGACGTGACCAATGCTTCAAGAACGCTGCTCTTCAACATTGTGAAGGGTGAGTGGGACGCGGAACTGCTGCGCATCTTCAACATTCCGGAAAGCCTGTTGCCTGAGGTCGTCTGGTCCAGCGAACTGGTGGGGGAAGTAACGACGACGCTGGGGCTGGGCGGCGTTATGATCGCGGGCATTGCCGGGGACCAGCAGGCGGCGCTCTTTGGCCAGTTATGCTGGGGTGCCGGCGAGGCCAAGAACACCTACGGGACGGGCTGCTTTCTACTGCAGAACATCGGTACAGAGTTTTTGCGCTCGAAGCACCGGCTGATTACGACGCTGGCGGCCAGCGCGCAGAAGCGCCTTGAGTATGCATTCGAGGGCAGCATCTTCATTGGCGGAGCCGTGGTGCAATGGCTGCGCGACAACCTCAAGCTGATTGGCTCGTCGGCCGAAGTGGAGGCGCTGGCGGCCAGCGTGCCGGATTCGGGCGGCTTGGTGCTGGTGCCCGCGTTCGTGGGGCTGGGCGCGCCCCACTGGGATCCGCACGCCAGCGGCCTCATGATTGGGCTGCGCAGGGACACTTCGGTGGGGCAGATTGCCAGAGCCGCCCTTGAAAGCATCGCCTTCCAGGTGGCCGACGTGCTTGAGGCAGTTCAGAGCGAGACCTCGCCGCTGGCCGCGCTGCGGGTGGATGGCGGGGCATCTGTGAATAACCTGCTCATGCAGTTCCAGGCCGATGTGCTGGGCGTGCCAGTTGTGCGCCCGCAGGTGACGGAGACTACGGCTTTGGGGGCGGCCTACCTGGCAGGACTGGCTACGGGTTTCTGGGCCAATCCCGACGAGCTACGGGCGAAGCGACAGAATGATGCGCGCTTCCAACCTAAGATGGACTCGCAGGATCGGGCACAGCGGCGAGGACGCTGGCAACGGGCGGTGGAGCGCGCCAAGAACTGGAGCGATTGATGCGCAGGGAAGAGATGCTTCGCGCTGTGCGAGAGCGGGCAGCCGCGCAGATGCCGTGGGATATTGCGGTGATCGGCGGCGGAGCAACTGGTGTGGGAGTGGCCGTGGATGCGGCCGCTCGCGGGTTAAGCGTGGTGCTATTAGAAGCCCACGACTTTGGCAAGGGAACGAGCAGCCGAAGCACCAAACTGGTACACGGCGGAGTGCGCTACCTGGAGCAGGGGAATATCCCGCTGGTGATGTCGGCCTTGAAAGAGCGGGGGTTGATGCGGCAAAATGCGCCGCATCTGGTCCACGATCTGGCCTTCATTGTGCCGAATTACTCTTGGTGGGAGGCGCCGTTCTACGGCATCGGCTTGAAGCTCTACGACCTCCTGGCTGGTAAATACGGATTTGGGGCGTCGAAGCTGCTGAGCAAAGAAGAGACGCTGGAACGGCTGCCCGCGCTGGAACCCGAAGAACTGCGCGGCGGCGTAGTCTATTACGACGGTCAGTTCGATGACGCGCGGTTGCTGATTCACCTGGCGATGACGGCGGCCGATCACGGGGCGACGCTGATTAATTACTGCCCTGCAACCGGCCTGCTGCGCGACGGCGACAGCTATATAAACGGCGTGATGGCGCGCGACTTCGAAACCGGCGAGGAGCTGACGATTGCGGCGCGCATGGTTGCAAACGCGACCGGTGTCTTTACGGATTCGATCCGGCAGATGGCCGACCCCAAGGCTGAGCAACTGGTTGTCACCAGCCAGGGGATTCATCTGGTCTTTGAGAAATCGTTTTTGAAGAGCGAGACGGCGCTCATGGTTCCCAAGACCAGCGATGGGCGGGTGCTGTTTGTGATTCCCTGGCATGGGCACGCCGTGGCCGGCACTACTGACACACCGGTAGATGCGCCGAGCCTGGAGCCGCGGCCTCTGGAAGAGGAGATTGAGTTCGTGCTGGAAACGGCGGCGCGCTTCTTTGCAAGGCCGCCGAGCCGCAAGGATGTTCTGGCCGTTTTCGTAGGGCTGCGGCCGCTGGTCAAAGGCGAGGGAAAGACCTCCGCATTGTCGCGCGATCACGTGATTCACGTGGACACTTCGGGGCTGCTGACGATTACCGGCGGCAAGTGGACCACCTATCGGCACATGGCCGAAGATTGCGTGGACCACGCCATCACACTGGGTAAACTCGACGATGTGGCCTGCACCACAAGGAACCTGCGAATTCACGGGTACATGGAAGATTCAGGCGCGCTGGGAAGCCTGGAGGTCTATGGCTCCGATGCGGCGGCGATCCGCGCGCTGGCCCAGGATCCCGCGCTGGCCGTGCAGCTTCATCCAGCGCTGCCTTACATTGCTGCGGAAGTGGTGTGGGCCGTGCGTGAAGAGATGGCGCGAACCGTGGAAGATGTGCTGGCACGCCATACACGCGCGCTTTTCTTGAATGCCTCTGCGGCGATTGCAATGGCCGAGCCGGTGGCGAAGCTGCTAGCCGCAGAACTGGGGCGCAATGAAGATTGGATTGCGGAGCAAGTGAAGGAGTTCTGCGAGCTGGCGGAGCAGTATCGTGTAGCCTGATGGGCTTTTTTATTGGACTGCCTCAAGCCCGCATCGCGACAGGGCAAGGCAATGGGTTCCATTTGAGCCAGTTTCCGCGCCCCCGAACTACAATCAACTCTTGCTCACGCACAGCCAACTCGACCGGTGCGACCGCATCGAAGTCGTGCTCGTATCTCCGCGCAACCCGCTCAACATAGGAGCGGCGGCGCGGGCCATGGCCAACTTCGGCTTCCGGCGCCTCTCGGTTGTTGCTCCGTTTGTCCCTACTTGGCGCGAGGCCCGCTCGGCAATCGGCGCCCCCGAAGTTCTCCAAGAAGCGAAAGAGACTGCGACTCTGGCTGAAGCCGTCTCCCGCTCGACGCTGGTAGTAGGCACGGGCAGCCTTACCTATCGAAAGCCGGAGCAGCAGGTGGTTGTGCTCCCCGAGTTGGGGCCGTTCGTATCGAAAGAGGTGGGCAAGGGAGGACAAGTTGCACTGGTCTTTGGATCGGAGAAGCATGGGCTCACTCGCGAAGACCTTTCTTACTGCCATATGCTGGTCGAGATCCCAACCGATCCTCGCCAGCCCTCGATGAATCTGGGTCAGGCCGTGGCAGTGTGCCTGTACGAGTTGTCTTCGCGGGCTTTTCCGGCGGCAGACGGCGCGCCTGAAAAAGTGCATGAACTGGCTGCTGCCAATGAGTACGACACCGGCCAATTGGCTCCCTCCGGCAAACTGGACCGGCTGGCTGGCGTGGTGGAAGAGACCATGGTGGCGGCTGGCTACTCACCTGCCTCGATGCAGGAGGCCAACCACCACGACTTGCGACTGTTGCTGCGCCGCCTGACACTTACCGAGCGGGACATGCGGCGCATTATGGGACTCTTCCGGCGGATTCTCTGGCGGTTGAAGCGGGTCCAGAAAGGGCGATGAGTGCTTACCCGAGTTTGCTTTGCAGCCTGTAGAAAGATTTTTGTCCTTCATGACCCAAATCCTGTTAGAGTGGCGCTCGTAGGCCCCTTTATGTCAAGGTTTCCATCTCGTGTGAGGCTTTTCGCTGCGGCTGCGGCACTGCCTGTCGCGTTAGCGTTCTCTGGCGCGCTGGCGCTGAGCCATGCTGCCAACTCGCAAGAGCCTGCGACCGCGCAGCAGCCTTCGACAGTTGCACCCGTTGCGTCCCCGGCTCCGGCCACCTCCGAGGCGCCCGCGGCCGCTGCACCTGCGCAGGCACCAACCCCGAACGCTGCGCCATCCCAGGTTCCCGCAGCCGGCGCCGATCCTGCGTCAACACAGACGCCCGTTCCTGCCGCCGCATGGGAGCCTGCCCCCGCCGTTCCGGCTCCCGCTGCTCCGAAAGGCAAGCACGGCGCCAAGAAGAGCGCCAAGGCCGAACCCGCGCAGGGAAGCGACTTGACCGAGACGTATCTGAAGCAGCAATTGGTAGGCAAGCCGCTGTACCTGCGCGGCGGCTACCTTGACAATTACCTGATCTTCAATGAGAACGGCGCGATGGTCGGCCAATCGCAGCAAGGCTCATTCACGCTATGCGGCATCCAGATCTACAAGGTTCATCTCACCAGGCACAAGTTGGAACTGGAAGGGGTGCGATACGGTCTGCGCTTTCTTGGAGCGGTTCCCTATGAGGATCCTACCAAAGCCTCTGTGGAACGCATAGACATCACTCCCAAAAAGCGGTTCGTGAAGATTACCGTCGACCGCGAGGCGCTGGTGGCGCCCCGGCTGGGCTTGCCCTGGAAGCACAACCGGCATGGCGATGTGGAGGATTACTCCCAGGTGCCGGCCAAGGCTGCGCCAGTTGACGCATCGGCTGCCCCGGTCACTTCTCAGGCGCCCGAGATGAGCGAAGCCGAACAGGTGAAGGCGCAGATTGCAGCGGCCCCGCCTGAAGAGCGCCCAGCCGATCCGGGCAGCGTAACGGCCACGACCTCGCCTTCGCATGCTGCCAGGGTGCTCAAGGATGCTTTGGATCGCGTTTTTGCGAACGAAATCGATGAGCGGCTGATAGCCTCGATGCCCGCCTTCTGGAAGCTGTACTACCAGGCGAAGGCTAAGAATGTAGATTATCGGCCCGCCGATCCAGCCGTTCTGCGCCAGAACATGGTGGACAAGAAGGCCCGGCTCATCACGGTCTTCGAGCCTGAGTCCAACGAGTATGCGCAGGCTCATGCCGTGGCTGGCGTGGCGCAATATCACGCGGTGATTGGGGCGGATGGCAAGCCTGGAGAGATCGTCGTGAGCCGGCCCATCGGCTTCGGACTGGATGAGAACGCCGTCACAGCCATCCGCCATGCTACCTTCGAGCCGGCCATCAAAGACGGCCAGCCTGTCCCTGTAATGCTTGACCTGGTGGTGCAGTTCCGCATCTATTCCAATCGCACGGCTGCCAAGCCGGACGCGAACAATCCCGAAGTTGCCAAGCCCGATGAGCCGACGCTGCCCGGACCCTATTCCGTTCAGCACCCTTGAGCCAGGTGCGCCCTGATCCGCATTGGCCTGCTGAGGTTGCTGCGACAAAGAACCGGCGTTCAGACTGGTTTGCGGCGGCCAAGATGCCATCGTTAAGGTGGATTTGTAAGGCCTTGCAGGCGAGATTGGGGATAACAAGTGAAAATTATTATCCACATCTATGCAAATCCTTGCGCTTCTTCATTGAGCCCTGGGCTTCAAATGCCCATTTTCATTCATTCTCAATGATCCTGAAATTGCAATGAATGCGGTGCAGGAAAGAGTCTCGGCAAGTAACGCAGCCCCCGCAAGCGGAGCGCGCGCCAGAAGTAAGATGGTTGGTCGGCTTTCCTGGAGGTTCAAATTATGAAGAGAACACTGCTTTCCTGTCCCGTAGCTCTTGCCGCCTTGGCAACAGCAGCCTTTTTCGCAGCGCAGCCTGCGTCGGCTGCGTCCTATCTTCCGCCGGGTCTGGCCTCAAACATCCCAGCACCACCAGGCGGATTCATCGATGGCAAGAATGGCAAGCCTATTGAGGTGAGCGTCTTTGAGGATCAACCATCCTACACGATCACCGAGGCTTTCACGATCACCAATCCAAATGCTTTCAGGATCGTGGATATGACCTACGAGGTGGGTTGTTCCAGCGACGGTACGCCGACCGCCGGCTGTGCAACTTTCATCTCCGGCGACTCGACAGATGTGGTCACGAGCGACTCGGTTGCACCGGGAGGAGCTACTCCCTGCGGCGCAAGCGGATCTGGCGACGATTTGGCGGCTGGGGCGAGTTGCGATGTTGTGATTACCCTTTTCCTTCCCAACGAGCTCGATTACGGCGACTTCGGGATCAGTGCACTTTCGCTTCAAGCAGCTTACTTCCTGCCGACGGAAGCGCACACTAAGTCGGGGGTCAGCGACCTGACATTTGACGTTCAAGTGAAAGATGCGCCCACACCCACGCCCGAGCCCAGCAGCCTGCTGCTTCTCGGCACGGGGATGCTTGGTCTGGCCGGCGTCCTTCGCCGGAAGCTGGGCGGGCGCTGAGCGGCTCGACCTTGATCGGTTGAAAGGTTTGAATCTACAGCGCGGCTTTATGGGGAAAGCTCCGGGAAGGTTGCACGAGATATGTGCGTCTCCTGGAGCTTTTTTGCGTGGCCGCATCGCGGCGGGGCCTTACAGGCGTTGCGCAGGTCTTGTGCAACTGTCTTATGCGCGTTTGACAAGGTGAGAGACAGCGCGACGCAGCCGCAAATCCGGTAAGGCGCGTCTTGCAAATGTCTTACATCAGCCCACACGCCGCCGCCTACCGCGTCTTACGCCTGCCAGCCATGCCATTCCGCAGCTTCGACTCCGCATGACAGGGCCGGCTTCTTCTCTAAGCCGACGTAAGACGATGTCTTGCAGAGACACCCAACTTCCGGCGACGCCGACGGATGCTTCCCAGTTTCCGGCAACGGTCCATTCCGGGCCCGGTGGGTCGGCCTCATCCCGCAGGGACTGGCTCCCACAGCTCCACGCGGTTACCCTCGGGGTCCCATATCCAGGCAAAGCGCCCGTAAGGGTAATCCTCGGGTCTGGGGTCGATGCGCACGCCTGCGGCGGCCAATTGGCGCACTAACTCATCCAGGTCGTCAACCCTGAAGTTGACCATGAACTGCTGCGGAGAGGGCTCGGCCGCGCTTCCGAAGTAGCCCGTGTCAACGGGAAAGTGGGCAAACACGGTGGTTCCGGCGGATTCCGGTCCTTCGAAGACCAGCGTGCCGCCATCCTGCGTTTGAATGCCGAGGTGAGTGGCATACCAGGCAGCGAGACCCTTGGGGTCCCGTGCCTTCAAAAAGACGCCTCCTACGCCAACAGCTTTGGCCATCGCTACTCCTCCTGCTGGATGATTTCCTCGAGATTGGGCTTGTGCTTGGCCTCGCGGCCGGTGCGCGGCTCGGTGTCGACGACCCGCGCGGGTTTGGGCTGGCCGACGCGCTCGCGGGCGTTGGCCTTGACGGCTTTTGTTACTGAAAACTTGCCTGGCTTGCGTTTCCTCATGGCAAGGATGAGTATGGAATAAAACCACCCGGAGTGGAAGAGCCAGGGCATCCTCGGTGTCAGTTTTTCTGTTGCCGGGGTGCAAGGCGGAAGGTCGAAGAGCAATGGAAGAGCGCGAATTTTTCAATGAAACCACGGAACTGCGGTCGCACAACATAATCTGCCCCAAGTGCGGCCAACCGGGCGAGTACAAAGTAACCTGGGTGGTGCGCCGCAAGCGGGCACAGTTGCCCCGCGGCGCCGACGAGCGCGATCGCGCCCGCTTCGCCAAGGCGCAGTCTTACATGGTAAGACGAGACGACAAATTGTCTTGCGCCAACATCCGCTGCCGCAAGCCCTTCGAGATCACCCAACTGCAGTCGCTGGCCTTCCTTTCAGAGTGAGCGCGTTTCGGCGGTGCTGGCAGGGGGGCTCAAAGCGAAAGGACGATTTTGCTCTCGACCCGGAGACTTCACGCAATATCTGGCGGTCACAGGTCCACTTGCAACGAAAGATCGAGACCCCCTATACAAGAGGCGTAGATATTGGAGGCAAATCCCCGCCGCGCTTAGAGTCCAAGTGCAATATCTCTGAAAGGGATCAAGTCGCGTGGGGAGGCATTCAGCGGCATCGATTGCAGGAAGCCCGGTCGATTCACGCAAAGACGGAGGTCGGCAACGCTAAGTTCGAAACAGGCAAATAATTGGAACTTTCTGTGCAAAATTGTGCATAACTCATCCCTTCGGCTCTCGTAAGCTAATGAATCTACGACTCCAGAGCTTTGGTTCGCGAATTGCTTGGATAGGTGCGTATCCTTCAAGGAGCGCACCAATGAATTCGCCCTCGATCCTCTGTACCATTTCCGTTGCCTTCGCCGTGACCGTCCTTGCCGCAGCCCCCAGATCTTTCGCTGGCCCTCTTACCCCGGTTGACATTGGCTTCAGTTGCGGGGCCGGCGCGTACCTCAATGGCAATGACACCTCCACACCCAAAAATTGCAAGGGCGGCCCTACGAAGATAACAACGAACTGGATCGAGCAGGGGTTTGTCGTCACACCGGATACTGCCGCTGCACCGGGAAGCGAGTGGGATTGGGCTCCGCTCGAAGACGGAGAGCCAATTCCCGATATAAAGACCGGGACCAGCTTTGGCTTTCCGAATACCGACGCGATCTCTGTCCAGGAGATTGGTGGAGGCGATTTCCAGTTCGACAGTGTTGCAATTGAATTCCCGGGAACCGCCAAGGGCGTAACCGAGGGCTATACGATCCAGGGCTACCTGGGCACTACGCTTTTGTTTACTGAAACCGGCAGTTGCGTCGGCACGGCTGGTAAACCTTGCTCAAAGACCTATAACACCATCGACAGCACCTCATCGGTATTGATAAACGATTTGGTGATTACCCTGTCGGACACTGACACAACAGGTACGGAACGCCTCGATAACATCGACGTTTCGGCGTCGCCCGAGCCGGGCACACTTCTACTGCTCGGAACTGGCCTGTCTGCCCTTGCCTTCTCGATTCGCCGCAGGCTGGCCTCCTAGTTGCTTGACAACGTAGCTTGAAATTCAGGTTTCCACCCGCCCTGCTTCCGCTAACCTGCGGGGGTAGGGCGGTTTTGTATGTCGAATTACATGGGTTGGAAGATCGGGCACATCGCTCTGTGGGTAGCTCAGTTCTTTCGTTAGATTGGCGCGTCCATGCAACCTGTGATTGAATCAAATATGTGAGCGTCCAGGCTGGGAAGTTTCAAGAGCGGCCCGCTCGACACACAGGAGATATCGATGGCAAATTCCCTGCTTCCCCCCGAAGAGCGCAACCTTACCCCTGACCAGGTGGAGGCGCTGGACAAGCGGCGCGACCTGGGGCACACATTGCTGGTGATTGCCGGCCAGTTTACGGTGATCGCCTCCATCCTGCTCCTGTGGGTTGGCCAAGACCTCAGCTACTCGCCTGGCTGGGCGCATCCCATCGCCTATTACTTCGGCCTGGCGCTGGCCATTATCGCTGTCTGCGGCGTGACGGGCGTTGTACTGCGCAAGGGGACGCCACGGCTGGACTGAGCCCGCTCTCCGGCGTGGGTTGCGAGGGGTTTGACTCCCGCCCAGGTTTCAATCGATCTGACTCACCTGCTCTCCAGCCGCTGTCGAGGGGCTTTGCCTTGAGAAGGCTGGCCACCTGCGGCGAGATCCGCACCTGCCACTGCTAGCAAGTGGACCATGGCCTTTATGAGCGTCTGCGCGCCGCTGCAAGCGAGGCGGAACTGTGCGCCCATATTCTTCGTACCATTGAGGGGAAGGAAGTCCGGCAACATAATTGGCGAGCCTGGTTATCTGGAGCCCTCGCGATCCAAGGCGGCAATTGGCGGGTGACCGGAAGCCTTGCTCCGCGCCAAGACGCCTGAATGCGGTGAATCGCTCCTTTTGATTGTGCCGCGCCACTATTGCCATGTGAGCAGGGTGTGACAGAATGCTTTTGAGACTTTCAACATGGGCCCACTAACGATGAATACCACGGAAAATCGCATCTCGCTCAAAGACCTGCTTGTGTTCCATCAGTTGACGCGATCACTTACGTCGAGCTTCGACCTGGATTCCATCCTGCGCACCATCATCGATCATATGGAGCGCATCATGGAGGCGGAGCTGTGGACGCTGCTGATCCTCGACGACGAGACTCAAGAGCTCTACCATGCGATCGGCGCTGGCGGAGAACAAGAGGCGCTGCGTGGACTCCGTGTGAAGGTGGGCGAGGGAGTGGCAGGCTGGGTAGCGCAGCATGGTGAGACGCTCATTGTTCCCGAGTCTGAAAATGATCCGCGCCTGACTACTGGTCACGTCGCAAGGAAGCAGAAGCTGCGGTCGGTGATTGCCATGCCTCTGCGGGGCCGCAGGGGAACCCACGGCGTGATCGAAATATTCAATCCGCGCGCCGACCAAATGACCGACCATACAATCGCCATTCTTCATATTCTGGCTGACCACGCGGCCATCGCGATCGAGAACGCGCGGGATGTGGCGCGCATCCAGCAGTTGAGCATTGTCGACGACTGCACCGGCCTCTACAATGCGCGCCATCTCTATAACGTTCTGGCCAGGGAACTGGACCGATGCGCAGGCCTGGGGCTCCCCGTAAGCCTTGCTTTTCTCGATCTGGATCAGTTCAAGCTGGTCAACGACGTGCATGGTCATCTGGTGGGCAGCGAGTTGCTTGCCTGCGTCGGCCAGCGGCTTCGGGAGTTGAGCCGCAACCAAGATCTTTGCTTCCGATACGGCGGAGATGAGTTCGTAATCCTGATGCCGGAGACCAGCGCCGAGGCCGCGCTTGCCCAAGCCAACAACATGCTTCAAGCGTTGATGGCTAACAGCATTCCCCTGAAAGGCGGCCTGAGCCTGAGTGTCAGCGCCAGCGTGGGCCTAGCCACCAGGCCGGGCGACGGCGTCACGGTTCACGCCATTATCGGCGCCGCCGATACGCGTATGTACTCAGTCAAGACCAGTGGCCGCGGCCATGTGCGCGGAGTATAGGTTTCATAAACCTTCGCACCCTTCACGTTCATTGCCAAACACGCCAGAAAACTCAAATATTATGCAGATTGTCACTCTCCGTTCAAGATTGGCCGGTAGACTCGCGGTGTTGTATCACCATGAATCTCCAGGAGCGTACTTCCATGGCAACCCCGGCCACCTCAACGAATCAGTTCTCCATCCGGCAGATGACATTTGGCGACATTTCAGCGGTCATCCAACTGCAACTGCACGCATTTCCAGGCCAGGCGCCATGGAAGCCCGAGCAGTTGGAGCGTCATCTTGAGGTCTTTCCCGAGGGGCAGTTGGTGGCAGTAGACTCGACCGGACGCATTTTGGGTTCAGCCAGTTCGCTGCTCATCGACTGGGACGACTATGCCGAGTCAGCCAACTGGTCGTCGATCACTGGCGAGGGCAACTTCGATACTCACAATCCTCTGGGCAAGACTCTCTATGGCGCTGATATGGGGGTGGACCCCAACGCGCGCCAACAGGGCATCGGTACGCTCCTCTACGAGGCGCGCAAGGACCTGATTCGCGATCGCGGCATCAAGCGCCTGCTCACCGGCGGCCGCATTCCCGGGTATGCGGCTGTCGCGGAACAAATGACTGCCAAGGAATATGTGGCGGATGTGGTTGACGGCAAGCGGCGCGATCCCGCGCTGAGCTTCCAGCTTGAGAACGGCCTCGTCGTGCTGGATGTGGTTCCCGGCTACATGCACGATACCGATTCCCACGGCTTCGCTACGGTGCTGGAATGGCTCAACCCGGAGTATTCCTCATCGGTAAGCCTCCAGGCCAGTCTTCAGCATGCAGCTCTGGAACAGGCCAGCGCCGAGGCTCTGCGCGGCACTCCCAGGCCGCGCCGCGTGCGCATCGCCGCCGTCCAGTATCTGCTGCGCCCCATCGCCTGTTTCGAGGACTTCGCCCACCAGGTCGAGTTCTTCGTCCACAGCGCCAAGGACTACAAGGCGCACTTCATTCTCTTCCCCGAGTTCTTCACCATGCAGTTGCTCAGCTACATCAACGAGCCAGCCCCGGCCCTGGCAGTTCGCCGCCTGGCACGGCTGGCGCCTGCTTACGAAGCGCTGTTCATGCGGCTGGCCATGGAAACAGGCATCTACATCATCGGTGGAACTCATCCGGTCTTCCAGAGGGGCAAGGTCTTCAACGCCGCCCATCTCTTCACCCCCAACGGGCAGGTCTTCCGTCAGAAGAAAGTTCACCTCACGCCCACCGAGAGCGGCCCATACCAGCTCAGCCGCGGACACGGGCTCTACCTCTACCACACCGACTTCGGCAACATTGCAATTCTCATCTGCTACGACATCGAATTTCCCGAGGTCGCCAGAGTCATGGCCGAGGCCGGCGCCGAGATCCTCTTTGTCCCCTCCTGCACCGACGGCCGCGAAGGCTTCTGCCGCGTCCGCTACTGCGCCCAGGCCCGCGCCATCGAGAACCAGGTATACGTGGCCGTCACAGGCACCGTTGGCAATCTGCCCCTGGTGCCTTACATGGCCGCAAACTATGGCCAGGCCGCCATCCTCACGCCTTCGGATTATTTCTTTGCCCGCGACGGCATCGCCGCTGAAGGCACAATCAATCAGGAGCAGATGATCTTTGCCGACGTCGATCTCGACCTGCTGGACGAGCAGCGCGTCAACGGCAGCGTCATCCCCTTGCAAGACCTCATAAAGGATGCCTACGACAACGTCGTCCACTTCTCCGACTACAAAGGCCAGAAGCCCGTTGAGGCGGAGATGCGGAATGAGGCTGTGCCGGCGTAAGAAGCGATGTGGGTGCTCCTGCATAGCAGCGTGCTTTATCCAACAGATCGCGACTTTTTAGCGATTTGCCG
>Ga0302278_10004722_pt1 | contig 13930 bp, 12 predicted proteins | sample III_Bog_N3_2_FD_194543 | JGI IMG/M metagenome (GOLD analysis project Ga0302278, IMG submission 194543) | Peat permafrost microbial communities from Stordalen Mire near Abisko, Sweden - III_Bog_N3_2 | ecosystem: Environmental > Terrestrial > Soil > Wetlands > Peat | place: Sweden: Abisko... | reverse complement strand
CTCCGGGAAAGCGCAGCGCAGCGCATCTCTTCCGGCCACCGCGCTCTGTTCGAAACAATCCACAACGCCCAGGAATGACGCCGCCAGCATTCGCCGCACGGCCAGCTCGAGATCGCTCTCGTTCGGCTCGTCGGAATCGCCCCCGCAAGCCAGCAAATTGACCTGGTTATTTCGTACGAAAAGCGAATGGTCTGCAATCATACCGGCCACGAAATCGCCCAGTGCGCAACTGTTGGCCAGCGCGCTCATCGGATCGGCGGGATTCGGCTTCTGCCGGAAGTAATCGTAGAATGACCGCAGACGGTCAAGCGGATCGCGCAGGAAACAGATATCGAAGAACAAATAGCCCGGTGCCGCGGGCATCGGATAGCGGATCTGGTGGCTCGAAAACGCGCGCAACGCAGGTCTCTCATCCAGATAGAGGATCACATCGTCATTGGAAACCAGACCGCTGCCCGCCGCCGTCTCCAGCGTGCCAAAACGCTCCCCGAAGCTGTGATCGAGAATATCCTCAACCGTGGAACCAGCGTTCTTGAAAATATGATAATGAAGAAGAACGAACCGCATGCAGGCCCGGCGACGGGTGGACTAGATGTTAGCACGAGAGCCGAAAGCTGACGGCTGAAAGCCGAAAGCTGAGAGCCGAAAGCTGATAGCTGATAGCTGATAGCCGAAAGCTGATAGCTGATAGCTGATAGCTGATAGCTGATAGCTGATAGCTGAAAGCTGAAAGCTGAAAGCTGACGGCGGACGGGAACCTTTGGCCAATCCGTGGCGTCATAAGATAACGGCGAAGGAATTGCTATACAGGAATTGGGATTTTGGTATACTCCCCTATTACCCTCTGTGTATAATCCGGGGGTGCACCTTTGGCGGCGAGACACCGTGAAATCCGGGAGGCAAAGAACGTGTTGAATCGATTGAGTAGATTGGTGGCTGGCATTCTGATCGCCGGCTCCCTTACAGCGCTGGTCTGGGCTCAGGCGGCTCCAGCCTGGAAAGACCAGGGTGAATCCGATATCGGCCTTGCCGCTGGAAATGAGAAGGATCCCGTCAAGCAGCTGGACCTGCTGAAAAAGTGGGAACAACAGTATCCCGAATCTGCTCTCAAGGGCCAGCGGACACTGATGACGGCGCAAGCTTTGCTGGCGGTGATGGGCGGTGCTTACGCCAAAACCGATCCTGCCGTTCTGGCCGCCGGTGAAAAGGCAGGCAAACAGCTCGAAGACCACTTCAACGAGTATTTTGATAATTCAGTGAAGCCGGCGCAGGCGACCGCGGATCAGTGGGCCGCGGCCAGAAAGACCTCCGAGATGCAGGTTCATCTGGTTCTTGCCTACATCGCGCAGGCTGAGAAGAACGACGCGGGCGCGGAAGCGGAACTCAAGAAGGTTCTCGGAGTCGATCCAACTCAGGCCTCCGCTTCCTATCAGCTAGGCAGCACCATCATCCATGAGATGGCCGTCAGCAAAGATCTGTCGCGCTATTCAGAAGCGCTTTATGATCTCGCCCGTTCTCTCTCGGTGACCGGTGCTACCGCACTTCAGGGACCGACAAGGATGTCGGCTGACAGTGCGCTCAAAAAGAACTATGGCAACTATCACGGCAGCACGGATGGCCTGGAAGATCTGACAAAGCAGGCTTCGGCTTCCGCGTTGCCCCCCTCCGGATTCCACATAGAGAGTGTCGTTGAGATTCAGGCCGCCAAGGAGAAAGACCACGCTGCGTGGGCCGCCGCTCACCCGGACCTGGACTTCTGGGAAACCATCAAAGGCGCGTTAACGGGCGCTCAGGGCGACACATATTTCGCCAACGTGAAGGACGTCGGCTTCCCGCCTCCCGCCAGCGATACCTACAAAGGACCGGCGATGTTCCATGCCAAAGTGGTCTCTCAGCCCACGACCAAGCAGATTCTTGTGAGCGTGGATAACGTTCCCACCGGCGATGCGCTGCTTAAGTTCGACGACAACATCAAGGGCGAGATTCCGGCCGGAACCGACATTCAGTTCAAGGGTGTAGTCGATGCTTACACGAAGGAACCCTATGTTCTGACCCTGAACATTCAGGAGCCCAAGACCGATATCACCGGACTTCCCGACGACATCAAGTTCGTTCCCGATGCCGCCGCCAAGCCCAAGCCCGCGGCGGGCCGCGGCACCAAAGCCGGGACCAAGAAAGCCCAGTAGTTTCAGCTCGATCAGGACAGAATCCCGGGCGCAACCCGATGAGGTTGCGCCCGGGATTTCTTTTTGGTTACGGGCGGTTGTTAAAATGAAAGCGATACATGCCCATTTACGAGTATCTGTGCGAGTCCTGCGGTAAGAAATTCGAAGTCCTGCAGAAGTTTTCCGATGAGCCGTTGCTGACGCACCCGGAGTGCGGCGGCAAGGTGGAGAAGCTGATCTCCACGTCGGCACTCCAGTTTAAAGGTTCGGGCTGGTACGTGAACGATTACGCGAAGGGCGGAATCAGTAAGCCCGGCGAAACCAAAGCGGAATCGAAATCCGATGGCGGAAAATCCGAGAGCGGAAAATCGGATAGTGGCGGCGACTCCAAATCGGAGACTAAAACCGAGACGAAAACAGAATCGAAACCGGCTTCCACGGAGTCGAAACCAGCCACCAGCAGTTCCCCTTCCACCGATTCCAAGTGATTTCAGAGGCTACTTGCCGGATTCCTTCGCCGCCCACTGAAGATAGCGCCAAAGGTCTGCGCGGTGCTGCCACATAAACCCGAGAAAGATCCCCGGAGTGATGGAGTCGGCGTGCAGCCCCGACCACGTCTCCATGCGCCAGCGCAAATAGGGACTCCGCCACGGAAACAATCGATAGCCCTTGCCGAGACGCCATGCGACGGCAAGCTCATCGATCATTGCGGATTTCTGCCGGAAGGTTTACGCGATGGCGTCGCCCAGTAGCCCAGCCGCGTGCGCGCTATCGGGTTGCCCGGCGCCTTCACCACTACCTTGATTGCGCGGAACGTATTGTCGAGCTTGTCGTTGAGCGGTGCGTACCAGATGGAATACTGATTCCGGATGTCGTGCGCCACCTGATGCGCGATCGGCTCCACCTCGCTCACCTTGTCCGGATAAAACACCTGTCCACCCGTGGCCTCCACCAGTTGCTTGATGCTGCGCTTGGCCTTTGCCGCATCGGACTTATCTTCCTCGCCCAGCAATCCAATGGCATAGATCAGCGTGCCATCCTGCTGCGCCAGTCGGACCAGGCTATCCAGCGTCACCATGCTCGCGTTGTCGTTCCCATCGGTAATCACGATGACGACTTTCTTGTCCTGTTTCGCCTTGTCATGCAGATGATCGATCGACATGCGGATGGCATCGCGCATCGCCGTGCCGCCTTTGGCGTCGATTCGCGCCAGACCGGTCTGCAGCACGCCGATGTCGCTTGTGAAATCCACATCCAGATACGCTTCGTCGTTGAAATTCACTACAAAGCTCTCGTCCTGCGGGTTGGAATCCTTCACCAGAGCCAGCGTGGCGGCTTCCACGCCGGCGCGTTTACTCCTCATACTGCCGCTGTTATCGATCACGAGCGCCATCGACACCGGCACGTCTTCATGCTTGAAGATTTTTATCGGCTGCAGGACGTTATTTTCAAAGACCTGAAATTCGCTTTGCTGCAGATTCGGGACCAGGTGATCGCCCTTATCCGTCACGGTGACATTCAGCGGCACATAGCGCGCTTCGGACGAAAAGATCGGTTCCGCGGAATCCGACGGTCCTGGAGCAGCCGCTTGCCCGCACAGTACAGCTGGCAGGACCAGGCCCGCACAGAGCAGGCCCCGACGCTGAATTCGCCTAATTCGTCGGCGCGAAATACCCGGTTCTGAAGTTTGCGTGAAGGGTTGGAAGGCCACGTGGCTGAATAAGTTTGACAGAGATCTTGCGATATTTCCCATCACGCACCTGATTACTAGGACTATATCCCACAACGTACTGGTTACGAAGTTCAATTCCGATCTTAGCCGCCACATCCGGCAGTTCGCTCAGGTTTTCCACCACAAAATGCCGACCGCCGGTCGGTTCCGCGAGATCGCTGAGCATCTCCGGCCCCGTCAGTTCCTCTGGCGTTGCGCCGCGTCTGGCGCCGGTCTCATAGATTCCGATGCCGTAGATCTGGACATCGGCCTCGCGCACAAGGTTCTTCACCTCAGACACAGTATAGCGGCTGTTATTGTCGCCGCCGTCGGAGATCACAATCAGCGCCTTGCGCGGATTGCGGGCCTTCTTCATGGTGGAGAGCGCCAGATAGACGCCATCGAGCAGCGCCGTGCGGCCTTTCGACTGCGTAAACGTCAGCCGGTTTTGAATGTCTTCCAGGTTGTGTGTGAGCGGCACCACCAGCTGCGGCCGGTCGTTGAATTCCACCAGAAACGCCTCGTCTTCCGGATTCGCGGTCTTGAAAAACTCGGCGACCGAAAGCCGCGAGCGTTCCAGCTTGTTTCCCATGCTGGCGCTGGTATCGAACACAATGCCGATCGAAAGCGGCGCATCCTCGCTCCCGAACGAGACGATTTTCTGCTTAATCTTGTCTTCGTAAACTTCAAACGATTCCTGCTCAAGCCCCGTCACGAAGCGCATCAGCGGGTCGGTGACGGTGACAGGAACCAGCACCACGTTCGTATCCACGCGGATGTTCGCTTTGGGAAGTGGCGTGGCTTCTTCAGCTTGCCTGGAACGCGGAACAATGCTGGCAGGGGCATCGCCCGCACCGCCCGCACTGAAGGACGGGTCACCCGCGTGGCTGGCGGACGGTCCGGAGGACGGCGCGGCGCCGATATCCCGGGCGGCATTCTGCGCAGGCAGTCCCTGGGGATTGGCCGCCAGCACCCCCATCGTCACCGCTGCCACTAATATCAAAACGTATCGGGACGGCATCGCGTGCGCTCCCCTTCTGGATGGAGGATAGCACAGCAAGCGCCTCGCCAATGTGTCGAAAGTACCATCCCGTACCGCGCCCCGAAATCCGGTTTTGACGGTATGGTAAGATCGCGTGTGCCATCGAAAATTCTGGGCGTTATTCCGGCCCGGTACGCATCGTCACGCTTCCCCGGAAAAGCGCTGGCCCTTCTTGACTCGCGAACCATGCTCGAACACGTCTACGAGCGTGTTTCCATGGCCCGCTATCTTTCCCATGTCGTGATCGCCACCGACGACGAACGAATCCGCGACGAAGCGCGGCGTTTCGGAGCCCGCGTGCAAATGACGCGGGCCGATCATCTTTCCGGTACCGACCGCGTGGCCGAAGTGGCTTCCGCGTTCCCCGATGCCGAACTGGTCGTCAACATTCAGGGCGATGAACCGCTCATCGATCCAGGCGCCATCGACGCCGCCCTTTTTCCGCTCGTCGACGATCCGCAAATCCCCATGGGGACGCTGAAAAAGCGCATCGAAGATCCCCGCGAAGTTTCGGATCCGAACGTAGTCAAGGTCGTCACCGATCACTTCGGTAACGCCATTTATTTTTCCCGCTCGGCGATCCCATATACACGCGACGCGGGCGATTATCCGCACTTTAAACACACCGGACTTTATGTTTACCGGCGCGAATTCCTGATGGGCTATTCCGATCTGCCCGTTGGGCCGCTGGAAAAGGCGGAGAAACTGGAGCAACTCAGAGCTTTGGAAAACGGATTCACCATTCGCGTTGTCGAAACGGATTACGAATCCATGGGAGTGGATACGCCAGCGGATCTGGAGCGCGTACAGATGCTGCTGCGTGCCGGCCAGGCGGCTGTCCATAAACCCGGAGTCCGGAATGCCTAAGACTTCCGGCGCGCCCAACAAGTTCATCTTCGTTACCGGCGGCGTGGTTTCTTCGCTGGGCAAAGGCATTTCGGCCGCCTCCATCGGTTGCCTGCTCGAAAGCCGCGGCCTCACCGTCTCGCTGCAGAAATTCGACCCGTATCTGAACGTGGATCCCGGCACCATGAGCCCGTTCCAGCATGGCGAAGTCTTCGTCACCGACGATGGCGCGGAGACCGATCTCGATCTCGGCCACTACGAACGCTTCACCCATTCGCCGCTCACCCGCGACAACAATCTCACCAGCGGCCGCATCTACGAACAGATCATTCTGCGCGAACGCCGCGGCGATTATCTCGGCAAGACCGTGCAGGTGATCCCGCACGTCACCAATGAAATCAAGGCTGCCGTTAAGAAACTGGCCAATGACGTTGACGTGGTGATCTGCGAGATTGGCGGTACGGTCGGCGATATCGAATCGCTGCCGTTTCTCGAAGCGATTCGTCAGGTGCGGCATGAAGTGGGCCGCGAAAACTGCATCTTCGTCCACGTGACGCTGGTGCCGTGGATCAACGCCGCGCAGGAGCTTAAGACCAAGCCCACGCAGCACAGCGTCAAGGAACTGCGCGCCATCGGTATTCAGCCCGATATTCTGCTCTGCCGCGCGGAGCGTCCGCTGCCGGCCGATATGAAGGACAAGATCGCGCTGTTCTGCGACGTCGATAAGGACGCCGTCATCACCGCGAAGGATGTTCATTCGGTCTACGAAATTCCCATCGTGTTCGCGGAAGAAAAGGTGGACGAAATCATTCTGCGGCATCTGGATCTCGACGCCAGCGGTCCGCGCGAGCTTGGCGAGTGGAAGGCCATGCTGCATCGCATGCAGAATCCGCGCGATGAGATCGATATCGCGCTGGTCGGTAAGTATGTGGAGTACGAGGATTCCTATAAGAGCCTGAAGGAAGCTTTGCTGCACGGCGGGATTGCCCATAACGTGAAGGTGAAGATCCACTGGATCGAGGCCGAGGCTTTCGAAAAGGGCAAGCTGGAGCGGGAGCTGGAATCCTACGACGGCATTCTGGTGCCGGGCGGCTTTGGCAAACGCGGCATCGAAGGCATGATCAACGCCATCGAATTCGCCCGCGTGAACAAGGTGCCGTATTTCGGCATCTGCCTCGGGATGCAGACCATGGTGATCGAGTATGCGCGCAACGTCTGCGGCATGACGGGCGCGGATTCCACCGAGTTCAACCCGGTGGCGCCCTATCGCGTGATCTACAAACTGAGAGAGCTCAAAGGCATCGACGAACTGGGCGGTACCATGCGACTGGGAGCGTGGCCCTGCATCCTGAAACCGGGCAGTTTCGCGCAGCAGGCCTACGGGACCACCGAGATCAGCGAACGGCATCGTCACCGCTTCGAGTTCAATCGCGAGTTTGAGGAAGCGCTGACGTCGAAAGGCCTGAAAATTACCGGCGAAACACCCAATGGAACGTATGTGGAGATCTGCGAAATCGCGGACCATCCGTATTATCTCGGCTGTCAGTTTCATCCGGAATTCAAGTCGAAACCGCTGGAGCCGCATCCGTTGTTCCGGTCGTTTGTGGGTGCGGCGTACAAGTATCGCGAACATCGTCTGGCTCGGCAGATGGCGCCGCTGTTGCCCGAAGCGGAAGAGTAAACCGGCATGGCGATCCGTTTCGAAGATTTCACAGACCCCTCGCGCCTTGTTCTGCTGGCCGGGCCGTGTGTCATTGAGAGCGAAGCTCACGTCAACAGGATGGCCGACGCCATCTCCGCCATTGCGGCGGCTGAGGGCTTCCCTTACGTTTTCAAGGCGTCGTTTGACAAAGCGAACCGGACGAGCCTGAAAGGCTACCGCGGCCCCGGCCTGACCGAAGGGCTGCGGATTCTGGGCGATCTGCGCAAGCGCGGGTTTTCCATTGTGACGGATGTCCACGAAACCTCGCAGGTGGCGCCTGCCGCGGAAGTCGTCGACGTGATCCAGATTCCGGCGTTCCTCTGCCGCCAGACGGATCTGCTGCTTGAAGCGGGGCGCTCGGGGCGCATCGTCAACGTCAAGAAGGGGCAGTTCGTGGCGCCGCACGATATCCACCATGCCGCCGATAAGGTGGCGTCCACCGGCAATCGGCAGGTGGTGCTCACCGAGCGCGGATCTTCGTTCGGCTACAACAATCTGGTGGTGGATATGCGCGGTCTGCGTGTGATGGCCGATGCCGGATGGCCGGTAGTTTTCGACGCTACGCACAGCGTGCAATTGCCGAGCGGCGGAGTTGGGGCATCGGCAGGGCAGCCTCAGTTCATCGAGCCGCTGGCCTCGGCGGCGGTCGCGGTGGGAATTTCCGGCATTTTCGTGGAAGTTCATGACGATCCTGCGCATGCGCTTTCCGACGGTCCGAACGCGCTCCGGCTGGACCTTTTGCCGGCGTTTCTGCGCCGAATGCGGCGCATCCACGAAGCTGCAACCCAGGCGATTAATTCGGTCTGAACGCTTTCGCGGGGTGGAGCGTCATAAAATTGGAGAGGCACTCTCATGTTTTCTATTTCCCAACGCCGCCGTCTTAACGCACGTGCGGGCTTTTCGCTGATCGAACTGCTGATCGTCATCGCGATCATTCTGGTGATTCTGACCGTCGCGATCCCCAAGTTTGCCAAGGCCGTCATGGGCGCACGCGAAACGGGCGCGCTGAAGGCGATCACGACGATTCATACGGCGGAGGTTCAGTATTACTCCAGCTATAACCGTTTCGCATCCTCGCTGACGGAGCTGGGACCGCCCGCCAGCGGCGCCGATGGACCCTCGGCCGCCGGCCTGATTGAGACCGATCTGGCGAGTGGCGACAAGGGCGGGTACAAGTACACGCTCTCGGCGACGCCCACCGGTTACGCGATTTCGGCGGTGCCGGATCAGTTTGGCACCAGCGGCAGCAAGACCTATTTCTCGGATCAGGGGATGGGCATCCACGTTCATAATGGACAGGAACCCGCGACTGTCAATGATCCGTTGCAGGGCACGACCGCCGCGCCGACTACGGCCCCGGCACCAGCGACCAAGTAGGTAAGCCGTGCGCTGGCTCGTTTGTCTGGGAGTCATCCTTTCCGGGTGCGGCGTTGTCAAGGCGCCCGGTCCCGGCACGAGCCCGCTCAAGGGCATCGTAACGCTCCATACCGCTGAGGCGGAGTATCACTTCGATAACGACCGGTTTGCGATGTCGCTACAAGAATTGGGACCGTCAGGAGCCAACATGATCGACCGTGATCTGGCGAGCGGCGAAAAAGGCGGGTACCTATTCACGTTGACCGGAACGCCGGCGGGCTATGCTATTTCGGCTGTGCCAGAGCAATACGGCGGCACAGGCAGCAGGACTTATTTCTCAGATCAATCGATGCGCATCCACGTCCATCGCGGGCCGGAACCTGCGACCGTCAACGATCCTTTGCAGGGTGAAACCGGGCCTCCGCTGGAATCAGATCCGGTGGCACCGCGGCGAGACAAAACGAACTCTTAGGCTACTGCGGCGCGTTCCCTCGCCTTCCGCACGCATCGCTTCTGCGGCGGCGTCGAACAGGCAAGTAGCTTCTATCTGGAAGGTGAGGAAAGGCGAAGAAATCACCACCGGCCAGGATCGCCACTTGACTGCTTTCGGGCGTCCCACACGAAGCCCAGGCCGATAATGATCCCTATAATGATCCGTGCGCCATACCTGTCCCACGATAGGAAGGGATGCCATATTGCCCAGATGCCCGAAAGTATGGTTAAGATTGAAACTGCGATCCCAACCTGAAGCCGTCGATTCTGTTTCAGCGCCTTTGTCATATAGTGCCTTCTCTCGTTCGGATTGGACAGACCACTGACAGTAACAAACGAGAAAGGCAACGCGAGCGTTCCGAAATTGTTTCGATGGTCTCTGCGAGGCTGGATTCATCAACTTCGTGATGTGGATTTCGTGGTCCGACCGATACCCGAACCGGGCCAACCAAGCGAGACAAAACGAACTCTCAGGCTACGGCCGCGCGTTCCCTCGTCTTCCGCACGTTATCTGTATCCTGCTTCGGCTCTCCGTCACATACCGCTACGATTGTCGTAATTGGCGAGTCCGGGGCGATCTTCGACAGTCCTACAAAACGAACTCTCAGGTCTTCCTGTATGAACTTCACCGGCGCTCCGGTCCTTAACATCTTTGCGCTCAGCACTTTCATCTTCGGTCCTGCGATTACGAATTCTTCGCCGGGCCAAAAGTGAATGTGCGAATACAACGTGTTGCCGATCCGCGTGAAGTTCGCGTTGGCAGCTCGCTTCACGCTGCAGGGCTCAGCCTTATATATGCTGGCGGCGTTACCATCCACCCATTTGCCCACCGCCTGCAACACTTCGACGGACGGTTCGGGAATCGACCCATCGCCGCGCGGCCCGATATTCAGCAGATAATTGCCGCCATCGCGGGCGCAGGTCACCAGATTCCGCACCACGGTCTTCGGCGATTTCCAGTTGTCGTCGGTGGTCTGGTAGCCCCAGCTATCGTTCAGCGTCATGCAGGATTCCCAGGCGCGGCCGCCGGTTTCGGCGGTGATGCGCTGTTCCGGGGTGGCGAAATCGCCCTGCAGCGCGTTGCGGTTGTTGACGATGATCTCGGGCTGCAAATCGAACACCATCTTGTTCATTTTTTCCGATTCCCAGCCCTGAACGTTCAATGGCCAGGACACGTCGTACCAGAGCACGCCGACTTTGCCGTAGTTCGTCATCAGTTCGCGGATTTGTCCGTGGATGTAATCGACGAAGCGGCGGCGCGCGGCTTCATCGGTGGCGCAGCGGGCGCCATCGGGATGGTGCCAGTCCATCAGCGAATAATAGAAGCCGGGAGTGAGGCCTTCGGCGTGGGCGGCTTCGACGAATTCGGCTACCAGGTCGCGCCCAGGGCCCTGTTTCGGCGCACAATAACTGGTCAGCTTCGAGTTGAAGTTACAAAAGCCTTCGTGGTGCTTGGTGGTCATCACCATGTACTTCTGGCCCGCCTGTTTCGCCAGTTTGGCCCAGTCGCGCGCGGCATTCGGTTTCGGCTTGAACTGCTTCGCGAGAAGCTCGTAATCCTTCACCGGAATCGCTTCGTCTTCCATCACCCATTCGTGGCGACCGACGACGCTGTAAAGACCCCAGTGGATGAACATGCCGAAGCGCGCGTCGCGCCACCATTTCATGCGCTGAGCGCGGGTGGCTTCCTGGCGCGGGTCGGGCGGCGGCGCGGGCGGTGCGGCGGGCTGCTGGGCTTTCAGCTGAAAGGCCGGGTCGATGAGGTGCGCGGCGCCCATCAGGGTGGCCGATTGCGCAATTGCGGAGCGGCGGGAGATCTTCATGGCTGCATTACAGCTTATAACCGCTGAGCCTGCGCTGCAAGGCGGAGTCCGATTCCGAACTGCTGTTCCAGGTTGTACACTACTCCGTGGACGGTGCCCGAGCCATTCGCGACGGTAAGTTTGCGGACCCGCACATCTTCCACGTACTGCGGCTTCGACGCTTCGGCCACGCGATTGGCTATCGCTTGCAGTTTGGCCAGTTCGGCGTCCATCGGCGCGGAGCCCGCGGGTATCGCCGCGAAATCGGCACGGATGAAAGCCTCTGTGGCAGAACTGATAGAGCCGTTCTGAACACTGATATCGAACATCAGAGCCTGTGCGCGCTCGGTCGAGAGACTGAATCGCTGCCAAAGCTGAACTGCCGCGGTGTGATAGGTTGCGGCGTGCGCCATCTCGATCGCCTGAAACTCCGGCGTGAGGCCGAGGGCTTTGAAGAGGCTTTTCCACGGATCGGAAACCGTGTGTTTCGCGGAGTCCTGAATGCCGCGAGCCCAGGCGAGTTGTTGCGTGCGGGGTGAGCCGAGCATCGCGTTGAAGGCACCGAGATTGTCTCCGAACAGGCTGCTCATGATGTCGGGATGCGCCGTCGCCATTTCGGAGAGCATGGGTTGCAGGGTGCCCTGACCGAAATTCCACTGGAGCGCGCCAAAGCTGAGCCCCTGGCCATCGAAATCGCCGGCGAGTCCCGCGAAACATGCGGGAGCCAGGGCGGAGGTTTCAAACGAGCCGGTGAGCGCCAGGCAGCGCTGCGCAATCGGGTTGCCGGTGACATCGACTGGAAACAGGGCAGCCCAGGTCTGATCGCCCACGATGCCATCGGGCGTGAGACCGTTCGAGGTCTGGAAAGCTTTGACGGCGGCCTGGAGGCTTGCACTGTAGGCGTTATCTGCTGTGCCCGTGTACAGACCAAGTTCAATCAGACGAGTTTCGAGACGGCCGACTTCAGGGCCGGTGGAACCGGGTTTCAGGAGCATAAAGTTTTCTCACCCGGAGAATACACCATCGGGCGCGCAACTCCGGTTCCGGTCAAAACGACAAAACAGACCCGATTTGAGGTTAAGCGCGCTGTTTTCAATTGTATGGGGCAATGAAAAAAATTTTCAACTTCCTTGTGACCGGGGTGCCACTGGCTACCCGCGTGCTACTTTCAGACTGGAAGGAGCACCTCCCCTCAAAATGGGTAAATTCCTGCTCGGCTTGCTCACCGGCTTCATTCTTGTCATTCTGATCGGCGTCATTGGCTTCTTTGCCCTCGCCTCCCTGCGGTCGAAACCGCCGGCCATCGCCGATGGCTCCACTCTCATCCTCCATGTCTGGGGCGACGTGCCGGAAAAACCGGCGCTCGAATTTTCTATACCGGGAATTGCTGAGCGCAGTTCCATGACGGTGGAAAACGTCTGGAGCATGCTGCGCCGCGCCGCCAGCGATTCGCGCGTGAAGGCGCTCATCTTCGAACCGGAAGGCGCCAGCGTCGGCTGGGCCACCATGCAGGAGATCCACGCGGATCTGGAAAATTTCCGCAAGTCCGGCAAGCCTGCGGTCGCATGGCTGCGCTCTCCCACGCTGCGCGATTACTACATGGCGACTTCGTGCGAAAAGATTTACATGCCGCCCACCGATTTGCTCAATCTGAAGGGCATCGGGTTCCAGATGATGTATTTCAAAAACACGCTGGATAAGCTCGGTGTGCAGGTGGACGTGGAGCACGCCGGCGCATACAAGGATTACGGCGATCAGTTCACGCGCGCCTCCATGAGCCCGGAGACCAAAGAGGTGATGAACAGCCTGGCTGACGATCTCTACGGCGACCTGCTGAACACCGTCGCGAAAGGCCGTGGAAAAGACGCCGGCGCGGTGCGAAGCATCATCGACAACGGGCCATTTCTGGCCAAACAGGCCAAAGATTACGGCCTGATCGACGATATCCGCTACGAAGATCAGATCTTCGGCGAGATGAAGACGACGCTTCACGAGTCCGAACTGAAGAAGATCTCCGAGAAGGAGTACGCATCCATCACGGACGCTTCCGCCGGTCTGGGCGCGACTCAGGATCAGATCGCGTTCGTGGTTGGCGAAGGCACCATTGCGCGCGGAGACAACGCCGATGCGAGCGGCCTCGAATCGGGTGCTTTCGACAGCATGCTGGAACGCGTCGGCAGCGATTCGACGGTGAAGGCCGCAATTATCCGCATCAATTCGCCGGGTGGCGAAGTGGTGGCGTCGGACGACATGCTGCGCGCCATGAATTTGCTGGCGCAGAAGAAGCCGATTGTCGTTTCGATGGCCGATGAAGCGGCTTCGGGCGGGTATTACATGGCTATGACCGGCGCTCCGATCGTTTCTTATCCGGGCACGATCACCGGGTCGATCGGCGTGGTGTTTGGCAAGCCCAATCTAAAGGGTCTCTACGACAAGCTGGGTATCACGAAAGATACGGTGAGCCGCGGGAAGTTTGCGCTGATCGATTCGGATTATGCGTCGCTCGATCCGGAGGAACGCGCCAAGCTGAAAGAGGGCATCGATGCCACTTACCAGGACTTCCTCGACAAGGTGGCGAAGGCGCGCAAAAAAACGACGGCCGATATTGAACCGGTAGCGCAGGGCCGCGTCTGGCTGGGCGATCAGGCGAAAGAGAAAGGCCTGGTGGACGAGTTGGGCGGCATCGATGCGGCCGTAGCGAAGGCTCGGCAACTGGCTGGCATTCCTGCCTCCAGCCATGTGGGTCTGGTGCTGTATCCGGCAAAGAAGACGCTGTGGGAATTGATTATGGAGACCGCTGGCGGCGATGACGCC
>Ga0302278_10004721_pt1 | contig 13932 bp, 13 predicted proteins | sample III_Bog_N3_2_FD_194543 | JGI IMG/M metagenome (GOLD analysis project Ga0302278, IMG submission 194543) | Peat permafrost microbial communities from Stordalen Mire near Abisko, Sweden - III_Bog_N3_2 | ecosystem: Environmental > Terrestrial > Soil > Wetlands > Peat | place: Sweden: Abisko... | reverse complement strand
CCATTGCCCGCGCTTGCATCATTATATCATGGCGGACCGGGAGGCAATTGCGCCCGCCGCACCGGACCAACGGATGCAATCCGCGCGGTTTTCCGGCCCATGCGGATGGTTTCGTCCGATATGCGTCGCGCTTTGATGCAACGCTGTTTCGGAGTACGTAAAAAAAATAAAATATTTCATTTTTTTCTTGCAACATAAAAAAAACGCCTTTACAATGCTAAAATTCCAGCCCCGCCAGGGCATCCCGCCCTGGTGAAAATTTTACTGGTCGTGTAGGAGATGAGGGAAATGGTTAAGTCTATTTATGTTGGCAATCTGCCCTTCAGCGCCACGGATGACGAAGTTCGCGACCTGTTCGCCCAGTACGGCGAGGTCAAGGCCGTCAAGATGATCAGCGACCGCGAAACCGGCCGTTTCCGGGGCTTCGGCTTCGTGGAGATGGATGAGGCGGATGCCAAGCGGGCCGTTGAGGGCCTCAATGGTATGGATATGGGCGGCCGCGCGTTGCGGATCAACGATGCCCAGGAAAAGCCCCAGCGCCCGAAACGCAACGCCTGGTAACCGGATCGCCCGAGCGGGCGACCGTGCGTCTTTCGGATAAAACGCCCCGCCAACGCGGGGCGTTTTTTTTCCCTCACTCGCATTCCCCAAGGAGTTTCCCATGCCCGACCGCCAACTCGTTTCCTCAGGCTCCAAATGGGAGCCGCTGCTCGGTTATTCCCGCGCCGTTCGCGTCGCCAACGTCGTGCACGTCTCGGGCACCGTGGGCGTGAACGCCGACGGCAGCGTGCCCGCGTCCGCCAAAGCCCAGGCCGCGCGCGCCCTGGAAATCATCCTGGACGCCCTGGCCCAAGCCGGAGCCAAGGCCGCCGACGTGGTGCGCACCCGCATCTACGTCACCAACATGGACGACTTCGACGAAATCGCGGCCGCCCACGGCGCGGTCTTCGGCATCATACGCCCGGCCACGGCCATCGTCGAGGTCGCCCGCCTCGCCGGACCGGACTTCCGGGTCGAAATCGAAGCCGAGGCTATCATTTAGGGAAGATTTTGGGGGCTGGAGAAATCGGGGGAGGAACCTTTTTTGGTCCTTCAGGCTTTTCCGTGGGTAGCTAACCGGCTAAAGTCCTCCTCGGAGGATGCCCATGAAGGACACGGACCTGTATTCGCGGATTCTCGGCCTGGCCGAGCCATGGTTTGTCGAGGCCGTCGAACTGGACACGGTTGAAGGGCGGGTGGACATTCGAGTTGAGCACGGCTCTGGAGTCCGGTGGGCTTGCCCCGCTTGTGGGCGTGAGCTTGCTTGCCGGGATCATGCCGAGCTTCGGGTCTGGCGTCATCTGGACACGTGCCAGTTCAAGACGTTTCTGCATGCACGGATTCCGCGGGTGGACTGCCCTGAGCACGGCATCCTCCAGGTCAACGTGCCGTGGGCCGAGTCCAAGGGACGTTTCACATTGCTGATGGAGCGGCTGATCATCGACGTATTGACCGAGTGCGCCACCGTCACTGGAGCACGGCGCATCATGCGCATCACCTGGGACGAGGCTTGGGGCGTCATGGAGAGAGCCGTGCGCAGAGGCCGGGAACGCAAACAATCGAAGCCCGCGCGGTATCTTGGCGTTGATGAAAAGGCATTCCGCAAAGGGCACGACTACGTGACCGTGGTTTGCGACCTGATCGGCAGCACCGTGGAGTATGTGGCTGATGAGCGCAAGGCCGAGAGCCTTGAGGGATACTACCTCCAGTTCACTGAAGAGCAGTTGGCGCGGATCAAAGCGGTGGCCATGGACATGTGGGAGCCCTACTTCAAGGCCACGCTCAAGCATGTGCCCGGCGCGGCTGGAAAGATCGTCCATGACCGGTTCCACATCATGAAGCACGTGAGCGAGGCGGTGGACCGGGTACGCAAGCAGGAGCACCGGGAACTCACAGGTCAGGAAGATTTCCGGCTCAAGGGGACGAAATTCCTCTGGCTTTACCGGGAGGAGAACCTGCCGGACAAGCATCGGCCAGCCCTGGAGGCCTTGAAGGCGGCGAACCTGAAGGTGGCCAAAGCCTGGGCCATGAAAGAGAGCTTGAACGACGTCTGGAAGTATCTGAGCACGGGCTGGGCCAGGCGTTTCGTGAAGCGTTGGCTGGCATGGGTGAACAAGTCGGACCTATCCCCGATGCGCAAGGTGGGGGAGACGATCCAGAGGCACCTGGAGAACATCCTGACCTTCTGCCGCCACCGGATCACCAACGGTGTAGCCGAAGGGCTCAACAGCAAGATCATGGCCATCAAGCGGAAAGCTTGCGGCTACAGGAACCGGGAGCACTTCAAGACCGCCATCTACTTCTTCTGCGGCGGCTTGGACCTCTATCCGGTCAGTTCGTGACAGCGGCTACCCACGGGAAACCCGGAAGGACCCCTTTTTCAAAGACTTTGGCCGACATTCTCAATTTTTTAGCTTACCCCCTGGACACGCGACATCCCGTCTTATATCTGGTAATCGAAACCAAATGTACGGGGCCGCCCGATGCCCACTCCCGTAATGTTTCCTTGGGCGAGAGTCACGGTGAAGCCACGGGCGCCGAAGCATCCCTAAGAGTCCTCGTGAGAGGCAGGTTGCGCCGATCCAGTAAAACGGAGGGTAAGAGACCGTGCGTTGTCTCGCCATTTAATTTCATCCTCGCGTTTTGACTCAATTATTTTCACCCGTTTTCTCTGTGACGCAATTGAAACCACTCGTAAAAAGTCTAATCCTGCGTACACCGTTGTCATGTGAGGACAATTCCTGATGAGAATTGACAGTTCATTCGTTAATCAGTATAATATAAACTTTGGCACAGAACAGGAATAGCCTTTCAGAGTGGGCATAGGGCAAACTACTAAAAGGAAAGTGTTATTATGGGTAAAAGAGATTATTGCTTATTATTTAAATCTATTTTCGTTATCATTCTCATTTTTGCTCTTGCAGGCTGTGTTGCGGGCCGGGGTGGCAAGCAGCCTGATAGCGCTGCCACCACCCCACCGGTGCCTGTTTTGGAAAAGTTATACAGCCAGATTTATGTATATGAAATTGAGACTACCCCAGTTTTGATGAAAGACTATGGAGATGCCTTGCAGAGTTGCCAGTCACAATTGATCGTTTCGTTGCTCAAGAGAAACAAATATGAGAAGGTCGAGGCAGCCCAAAACGATGTCACCTATACAAAACCGGCTCTGCTCGTAAAACTCAAAATCAGCAACATGCGTATCACTAGTGGTGCGGCTCGTTTTTGGGGAGGCGCGCTTGCCGGCAGTTCGTACATGTACATCCACATGACTATGGTGGATGCCGAGACACAGAATGTGGTTCGTGAAGAAGATTTCAACAGCACCAATAATGCCTTTGCCGCAGCCTGGTCATTCGGAGCAACCGATCGCTACATGCCTGATGACATGGCGGAAATCATGGCGGAATACATTGCCAAGGCCGTGACGAAAAACTAATGCCCCGCGTGAAAGGCTTGTAGCAAGAAGACCTCTATGGCAGAACTAAGCAACCTGGAGAAACTCGGCCTAGCGGCACTTATGTGCGCCCTGGTGCTTGCGCGGATCGATTCGCGACTCGCACTGATTCCGACGCCGCTCTGGCTGATTCTGTGTCTGGTTGCCCCGTTTCTGCCTCGTTGCAGCCTGTATCTGCCTGTTATCAGCAATGGCGCTCCGGGTCGCCGGGCCGTCGCCTTGACCTTTGACGACGGCCCCGACCCCGCCACGACCCCCCACCTCTTGCGCTTGCTCAAAAAACACTGCGTGTCCGCCACCTTCTTCGTTATCGGCCAAAGGGCCTTGGCCCACCCGGACCTGATACGGGATATCCTCGACGCCGGCCACAGTATCGGCAATCACTCGTTTCACCACGATCCTTTTGTTTCGTTCAGAGGGCAAAAGAAAATCGCCGAAGAAGTCCACATGACCCAGCGGGTTCTCACTGATCTGGGGGTGACGCCCTTGGTGTTCAGGCCACCCGTGGGCGTCACCTATCCGGGGCTATGGAAAGCCTTGAAGGAGTTGGGGCTGGTGGCGGTCACCTTCAGTCGCCGGGCGCTGGATCGGGGAAACCGCTCCATCGGACGCATCGCCGAGCGCATTCTCGGCAAGGTACGGGACGGAGACATCATCGAACTCCACGACCACCCGCCGCAGCATCCGGCAAGCATCGAAGCCTGGCTCGCCGAAGTGGAGACGCTCGTGTCGGGGATCACCCTCAAGGGCTTGAAAATCCGGCCGCTGTCCGAGCTTATCGGGCGTCCTGTGGATCGCAGGCCGCCTTCCCCGCTGGAAATTCAAGCGGCTGGTCCGGCTGGTAATTGCGCCAGCAAAGGGGATCGGACGCCAGATAATCGCCCGTGATCTGAAAGGCCGCACCCCGGCAGCCGTAGCACTCATGAGCCCGGTCGCACGTGCCGCATGGACCTTTGATTATTTTACCATGATTTTTGAGATCCTTGAGCACTTGACTGTCATCTAGAATCCCGGCCAGGGGCCGATGCCGGATATTGCCCAACGAAAGCGTAACGCCGACGCACGGTTGCACCTCGCCCTTGGCCGTCACCAGGCAAGAAAACTTGTGGCGCATACATCTGTTGCCAACGAGAGGCGGCTGGATGTCCCAGGTCCGTCCGAAAAGACGGCTGTCCAGTTCGGCGATTTTCCGGAACAATCGCTCCAAGTCAGGCGGCGCCACATACAGCCATTGGTTGACCGCGGCATTGGCCTGTGGCGTTATGATTTCAAAATAGGGGACAATGCCCTGCTCGCGTAGCGACTGCCAAAGCCCCGGTAATTCAGCCATGTTCTGCCGGCAGATGATCGAACTGACCGCCAGAAAACGGTCCCCGGACGGATATCCCGCCGCCTTCAGGCGGGACAAGGTCGCCTGGATGATGCGAAAAGCCTGGGGGTGGCCCGAAAGCCTATTTTGCAGGGACTCGTCAAACGAGTTCATCTTGAGCACCACCCGCACATTGTGCTCATAAAGCATCGCGGCCATGGCATCAGTAATGCCCGAACCGTTGGTGAACATCTCCACCTCAAGGCCGCTCGTCCGCATGAAACGGATCAGCTCCGGCGTGTGCGGATAGATCGACGGCTCTCCGCCCAGCACGATGATCTTGCCTGCCCCCAGGGCCTTGGCCTGGAGGATGGCGGAGCGGATGTCGTCCAGACTGAGCTCATCTTCGAATTGATCCTGGGTTGCCACATAGCAGTATGGGCACCTGAAATTGCAACGCAGGCTGAATTCGATCTCCATGGAGAGCAGCCGGTTTTGAAGAACGGCCTTGGTGATCGCCTGTGGTGGAAATTCAAAATTGGAGTTTGCCGCGATATGTCCGTGCATAGGTAACGTTTTGTTGCGGTCAGAGGTTGGCGACAATAGGCGAAATACTCTTAACCTCAGCCGGACGATTCTGGCAAGAAGACTAACCACGATGAAGACTACTTGAATATGCTCTCGGAATCGAGGATTGTCCGCTCGTCGATGGGCAAGTTTGACATTTCGTTCAAGCCTCCTATACATAAAATTTTCATTTACGACAAGGTTTGGAAATCCTCATGGAGACTTTCCCGGGAAAATATAGCGAACGCGAGTTCGCTTCGCATCTCGGCCAGTTACTAACCGGGCCGAGATGGCCTCATCGCGAGTTTGTTGCCGGCCGGCTCACATACGACGCTTTGTACGCCATGGGCGCCTGTCTGCGATCAGCCCTGGAAAGCGGCGGCGTTGGGCGTCCTGTTTGCCTTTGTACTCATGATAGAGCTGTGATGGCCGCCGCCTTGCTGTCCTCCCTGGCGGGCGGACCAACGCTGGTTATTCCGTATGCCTTTACGGCGGGTGTGTTGGACGAATTGCATTCCTTGACTGGCTTTACAACAATAGTGTCGGATACCCATGTAATAGCCCCGGCGGGGTGTCGTTGCATCCAGCCATCAACAGGCCCTGACCACTGGGCCGCTCCGGAGTCCTTCGCGGCCAAAACGGGCGATTCGGTTTGGGTCGGACTGTTCACCGGAGGATCGACAGGCGCGCCACGCATGTGGACCAAGACGGTCCGCAACTTATTAGCGGAAAGCCTGTCCATCGTCGCCCACTACGGCCTTGCATCCTCGGACCGACTAGTGGCTACAGTCAGTCCCAATCATATTTACGGGCTTCTCTACACCGTTTTGGCTCCGCTATTGGCCTCGGCCAGCGTAGCCCCTGAAACGCCGTCGTTTCCAGCCGAGGTCGAATCCGTGGTTAAAGAGTCCAACGCCTCAATCCTGGTCAGCGTCCCAGCCCACTATCACGGCCTAAACGGGCATCCCCTCACGCCGTGCTCGTTGCGGCTGGGTATCTCCTCGGGCGGCAAGCTGGCCGTCGAAGATGCGGCGGCGTTTACACAACAGACCGGCGCTGACGTTGCGGAAATCTATGGTTCCACCGAGACCGGAGGCATTGCGCAACGAGTGCGCGCCACAGGGCAACGCAATTTCCAGCCCTGCCCCGGAATCGATATTACCATCAATGCCAACCGGTTGAAAGTGCGTTCCGATTATCTGTCTCCGGGACTTCCGCTTGATGCGGAGGGATTCTTCACGGTTGGTGATCGCGTACGAGCTGACGGTGGCAACCGGTTCGAGCTGCTCAGCCGCCAGGACGGCATCGTCAAAGTGAGCGGGCGGCGCGTGGATTTGGAAGCGGTGCGGGAAAGCCTTAAGCGACGCCCCGGCATAACTGATGCCCTCGCCATTGCCTTTCCCGTCGGCAGGGGACGAGAAAATCTGGTCGTGGCGATCGTCGAGGGCAGCCCGGACACAGTCGATATCGCTTCGCTGCGGCTCGATGACCTGGAATTGTACGCACGGCCTCGGTATATCAAGCTGGTGGACAAAATTCCGCTAACGCCAGCCGGAAAATACGATCGCAAGAGCATTGAGGCGCTGTTCCGCTCCCGGGACCCAATTCTGGAACGCGACGCGCCCAACCGATGAGGCTAGCGTTGGCCGGCATCTTGCGGGCGCAAACCGATCACAATAGGGGTATCGAGGTCCGCGGAGCGGTCGCCAAAGCCGGAAAGACCGCGCCAACGCGAATAACGGCCGGGACAATCGAGCGGCAAACGGGAATTGGATGAGTCAAGACTTTGCATCGGACTCGTGGTCTTTTTTTGACAGCATCTATTGCATATCGCTCAAGGACCGCCCAGACCGGCACGCCCAGGCCGCTGCACAGTTCGCTCTTGTCGGCCTAACCGGACGGGTGCAGTTTCTGTTAGCCGATCGCCACGCCACCGATGCCGAGCAGGGCATCTATGAATCCCACCGTGCCTGTATCCGCCAAGGATTAGCCGAAGGCTCCCAGCGCATTCTGATATTCGAGGATGATGTGATTTTCGAGCGTTTCAGCCCTAATCGGGTTGATGCCGCTGTGTCGTTTCTCCGGCAACAGCCTGATTGGAAAATTTTGTTTTTGGGGTGCCTGGCGAGCAAGAGCCTTGCCACGCAATCTCCCGCGGTACGAAAAGTGGACTACCGCTGTTTGGCCCATGCTTATGCCCTTAATCGCGCATTTGCCGAGCAGTTGGAGCAAAAACCCTGGAGCGGGATACCCTTCGATTGCATGTTGCGGTGCAGTGATGGTCTTTTCGCCTGTCATCCTTCATTCGCATTCCAAAGCGATATGTCTTCTGACAACCTGCGCCACCGCAAGCTGGATCGATTCAGGCGTATCTGCGGAGGTTTGCGGCGTATCCAAAAAGTCAATGAGTGGTATATTTGCCACAAAGCCGCATTTATTGCACTGCATGCAGCTATCATTGTGGCGATCTTGTGGCTTATCATGCCACACAAATCCTAACCAACCAGCAAAATTTTGCACCATTTTACATGAAATTCACAAAATGAAACATCTTCAAACAAATTTTCCATTGCTGTTCGCCGTGCTCATCGCTGTCGCCCTGATCTCTGTTGTCAGCATGCAGCGGATTAAAATCGACACCGACATCGTCTCATCGCTTCCCCAAGACGATCCTGTCATCAAAGACGCCGTACATCTCTTTTCAAACCACCCTCTCCAGGACCAGCTGACTATCGATGTCGGGCTGGACCGCGACGACCCTGATCTGCTTGTGGAATGCGGCCAGACCGTGGAGCAAGCGCTTAAGCAAAACGGGCTGTTCAAAAGCGTGGGGATGGAGGCGGTTGCAAATGAATTGCCGCAACTGCTGGAAACGGTGCTGCGGCGACTGCCGGTGTTGTTCACGGCCACAGCCCTGGAAACCCAGGTGCGACCGCTGCTGGCTCCGGAGAAGATTGCCCAGCGCATGGAAGGCATTCAAAAGAACCTGCTTCAAATGGACGGCATCGGCCAGGCGGCCGCCATTGCCCAAGATCCGCTCGGGCTTAAGGATCTTGTTTTGGGCCGTCTGCTCTATTTGGCCCCAACTTCCAATGCCCGCTTCTACAAGGGACACCTACTTTCCAGCGACGGCCATCATTTGTTGGTGACGGCGGTTCCGTACGGTTCGGGAACCGACACGACCGTAGCCCGCCAAATCGAGCAGACGGTGGCGCAGGTGAGCGAGCAGGTCAGGCGGATCTTTGAGCCGAGTGGCGTCCATGTGACCTTGACTCCGGTTGGCGCCTACCGCGCGGCGCTCGACAACGAGGTGATCGTGAAAGCGGACGTGAATCGCGCGCTTTGGTTCACGACACTGGGCATCGTCCTGCTTCTATTGCTCGCTTTTCCAAGGCCGCTGATAGGACTTTTGTCGCTGCTGCCCGCCATAGCCGGCACGGTCGTCGCCCTTTTTGTCATGACATTTATCTACAAATCCATTTCGGTGATGGTGCTCGGTTTCGGCGGCGCCATCTTGTCCATCACGGTAGACCACGGGGTGGCTTTCTTCCTGTTCATGGACCGCGCCAACGGATCCTCGGGCGCTGAAGCGGCCAAGGAAGTTCGATCAGCGAGCTTTCTCGCCACATTGACCACCATGGGCGCTTTTGGGGCCATGATCTTTTCTGGATTTCCGATATTTGGCCAGCTCGGCGTGTTTGCCGCGTTGGGGCATTTTTTTTCGTTTGCATTTATCCAGTTTGTTTTCCCGTATGTTTTTCCCCGGCTTCCGGGTGCTCGGGAGTGCTGGCGTCCGCTGCCGTCCTTGGCGCAGACTCTTTTTTCATTCGGGACCAAAGGAGCGTTGGCCGGGCTTGTTTTCTTCAGCGTGATGGCCTTCTTCGCCAGACCTGATTTCAATGTGAACCTAAGCGGCATGAATACCGTAAGCAGCGATTCCCAGGATGCGGAAAAGACCATGCTGACCGTCTGGGGCAACATCTTCGGCAAAGTGTATCTGTTAAACGAGGCGGCCAGCCTTAGCGGCTTGCAGGCAAAAGGCGACATGCTGCTGTCGGCGTTGGAGGCGGATTCCAACCCCGCCGTGCTGGAAAAGGCGTTTTTACCCTCAATGTTTTTCCCCGGAGAACAGCGCGCCGCCGAGAACCTGGTGTCCTGGAAACGGTTCTGGACGCAGGATCGCATTGACAACGTCAGGACCGCGCTGCACACCGCCAGCGAAAACGTAGGGTTCACGGCCACCGCCTTCGACCCATTTTTAAGCACCCTGGCCGACAGCGCTCCGGAGACGGGCGCGGCAAGCATACCTTCCGGCTTCTTCGCTCTTCTCGGCATTTCCGCCGGGCAGGACTCCAGTCCTTGGCGTCAGATCGCAAGCCTTGTGCTCCCAGAAAACTATCCAGGCGAACAGTTTTATACGCGATACAGCTCCATGGGTGGCATTTTCGAGCCGCAGCTGTTCTCGGAACGGCTGGGCGAGATGATTTCCTCGACCTTCCTGAAGATACTCGTGGGTATCGGCCCCATCGTCGTATTGATATTGCTGCTTTCCTTTCTTGATCTCTCCTTGTCGTTGATTGCCCTGACCCCGGTTATCTTCGCCATGGTATGCACGTTGGGATCGCTGCGGCTGCTAGGCTTGCAGCTTGATTTTCCGGCACTCATCCTCACCATCATCATCCTGGGCGAAGGGCTCGACTTTTCCCTCTACATCGTCACCGCGTACCAGCGCTACGGCCGGGATTCCCACCGGTTCTTTCCCTTGATTCGCTCGGCGGTCCTTGTGAATTCCGCCAGCACCATGATCGCCTTTGGCGTACTGGCCATATCCCGGCATACCCTTTTAAGAAGCGCAGGAGTCACTTCGCTGCTTGCCGTATCCTACTCGATTTCCGGAACCTTTCTTCTCCTGCCGCCGCTGCTCAAGCGTTTTTTTGAAAAATCCCCGCAGCAAGTCATCCAGGGGAAGGATCCGAGGGCAAGGGTTTTGGAGCGCTACTGCCGGATGAATACCTATGCTCGCATGTTTGCCCGTTTCAAAATGCGCCTCGACCCCATGTTCACAGAACTCCCCACAATACTTCGCTTTACCACTCCACCCACAACGCTTATCGACATCGGCACCGGCTATGGGGTGCCGGCGTGCTGGCTGGCCGAGACATATCCCACGGCGCGGTTGCATGGGATCGAGCCGGTTGCCGAGCGCGTGCGGGTTGCCTCCATGGCCTTGGGTGACCGCGGCCAAGTCGTCCAAGGGCTCGCACCCGATCTGCCCCCGACGCCCTTGGGCGCGGACGGCGCCGTTATGCTCGATATGATGCACTACCTATCCGACTCCCAACTCAAGCTTACCCTGCAGAAGGTGCATGAGCATCTGGCCGCGGGCGCGCCGCTCACGATTCGCGCCGTCATGGAGCCCAAACGTCGCTTCAACTGGTATTGGTGGCTTGAATGCCTTGGAAACACGATATACGGCATCCAGACCCACTGGCGCTCCGCCGACCGGATTCGTTCGCTCCTGCGCCAATGCGGGTACGAGGCGATCCATACGACTCCATCGGGCGCCATGGGGGATCTGCTGTGGGTGAGCGCTGTCACGAAGCAGTGAAAGACTGGCGTTTATAGGCGCTTCCAGGTATGGCCATGACCAACGGAGCGCGCGCTCTGTGAACCGCGATCATCCGATGCGCGCCCTGGATTATGCGCCCGGCATCGGCGCACAACCGCAACCCAGGTTCTGTTTATCCATGAGGAAGCTTGTTGCAAAATTGGCTGCCAAGCCGTTTGTCCGGCAGGCCATAGCAGATAATGCGGATTTGAGCGCATTCAAGGGCAAGCCCAACGTGAAAACCGTTCTTGGGGTTTCCGCCATCATTTTGAGCTATCTGATCTGTTGGCCGCTTATTACGCTGCTAGGCGTGGTGGCGGTTTCCTCCGAGTGCCCCGCGATCATACTCGTGGGCGGGCCGGTTGCCTACGGCCTATCGCATCTGGTGTTCCTGTTGGGCATGTATCTTGCCGGCGCCTACTACTCCTGGATTTTCCTGCGCTGGTTGACGCGCGTGACCATGCTAAAGCTCTTCAAGCTCTACCCAAGCGCCTTTCCTCCGGCTCCCTGAGCATTGCATTACTCCTCGCATGCCAGTGCGAACACGTGATCTTCCACCGTTTCATAGACCACGGAGACAACCTGGCCGTCCTGGATGCCGACTTCGCCTCGCTCATCTCCAATCGTGAGCATACAGGCCCGCGACCAGACCTCGGCCAGAGGCATGGCGAGCATCTTGGCGATGGCCTCCTTGGCGGTCCACACGCGCACGGCAGCACCGATCGCTCCCAGTTTTGAAGCTCCGACGGCCTCCTGTTCCGCGTCACGCATGTAAATGTGCATGCCTTTCAGAGCCCTGTCATCCAAGGGCTCCACGTCGATGCCGACGGGGTGTTCACTGGCGACCGCCACGGCAAACCGGCCGTCGTGGGCGACGCTACAGGCATAGTTGCGCCCGTTTGTTGCCGGGCATGACGGACGGATTTCATCCTCGGCCAGGGTCAGGATCTCCCGCGCCGACGTGTGCCGGTCGTTTTCGGAGAGCCTACGCGACAGGCGCTTGCATGCCAGGCGCGCGGACAGGTAATCGGTGAGGCGCTTTGGCCCCATTTTCATTGATCGCAGGCGTTCGACTTCACCTAAACATTCGCCGGCAAAAGGCATTACGGTCGCGCGGTCGATCAGGGCCACGGCCGCGCAATGGCCGGCGATACGCGGGAGAGGGCCGGCCCCGCCGCAGCAGCGGATAAAGCCGGGCGGTTTTAGCGTATTACCACTCACGTCGCGCATCCGCACACCGGTCAGCTTTTCATACAGCCGTCCCTGCATGTCGACGATCCAAATATCGAAGATCAGCTGCTCGGAATCGGTCTGAACGGGAAAAACGCGGCACACATAGGTTTCTCCCGGCCGCGTCCGTCCTATCACCAAACGCTCCTCAATGCCCACGGGGAAGGCGACTATCCCGGCGAACCGCTGCGACCAGACGCAGGCGGCATGGAAAGCGCCGTCCAGAACGAACGGCGAGCCCAGGTGAAGGGGGGTCGGTGTGCTTCTCAATTCGGGAGCGTGTATAACGGCCAGCGCACCTTCTTTCGTGAGCCGCAATGGTTGGCAAATTGTTTGAAAAGTGGGACCGAAAGGCACCAGCTCTTTATAAATACTCTCAGGATCAACGCTGAAGCATACCCCATCCAACGCTGCAGCAAGATCCAAGTCGGGCAGGCTTGGAAACGCGGTCCTTTTACAGAAATCGATCCTTGCGTGGACTTTCGTACGGGTCATGCCTGAGGATTTTGAGAGAGTCTTTGTCAGCAATACCACCCTCAGGCCACCGTCTGTGAGATCTTCTATTTCGCACAAAGCTTGGATTCGTCCGCCCGTTGACGGCAACTCAAGAAATCTATCGAAAGCCGCCTCGCGAATGCAGCGCACATTGACGCCTGTCCTGAATCGCTGTGCCCAGTGGGTCAGAAGCTGCATGGCCTCAACAGCCGGCAACACTGCACGGCCCTGGATATGGTGGTCAGACCAGTGAGGTGGTGCGTCGATAGTCACAGCCACACGCTCACCGGTCGCTATATTGGAAAGTTCTCCCATAACTGTAATGTCTTGTCATCGATGGAAGTTGGTATGCCTTTGGCGTTCAATGCACAATGACGAGTGAAACCAGTGCATACTATGTCGCCATTGGATTCATGTGTGATAATATAATCAAACTGCAATTTTACTTTTTGTATATCTCCTGGGTGCGTGTATATGTACATAGAATCATCATACCTAAGCGGACTGAAGTAATCTATGGAGGTTGAAATGATCGGATAAATATAACCGCTATCTTCAATATCTCGGTAAGTATAGGCCGAGTCCCGCATCATGGAGGCCCTGCCGAATTCAAAATACCGCAGATAATTGGCATGATAGACCACACCGGATCGGTCCGTGTCGGCATACAACGTCCTAAGGCTGCACCTGTGCCAGGCAAGTCCGCTGGTCCGGTCGCGCACATAAGGACCATCACTCTCGAGCGCTTGCGGGATGAAGGATTTTGGTCGCACTCTACACTCCTCTGAAAACGATACAGCAATTGGTACCACCGAAGCCGAATGAGGTGGACAGAAGGAATTCATGTGGGTGAGGACGGGTTTGGTTGGGAACTACATCGATATCTTCGAATTCGGGGTCCGGCATGTGATTGATCGTTGGCAGTACGAGACCCTGGCGCATGGCCTCAATGCCCAGCACCGCCTCAATTGCCGCCGCCGCTCCCAATGCGTGGCCCACTTGGGACTTATTGGCCGAAATCGGTATTTTTTCTAGGTGTCGGCCAAAAATTTCTCGCAAACATTCGATTTCAATTTTGTCACCCTTGGGTGTCGAGGTGGCATGGGCATTAATCGCTCCAATATCCTGAGGCTTTAGGTCAGCATCGGCAATGGAGTCTCGAATGGCCCGCATGATCGTCGGTCTGTATGGCATAGTAAAATGAGGTTCCTCGACGCAGCCTATGGA
>Ga0302278_10004720_pt1 | contig 13933 bp, 3 predicted proteins | sample III_Bog_N3_2_FD_194543 | JGI IMG/M metagenome (GOLD analysis project Ga0302278, IMG submission 194543) | Peat permafrost microbial communities from Stordalen Mire near Abisko, Sweden - III_Bog_N3_2 | ecosystem: Environmental > Terrestrial > Soil > Wetlands > Peat | place: Sweden: Abisko... | reverse complement strand
CGCGCCGCACATCGAGGTGAATCACAGTGCCGGACCCGTCGCTCGTATCCGGTTTGCCCTGTTGCGGTGAGGCGGCTTGTTGCGCCGACGCTGGCTGGGTATGAGCCGCAAAAGCGAGCGGCAACCCGACGAGCATTGCAGCGAGCGCTATCCGTGAACTGACCATAACTTCTCCCTCAAATTGCTTATATGGCGAATCTGTCTTTGCGGCCGGTTTTCCCTGGAGTTTCGCAGCTGGGGAAAATCCGCGCGAACCTTTAGTGAGGATGATTTCCTCACCCAGATATTAGACACCATGGATGCAGGGAGTGGTTAGCAGAGATTTGAAGGGAGTTTAAATGGGTTACGGAGACACGATTTGCACAACTTGAGTAGCGGGGCTCTCTTCACCGCCGGCATTTACGATGAGAGCAGGCAGACATGACCGAAAAGAAAAACCTATCCCCCGAAATTCTTCTTCATATTGCACAGACGCTGAACCTTCCGATGCGCGGCCTGGTCGCGGTGATTGAATTGCTGGACGACGGCGGCACCGTTCCTTTCATCGCGCGGTATCGCAAGGAAGCCACGGGCAACCTGGACGAGGTGCAGATACGCGCCATCGAAGAGAAGCTGGCCTACTTCCGTGATCTTGCGGATCGGCGGGAGACCATATTGGCATCTATCGCCGAGCAGGGCAAGCTGACCGACGAACTGAAAGCGCGGATTGAAGCCACGCTTGATCGGAGCGACCTCGAGGACCTGTATCTGCCGTACCGGCCCAAGCGGCGTACAAAGGCTACGATCGCCCGTGAGAAGGGCCTGGAGCCGCTGGCCACTTATCTCTGGGCACAGTCGCCCGGCGCGGAGACTTTAGCGAGCTTCGCTGCGGGTTTTGTGAACGCGGAGCTGGGTGTGGGCACAGTTGAGGAGGCGCTGGAAGGCGCGCGGCACATTGTTGCCGAGTGGATGAGCGAAGATGCGGATCTGCGCAAGACGCTGCGACAGATGGTCTTCGACGAAGGAATTATTGTGAGCCGCAAAGCGATGGATGCGGTGGACGAGCAGGAAAAATTCAAGATGTACTACGAGTACAAGGAACCGGTGAAGACCATTCCTTCGCATCGTATGCTGGCCATTCGCCGCGGCGAAGGGGAGAACGTGCTCTATTTCCTGATTGAAGTGGAGCCGGAGCGGGCTGTCGGGATTATGCGGCGGCATGTGCTGCGGCAGCAGGGCGATTGGACTCCTCAGCTTGAACTGGCGATTGAAGACGCATGGAAGCGGCTGTTGAATTCTTCGATTCAAGGCGAGATTCGACTGGAGTTGAAACGGCGTTCGGACACGGAGGCGATCCACGTTTTCCGCGACAACCTGTACAATCTGCTGCTGGCACCGCCTGCCGGGCCCATCTCTGTGCTGGGCATCGACCCCGGACTGCGTACAGGGTGCAAGGTTGCCGTAGTGGATGAGACGGGAAAACTGCTGGCGCACGAGGTGCTTTATCTGCACACCTCAAAGCATGGCAATGAGGAAGCCGCGCCGAAGCTCGAGGCACTCCTGCGCCGTCATCATGTCCGCGCTATCGCGATTGGCAATGGCACCGCTTCGCGCGAGACGGATGCGTTTGTGCGCGGATTTTTGAAGGACAAAGGCATTCAGGACATCTTCTCGGTTACGGTGAGCGAGTCGGGCGCGAGTGTTTATTCCGCATCGGATGTTGCGCGGCAGGAGTTTCCCGATCTTGACCTTACTGTGCGCGGAGCTATCTCCATTGCGCGCCGGTTGCAGGACCCTCTGTCCGAACTGGTCAAGGTCGATCCCAAATCGATTGGCGTGGGCCAGTATCAGCATGATGTGGATCAGCGCCAGTTGGCCGAGTCTTTGGAAAAGACGATTGAGAGTTGCGTGAACCGCGTGGGAGTGGATCTGAATACTTCTTCGTGGACGCTGCTGCGGCACGTGGCCGGCATCACCGAGCGAACGGCACTGAACATTGTGAGTTATCGCAACGAGAAGGGCAGCTTTCGGTCACGCACGCAGGTGTTGGAGGTTCCAGGCATTGGGCCGAAGACTTACGAGCAGGCTGCCGGGTTTCTGCGCATCCGCAATGGCGACAATCCGCTGGATATGACGGCCGTGCATCCTGAGTCGTATTCAGTTGTGGAGCAGATTGCGCTGTCGCTTAAGGTTTCAGTCAGAGAAGTAATTGAGCAGCCAAAGTTATTGGAGAATGTGGATCGCAAGCAGCTTTCGGCAGGGACTTACACTGTTGACGACATTCTGAACGAGCTGCGCAAGCCGGGCCGCGATCCGCGCGATAAGTTTGTTGCGCCCAGTTTCGACGACGATGTGCGCGGGATCGACGATGTTACGGCGGGGATGATTCTGGAAGGCGTGGTGACGAACGTGACGAAGTTTGGAGCTTTCGTAGATATTGGCGTGCACCAAGACGGCCTGGTACACATCAGTGAATTATCGAACCGCTATATCAAAGATCCGTCGGAGGCCGTCAAGACCGGGCAGGTGGTCAAGGTGAAGGTATTGAGCGTGGATACGAAGGCCAAGCGGATTGCGCTTTCGATCAAGGCGCTGACGGCACCTGCGGCGAAGTCCATTGCGAAGGCTGCGCCGAAGCCGGAAGCAACGATGAATGAGAAACTGGCGGCTTTGTCGTCGAAGTGGAAGGTTCGCTCGTAAGACTGTACCCAGGGACGAAGGTCGGGATCGAGTGTCCTCACTCAAAAGAGCCTTGCGAGAATTGCTGAAGAGCAAATGCAGGCTCGGCGACTCAGCCTCAAGTTCCCGTGTCCGGGGCACTGCACAATTTCACTGTGGCAGCGCGTGTGCGGAAATGGCATTCTAGAGTTAGCAAATCAGGCGCGAGAGGAATATCTGCGTGATCCCCAAGCTCACTCTCTGCATGATCGTCCTTAACGAAGCGGAGGTTCTGGAACGGTGTCTACTCTCCGCGCAGGGTCTCGCGGACGAGATTGTGGTGGTCGATACAGGCTCGACTGACGGCACGGTGGAAATTGCGGAGCGGCTTGGCGCGCGGGTGGAGCGATTTGAGTGGTGCGACGACTTTGCGGCGGCGCGCAACCGGTCGTTCGACCTTGCTGGTGGGGACTACATTCTGTGGCTCGATGCGGACGATGTATTGCCGGCCGAATCGCTACGGCAGTTGATTGAACTGAAACCTCGGCTGCGGCACGATGTCTATTTCCTTCCATACGAGTATGCGCAGGATGAGTATGGCCGGTCGACGTGCACGCTCTATCGCGAGCGGCTGGTGCGCAACCTGCCTGCCATTCGATGGGTGGGAGAGGTGCACGAACACCTGACTGCGGCGGGGCGAGAGACGGAGCGGCTGGAGATTGCGGTCCGTCATATGCGCACGCCGCAGGGCGCTGCTGCTGACCGGCGGAGGAACCTGCGCATCCTTGAGAAGGCCGTTGCCAAACCCGGAGGCAGCAGCAATCCGCGCACGGCGTATTACCTGGCGCGCGAACTGGACGACGCCGGCGAAACGGTGCGAGCCGTGGAAGCCTACGAGCGCTACCTGGCGCTGCCGGCGGCGTGGATCGAGGACCGGTTCCTGGCCATGTACCGGTTGGGAGATGCGGCGCGGCGTATGGCGTTGAGCGAGCCGGAGACTGCGCTGACTTGGCGGGCGCGCGCGCGGCAGGCTGGCAAACAGGCTCGGGCGGCGATGCCGGAGCGCGCTGAATCCTATTGCCTGCTGGGCGATTTGGCGCTCGACGAAAGCGACGCCGAAGAAGCTGCCTTCTGGTATAAGCAGGCTGTTCGGCCGGTGCCTAGCCTGCTTGGGCCGGTTCAGCCAGCGGATTATCTGGTTCGGCCGGCTGTGCAACTGTGCCTGGCGTACGACCGCATGGGCCAGGCCCAGCTTGCGTATGAGTGGAACGAGCGGGCCCTTGCTGAACGGCCTACGGACCGGAACCTGCTGTACAACCGGCGTTACCTCTCCGCGAAACTTGGACCTGCGAAAGTTCTCGCCCAATCTGTGCCTGAGATCGATATTGTGATCCCTTCTTTTCGCGCGGGAGGATATCTTGAAGCCTGTTTGGCAAGTTTGGCTGCCTGCACCAAAGTTCCTTTCCGCATCATTGTGGTGGATGCCGGTACGCGTGGCATCGAGATGAATGTTCCTGAACACGTGACCTGCATCCGGCCCGATTCTCCGCTGGCATTTGCGCTGGCTGTGAATCGCGGGGTACGTGCGGGAAGCGCGCCGTTTGTCTGCTTGTTGAACGACGATACGATTGTGAGCCACGGGTGGCTGGAGCCGCTACTGGAGCGCGTAGGGCAGACGCCGGGGTTGTGTAATCCGCTTTCAAATTGCGACAAGGGCTGGCTGCACGACTACGATCTGGCAATTGAAGGCGTGCCGCTTACGCCGGGGGGACTGATGCTCGAGAACGGCCGCGTGTGCCTGCGCTCCGATCCTGCCCGTTCTTTTGCGCCTGAGCAGGTGTGGAGCTATGCGCCGGGCAAATTGCAAAGTCGTCGACTGCAGTGGGTGCCGTTCTACTGTACGGTGATGCCGCGCGCGGTGTTTGAGCGGGTGGGGCCGCTGGATGAGGGCTTCTATAACCTTTGCGAGGACGTGGACTACGGGATGAGGGCAGCGAAGCTCGGCTTCCCATCGATGGTGGATGAGCGCAGCTTTGTATTTCACTTTGGCGGAGTGAGCCGCGCGTTGCGCACGGAGGATACCGAGGATGACTGGAATCGCAGGCGGCTGGAATCGAAATATGAGAAGCCGCTTCTGGTGATCCACACCGGATACGCCTTTGAGAAGTGGAATGGCTCTACGCTGGACCGACAAGGAATTGGCGGCTCGGAAACTGCCGCGGCTAAGCTGGGGGAAGCCTTTGTGCGGCGCGGCTATCGGGTGGTGGTGTTTGGACATTGCGAGGAAGGCACGTGCGCGGGCGTTGACTACGTGCATCTCGATCGCTTCTCGAGTTTCGCGGAGTCGTTTCACATCGATGTGTTTATTGTTTCGCGATACGCGCAATTGCTTGGCGAACCGGTGCGCGCGACGAAGCGTTATTTCTGGGCACACGACATGAACGCTATTCCCGCGCGAGGCGCGACAGGTGACGTGTTGCGTCAGCGTGCGGGTGAGTTGGATGGGATTTTCTGCCTGAGCCCTTCGCATCGCGATGCGTTTGCACGGACGCATCGCCTCGATGCGAGCAAGATTGTAGTGACGCGCAACGGGCTGACACCGGAGCGATTTGCGGGCAGTGAAGAGCGTCGGAGCTTTCGATTTATTTATTCTTCGAGCCCCGACCGCGGTCTCGATACACTGCTCGAATTGTTTCCGCGCATTCGCGAGCGGCTACCCGAAGCGGAGCTGCACATTTTTTATGGATTTGAGAATTGGGACCGGGCGCTGGGGATGCGTGTGGACCGGGATGCAGAAGCCTGGCGCGACCGAATTCGCGCAGCCATGCAGCAGCCGGGGGTGTTCTTCCGCGGGCGTGTTGGGCAGCGGGAGCTGGCTCGCGAAATGATGCGCAGCGACATATGGTTTTATCCCACGCGCTTTGAAGAGACCTACTGCATCACGGCACTTGAAGCACAGATGGCCGGAGCGTTATGCGTGGCAAGCGACCTGGGCGCGCTGCGGACGACAGTGGCCGATCGCGGCGTGCTGCTGGGCGGCGACGCCTATAGCGAGGAGTTTCGCAGGCTGGCGGTGGAGACGGTGGTTGCGCTGCTGATGGATCGCGAACGACGCGACGCGTTTGCCGGCCGAGGCCGCGCGTGGGCAGCCGAACAGACATGGGACGCTGTGGCGGAGGAATGGCAGGGCATCTTCGATGGGGCAGAGAGGTCGCGGGGCGGGATATCTGTCGAGCATCCAGCCCCACAACTTATTTGAAGTTCAGCCTTCCTCCTGGCTCTGCTTGTAGATTGCATCGGCCAGGGGCTTGAGGTGCGCGGCGAGCTGCTCCGGCGTAAGCGACGCAACCTGCTCGGGGGTGAGCGGTTTGATCGCGTCCAGAGGAGGCGGAATCACCGGACCTGGCATCCACGGCGGGATGGCACCAAATGCCTTCATGTAGCAATAGGTCAATGCTCGAAGATAGGTGACCAAGTACTCAAACTGATCGGGCGTCATGTAGCCCATCAGGTAGGTTAGAAAGACATTGATGTCCCACTTGATGTAGTACATGAGGTCAGTTGGACTCGGTCCCGGAGGGCCGGTGACTCCCGGCGGCCCCTGCCACCCGGTTGGGCCCGGCCAACCAGTGGGTCCTTCCCAACCCGTGGGGCCTTGCCAGCCAGTCAGGCCTTGCAGGCCGTCGGTGCCTGTGGGTCCAGGCCAGCCGGTTGGGCCCTGGATTCCGTCTGATCCCGTTGGGCCTTGCCAACCCGGTGTACCGGTCGGGCCTTGAATGCCGTCGGCGCCTGTAATGCCGGGAAGGCCATTTGCGCCTGTCAGGCCATCCGCACCGGTCACACCCTGAAGGCCGTTTGCGCCCGTCAGGCCGTCGGCGCCTGTTGCGCCGGCAATGCCGTTTGCACCTGTCAAGCCGTCTGCACCTGTTGCGCCGGCAAGACCGTTTGCTCCCGTCACGCCATCGGCACCGGTCACACCCTGAAGGCCGTTTGCGCCTGTCAAGCCATCCGCACCTGTCACGCCAGCAAGGCCATTTGCTCCTGTCAAGCCATCGGCGCCTGTTGCACCGGCGAGGCCGTTCGCACCTGTAAGGCCGTCGGCACCTGTTGCGCCGTCGGCACCCGTAGCTCCCGCAAGACCGTTTGCGCCTGTCAGGCCATCGGCTCCAGTTGCGCCGGCAATTCCGTTTGCTCCCGTTATCCCATCGGCACCCGTCACTCCGGCAAGTCCGTTCGCACCGGTCAGGCCATCCGCGCCAGTGACGCCCGGCGCGCCAGTGGGACCTTCGGATCCCGTGCCACCTGGAATCCCGGTGACGCCATCCAGGCCCGTAGCTCCATCCGGACCGGTCGCGCCCGGGATTCCGGTCGCACCGCGTACGCCTTCCGGCCCAGTGATGCCGTTGAGCACCATCCAACTCCACAAAGCGCCGGGCGAACCTGTTGCACCGTCTTGCCCGGTCAAGCCTTGCAATCCTGTTGCACCTACCGAACCGGTGACGCCCGGCGCGCCCGTGGGCCCCAACAGTCCGGTCGCGCCCGGGATTCCTGTCGCTCCATCTACTCCGGTAGCGCCTTCGGCACCAGTCGGCCCCGGCGGACCTGTAGGGCCCGGCGGGCCAGTAACACCGTCATCGGCGCTAGAGGTGCGGGGACGATCAAAAAGACTCATTGATTCTTCTCCTTTGCGGGCGCCGCCAGATACGCGGGCAGCGTGATGCGGTCAAGCTTGAGCAGGGGCAAGGTGGTGCTTAAGGCGTCGTCGAAGAGCGAAAAAGTGAATACAAACTGGCTGCCGTCGCCTTGCTGCGGGTGAAGGCTACTGTTGGCCAGGAAGCCCTGCACTGAATCTGCCAGACTTTGCAAGACAGGACTCGAAGGCAGGATGGTAGCGGGGACCGACAGCGCCACCGGCACTTCGACCGGCAATTGGCGGGCCTCATCCACAAAATAGCGGTAGAGGCAGCCGATCTGGAGAGTGCGGGCGACGGGCGTGGCTGAGCCCTGCGGTGTGAGCAGCGCGGCGGTGAAGTTGGTGAGGTAAGTGACCAGCGGGAGGGTTCCGGTGGAGTACTGCTGCATGGGGATCTCAATGGCTGGGTTCAGCAGCGGCACTGCCGGCGTTACGTGGCGGACGTATGGGGTGCGATAGATGAAATCCGGGTTGCCGGGGCGCGCGCCGTACCGCTCGTTGCGGGCAACATAGAGCGATCCCCATGCGCTGTTTTCGGCGAGGATGTCAAAGGCTGCTGCGGGCGACGGAGTTGCTCCGATGAGATCCACTTTCCGCTGGGTGATATGGAGTGCTGCCTCATAGGGCAGGTAGAAATCGCTTCCTGGATCCTTGTAGCGATAGATGCCGGGTGTCTGTTGTTGCAGCGTGTAGCCGTCGATCTCGATCGCCGGAATGGCGGCGTCTGCAGGGTCGTTCACCGTGACTTCCAGGACTCCTTTTTGCTTGTCTGTGTCTACCGAGTTCTGCAGGACCGAGAACTCGATGGAGCGGGCGATGGAAAGAGCGTCGTTCTTCACCACCTGGTCTTGAGGCCACGTATCGGAAAGTTGTTGAACGAGCCACTCGAACGACTGAATGACTGCGAGGCCCTTGCCGGTGAAGTCGGGTGTGCGGACATAGCTGTCGAGGTCGGCATTCAGTGCCTCCCACGATTGAGTGAACTGCAGCAACGCTGATTCGAACGGATACTCCACGAGGGCCGATGCATTGATGCCGCTGCTGCTGCCGATGTCGACCTTGACGTGTACGTCGTCCTGGGCGGCGCCGGAATAGGCGTAGTCAAAGCTGTACTCCCAAAGCCGGGCGCGCTCGACTGTGCCGTCCTGCTGCGGGAAGCCTGCGGCGACCTGATTTACGAGGCTGGGCGGCGTGGGGTAGGCCTTAAGCGGAACCGGGATTCCGAGATCGCCCAAGCTTGTTTTAACCGCGGCACGCACCTGCTCTGAGGCTAGCGCGAAAGGCGTGACAAACGACAGCCACGACGAAGCCGTGTACTTGTCGAGAGGTGTCGGCATCGCGTGCGGATCATACATGAGGTGGCTGATATCGAACTGAGCGCCGATGTTCACGATGCTGGCCGCAGCTTTGTTGGCTGTGGCGAAAGTGAAAGTGAGGATACGGCTCTTCGCGGTATCGTCGAATCCGACGAGCGCCGTCGAGAAAGTGTAAGGGCTCTCGGTTGCGTTGGTTGCAGTCGTGCTTTTCTTCGCGGAGACGCTGCCGTAGAATTGCGGGGCTGCATCTGACTTGGGGCCGCTGACTGTTGCATTCAGGGCCACTACGGAGTCGATCTGGTAAGCCGCGGAGAGCCGCACGAGCAACTCCTGCTCCAGCTTGTCCCTTGAGGCCTTGCGCATCTCGTCGTCGACTGCCGCGTCGAGGAAGGGTCCAGCAAGCCGCGTGGAGATGCGGCGCGCCAGTTCCTTCTTTGCATTCAGGATTTGGTTCACGGGGTTGGGTGAGGGTGGGTCGTCTCCCGCAGTGGCAATGCGCCACGCGTTCACTCCGTATTCAGGCGAGAGGAACTGATCCATTGCCGCGAGAAAGTTGCTTGCTACCAGATCAAGATCGATGTTGCTGAAAGTTTTGGCGACTATGTTCTGGTTCGGCAGCGGGGTATCGACGGTGTAGGTCTGGATGGGGATGCCGGGCGCCGAAAACGGATTCAGCGACAGGGGTTTCAGCGAGACGTACTGGACCTTGGCCGGATCGAATTTGCAGTTATATCCGCCCGCGCCAAAGCGCATGAGCCACACTTCTTCTGCGCCGGCGGTGGAGTCTGGCGTTCCCACCGCAACCATCAGGGTTGGGAAGCAGGCCTGCAGGTTCTGGGCGAAGATGGTGAGCGACGTTGGCTCGTCGGCCTTGGTGTTTTGGAAAGCGGCTGCGACGTTGCTTGCGGCAATGCCTGCGGTGCCGACGAGTGGGTCGTCCATCGACGGCTCAACCAGCGACGGAGTGCGCGCGATGGTAAGTGTAGTCGTGAGACTGAAGAGCGCTTCGCTGGATGTATCCTTCACGGGCGCCGCGAGGACGGCCGAGGGAGCGGGGCCGGGAGTCTTGCCTTCTGAAATTGCTTTTGTGTAGATATACGACGCAACGACAAAGGCCACGAGCGGCGCAGTAACATCGGTTGGCACGGCCGCAGCATCGAGGCTGGTGCCTAGCACCACCGTGGCGTTGCGGGCCAACTGATAATAGATCGCCGCAAATCTTTTGGCAGCGGTCTCGGCCACTTCGGGGCCGGAGTCACCAACATAGCGATTGGCATCGGTGCTCACGTCGACGTAGAGCAAGGCCTCTGGGGGGACAATCTCCGGCGGCGTGGCTTCGATGCGATATTGAATGCCGACGCCGGGCCACTGGGATACGGCGATGAGACTGTCGGTGTAGAGAATCTCACTGCTGAGCGAGTAAGCACTGCCGGCGGTGTGCGGAATGAGGTTGCCGTAAATGTCGTGCCAGTTGAGCGTGAGGTCGACGGTTTTGCCAACTCCGCGATAGGGATCTTCCAGGGATGGCGGCGCACCCGCGGGCGGGTTAAGCGGACCCTGGTCCAGGGCAAAACGAGAAACCGGAACCACTGCATGATAGGTGTTGTTTTTCTCCGCATCTTCCTCGGCTGAGAGCGGCACACCTTCGGGGCTTGTACCGAATCCAAGATTAGGGGAGATGTTGTAAGTCATCAACTGGAACTGTTGCGTGACCAGCGCGTCGGCCATGGCTTGCGTGTGTGCGTGGCCGCTTGAGCGCAGCCACATTGGATTCTGCGCAAAGTTGCGCTGCGCGGAGAATCCGACGTTGCCTGCAGGGAATGCATTGGAGCGCGTCAGGAGGATGGGATCGATGCTGAGAGGCGCAGCAAACACAAGCGCGCGGTCGCGGTTGGCGCGAGCCAGCGCGTGTACTGAACAACCAAGCTGCGCTGCTATCGAGCCCAGACTCTGAGGCTGGTCGAGGACAAGCGGCGCTTCGTTTGACGCGAACTGGCCGGCCTTGAGGGGGTGCAGGAGCGCTGTGCCGGCATTGAGCAGAATGTCTGCGTTGCGTTCAGCCAACTCGGCCACTGTCATGCGCGCCACGCGGGCTAGTTCGCGGAGCGTTCGTCCGCCGGCTTCGATGGTTTGCGGATCGTTGATGGCCTGGACGAAGAGCTCCGACTTGCTATCGACTGCCTGCGTCACAACCACGGAGTTCATGAACGGACGGAGCCGGTCGTCGGTATAGCCGTAGGTGACGGCGAAGGTCAGTTGCGCACTTCCATTTTGCGCGAAGAGTGCGGAGGGCAAGCCAGCGTCCTTGTAGTTGTAATAGAGTTGATAGCCGCCGGAGCGCACCACGCTGCACTCCCAGATCAGCGTCAGCATCTCGAGCGGGGTCATGCCGATGGTCCCCTGTGCCGGGGTTTGCAACGATTGATTTGTAGCCACCGCACCGGGAGGGTTTGAAGCCGTGGACAGGTTGGTTTGGAGTACAAAGAACGAAGTGGCATCGACTGGGTCGAAGACCAATCCCGCGTTGCTGCCTGCCTGCTGGCCGCGGAGAATGTACAGCTGCGCGATGGGGACCGCGGTGGTGGAGTTCGAGACGATGAGCGCTTCCAGCAATGCTCCACCGACTGCGTCAGTGCCGCTGAGGTTATAGACGCCGACCAGTGGCTGCGACGGATCGGTTGTTGATGGAACAGGCGCAATTGTGACCTGGAAGATTGTGGACCATGCGTGCGAGATAGCGTCCACGGCGCCTTTGGTTGAATAAGGCATGAGGAAATCGGCATCGCGCGTCTCCTCATCCAGTTCGACCAGGGGCAGCAGTTCGGGCTTCGCCGCCAGGATCGACATGAGATCCGGCGGGAACAACCAGGAGCTGAAGACTTCGCCCACGGCCGCACGCGCAAGGGATCCGCTGGTGGACGAGGAACTCCACTGAGAAGGCGCGGTGAGCGTGAACCGCTTGGCCACTGTGTCATAGAACGGCTGGATGGCGCTCGAGAAAGGGATGTCGAGTACGGCGTTTTTCATCTGGCCAATCACGGTCACCATTGCAGGGTCGAGTACGAATTTGGTGGATAGGCCCTGAGTGGTGCCATCGGAAAACGCGAATCCGGAGTCCGCGGCGACGCTTAGCGTGAAGTAGTCGTTGGCCTTCAGGGTGGAAGCATCGAACTGCTGGCCGGTGATGGCATAAAGCGGAAGACCTGGATCACCGACAGCAGGCCACGGCAGCCGCAGGCCTTGCAGCAACACGCGCGCGGACTGGCCGGCGAGGTTGTCGAAGTCGTTGTTCTTCTCCATGGCTTTGAGCAGGTCGCTGATGACCATGCCGTCGTCTATGGAGGTGCGCACGGCCTGGCCGGCAAAGAGGCCGGGAACGTCGGCATTCTGACGCACGAGTTCGTCGACGGTGGTGCCGTAACGGCGCGCCAATCCGAGGAGCGTTTCTCCCGAAGCGACGGCCACAGTGGTGGACGCGGCATTCTTTCCCGCAGCAGGAAGTGCGAGACGCTTCCCTTCCGCGAGACGCACGGTGTGGTTGAGCGCGGCGAACTCTTCCAAAGTCGCGTTAGCTCCGCGGGTTCCATGTTTCGCCCAATCGTGCAGCGTGTCGGTGGCGGAGAATTCGGACTTGGCATTCTTCAGCACCTCCAACGCGGCCTGCACCGTGCCCTTCGCGATGACCATGAAGTAGTCGAGGAAGAGGAATGTTGCGAGCGAAGCCTGCACATTGTCTGTGATCTGCGGCGGATCGCTTGCTTCCGGTTGCATCTGGTAGAACTGTTTGCGGATTTCCTGGAGTGTCCCGGCGTCCGTCATTCCCGTTGCGTTGAAGGGGATCGGCGTCTGCTCAAGCACCTGCAGGATCATGGCCGGAGAGATCGGGAACGCGCTGACGGAGGGATTGTCCTGGGCACCAGTCGACCGCTGCTCGATCACGATGCGGAAGTACTTTGTGAGCAGGTTCGTGACTTCCTGAAGTGTGAAGGGAGCGGCCGGCGAATTACCGGTAAGCGCGCTCATGACATTGTTGGCCGTGTCGTAGGTAATGGTCTGGCCGAGCAGGGTCGCGCGGCTGGTCTCCACTCCGTTCAGCCCCGCATTCAATGCCCAGAGCAGAACTCCCTCGGCGAGCACGGTGAATGGCGATGGAGTTTCGATGGGTTCTATCTCCGGCACGTCGCGTTCGATGGCCAGCGTCACCACGACCTGTCCAACCGCCGGTTTGACGGTAATTCCATCGACTGCGGAGCCGGTTGTGACGTTGGGCAGCAGCCACAGCCGCAGATCTTCTTCGGCGGTCACCGGCGTCCATTTGAGTACGACGCGAATGCAGTCAGAGAGATTGAGGGATTCGCCTACGCGTGGCTGCGTCCAGGCGAGTGTCTTTCCGCTCGCATCCCATGGACCGGACGTGGTGGTCCCAATGATGAATTGTGCGCTGTAGGTCATTTTGAATGAAAACCCGATGGTTATGGAGAACAAGCCGAGGTTGATGGAGATGGACGCCGATACCGACACCGACGCGGTGAACGTGAACGACGTGGCAGTATACGCTGCCATGCGCAGTTGGACGGACAGGGTGATGGTGATGTCGAAGCGGGCAACGACTACAACAAAATTCGCTACACCATAGACGCGCCCAACAAGCGCCGCCTGGCCGGTGATGGCCCAGTAGGTGGCGTTCTGCTGCGGATAATTCGGGAAGGGATTCCAGGTGGCGAACGTGCCTTCGATGATGGCGACGAGAGTGATGTATGCGCCGCCGCTGATGACGCCAAAGCTGACCGTTTTGCCGACTCCGACCTGGAGGCCGATTCCGAACGAGATGACCGGGCTGAAGGTCCCCTTGATTGTTTTGGGCAGATTGGTAGCCGTTGAGCTATCGAGCACGGCAAAGTAGAAGCCGCCGAAACCGAGGAACGGAAGGATCTGGAGCGCGGCGGATTGCGAGAAATCCATGCCTTTCGGAAATCCGAAGTCCACCTTGAAGTTGCCGTTGGTGTAGATCCACACGCTGATGACGGGCAGCGTGATGGATACGCTGCCAATGTTGATGGTGCGGATGATATCCGGCAATGTAAGAATGGCCTGGTACACGCCCAGCGTGTCGTTGACCTTCTTGTAGAGAATGTCGATGCTGAGGCCGCCGAGCGCCCCGAGTTTGCCTTTGGACGCGACGGCAATCGTAACTCCATAGAGCAGCGGATCGAGGAACAGGATGCCGAGCGACAGGGAGCCATCGAGGATGGAACAGTCGAGGCCGATGATCCAGTTGGTGGCGGCG
>Ga0302278_10004719_pt1 | contig 13935 bp, 8 predicted proteins | sample III_Bog_N3_2_FD_194543 | JGI IMG/M metagenome (GOLD analysis project Ga0302278, IMG submission 194543) | Peat permafrost microbial communities from Stordalen Mire near Abisko, Sweden - III_Bog_N3_2 | ecosystem: Environmental > Terrestrial > Soil > Wetlands > Peat | place: Sweden: Abisko... | reverse complement strand
CAAGCTGCTTGAAAAACTGAATGTGATCAAACTCTTCGCCACCGTGCCGGACTGGGCGGTGTAGCCAGACAAAAACCGGGAACCCCAGGGTTTGCTGGCTTTTTTGAAAATTCCCGGGGAAGTTAGGTTAGCGACCTGCGGAAAACCAGGCCGGAGCGCCCTTCTGACATTACTTCATCCGTGTCCATCCGTGGTTAAATTAATCCTTAAGTGCATGGTTCCGGCTTTTGTCAAACAGGTGGCGGATTTTCCGAAATGATGAGTCATCAAACTGAAGGGCCTTGCGGAAACCAGCCAGCCGGCACGTTCATTCGCTCATCAGAAAAATTTCCTGCGCGGTGATGCTCGGGGTGAAGCCCGGTTTGAAGGCCTTTGCCCGCAGAATCGTCGGGCCGGTCAATGGCACCGGTTTTTCATAGGGCAAATCCATGGCCGTGGGGACGGTGCCATCCAGCGTGTAACGGATGTCCGCGCCCGGCTCGCTCCGCAAGGTCGCGGTCACTGGCCGGTCAAACGTTCCGCCGCGCGGCGAGATTTCCGGCGGCGGCAACACCGGCGGACCGGGCAGGCTTGCAATCCACTGCCGCAGCAGCTTCATGCCGGCTTCGTCCACGGTGTTGCGGGCCAGCGGCGGCATTTTGAAGGCCTCGGTGGTGTTGGCGCGCAGGTACAGGATGGAGCGCCAGGGGTCGTTTGGCGCGATGACGTGCGGATGATCCAGCCGCTCATCAATCAACACCGGGCCGTTGATGAGATTCTGCCGGTCCAGCGGCGTGTCGTAGCGCGCGTCGAAATAGGCGACGGTGCCGCGCGGGCGATGGCATTGCGCGCAGTTGGCATCAAGATATGAGCGGGCGCGGTCGGCGAGCGTCCGCGTCTGATCCTCCGCGCGGGCGAGCTTCGGATACGCGGGCAGGGCGGCTTCGCAGAAATTCGTGTCAAACAACCCAAAATGATTCCAGACGCGCAATTCGTTGCCGGTGAGGCCGGAGGCATAGGTGTAGTCGCGGTTCAACTGCCGCGTCTGCACCCCCAGCACATAGCCGGCATTGGCGGTATGACAGGTGAGACAATCCTGGCGGCCGGGATAATACCAGGTTTGCGTCCGCGTGCCGGTCGCGGTTTTGATGGGGATGGCCTCGGTGAAATTCGTGGCCAGCAAATCCGCGTCGCGCTGGTCCGCCCGCCATTTGTAAACCACGCCGTAAACCGCGCCGTCCGCATCGCAAACCAGCAGGCGGGTTTCGAGGCGGCGTTTGATTTCGGGATGGGTTTCATCGGTGGCCAGTTCAAAGTGCTTTACGAAGACGGTGCCCCGGGGGAAAACCCAGGCACCGGTCGGCGCGAATTTTATTTTCCCGGCGGGAAGGGAAATCCAGCGGGATTTCGCGGCCCCATCCGACCAGAATGAAACCAGGAGATCGTAAGGAATCAGCGCGGGGGCCGGCACCAGCCCGGCGGTGTCCGGGAACGCGCCGGTTTGGGAAAGGCTCTGCGGCATGACGCCGGACGCGCGTTCGGGCATTTGCAAAAAGGCCTTGGCGGGCGGGCGCAAATCAGTCTGGCGCGGCGCGGCGGATTCGCGACCGGTGGCGCACGCGAACAGCAGCCCGGCGGACGCCAGCAGGGCGGCCAGAAAGAACCGCTGCGGCCGGGGGAAATTTTCGCGGCAATTTTCGCGGCAAAATGGAAACTTCATTGCGGCGGCATTGGGAAATCAATGCGGCGTGCGGGAATCCTTGATGAATTGGCCGTGGCCGTCAAGAAAGACCCGGCAGCGCCCGCCCGCGTGGATGGTGTGGCCTCGCAAGCCGGCATCCACGGTGGGGATGGTGTTCGGAAAATAAGAATCCACCGCCAGCTCCACGTCCACCGCGCCGCCGATTGGGCCGACGGTGGGATCATTGGCCGCCTGCAAATCAGAAATGGATTTCGCCTCCGTTTTGCCCCAAAAATCCTCCAAGCCCACCGGATCATCGGGCCGGTCAAACCGCCAGAGCCAATAGCGCACCAGAGGGGGATTGGCGTTGGTGGAACCGGCTTGCAGCGATTGCACCACGTTGCCCACGGGGTTGTTAATGGCCGCCGGACAAGACCAGAGATTGCCGATCGCGCCTTCGTCTTGCAGCACGATCGCGGCCCATCCTCCGCGCGGGTCGGAGGGCGGCCAGGAGGTCCACGGATGGTAGCCGCCGGGCAGGCTGGATTTCAAGTCGCGCCGGTCGGCAAAGCGGTCTTCGTGGTCATTGAGATAAAGGATAAACGCCACGCCGATTTGCTTGAGGTTGGCCAGGCAGGCGGTCTGCTGCCCTTTTTGTTTGGCGCGGGCCAGCGCCGGCAGCAGCAGGGCCGCCAGGATGGCGATGATGGCAATGACCACCAGCAGCTCGATGAGGGTGAAGCCGCTCCGGCGCGGGACTTTTTGGTTTGGTGGAACGCTCATTGTTGCCGGGCGCGATAGTAGCGATACGGGAAATTGGCCGCCTGGGGATCCAGCAGGATCAACAGATTGGTGAGCGCGGTGTTGGTGCTGACCGGGGTCCAGGAGGTCAAATTGGTCGAGGCCTCCAACACGTAGTTGCTGCCGGTCACGCCGACAAAGCCCAGTTGAAGCTGCTGGTTCGTCAGGAAGCCAACGGAGGCGAAATAGAGCGGCTGGACGAAGAACAAGGTGCTGGTCGCAGCACTGGTGGCATAATTCGTTTCCCAGGCATTGGCCGTCAGCGTCACGTTGGTGAACAGATTGAATGCGCCGGCATAGCGGAACGAATGGGTGGTGGGCAGCGAGCCGTCGAGCGTGTAATAGATCACGGCGTTGGGGTCGGTCGCGGACAGGGTGACGTTGACCGAGGCGAGATAGCTGCCGCCGTCGGGCGTGATGGCGGGCGGCGCGAGGGCGGGCGTGCCGGGCAGGCTGTTGATCCAGTCGGTGATGACCTGCACGCCGTTCGTGTCAATCAGGTTGCGGAAATCGGGCATTTGGATGGCCTGATCCAGCGTGTTGATGCGGGCGAGCAGCACGGAACGCCAGATGTCTTGGGCCTTCACGATGCAGGCGTTGTCGGAAACCTCCAGCGGGAACGCGGCCGGGTAATTGGTGATGTCCTGCTGCGCCAGCGGCGTGTCAAAGCGCGCGTCCCATGTGGGCCCCTGCCCGCCAGGCTGGTGACACTGCTCGCAATTCACATCCAGGTACGAACGCACGCGGTCCTGCAGCGACGCGGTTGTGTTGGTCATGGCCGAGAGCCGGGCATAACCGCCAATGGCCGACTCGTTGATCGCCGGATACAGCAGCCCCAGGCGGTTCAGGGTCCGCAACTGGTTATCCGTGACGCCGGTGGCGGGATAGGTCAGATTGCCGTTGAGCTGCCGCGCGTTGACCCCCAGCACCATGATGCCGGAGGCATTGCCAGCCACGGAAGTGTTGTGGCATTCCTGGCAATCCGTGGGACTCGGATAATACCAGGTCTGCGTCTGCACGCCGGTCGCGTTGGTGATCAAAATATCCTCCGACAGACTGTCCGCGAGCAGGTCCGCGTCGCTGTTGTCCGGCCGCCATTTATAAGTCACGCCATAGACCGAGCCGTTGTTGTCGCGCACCAGCAGCTGCGTCTCCAGCCGGCGCAACGGAACGGACGGATTGGTTTGGTTGACCGCCAGATCAAAGCTTTTCACGAACACCGAGCCCGCCGGGAACAGCCAGTAGTTCGTGGGCTGGAATTGAATCTGGCCGGCGGGAGCGAGGCTGGCGGCGGCGTTGTTGGGCAGGGCCATGAGCCAGCTGCTGACGGCGTTGTCCTTCCACAACGGCGCGATGGGCGCATAGGGAATCAATCCGGGCGCGGGCGTCCGGTTGGTGGTGTTGCTGAACACGCCGGTGTCCGACAACCGCGCCGGCAACGCGCCCCCATAGGCGGTGGGCAGGTTGAGAAACGGACTCACGGTCGCGTTGCTCGTCAGGCCATAGGGCAGGCCGCTGCCACTGGCGACGGTGATGTTCACCGGTGCCGACGTGCTGCTCAAGCCGCTGCCGTCCACGGCCACGGCGGTCAAGGCATACTGGCCGGCCGCCAGGCCCGTGGCCGTGATGGTGTAAGGCAGGCTGGCCGCGCTGCCGAGGTAGCTGCCGTTCGCGTAGAAATTGACCGCGCCAACCGGATTATAAGCGGCGTCGGCGTCGGCCCCAAGCGTCACGCTGGCGCTGGCGGTGTAATTGGTGGCGTTGCCGGCGGGCGCGGTCAGGATCACGGCGGGGGGCGGATTCGTGAACGGATAGAGCTGGGTCTGCGGAATGACGGCCAGCGGCGTCGAGGGACTGCTCCACGCGAGGGTCACGGAGGCGTTGTTGGTTTTCTGGTAGTAATCCAGCTCGAGGTTGTAAAGCTGCTGGGCGGCGAGGGCGAGGTGGTTGGTCTGGCTGGTGGCATTGGTTTTGTCCCCCCAGTCGTTGATCAGCAACTGGCCGTTGAGATACAACCGCACCCCGTCATCCGCCGTGGTTTGGAAAGAATAGGTTTCATTATATTGCGGCTGCAAGGCGCCCGTCCACCGCACGGTGAAGTTCGTCGCGCCCACGAGGGGATTCGGCCCGGTGGTGCCCCAGTTGAAATTAATCGTGGCATTGGTCTGCACCAACACCGGCAGGCCGGTGAAGGGACTGGCGCTGGTGTGATTCGCGTAATACGCGCCGGTCAGGCCGGTGCCGTTGCCGGCCGCCGCGGTGTTGATGAAGGACGCGCTGGCGATGGCGCTGTTGACCGCGCCGGCAGCAATGGCGGCGGCCTGAACCACGGCGTTGCTGGTCAGGTTAAACGGACCGGTATAAAGCGTGGAACCCGCCGTCGGCGGCGTGCCATCCAGCGTGTAATAAATGGAAACGCCGGCGGTGGCGTCGGTGAGCGAAATCAGGACGGAGTTGGTAAAGGCGCCGCCGGCGGGGGCAATGGCGGGAGCCGTCAGGAAAATTGCGGGGCCGTAAACAGACAAGGCATATTCCGCGCCGACATAGACCTTGCCGCCGGCGACAACCGGCACGGTCATTTTGACCGCGCCGCCCGGATTATCGCGCGCGAGGTTCATGCTGGTGTTGTATAATTCCTGCGCCAGATTGGTGGCGTTGAAGGCGTGCAACACCGCCGGGCCGCTGCTGGAATAAGCGCCGGGATCGGTCGCCCAGGCGATGCCGTTGTTCGTGCCGTTGGCGGAGATCACCGGCGTGGCCCCCGGAAACCCGAAGCTGGCGGAAGACCGGGATTGGGGCGCGGCCACAAGAACCCCGTTGTTGATGGTGAAGGCTTTCATGACATCGCCGTTGCCATTGTAAAACAGCAAATGGTTCCAATATGCGGGGGAACTCCAGACGCCAGCGATCTGGCCTCCGACTTCCTGCACGATTTGGTTGTCGTTGGCGCTGTTGTATTTCCCCAGGTTGTCCCGGTCCACCAGATGAATGATGCCCGCCTTGCCCGCGCCGACGATCAGGTGCGGATGCGCCGCGCTGCCGGCGGAATCCGGCAGCAACAGCGGCCCGCCGGAACCCAAATCCGTGTCCGCCGCCGCCATCGCGGCCTGGTTGTAAGGCGTGAAATAATCCACCACCGCGAGCTGGTTGGAGGTGGAAAGTTTGACAAAGCTGTCGGCATAGTCGCCGCCGTTGGTGTTCGCGCTGAAGGAGCCGTTGCCGGTTTCAAAATACAGGTTGTTATTGGTGTCCACGCAGAGCCCGTTGCCGCCCATCCAGAGCGCGCCTTCGCCCGGATTACTGGAAAACGCCGGGCTGTTGGCATTCGGCGTGGTGTTGAAAACATAATTGGTCAACTGCACCAGATTGGTTGCGTTGTAGCCCATGATCCAGCCGTGATAAGGATCGGTGTCGCCGTGACTGCCGTAGCTAACGTACAATATGCCGTTGGCCAGCGTCAGCGCGGGACGTTGCAGATGCTGGATGGCGGCAAAGGTCACGACGGAACCATTGCCCGCCACCCCCGTGCCCGGAACCGAGGCGGCGACCACCACCGGGCTGTAAGGCCGCTCGTGTCCGTTGGTGAGGTCCAGCGCGTGGAGGCGATGGTAATAATTGGTCGAAACGCCCGGCACCACTTCGCGGGTGAAGGCATCCAGATAAATCGTGCCGGACACCGGATCAATGACCGGCGTGCCGGTCGCGCCCTCTTCGGGGACCAGATCCGTGTTGCCCTGCGTGTGGTAGCGCGTGCCGTATTCGGTTGAAGGCGAGAGGGCGGCGATGCCCAGGTTGGTTTGCCAGAGCAAACCGCCGTTGGCGCCCGCATTGCTGCCGGCATCAAACGCGTAAACCGAGTCGTGTTCGGTCGCCACAAAAACCACATCATGCACGCCCTGGCCGGCGACGTTCAGGTTGGTGACGATCAACGGCTGGCAATAGACATAACCATCCACGGCATAGGAAAACAGCCGGCCGAAATTGGTGACGTTCACATTCGCCAGGGTCAGCAGGGTTTCATTGGTGTTCTGGCCTTGCCGGGTGTTGTCGTAATGATAGGTCAGCACCGGCCAGCGCGTGACCGCGAGCGTGGTGAAGGTTCGGGAGGCCGCCCCCCACGCAACCCCCGCCGAGTTGGAAACCGACGCGGTAAAGTAATACGTCGCGTTGGCCGTCAAGCCCGCAATCTGCGCCTTAAACACCCCGGATTGCACGCCCAGTGAAACCGTGTTTGACCAGGCGGCCGGATTGGTGCCGCCGTCGGCGGGGCCATAATAGAGCCGGACGAGCGGCCATTCGTTGCCGGTGCTCACCACCTGGCCATTCAACGTGGCAAAGGCGGCGGCGATGCCGGTCGCGGGCAAATTGGTCACGCTGGCCAGGGAGAGAGTGGACAGCGTGGTGAAACTCCGGGACGGCGCCGCCCAGGAGCTGCCGACATTATTTGAAGCCCAGCCGGTGAAAAAATAAGGGGTGTTGATCGCCAGGCCCGTGACGAGCGCGGAATAGCTGCCGGCCTGCGGCCCCAGGGCGACCTTGTTTGACCAGGCCGCCGAATTCGTCCCGCCGTCGGTTGGTCCATAAAAAATTTCCACCTGGGGCGGGGTGCCGCCGGTCGAAACCACCTGCCCGTTCAGCGCCGCCGAGTCGGCCTGGATGGCGGTGGCGGGGGTGTTGGTGATGGTCGCTGCGGTTGGCGGTCCCGACAAAGTCAATCCGAGGTCGAACACCGCATCATAAGCGTGACTGTTTCCGGGGGTGATTGCCCCCCCCGCCACTGGCAGCAGGCCAAGCTCGCCACCGGAATAAGGATTGCCGGACGCATTTCCCATCGCCTCCCAGCCGCCGACCGCGCTGGTGGCTTTGCCGAACGAATAGGCATAAACCGCATTGTTTGACAGGGCCAAATTCAAACCACTCCAGAGCAGCCAATCGCCGTCGGAAAACGTGAAATTGCCCGAGCTGTAGGCCGCCAGCACGGTGGCGGTGCCGCCGTTGACGGAATAAATGTGCAACAGATAACCTTGGGGCGTGGCGGTGCCGGAGGTCGAGCCGCCGCCGGTTTTGATGGCCACGGAATTGAGCACATACCCGGACCCGGCGTTGGCCGTCGTGAAGGTCTGGCCCGGCTCGCCCGCGCCGTGATTGGATTGATTGTCCGTGTAGTAATTCAGGCCGTCCGGCATGTCCGCCTGACCGGAAGTGCTCAACTGCGAAATGTCGTTGACGCCCGGCGTGGGTGGGGTGGTGCCGAGATCGGTCAAGGTTGCCGGGGTCTGCGCCAGCAAGGCCAGGCCCGGGAATACCACCGCCAGCAAAACGCCCAGCCCGGCGGAACCCTGTGGAACCCGCCCTCGTCCAATTTTCCTCCGACCACACCACAAATTATTGATTTTCATAGAGAAGATTAATAGTTTACTCTAAAGCCATGACTTTACCAGTCTCAATTTGCCCATGAAATCCCGGGTCCAGCTTTGGCGGCTCGCGGCGTTGGTTTTCAGCGCGGTCTGGCTGGGTTCCGCCGCCAGCCGCGCGGCCGATGGGTATCAGGTTTTCGTCTCCAACGAAAAATCTGGCGACCTCACGGTCATCCGCGGCGGCGATTTCAAAGTCACCGCCACGATTCCCGTCGGCAAACGTCCACGGGGCATCCACGCCAGCCCGGACGGCCAGACGGTGTATGTCGCCTTAAGCGGCACCCCCGTGGAACCGCCGCCGCATCTGGATGCCAGCGGCAATCCGGTCCTGCTGAAGTACCAGACCGCCGCCGACGAAGACAAGACGCCGGCCGACAAAGCAGCGGACGGCATCGGCCTGGTGGACGCCGGGCAAAAAAAATTCCTGCGCAAAATCCCCGCCGGCTCCGATCCGGAACAGTTTTGTCTAAGCCCGGACGGATCAAAAATTTACATCGCCAATGAGGACGTCGGGGTGGCCACGGTGCTGAACGCGGCGACCGGCAAAGTCGTCACTTTTGTTCCCGTCAGCCGCGAGCCGGAAGGCGTGGGGGCCAGTCCCGACGGGAAGTTTTTCTATGTCACCTGCGAAACCGCCGGCGATGTGTTTGCGATTGACGCGCATGATTACCAAGTCACCGGCCACCTCGTGGTGCATCCGCGCCCGCGCAACGTGGCGTTTCTGCCGGATGGTTCGCGCGCGTTCATCCCCTCGGAATCCGTCGGCGAATTGAACGTGATTGACACGGCCGGCCAGTCGGTTTTGAAAGTGGTCACGCTGCCCAAAGGCTCGCGTCCGCAGTGTGTGCTCGTCTCGCCGGACGGGAAAAGAATTTATGCCAGCACCGGGCGGGCCGGCACGGTGGTCGTGGTGGACGCGAAGACGTTGGAAGTGGTGAACACCATTCCCGTCGGCAAACGTCCGTGGGGCATCGCGTTTTCGCCGGGTGGAAAATATCTTTTCGCCGCGAACGGGCCTTCGGATGATGTGTCGGTGGTTGACTTGGCGGCGGGGAAGGAAATCGCCCGGGTGCCGTCGCCCGGCAGCCCGTGGGGCGTGGTGGCCGTGCCCGACGCGAAATAATTCAACCGCGACCAAAGCCCGTTGCGGGCCACCGGTTCGCGCGAAGCGGCCGGTTATTTGGTTCCGGCAACGGGGCCGGCTTTTTCGGCGGCTTCAAAATTCAGGTTCGTGGCTTTGAGCAGGTTGGCGGAAAAGCGCCGCACCGTTTTTTGCACCGTGCCCACGGACGTGTAAGTATATTGGCCGGCGGGATAGCCCAGCAGGCTGACGTAATCGTATGGCTTGGGCCGGGCACCCGCACCGCGCGACTTGGGAACGTCCGTGAGAAACACCACGCCCACACAAACGGATTCCGGCTCGTGACTTTCCACCAGGCTGGCGGGGCGGCTGGCCGTCACGGTGCCGGAAATGAGCCACGACTTGTTGAATGGCGGACGCAACAAGTTGGTGTAGCCGCTGTCCACCACCAGCCCGCCCGGCAGCACCTTGAGAATTTTGCCGCAGATGATGCGGCGGCCCTGCAGGCACTCCGCGCGAATTTGTTCGGCGCGCGTGATGGCTGGCGGGGGCGGATTGGTTTGGATTGCCGCCGCCGCCGCGCCAGGGGCTGCAATCGCCTGGTCCTGGGCGGCGGCCTGGCCGGCGGCAAAGAGCATCAGGGCAAAAAACATCCAGCACCGGGCCGGCACGCGCGCGAAGGCGGGCCGCGCGGTTAACGGCGCGGAAGGGCGCGACAACGGTGCGTCCCAAAGGAGGAGGTTGGTGGTTTGCATGCGGGCTTGGCGGTCATTTCGAGTACTCCGGTTATATCGCTTAACTCCGGGTGAAAGTAAAGCCCATTACCCCATTACCAGGATCCTGAAACGCAGCTGAACCGAGTCCTTGGATTCATGTGCATCCACCTCTTTTTATGGGTTTTTTTGCCGGTTTGAAGCATTTCGGCTTACCCATTTGCCTGTAACAAACGCCGGGATTTCTTTAAGCTTCAGGTGAATGGTGTCAAAACATCCTGATAGCTCTGCGCGGCCCACGCATGGGGCGGTGTTCGCCACCACCCACTGGTCGGTGGTGCTGGCCGCCGGGCAAGCTGATTCCACCTCGGCGCAGGGCGCCCTGGCTCACCTGTGCCAGATTTACTGGTATCCGCTCTATGCCTACGCGCGCCGTTGCGGTCACTCCCCGCATGACGCGCAGGATTTGACCCAGGAATTCTTTGCCCGGCTGCTGGAGGGTAATTGGGTGGCAAAAGCCGATCAGCAACGCGGACGTTTTCGCTCCTTCCTGCTGACGGCCATGAAACGGTTCATGATCAATGAATGGAAGAAAGAGCATGTGCAAAGACGCGGCGGCAACCAGCCCGTGCTTTCATTGAACGCATTGAGCGAAGATTCCGCCGAACACCGTTATCAATTGGAGCCGGCGGAAAAAGACACGCCGGAAAGTCTGTACGAGCGAGGCTGGGCCTTGTCCCTGCTGGACAGCGTGCTTTTGCAACTGGAGCAGGAATACGCCCGCGAAGGAAAAACGGAATGGATGGAGGCGATGCGGCCCGCGCTGACCGCCGGGCGGGACGCCATCCGCCATGCGGAAATTGCCGCCACGCTGGGGATGACGGAAACCGCCGCGCGGGTGGCGGTGCATCGGCTGCGCAAGCAGTATCGCCGCCTGATCCGGTTGGAAGTGGCCCACACCGTCGCCAAGCCGGAGGAGGTGGACGACGAAATGCGCCACTTGTTCCAAGCGCTTGCCGGGTCGTAAATGATTGTAACGGCCGCGAAGAATTCTTTAAGCAAGCGGTGGACACACAAAATGGACACGCGAAAATCATGCCAGAACTGCGGAGCGCCGGTGGCGGCGGACGCGCCGCGCGGCGGGTGTCCGGCTTGCTTGATGAAAGTGGCGATGGGCACCGGGACGGACGCGGATGGCGAATCGCCAGGCTTCGTTCCGCCGACCGTGGAAGCGCTGGCGGCCAAATTTCCGCAGCTGGAGATTATCGGGTTCATCGGGCGTGGCGGCATGGGCGCGGTTTATAAGGCAAGGCAAAAGGTGCTGGATCGCGTCGTGGCGCTGAAAATTCTCCCCCCGGACACCAGTCAGGACCCCGCCTTCGCGGAACGGTTCACCCGCGAAGCGAGGGCGCTGGCCAGGCTGAACCACCCGGGGATTGTCACCATCCACGAATTCGGCCGCGCGGACGGCCTGTATTTCTTCCTGATGGAATACGTGGACGGGCTGAATTTGCGTGATTTGCTGGCCGCCAGCCGCATCTCACCGCACGAAGCCCTGGCCATCGTGCCGCAGATTTGCGAGGCGCTGCAATTCGCCCACGACCAAGGCATTGTGCACCGCGACATCAAGCCGGAAAACATTTTGCTCGACCGGCGTGGCCGGGTGAAGGTGGCGGATTTTGGCCTGGCGAAACTGGTGGCGGCGGAAACCGGCCCGGAAGGTGAAAGCGCCATCACGTCTGCGCCGGCCGATTTGACCCGCGCCGGCAAAATCATGGGCACGCCGAATTACATGGCACCGGAGCAGAAGGCGCAACCGGAGGCCGTGGATCATCGCGCGGATATTTACGCGCTGGGCGTCGTGTTTTACCAGATGCTCACCGGCGAATTGCCGGACCAGAAAATCGCGCCGCCATCGGCCAAAGTTCAAATTGACGTGCGCCTGGATGCCATTGTGTTGCGCGCGCTGCAGCAGCAGCCGGAGCTGCGCTACCAGCAGGTCAGCGAAGTGAGAACGCTGGTGGAGACCCTCGGGGCAATGAATCCCGGTCCGCTGGCACCTCCCGCTCCATCCCCACCTTTTACTCAAACCATGAATACAACCTCCTCCCAATCATTCCGGCGCCGGGCGGTCATCTTTATCGGCGTTGCGGCATGCGCGGTCATCACCGGGTTGGCCGTCCGGTTGCTGCTCGAAAAGCAAATCACGCTTGGCCCGTCCAATCCAGGGGCCGAACAAGATTCGGACGCTTGGTGGGTTGGCACCAGCGGGAAAGGCTATCTGTTCGTTGACCATACCGATCCCGCCAGCGGCAACAGTGATTTCACTTTGGGCAACACCAATCTGGAGGGGAATAACTCGGTGGCTTGGCGGTCCGTGGCTTTTCCGCTCGGTCCGGCGGCGGCCGGCGCCAAACCCATCACCTTTTCATTCAGCTACAAGCTGGTGGACGAGGTGGATCCGGGGGACAACGTCCTGGTGCAGGTGCGGTTTTTCGATCAGGCGACCAATTGGATCAGCGATCGGGATTTTCCGGTTGGGGCCATCACGCATGACTCCTTCATGAGCCACTATAAAACAGTGACCGTGGGTGATATCCGCGCCCCGCAGCGCGCCCAGATGGCGGATGTCCACATCAACACCGATTGGAAGGGCTTCCACTGGAGTTCTGGCAACGCCCGGTTTGACAACATTTTCGTCACCACCGTGCCGTATTCCTTGCGCTGCAAGGCTGTGGTCATCACGGTGGCTTTGGCCAGCCTTGGCTCATTGATTTTGTTGCTGGTCCGTTTTTGGCGTCGCAGCGTGCCTGCGTCAGCCGCCGCCAGTATAAGCCGGAACGATTCAGTAAAACAGATTTAAAACCACGGATGGACACAGATGAACACGGATATAAACGTGATTTTCCAACCGTCCAGAAAGCGCACCGTTGAGTGACCGGCGGAAAACCAAGCCGGAGCGCCCTTCTGACCTTGCTTCATCCGTGTTCATCCGTGTTCATCCGTGCCCATCTGTGTTCAAGTTGTTAAAAGCCTTTATTCTAAAGGGTTTTCTTGTCGGATGGACGGCCACTGTCAGCGGAATTGTCAGTAACGCGGCGAGTTGAAAAACAATTCGCCACTACTGTTCAAGCCTTGCTGAAACTTTGCCACCACTCGCGTTCAAAAACGCAGTCGGTTACAGACTGTTTTCTCGTTCAGATAAATCACATTATGAAAACGAGATTCAACATGTTCCGGCGCGCGGGCGTATTCTACACCGAGGACACCGCCACCGGCAAGCAAACCAGTCTGCGAACCAGAGACGAAACCGAGGCCAAGAGCCTGCTAAACGCCCGCAACGAGGCGCAACGCCAGCCGGTGCTAAACTTGCATCTTGCCCGCGCCTACCTCACGGCCAGCGACCCCGCCTTTGTGGAACGTACTTGGCAAACCGTCATGGATCAGTTGCAGGCGCGCGGCAAGGATAGCAGCCGCGAGCGTTACGCGTCCGTGTTCAAGTCATCCTGCTTTGACGCCTTGCGTCAAAAGAAATTATTGGAAACGACCGCCGATGATTTTTTTGCCGTGTTCAAGGACGGCAAAGTGTCCATCGTCTATTTTTTGAAACGGCTGCATAACTTCGCCTTGAGCTTGGGCTGGATTGCCTTGCCGGTGGTTGCGCCCTACCTTTGGCCGAAATACGAGGCCAAAGAGCGGCGCGGCATCACGCCGGACGAACAGCAGAGCATCCTTGCCATTGAAAAGAAAGCCGAGTGGAAACTGTTTTTGGAATTGCTTTGGGAAACGGGCGCGGCACAAGGCGACGCCGCTGCCATGACCGCCGAGGACGTTGACTGGCAGAGCCGGACGATTACTTACTTCCGCGCAAAAACCGGCTCGCGGGCGCAGTTCACCATTAGCAAGGCACTGGAAACGGTTTTAGGCCATTTGCCGACCACTGGCGTATTGTTCCCAAAGCTCTCGACGTTCACGGCCAACGACCGGGCAAGCCGGTTTCGCCGCCGCTGCAAACGGGCGGGCGTGTCGGGCGTGACCTTGCACAGCTACCGCTACGCTTGGGCGGAACGGGCAAAGGTTGTCGGGATGCCCGAACGGTTTGCCCAGGCTGCGCTTGGGCATAACAGCAAGGCCATCCATCGCGCCTATGCAAAACACGCCCAAATCATTGTGCCGTCATTGGAAGAATACGAAGCGAAAGCGGCGGCTGGCCTGCAAACGGCGAAGGCGAATTAACGGGAAGCAACTACCAGCGAAGCATGA
>Ga0302278_10004718_pt1 | contig 13935 bp, 8 predicted proteins | sample III_Bog_N3_2_FD_194543 | JGI IMG/M metagenome (GOLD analysis project Ga0302278, IMG submission 194543) | Peat permafrost microbial communities from Stordalen Mire near Abisko, Sweden - III_Bog_N3_2 | ecosystem: Environmental > Terrestrial > Soil > Wetlands > Peat | place: Sweden: Abisko... | reverse complement strand
TGGATGGACGTTAGTGGGCTGCGCTCTTCGGGATACGACAGAGAAACTTGAGCGGATGAGAGTTCCCATCCTGGCGGTCGCCGCGATTGCGATTGCCTGCCTCAGCGCCCACGGGCAGGACACACGCAGCGTCACCGAGCCGGTGGTGCCGGAGGTCTGCATCGTCATGCAGGCGGCGCTGGTTGCACCCCATGGGATTGCTTCCCAGGATGAGCTATGGGTGGACACGGACCGGTTGCAGTCGGCGATCAACCATTGCGGACGGGGGCAGGCTGTGGAGCTGGCGAGCGATGGCAAAGCCAACGCGTTTCTGACCGGGACACTGCACCTGCGCGGAGGCGTAACCCTGCTGCTGGACAAAGGAGTCACGCTGTACGGCTCGCGGAATCCACGCGACTATGACGTGCGTCGGGGCAGCTGCGGAATCGTGGACGGCTCCAGCCGGGAGGGTTGCCACGCGCTGATTGAGGCTGACCATGCCCGAGGTTCCGCGGTGATGGGCGAAGGTGTGATCGACGGGCGAGGCGGCGAGCCCCTGCTGGTGGATGGCGTGGAGCAGAAGGCGAGCTGGTGGGATCTGGCGACACAGGCTCAATCGTGGGGACATGCGCATCTGCCGCAGCTGATTGCGGCGCTCCATACCGGCGACTTCACGGTCTATCAGGTGACGCTGCGGAACTCCGCGAGCGATGATCTTGGATTTCGCAACGGCAACGGGCTGGTGGCCTGGGGGCTCAAGATCGATAGTTCGACAGCGGCGAGGGATGCCGGCGGCATCCACCCTCGTTCCTCACGGAACATCACCGTCAAGGATTCATATATCCGCTCGGGCACAGCCGACATCGCGATTTCGGCGAGCCGGGATGTGAGCATCCTGCACAACCACTTCTACGGCGATGGAATGTCGATCGGCAGGGAGACCCGCGGTCGCGTGAGCTCGGTGCTGGTCTCGGATCTGTCGCTGGACGGGTCGGAGAATGGAATTCTGATTCAGCCCAGCTCAGCGCGCGGCGGCGTGGTGAAAAACATAACGTATGACGATGTGTGCATTCGCGGATCGAAGGCGACGATTACGCTGGACAGCTCCTGCGAGGCCAAGTTCGTTCCGTTTCCCGGCGGCGTGGTCGTGGCCAGCGCTGTCCCGGAGAGCAAGGTGCAGGTGGCGAAGCTCGAGGAAAAGAAAGCCGCCCCGCTACCGGTCACGGATGGCGATCCTGGAATGGCTCCTGCTGTGAGCGTACGCGCGCCGGTTCGGAGTGCGCCGGCTGTTCGAGCCTCGCAGCGAGTGCCTGCGGTTCGGATGCGTCGCGTGTCTGCCGTTCGACGCACCCTGCGCCGCTGCCGGCGGATACGTACTTGTCGTGCCTGGGGAGCACGCCATCGCCTAAGACAGCGGCGAGTGATGCAGCGCGGCCATCACCGCCGCAGAGCACCCCGTGGAACGGCGGGAGTGGCACGAGCCCTCGCATTGCAAAGGGGTTCCGTAGCCGGTGGCTGAGTGGCGCACTAGATCAGGCCTCAGTGGCCCGGCAGATGCTGGAAGATTTTGGAGGAGGCTACTGCTGGGGGCTGGGTGGGACGTCCGAGGAGGCTTGCGTCTTCGGTCCGAGGCCCAGCTTAATCAGCGCGCGGGAGTCCGGGGTGATCTTGGACTGCCAGCCGTTGTCGGCCTGCAGCTTCTGCATGGCGGCGATGGAGGCCGCGTCCCAGCTTCCGGTGGGCTCGCCGCTCAGATAGCCCTGCTGGATGAGCGCGATCTGAATCTCGGTGGCGCGCTCGGCGGGCATCGAAGCCGTGTCATGGAAGGTGTTGTGGGTGCTGTGCCGGGTGAGGTGGTGGAGGCTCGCGTGGGCTGAGCGTCCGGTGTGGTGAGTCAGAGCATGGCCCGCAGCCAGACAGGTGGCGGGTATTGCGAGCAAGAGCAGTCCAGGCACGGTAATACTGGCCTTATTCCGCATGATTTCCTCGTCTCCTGCCTGTGGATTTCTACAAACCTTGGGCGGCTGATAAGAATGCCGCTATGTTTCAAGGTAATGAATATCAATGATTTAGGCAAGCGGTGGGATTGCCGGAGTTAATACCGTGTTTGGGGCCGGAAAAGAGCCGCCCCACCCTCCTTGGGAGGAGGATGGGGCGCCGTTTTCTGGGCGGGGTTTAGGGCAGGGTACCGCCGACGTAGCTGTCTCCGGCCCCTTGATTGCGCGGGTCGCGGATGACGAAGACCACGTCCTCACCGGATTTGAGCGAGGTGACGATGGCCCGGTAGCTGGCCTCGTCGGTCACGGGTTTGCGGTTGATCTCCGTGATGACGACGCCTTGGGCGAGGTTGATGTTGTCTGCGAAGGAGCCGGGCTTCACGCTGGTGACCGTGACGCCGCCGGGAACGCCGAGTTTCTTCGCCAGCGCCGGTGAGGTCGCCTGTACGGAGATGCCCAGCTTGCTCTGGCCGACGTCACTCTGATCGGGAGTATTGTCGTCGCCGCCGGCGTTGTCGAGATCGGCGAAGAGCTTGGCGCGGTCGGCGATGCCGACTGTGGCCGTCTCCCGCTTGCCGTTGCGCAGGTAGGTGAGGTTCACCGTGGAGCCGGGGTGTTTGGCCGAGATGATGGCGACCAGGGCATCGCCGTCCTTGATGGACGCGCCGTCGACGGCGACGATGACATCCTTGGGCTGCAGCCCGGCCTTGGCGGCAGGGCCGTTCGGGGTGACGGAGCTGACCAGCACTCCGCCGTTGGCGAAGCCGTACATGCGGCCCACCGCGGAGGACTGCGCCGCCTGGAACTGGATCCCGATGGAGCCGCGGATGACCTTATGCTCCGGCCCGATCAGCATGTTGTAGACGTTGATCAGGATGTTGGACGGCATGGCGAAGCCGATGCCCTCCGAGCCCGCCGACTGGGTGTAGATGGCGGTGTTCATGCCGATGACCTGTCCGGCCATATCGACCAGCGGGCCCCCGGAGTTGCCGGGGTTGATTGCGGCGTCCGTTTGGATGAACTTCTGGAACTGCGACTGCGAGACGCCGTTGGGGCTGGGCTCGTCAATGGAGCGGTTCTTCGCAGAGACGATGCCCGCCGAGACGGTCTGCGAGAGGCCGAAGGGGCTGCCGATGGCCAGCACCCAGTCGCCGACCTGGGCGCCGTCGGAGTTGCCCAGCTTCACGGTGGGGAGTGTAAGTCCCTTGGGGTCGATCTTGATGACCGCGATGTCAGTGTCCTTGTCCACGCCGACGACGGTAGCTTCGCGGCCTTCATCGCCGGGGCCGCCATCGGGGTCGGTGGAGAGCTTCACATAGATGTGGTCGGCCTTGTCCACTACGTGGTTGTTGGTGATGATGTAGCCGCGCGGGTCCACGATAAAGCCGGAGCCCAGGGCACGGCGCTCGCCGCCGTCAGCGCCCTCGCCGTCGTCGCCACCGGGGTTCTGGCCGCCGAAGAAGCGCCGGAAGAAGTCCTGCGGGTCGTTGTCACCCTGGTCGCCGTCATCGCCGCCTGGGGTGCGCTTCTTGTGGAGTACGGACTGCTTGGGCAGCTCCTCGGTGTTGATGTTCACCACAGCCGGCCCCACCTGCTTGGCGATGGCCGAGAAGCCGTTGGAGAGGGTAACCGGATTGGGAATGACCAGCGGGCGAGCGTCGCTGGAGTCTACGCCCTGCTGTCCGCCGGCGCTTACCTTGCCGGTAATCAGGGAGCCGGCGAGCACACCGATGGTCAGTGCCGCGAGGACCGCGAAGGTGGTGGAGAGGCGTCCGTTGCGGAGGTTGGTCCACAGGGTGCGGCCATAATTCTTAATCGATTGCATGGATGGGTCTCTTCCTCTGTCTCATGTTGAGATTCGAACTGCGAGCCGCGGTTTGCGGGCGGGCCCGGGCATTGCGTCGCCTCGTTCTATCTTATGGCTCGCCGCTCTGATAGACGCGATGGTTTGCGAAAGGTCGCGGCTCGGTCTTGTTGCGTCTGGGTTCAGGCACCGGCAAGGGGTAGGAGTCCCGCGCCGGGCCGTGAGGTTGGCCGGAGCTCGGCGAGAAGTATCCCGGCGAGAATCAGGCCTGCTCCCAGCATAGCGCGTGTGCCCAGATGTTCGCCAAAGAAGAGCAGCGAAGTGAGCCACGCGAAGACCGGCTCCAGGGTGAAGATAAGCGCGGTGTGGGAGGCGGGAAGATGCTGCTGCGCCCAGCTCTGGATGGTGAAGGCCGCCGCCGTGGCCAGCAGCGCGGTCACTCCCAGGGTGATCCACAGAATCGGAGCGGAGTGCAGCATGGGGCGTCCGCCGAGCGGCAGCGTGACCAGCATGACCAGTGCCGCGAATCCGATCTGGAGCGTGCCGAGACGGCGCGCGGAGACCTGGGGTGCGGCGCGGGCCAGCATCAGCAGGTGCCCCGCATACGCGAAGGCGCAGGCCAGCGAGAGCCACTCGCCGAGGCCTAGGCCGGAGAAGAGCGCGGCGCCGGAACCGGCGGGCGTGGTGAGCAGCAGCAGCCCCGCGAAGGCCAGCAGCGCGCCGAGCCAGGTATCGAGCGTAGGCTTGAGGGTGCCTGCAGGGGAGACGCCGGGAATCGCGCTGAGCAGTGGGACGATCACCACCACCAGCCCGGTGAGGAAGGCGGATTTGGTGGGCGTCGTTCGGGCTAGCCCGGCGGTCTGGAGCTGGTAGCCCAGCGCGAGGAACAGACCTGTCAGCGCGCCTAGCTGCAGCTCGCGACGAGTGATGCCGCGCAGGCTGGGCGCATTGACCGCAACCAGCGCAACGAAAGCAATCGCCATGCGCAGCAGGTTGAACAGCAGCGGCGTGGTGTGGGCCAGCGCGGATTTGACCAGCGAGAAGGTCGTTCCCCAGACCAGCACGACCGCCAGCAGCAGCAGGTGCGCGATGAGCGAGCGGGAGCGAGGTTTTGCCTGGGTCATCGTTGAGGCGGGTCTCTGTTGAGCGATGAGCTGCGGGATGTGCGCGAGTGATGACCTATCGAGACCCCTGAAAGCGAGATAGCCGCTACCGGCTACGCCCTGCAAGGGCCGGCGGACTTGATCTCAGCCGTGGCATTGGCATCCTCTCTCGCGGCCTTTTCGTTCTCGTTGACGGCCAACTGCGCATCCCGCAGCGCCTTTGCCTGATCGGCCTGCGCTTTTTGAGCGGCAGCCTGCGCCCCCGGTTTGTTTTGTTCCACATCGTTTGCCGCGACCTGAACTTCGGCAAGGGCCGCGGCCTTCTCGGCCTGAGCCGCCGCGGCGTCGGTTCGCGCCTTGGCCATGTCGGCCGCAGCAGTATTCTCATCCGCCTTCGCCTTGGCGCAGGCGGCGGCTTGAGCAGCTTTCGAGTCCACCATGGCCCCGGTGGCGGCGAATGGCGCGAACGCGGCGATGGCCGCGATAAGAATCAGCCTAGTCTTCATGGGGATGTTCTCTCCTATATTTGGAATGGGAAGCAATATAGCACGCCAAATATCTGTTGTTTGTCGCATGCGTTGTAGTGGTTTCCCGGAGTCATTCGACGCAGCGGCGGGACTCTGCTCAGTTTTGAGTGATGAGTTTGTGAGTTGCGAGTTAATGCGCTGCGAGGTAGACCGTCTGGCCGCCGACGACCGTGCGCAGGACCTTGGTGTGCAGAATCTCCTGTGGGGTGGCCGTGGTCAGGTCATGGTCCAGCACGACGAGGTCAGCGAGATAGCCGGGTTCGAGCCGGCCCTTGAGCTTCTCCTCATTCTCGGCGAAGGCGGAGGCCTGGGTGTAGGCGTAGAGGGCCTGCTGGATGGTGAGCTTCTCCTGTGGCTGGAAGGTCTGGGTTCCGGCCTCATTCATGCGGGTAATAGCAGAGTAGAGACCCCTGAAGGGAGAGATGGACTCTACCGGGTAATCCGTTCCAAAGGCGAGGGTTACACCGTGGTCGAGGAAGGACTTCCAGGCATAGGCGTACTTCACGCGCTCAGGGCCGAGGCGCTGCCCGGCCCACGCCATGTCCGTGAGCAGGTGCGAGGGCTGCATGGAGGCGATGATGCCGAGGTCGTGGAAGCGGGCGAAGTCTCCGGGAGATACAACCTGGGCGTGCTCGATACGGTAGCGAAGTCGTGTTCCGCAGTATGACGTCTCCGTCGTGTTCTTGGATAGCTCGCATTGCATGACCGGTTTCTCGTAGGCATCGAGCGCTATACTGTTGGCCTTATCGCCGATGGCGTGGAAGCCGATCTGAAATCCTGCGGCTGCGCGCTCGGTGGTCATCGCATCGAGCATCTTCTGGTCATAGCGAGCCAGGCCGGAGTTCGTGGGGTCGTCCGAGTAGGGCGCGAACAGCGCCGCCGTTCTGGAGCCTAATGACCCGTCCATGAAGCCCTTGAGCATTCCTGTGTGCAGCAGCGGGTCGTCGAGCGAGTGTGCGGCGCGGTGGGCCTTCAGCACGTCGAGCGGATCGTTGAAGGTGAGCCACTCGGAGACGCGGACGTGCAGCTTGCCCTCGTGCTCCATCTGTTCGAGTACGAGGAAGTCCTCCCAGTCGGAGTAGTCCTGCACGGAGGTGACGCCGTGCGACAGCGCGTCGGCGATGGAGAGTTCGAGCGCCTTGCGGCGGGTGGCGGCGTCGGGCTTGGGGATATGAGATGTGAGTAGCGGGAGCGCGGCGTCGCGAAGGATTCCGGTGGGCTCGTGTGTGGCGGGGTCGAGGTCGATCTGGCCGCCTGCGGGGGCCATGGTCTTTGCGGTGATACCCGCGGCGGCCAGCGCGGCGGTGTTGGCGATGGCGATGTGTCCGTCGGTGCGTTCGAGGTAGGCCGGATGGTCAACCGTGACGGCGTCGAGGTCCTGGCGCGTGGGGAGCTTGCCGGAGGCCCACTTGGTGTGGTCCCATCCGCCGCCGAGGATCCACTGTCCCGCTGGGAGCGTCGCCGCGTAGGCCTTGATTTTGTCCTGCATCGCCGCCAGCGAGGGGATGTTGTCGAGATCGACTGTCAGATGTTGCTGGCCGGCGCTGGCGATGTGGGTGTGGGCGTCGTTGAAGCCGGGCATGACGAAGGCGCCGTGGAGGTCGATCTTGAGCGCTGCGTCGCAGAGGTCGAAGACTGTCTTGTCGCTTCCGGTGGCGACGACCTTGCCGTCGCGGATGGCGACGGCGGATACGCGCTCCGGGATGGGGGTGTCGAGGCCTTTGCCGGTGAGGATGTTGCCGTTGTAATAGGTGACATCAATTGGGCTGCACTGCTGTGCGTGCGCGGCGTTCAGAGAGAAAAGCAGAACGCAGAGGGCGCGAAGGAAGAACGCAAAGGGCGCGGAGGAGCGGTGTGGGTCCACGGAGAGAGTTTACCCGGTTGCGGCGAGGGCGCAGATGTCCAGCAGCAGGAGCAGGATGCGGCGCAGGGCGAGGTCGCGTCCGGTCGGATCGTAGGTCTCCAGCAGCGTATGGATGCCGCTGCCGGAGCCGCCTGCTCCGATGGCCAGCGCGGGAACGCCGAGCGAGAGTGGCAGGTTGGCGTCGGTCGAGCCGATGCGCGAATCGGTGGCGAGACCGAGATGGCGGTCGACTGCGCGCAGGCTCGTAAACAGCGCGGAATTGGCGGCGAGCGCTCCGGCGGCGCGGTCGCCGATGCGGATGGCGTTGAACTGGAGACCGTCGACAGCTTCGATGGACTTTGTGAGCGTTGAGAGCACGGCCAGTTCGATGCGGTCGAGCTCCAGTGCCGAGGTGGAGCGCAGATCGAGGTCAGCGGTCGCGGACTCAGGGATGGAGTTGACCGAGGTTCCGCCCGCGATGGTGCCGCAGTTGAGCGTAGTGCGCGGGTTGGAGGGAAGCCGGAGCTTGCTGATGGCAACCAGCGCGGCGGCGAGCGCGAGGATGGGATTGGGACGCCCGGCGTCGGCCCAGGAGTGTCCGCCGGGGCCGCTGACGGTGACGCGCAGGCGGCGGCTGCCGAGGGCGCGGTCGACGACCGTGGAGTTGCCGCTGCCTTCGAGCGCGATGGCGGAGCGGATGCGGCCTTTGTAAGGCGAGTGCTGGAAGAGATGCCTCATGCCGCGCAGGTTGCCTTCGCCCTCCTCGCCGACGTTGGCGGCGAAGAGGATCGTGCAGGGCGGCGCGAGTTTAGCATGGGTGAGCGCGGCAGCGAGCGCGAGCAGCGCGGTGAGGCCGGCGCCGTTGTCGCTGGCGCCGGGGCAGTGGATGCGCGGGCCGTCTTCATGTGGAGTGCAGTCGGTTCCGGCGGGGAAGACGGTGTCGAGATGAGCGGAGAGGAGAATCAAGCGGCCAGGGTTCAGGGCCGAGGGTCCAGAAGACAATTCAGCGAGCGCGTTGCCTTCGGCGTCGATGTGCGGGTTGTGCAGCCCTAGCTCGGCGAAGCGGTCGCGGAACCAAGCGGCGCGTGCGGCTTCGTGGAACGGCGGCGCGGGGATGGCGAGGAACTCGAGCTGCCAGCGGCGCAGTTGCGGCTCATGCAGGTGCAGCCACTGAAACGCCCGATGCAGGGCAGGATCGGCGGCGAGCGCGGTGATGCGTCGGTTTGCGGGAGTCATGGCTGGGGCTCGCTGTCGTAGTCCACGCTGACCAGGAAGAGTCCGCTGGCAGGAGCGGTGGGGCCGGCTGTGGCGCGGTCGCGCGCGGCGAGGATGCGCGGCAGGTCTTCGACTGCTAAGGCCCCGCGACCGATCTCCACCAGCGTACCGACGATGTTGCGCACCATGTGATGCAGAAAGCCGCTGCCGGTGATGCGGAAGATCAGCAGAGACGAGGGTTCAGGGTCCTGGGTCCAGGGTTCAGGTTTGGTGCGGGAGATGGAGGCGGAGGTGATGGTCTTGATAGGCGAAGGGCCAGAAGGTGACTCGGTGGAGGCTCGAGTTGTGAGGTCCGGGTCAGAGGCGGCGAAGGAGGTGAAGTCGTGCGTGCCGAGCAGTAGGGCAGCGGCCTGTTGCATGGGTTCGAGAGTGAGTTGCCAGCGGCAGTCCCAGACGTAAGGAGCGAGGAAGGGTGGGCAGATGCGGCTGTGGTTCTCGCTTTCGAAGATGCGGTACTCGTAGGTCTTGCGGCGGGCGCTGTGGCGGGCGTGGAAGCCGGGAGGGGCGATCTCAGCGGAGAGGACTCGAATGCTGGGCGGAAGTGCACGGTTCAGGGCGCGCAGCAGGTTTTCCGGAGGCAACGGGGCGGCGAGGGAGAAGGAGGCGACCTGGCCGAGCGCATGGACCCCGGCGTCAGTGCGGCCGGAACCCTGTGGGAGCACCTCTTCGCCGGTAATCTGCAACAGGGCGCGGGCCAGCATTCCCTGCACGGTAGGGCGGTCGGGTTGCACCTGCCAACCGCTGTAGCCGGTGCCGTCGTAGCTGAGGAGGAGCTTCCAGAGCGTCATGCGAGCCTGAGGCGACGTTATCATCGGGAACGGGCTGAGGGCGACGAAGGATATACTGGAGCCAATTCCAGGCACCAGAAACACGCCCGCTGGGAACTAAGCATCCCGGCGGCCCGTATACATCGCAGAACGAAGCAAGAGAGCAGCCAGTTGGAGATACCAAACGTGAGATTGAGGCATTGGCAGGCAAGCGCCTGCGTGGCCCTATTAGTGTGGAATGCAGCGGCCACGAGTGTGGCTCAGCCCGCAAGCGCCAAGCCTGCGGCGGCGCAGCAACAGGCTCCGGTGATGCCTCCCCCACCGGACCAGAGCAAGCGCCAGGTTCCCATCACCCCGCAACAGCAGCAAGAGATTCTGAAGGGCCTCGCGCCCTCTTCTGCCGCTGCTCCAGCTTCACCCGCGCCTGCGGTAGCTGTACCCGCCGCTCCCGCACCAGCTGCGGCGCAGCCCCAGACAGCAGCCACGCAGACGCAAGTGAGTCCGAACACTCCCGCGCCACCGCAGGCGGTGGAGAACGACACCACGAAGACCCCGGGGCTGCCGCAGGCTCCCGCGCCGAAGCTGACCACGCCGTTTTCCCTGCGGCCCACGGTGGTGGACTATACCCACGGCAAGAAGTTCTTCCCCAATCCATTCGCCGACTACACCTCGCTGGGCTATCCGGCGACGCGGCTGAGCAATACGCCGCGGCTGGACGACCTGCTGCGCGACGGCAAGATCTACCTGAGCCTGAGCGACGCGGTGACGCTGGCGCTGGAGAACAACTACGACATCGCGATTGCGCGCATCAACCTGGACATTGCGGACACGGACATCCTGCGCGCCAAGGCGGGTTCCAGCCTGCGCGGCGTGAACTCGGGGATCGTGTCCAACACGCTGGGCGGATCGAGTTCAACGATTAGCGGCGGCGGCGGCCCCGGTGGAACAGCGAACGGTTCTGGCGGATCCGGCGCGGGGTCTTCGGGCCTGGTGTTGAGCACCAACGGCGGCGGTCCGCAGCCGGAGCCGCGCGACGGCGTGCTGACCGGGACGCTGCAGTACGAGTCGGCGAACACAGCGCAGAGCACCACGTTCCTGAGCGGCACCAACACGCTGAATACGACCACGGCCATCTACAACTTCGGCTATACGGAGGGCTTTGCCACCGGCACGTCGCTGAGCGTGAGCTTCGACAATACGCGCCAGACGACCAACAGCCAACGGTCGGACTACAGTCCGCTCCTGGACTCCACCTTCCGCGCCACAGCGACCCAGCATCTGCTGCAGGGATTTGGTCTGGGGTTGAACCGGCGCTTCATCGTGCAGGCCAAGAACGACCGGCAGATTACGGACTCGGCGTTCCGGCAGCAGGTGATCTATACGGTTACGCAGGTGGAGAGCATCTACTGGGCGCTGGTCAGCGCCTATGAGGATGAACAGGCCAAGGAGCGCGCGGTAACGCAGTCCACGCAACTGGCGAGCGACAACCGCAAGCAGTTGCAGATTGGAACGCTCGCGCCGCTGGACGTGGTGAACTCGGACTCGGCGGTGGCGACCGACAAGCAGTCGCTGATTACCTCGCAGAGCAACCTCGAGTACCAGCAGCTCCTGATGAAGCAGGCGATCGCGCGCAACCTGGATGATCCGCAACTGGCCAACGCGCCGGTTGTCCCCACGGACCGCGTGGGCCTGGACCGTCTGCCCGAAGAGGACATGAATATTGAGGACCTCGTGCGCCAGGCTTATGTGAACAATCCGCAGGTAGAGCAGGCGGTGCTGACCATGAAGAACAACGTGATCACCATCAAGGCGGAGAAGAACGGACTGCTGCCGACGCTGGACGCGTATGCCTTCTATGGCGGCAGCGGTGTAGGTGGAGCGCAGAACTCGAATCTGAACTGCTCAGGCAGCATCGGAACAGGAACCTTCACGGCATGCCCGCCGGGAACGGTGACCGGAACGACCTATTCCGGAGTGTTGCAGAGCACCCTGAACAACTCTTCGCCGGACTATGGCGTGGGCGCGAACCTGACGATCACGCTTCGCAACCGCACGGCCCAGGCCGACCAGGCGCGTTCGCAGATGGAGTACCGGCAGTCGGAGATGCGGCTGCAGCAGCTCTACACGCAGTTGCGGATCGAGGTGATCAATGCGCAGTACGCGCTGACCAACGACCGCGCCGGTGTAGAGGCTGCCCAGGCAGCGCGCGACTATGCGGCGCAGTCCACGGATGCCGAGCAGAAGAAGTACCGGCTGGGCGCTTCAACCACGGCGAATGTGCTGCAGCAGGAGCGCAGCCTGGCGACCGCGGAGAACAACCTGATCTCGGCGACGGCAGCCTATGCCAAGGACCGTTCTTCGCTCGAGCAGATTCTCTCCAACACGCTGGACCGCTATGGCATCAGCCTGAGCGATGCGGCGAGTGGTGTGGTGTCGCAGGCGCCGTTGATTCCGGGACTCACCGCGCCCAAGGCGCCGGAGCCGCCTAAGCCGCTGTCGTCGACGCCTCCGCCGTTGCAGCGGTAGTACAGGGATAGGTGACAAGTGGTAAGTGATAAGGAAAGCGAGGGCCGCGGCTGGATGCTGCGGCCCTTCTGTTTGCAGGATGTGAATTGACGGTGGAGTCCCTGCGATACTGGAGATGAATGGAGCTTGGATGAGTGAGCTGGAGAATGGGCCGGAGAACGCTTTAGGGAAGGCCGCGTCCGCGTATCTGCGCTCGGCGCGGCACCAGCCGATTGATTGGAGCGAGTGGGGCGCGGCTGCGTTTGAGAAGGCGAAGCTGGAGAACAAGCCGGTGCTGCTGGACATCGGCGCGGTGTGGTGCCACTGGTGCCACGTGATGGACCGCGAGAGCTATGAGAGCCCCGCGACGGCGGCCATCATCAATGAACACTTTGTCGCGGTGAAGGTGGACCGCGACGAGCGGCCGGATGTGGACACGCGCTACCAGGCTGCGGTGTCGGCGATCAGCGGGCAGGGCGGCTGGCCGCTGACGGTGTTTCTTACGCCGGACGGCAAACCGTACTTCGGCGGAACGTACTTTCCCCCCGACGAGCGTTACGGACGTCCCAGCTTTCAACGCGTGCTGCTCACCATGGCCGATGCCTTTGCGAACAAGCGCGACGAGGTGGAGGAGTCGGCGGGCAGTGTGCTGCGGGCCATTGAGCACAATGAGAGCTTCTCCGGGCGCGGCGGTGAGCTGGGTGAGCCACTGTTGGGGAAGCTGATTGAGTCGGCGGTGAAGCAGTTCGACGAGCGCAACGGCGGGTTCGGGTCGCAGCCGAAGTTCCCACATCCGGGAGCGCTGGATCTGCTGATCGATGCTGCCTCGCGCGGAGACTCTGCGGCGAAGCATGTGGCGACGGTGACGCTGGAGAAGATGGCTGCGGGCGGCATCTACGACCAACTTGCGGGCGGCTTCCATCGCTACTCGGTGGACGAGCGCTGGATCGTGCCGCACTTCGAGAAGATGGCCTATGACAATAGCGAGCTGCTGAAGAACTACGCGCACGCGTTTCAGAGTTTCGTGGAACCGGAGTTCGCGCGGGTGGCGAGGGACATCCTGCGCTGGATGGACGAATGGCTGAGTGACCGCGCGCGCGGCGGGTTCTATGCGTCGCAGGATGCGGATGACTCGCTGGATGATGACGGCGACTACTTTACCTGGACACGCGATGAGACTGCGGCGGTGCTGACGGCGGAGGAGTTCGAGATCGCTGCGGCGTTCTATGACATTCAACCCGTAGGAGACATGCACCACAATCCGGCGAAGAATGTTCTGCGCCGCGTGACGACGGTAGCGGAGATTGCTGCGGCGCAGAAGAAGGAAGCTACGGTAGTGGCTGCTGTGTTGGAGTCGGCGAAGCAGAAGATGTACGCCGCGCGGCTGCAGCGCAAGACTCCTTATGTGGACAAAACGGTCTACACCGGATGGAACGGTATGTGTATCGCGGCTTACCTGCAGGCGGGCCGCGCGCTGGGATTGAAGGAGCCGGTGGCGTTTGCGCTGAAGTCTCTGGATCGCGTGTTGGAAGAGGCCTGGGATCCAGAGCTGGGATTGGCCCATGTGGTCGCGTATGGCGAAGGCGTGGCCGCTCGGCGGATTGCCGGAGTTCTGGAGGACTACGCGTTTGTAGCGAACGCATCATTGGATGCCTGGGAGGCGACGGGCAAGTTCAAGTACTACGTTGCGGCGAAGGGTATCGGCGATGAGATGCTGGCGCGCTTCTGCGACTCGGAAGAGGGCGACGCGATGAGCCGCGGCTTCTTCGACACGGAGCGCGACCCGGCGGCGATTGGTGCGCTGAGCGCGCAGCGCAAGCCGCTGCAGGACTCGCCGACGCCGGCAGGCAATGCAGTAGCAGCAACCTTGTTGCTTCGGCTGCATGACCTGACCGGGCACGAGCTGTACCGCGCTCGCGCGGTGGATACGCTGGAGACCTTCGCGGGCGTCGTCGAGCACTTCGGACTGTACGCGGCGAGCTATGGACTGGCGTTGCGGCGGCTCGTGGAGCCGCCGGTGCAGGTATGTGTCATCGGCGATGATGCGCTAGCCGAGGAGCTGGCCGCGACCGCGATGGCGCGCTATGCGGTGAACAAGAGCGCGATTCGGTTGCGCCGAGAGCAGTTGCAGGCGT
>Ga0302278_10004714_pt1 | contig 13946 bp, 8 predicted proteins | sample III_Bog_N3_2_FD_194543 | JGI IMG/M metagenome (GOLD analysis project Ga0302278, IMG submission 194543) | Peat permafrost microbial communities from Stordalen Mire near Abisko, Sweden - III_Bog_N3_2 | ecosystem: Environmental > Terrestrial > Soil > Wetlands > Peat | place: Sweden: Abisko... | reverse complement strand
AGCCACTTCCGGCAATGATCCCGCCTACGTGGGTACCGTGACCGTAGGTATCATAGACGAGCGAACCGCTGGAATTGTATTCACTAGCTCCCGTGAAGTCCTCGTGATCGAGAACCCGTTCCCAAATGTCGATGTGATTGGGATTAATGCCACTGTCGATTACAGCCACACCGATGCCCGTACCGTTGTATCCGGCGTTCCAAGCGGCACTGACGTTCATCGCCGCATTGGTGTATTCGTCCATGCCCTTCACCGCGTGGTCGAGGCTCACATAAGCCACGTCGGGATCGTTCTCCAAGTCGGAGAGCGCATTTACTGGAAGTGTGAAGGCTGCACCCTGGATGAGATCCAATTTGCTGCGCAGGTGTCCACCATGGTTCTGCAAGCGGGCCAGGTTTGCTTCTTGCGCCGTGTGCTTATATTGCACGATTACTTGGACGTTCTGATTTCCGCCAGAAGTTTGCCGCGCTAGCGCCAGTTCGCGGTTGAGTTCGGAAGTAATCCGGGGAGAGAGTGGCGTTTCGGAACTTGGTTGATTTCGGTTCCATTCTTGGGCGGAGGCCATGCAGGCTGCGAAAACTATCGCCAGAGCCATCGGTTTGGCCCAGGCAGAGCGGCTTCGTTTCGCGTTTGCGGCCTTGCCAATCATCAGTGTTGCTTCCATCCCTCCACAACCTTTCGTAGGAAATCGCTTCGAGCTTCGAATGGGGCTGAGCTCTTCGACTCCACCAACAAGGGAGCACGGGAAGTACCGCTCGGCGAATCTCTAAGAGATTGTAAAGACTGAACTTATTCGGCGTCGCTTATAACCGCTTCGGGCCAATCTGTCCCATGCCGGCAAAATGGGACAGATTGTCACAGGATGGATAAGCCGCGAGGGTCGGGTTCTGGGAGGGAAACTGGTTCGTCGGAATCGGGAAAAGGCGTGAGTCAAGGACGTAAATCACAGCTTGGCGGCAGCCAACGACTTTCTTACGAATCGGGTACCGGAGACGTTAAGTCGAGGGCGGGTGTGGAGTTATAACTCGTATTTCTTCATGAGGTGGCGGAAGGAGCGGTAGGAGATGCCGAGGACGTCGGCGGCTCTGACCTGGACGCCGTTAGTTTGTCCCAGGGCGGATTGCAGGAGAGAGCGCTCGATCTGGGCGACATAATTTTCCATGTTCACGCCTTCGGGGAGAACGGCGCCTGCGGGGAGGCCGGAGTGAATGGTCGTTCCGCCGTCCGCACCAGCGGCAGAGGCGCGAGCCTTGGCACGTTCTACGGGTAACTCGACTCGCAATTCCGCGGTGGCTTCCAGAGCAACGGCGCGTTCGATGGTGTTCTCCAGTTGGCGAACGTTACCGGGCCAGTCATAGCCGTTCAGAGCTTCGAGAGAGGCGGGATTGACCGAATGAATGCTTTTTCCGGCGGCTGGGGCGTATTTCTTGAGGAAATGGTTGGCGAGGAGTGCGATATCTTCTTTTCGCTCACGCAGGCCGGGGACACGAATGGGAATAACATTGAGGCGGTAATAGAGGTCTTCCCGGAAAGTGCCTTCCGTGACTTGGCGGTCGAGATCGCGGTTGGTAGCAGCAATGACGCGGACATCGACCGGGATTTCGCTGGTGCCCCCGACCGGACGAACCGTACGCTCCTGCAAAACGCGGAGCAGTTTGACCTGCATGGGCATGGTCATTTCGCCAATCTCGTCGAGAAAGATCGTGCCCTGGTCGGCCACTTCGAAGAGGCCACGGCGATTCTGGTTCGCTCCCGTGAAAGCGCCTTTGACATAGCCAAAAAGCTCGCTTTCGAGCAGTGTTTCGGGAAATGCTCCGCAGTTCACGGAAACAAAACCTTCGGCGGCTCGCGGCGAACAGGTGTGGACGGCACGGGCGACAAGCTCTTTACCAGTGCCACTTTCGCCGTAAATGAGAATCGTGCTGTTGGTGGTGGCGACGGTACGAATTGTCTGCTTCAGTTTTTCGAGGGTGGGGCTGGCTCCTACGATGTTGTCGAGTGAGTTGCGAGTGGCAGCGTCACGGCGCAGGGCAAAATTCTGGCGGCTCAGCGAAACCTTGCTGAGAGAGCGGGCGATCGCGAGTTTGACTTCGTCGACCAGACCCGGACTTTTGCGGATGTAATCGGTGGCTCCGCCCGCTTTGACAGCTTCGACCGCGGCTTCGTAGTCGTCGACCGCGGTCATCAGAATGACCGCAGATTCAGGCGAGATTTGGTGAGCATGGCGTAGAACTTCGACGCCATCGACGCCGGGCATTTTGATATCGGTAACAATTACGTCGAAGAGGGCGCTATCGATTTTTCTCTTGGCAAGTTCGCCGCCAGTCACGGTTTCAACTTTGTGGCCGTCGCGACGCAGAGCGATGTCGAGGAGTTCGCAGATGGAGCGTTCGTCGTCGCAGACGAGGATGTTACCCACGCGAGCTACCTCCCGCTGCGGCGGTCGTGACCACAGCCAGGCTCGAGCCCGATGAGACGGAGGAGTTGCCGGTGACGCGCTCTTCGAGCCGTCGCAGGCGCAGAACGAAACTGGTGCCTTTACCGACTTCGGAACGGGCCCACACTTTGCCTTCGTGCGCCTGCACGATCTGGTAGACGATGGCGAGTCCGAGGCCGGTACCACCTTCAAAATTCGATTGGAAGGGCTCGAAAATTTTCTCCGTCTGCTGGGGATTGATGCCGGGGCCGGTGTCGGCGAAGCCCATCTCCCATTCCGCGCCGCGCGCGGTGAGGGAGACGGTCAAACATCCACCTTTATCTTTCATGGCGCGGACGGCGTTTTCGCAGAAGTTCCAGAAGACCTGTTTCAGCTTGTCGCCATCGGCCAGCACCCATGCTTCGGAGTTTGCGAAACTGCGCTCCAGCTTGATTCCCGTGCTTTCGGAGATCAGTCGATTTTCGAGCAAGGTGAGTGTGTCTTCCAGAAGAGGGACAAGGTTCACGCGCTCGAAACGATATTGCTTGCCGCGGGAGTAGGCCAGGAAATCGGTAATGATGTTGTTGAGGCGATCGGACTCGCGGATCACGATCTGCAACAGGTGGCGTTCTTCAGAATTCAGAGCGGGCGCGTCGGACAACATGCTGACCGAGCCGGCAATCGAGGTCAGGGGATTGCGAATTTCATGGGCGATGGCAGCGGCGAGCCGTCCGACGGCAGCGAGGCGATCCTGCATACGCACTTCGCGTTCCAGGCGCCGGATTTCGGTGAGATCGTCGAAGGAATAAACGAAGCCGAGATCGCCGCGGGCGTTCACGTTGAGGGCGGAGACCATGACGCGAAAGGTCTTGCGGTAACCGTTTCCGGAAACGAAGCGCACTTCCGCATCGCCCTTGGCTACGCCGAAATGGGGTAAAGGATCCTGAAAAAGATCGCCAACGGAACGCCCGCGCAGATCGGTTTCGGGAATCTCGAGCAGTTGCTGAGCGGAGCGATTGACAAGAGTGATGCGTCCATCGAGGCCGGTGGTGATGACGCCACCACTCATGGACTGGACGATATTTTCATGCAGAGCCTGAAGGTTTTGGAGGGCGCCACTCGCGTCTTTCAGTTGCACGTCCGCCTGTCGCAGTTTGCTCATGAGCAGACCGGCGAGGTAAGCGATGGCGAAGTACGCGAACAAATTAACGAAGATGACGACTTGGAGCGCCTTCAATTTGGGATGGGATATGGCGTAGGAAGGGATGACGAGGTAGTAGTCGAGCTCGAGGATACTGCCAAAAAGAATGAAGGCGAGGGCGGCGCTCAGGTATCCCCAGAAGCGCGGGAGAAGCATACAGGCGACGACAATGACGAGCGGATAAAGGAAATTGAGCGAGCTATCGATGCCTCCGGTGACATGTACGATAAGCGTGACCATGGCCAGATCGGAGAGCACCTGGAGAATGGCCTGGAGGCGATGTTCGGTCCAAACGGAAACCAGGAAGAGAAAGAAAAGAGAGAGAACGAACCAGAGCACCATGCCGGTCAGGAAAGGCATGATGGGCAAGGGACTGGGGGTGAGGCGGATGACAGCCAGTTCGATGGCGAGGAGAACCATCAGAATCAGGACGCGAACCTTGACCAGCCAGGTCAGCCAGTTTCGTTCATCGGAGACGGAATACATGAGTTTCGCCGGTAGTCGTTCGCCGCTCGTCGTTCGTGGTTCGCGGACCGCGATTCACTCTAAGTTGGAGCAGGCGAAAAGCGAAAGCGAACGACAGGCGGCGGTGGATGCTATCCTGCCAGTTTTCCGATCATGGCGAACAGCGGCATATACAGAGAGATGACGATGCCGCCGATGCTGACACCGAGGATTCCGATGATGACGGGTTCGAGCATGGCCAACATATCTTTGGTGGCGGAATCGACTTCGTCTTCGTAGAAATCGGCGATTTTCTGGAGCATGGAATCCATGGCGCCGGTAGCTTCACCGACTCCGATCATCTGTGTGACCATGTTGGGGAATACGCCGCACTCGCGGAGCGGATCGACGATGGTCCGGCCTTCTTCGATCGCCTTGCGAACCTTCATCAAGGCTTCCTCGAGGACAGCGTTGCCCGAGGTGCGGGCGGTGATGGCCAAGCCTTCGAGAATCGGAACGCCGGAAGTGATCAGCGTGCCCAGGGTACGAGTGAAACGGGCGACCGCGATCTTACGCAGCAGGATGCCGATGATCGGCATCTTGAGCAGCATGGCGTCGAAGTAGTAACGGCCGCGGGGATGTTTGCGCACCTGTTTGACTCCGTAAACGAGTCCAACGCCGCCGACGATAAAGAACCACCAGAACGAGCCGACGAAAGCGCTGAGGCCGATGACCATGCGGGTGGGCAACGGAAGCGCGACACCGAGTCCCACAAAGAGGTTCGCGAAAATCGGAACGACCCACTTGAGCAGGGCGGCGACGATGAGTACGGCGAGCGAGACGACCGCAACGGGGTAGATCAGCGCCGACTTGACGGCCGCGCGCAGTTTGACCGCTTTCTCCACATAGATGGCAAGGCGCTGGAGAATGATGTCGAGAATACCGCCAGTCTCGCCAGCTTCGATCATGTTCGTAGTCAAGTCATCGAAGATGATGGGGTAGCCACGCATGGCGTTAGCCAGGGTGGAACCGCCTTCGACGGTGGTTCGAACCCCGAGAAGAGTCTTTTGAAATGCGGGATTCTCCTGATTGGCGCCAAGAATCTCAAGGCACTGGACGAGGGGAAGCCCGGCATCGATCATGACGGAGAACTGGCGGAAGAAAACGGCAACTTCCTTAACCTTGACTTTGCCGCTGCCGAAGGTGGGCAAGGAAAATTCTTTGCCCTTCTCGCGAATGGAGCCGGGTGTAATGCGCTCTTTGCGGAGCTGCGAGGCCAATCCGTCTTTGTTCGGGGCTACGCGCTCGCCTTGAACTTTCTCGCCTGAAGCGGTCTTCCCAGAAAACGTAAAAACCGGCATGGTTGCTTTCTCCTTAATCCTTACTAATCCGTGCTACTAAACTTTTCTTTCATCCGGCAGGGGCGGTCGTTCTAGTGTTTCGGCCCGTGCCAACTCTGTTCCTGGCGTCAGCGCTTGACGGGGGCAGTCCCCTTACCGATCGGGGCGGCGTTGCGATTGGAGAGGGTGGCGCCGCGCGCGATCATTTCCTGCAATTCGTCCTGATTGCTGGAGCGGGTCAACGCCATCTCCATGGTGATCTGTTTTTGGAAATAGGCGGTGGCCAGCGATTGGTTGAACGTCTGCATGCCGTACTTGTCCTGCCCGGACTGCATGGCGGAATAAATCTGGTGAATCTTGTCTTCACGGATGAGGTTGCGCACGGCCGCATTGGGCACCAGGATTTCCATGCACATGGCGCGTCCCTTGCCATCGCCGCGGGGCAGCAGGCTTTGGCACATAATGCCTTCGAGAACCAGCGAAAGCTGGGCGCGAATCTGCGATTGCTGGTGGGCAGGGAAGACGTCGATCACGCGGTTGATGGTGGAAGATGCGGAGTTGGTATGCAATGTACCGAAGGTGAGGTGGCCGGTTTCCGCAATGCGGAGGGCAGACTCAATGGTTTCCAGATCGCGCATTTCGCCGATGAGCACAACGTCGGGGTCTTCTCGAAGGGCGGCGCGGAGAGCGTCAGTGAAACTCTTGGTATCCGAGTGCAATTCGCGCTGGTTAACCAGGCAGTTCTTGTTCATGTGCACGAATTCGATCGGATCTTCGATGGTAAGGATGTGGTCGTGGCGTTCAGTATTGATCTTGTCGATCATGGCGGCAAGTGTCGTCGACTTGCCCGATCCGGTTGGCCCGGTGACGAGAACGAGGCCGCGGGGCTTGTCGCACATCTGGCTGACGACGTTCGGCAAGCCAAGTTGATTGAACGATTTGATTTCGAAAGGGATGAGACGAAACACGCAGGCGGTGGCGCCGCGCTGATTGAACACGTTGGCGCGGAAGCGGGCCAGTCCCTTCAATCCGAAAGAGAAATCGAGTTCCAGACTTTCTTCAAAGCGATGCTTTTGCGAATCGGTCATCACGCTGTACGCGAGCTGCTTGGTCTCGGACGGAGTCAGTTGTGGCAGATCGAGGGGCACGAGATGTCCGTGGACGCGGATTTGCGGCGGCGAATTGGTGGTGATGTGAAGGTCGCTTCCGTTCATCTCCAACATGCGGCGGAGTAGATCGCTTAATGAGAGAGCCATAATGTTTTCGTCTTTCCTTGTGCAGGTTCGGTCGTTCGCCGTTCGTTATTCTTCTTTCGCTACTCTTCTTTCGTCACTCGTCGTTCGTTTCTCGTTGTGCGCATTTCATGTTTGCCAGGCGAACCGCGAGTAGCGAAAGGCGAACGGCGCTTCTAGTGAATCGTTTCGCGCGCCACTTCTTCGAGCGTGGTCCAACCTTGCGCCACCTTCGTCAGGCCACTGCGACGCAGAGTGATCATGCCGCGTTCAATCGCTTTCTTTTTCAGTTCGAGCGCCGATGCGCCGACCAGCACCAGTTCGCGTATTTCGTCATCCACTTCCATGACCTCATACAATCCGGTGCGGCCTTTGTATCCAGTCTTGTTACAGGTAGTGCAGCCCTTGCCTTTCATGATCTGCACCGTCTTGGCTTCTTCGGGTGTAAAGCCCTCATCGATCAGTGCCTGGACGGGCATCTCGACCGGTTCGGCACAGTCTTTGCAGATTCTACGAATCAGGCGCTGGGCGCAGATGAGGTGAACGGAGGTCGCGACCAGGAAGGGCTCGATGCCCATGTTCATGAGACGGGTAATGGTTTCGGGAGCGCCGTTGGTGTGCAGCGTGGATAAAACGAGGTGGCCGGTGAGCGCGGCTTTGATGGCAATTTCCGCGGTTTCAAAGTCTCGAATCTCGCCGACCAGAATGATGTTCGGATCCTGCCGCAAGAAAGCGCGGAGTGCAGCGGCAAAGTTGAGGCCGATCTGCTCCTTCATTTGCACTTGGTTGACGCCGCCGAGCTGGAACTCGACGGGATCTTCGGCGGTCATGATGTTGGTGTCGACCTGATTGAGCTGGGAAATCGAAGAGTACAGCGTGTTCGTCTTGCCGGATCCGGTGGGACCCGTAACCAGGACCATGCCGTAGGGTTTGAGAATGGCCTTCTGAAACTTATCCAGAGACTCTTGCTCGAAGCCGAGTTTGGTCATGTCGAGGCGAAGGTTCTCTTTGTCGAGCAAACGCAGCACGATCTTCTCGCCCCAGAGCGTGGGTAGAGTCGAGACGCGGAAATCGAGTTGCTTTTTCTTGCCGCCGATCTGCATCTTGAGCATGATGCGGCCGTCCTGCGGGAGGCGCTTTTCGCTGATGTCAAGCTTGGCCATGATCTTGAGGCGCGACGTGATGGCATCTTTCAGCTTGAGCGGAGGATTCATGATCAGTTGCAGGACGCCGTCAATACGGAAGCGCACGCGGAACTCTTTCTCGTAAGGCTCCATGTGAATATCGCTGGCCCCGCGCTTGACCGCGTCGGTCAGTACGAGGTTGACGAGTTTGACGATGGGCGCTTCGTCAGCGGCCTTTTCCAGTTCCTTGAGTTCGAGTTCCTGCTCTTCCGATTGCAGTTCGACATCGGCGGCGTCGCCGGCATCGTTCATCGACTGCATCACTTGCTCAAGCTCTTCTTCCTTGGAAGTGCCGTAGGCTTTGTCAATGCCCTCAATGATGGAACTTTCGGCGGCGACGACCGGCTCGATATTGAAGCCGGTCATAAACTTGATATCGTCCATGGCAAAGACGTTGGTGGGATCGACCATGGCGATGGTGAGCGAGGCGCCGACGCGGCTTAGGGGCAAAATCTGGTAGCGTTTGGCCGTTTCGTAGGGAATGAGCTTGACGACAGCGGGATCAATTTCGAAGTAAGAAAGATTGATGGCAGGCACGCCATATTGGCGCGAGAGAAAATTGGTGACGTCCTCATCGGAGAGGAAGCCCAATTTCACGAGCGCCGAGGCGAGCCGGGTGTGAGACTCCTTCTGGAGTTTCGTCGCCTGTTCCAACTGCTCTTGGGTGATGACCTTTTCTTTAACGAGCAGGTCACCTAGCCGCTGAGACATATCTCTCCTGTAGTCGCACCTCTATAGGGGCAAAGTGCGGGCCAATGCGAAGCTGCTGATTTCCGGGGGAATCAGCGACGATGTCTTCGCACTGACACAAATTGTCAACCCAATGGGCATTCCGCAAAAGTAACTTCGGTACCTGTACTTCGCGCGACGTACCGTTTATTGCGGATATGGTCGGGGTTTGCGCCGGAAATGCAGGGTGTGATGGGCATCACGACGCGGTGGGCCATGTTCTTCGGTGCGAGCTCGTTGCGGCACAGAAGTAGTGTGGGGAACTCCTTAGTCAGTCGCCAGTTTGGGTTCGGGGAGGGTGCAAGGCCGCGGCCTGAATTCTAAAATTAAAGATGGCACGTTATCGGGTGCTATGAGCGAAGCGAAACGGCGGGCGATCCGCAACTACTATCAGACGTTGATCGGAGCGTGGGGACGGCAGCACTGGTGGCCGGCAGAGTCTCGCTTTGAAATGATTGTGGGTGCCTATCTCACGCAAAACACCGCCTGGACGAACGTGGAGAAAGCGCTTAGCCGGTTGCGAGAGGCGGGGCGACTGTCCATGGCTGGGATCCGGCGGAGTCCGCGAGCAGAGTTGGCGCTACTGATTCGGTCTTCGGGATACTTTCGTCAAAAGGCGCGGCGTCTAAAAACGTTTGTCGGATTTGTGGACGAACGGTACGGTGGATCCGTGGGGCGGATGTTTGCGCGTCCGACGGCCGAGCTTCGCGAAGAACTCCTCGCTCTCAATGGCGTTGGTCCGGAGACGGCGGATTCGATTCTTTTGTACGCGGGCAATCGTCCAGTGTTTGTCGTGGACGCATATACGCGGCGGATCCTGGAACGGCACCACCTCATTTCAGAGGGCGCCAGCTACGAGGAAATCCGCGAACTGTTTGAGCGCGCGCTGTGCGAAAGCTCCCGGGCAGAGAATCCTTCACCGCCGAGACGTCGAGAAATCCAGACCTCAAACTTGAAACATTCTTCTGCAACTCGGGAGAATCTTCTTTCTCTCGGAGGGTGTTCGCATCGGCCGTCGCGGGCGAGCCGGGCGAAGCGCAGCGATTTGGTCCAGATTTTCAACGAAATGCACGGATTGCTGGTTGGTGTTGGCAAGAACTATTGCCTAAAGTCACAACCGCAGTGTGAGCATTGTCCTTTGCAGAAGTTCTTGCCGCGGGCAAAGTAATCGGAGGGCGCAGAAGGTCTTACTCGATCGACGAAGAGACGGCAACGAAAATGAAGTGGCGAGTTTCCCTAGCTGTGGCGACATTCGGATCTTTCCTCGTGCTGAGCGTGGCTGCGCCCGAGATGTCGATGCGTGAAGCGGCACAAGCTTCGAGGATGTTAGTGGGTACGGCGATACGACCGTGGGCGCTGACTGAGGAAGCGTATTCGGCCACGCTGGCCCGCGAGTTCAACATGGTGGAACCCGAAGACGCGCTCAAGTGGGAGGCGGTTCATCCACAACCGGAGACGTACGATTTCTCGCAGGGCGATCAGGTTGTGGATTTCGCGAGACGGCACGGCATGAAAGTACGGGGCCATACCTTAGTGTGGCACCGGCAGAATCCGAAATGGCTGAACGAAGGGAAATTCACTTCCCGCGAGCTTACGGAGATTCTCGAAAAACATATCAAGGCTGTGGTCGGACACTACAGAGGCCAGATCTTTGCCTGGGACGTGGTCAACGAGGCGTTTGATGAGGTGCATCCGGGGCAATTGCGCAGCACGATCTGGCGGGACCAGCCGGGGATCACGCCGCGAGAAGATGTTGGAGCTTCGCGCGAGGCCATAGGGGAGCGGGGCTACTCCTATATCGAGCAGTGCTTTCGCTGGGCGCATGAGGCCGATCCGCAGGCACTGCTGTTTTACAACGAGGCAGAGGCGGAGGTCGTGAACCCCAAGTCGGACGCCATTTACGGCATGGTGCGCGATTTCCGGAAGCGCGGGGTTCCGATCGATGGCGTGGGATTTCAAATGCACGTCACAAACCTGTATGCCGATGTCGCATCGATCGCAGCGAACATCAAACGCTTTACTGCTCTTGGAGTGCAGGTCCACATTACAGAATTGGATGTTGCGTTGCCGGTCGATGCGGCAGGTGACGCTACGGCAGAGGAACTGAGGCGACAGGGAGAAATCTTCGGGCAGATTACGAGGGCATGTCTTTCTGATGCGGGTTGCACTGCGATCCAGACCTGGGGCTTCACCGACAAGTATTCATGGATTGGTTCCCATTCGAAGCACACGCAGGGTGCGGCGCTGTTGTTTGATAGAAACTATCTTCCAAAGGCGAGTTACCAGACGATGAAGAAGGAGATGGAAGCTGGGCGGCGCTAGGCGCAAGTAATGAAGCGCGCGCGGTGTAGGATCCCTAAGAGTTTGCGAAAGAAGTTGACTCGCTCTTTGCCCACCCCGCTCTCAGGGCGAAGGCCCTATTGATTTTGCTAAGGCTCCGTCGCAGCGAAATCCTCTCTCTCACGCAAGACCAAAATAAGAGCCGTTCGCGTTTGTTTTTGAGTACCTTCGTAACTCTCAGTTGGGCAGTTGAAGGCGGTATTCTAAGGTCGATTCTCCGGCTGTTCTTAGCCAACTTAGTGAGTTCAAGGTGAAGAACCGCATAACTGCGTGAGGCGAAAGTAATGGCAACAATGTTTGGCCGTTTTGACATACAGAGTGAACTTTCCAAGTCGGATACCGCCATGATCTACAAGGCGATGGACACGGAAACCAACCAGGTCGTGGCGCTCAAGACGCAGAGTCTCGAGCAGTTGGGCGACCGTGCCGACAAGTTTGTGGAAACCCTGGTCGCAGAGGGTGAAAGTACACGCGAGCTAGCCATCCAGAATATCGTTCTGCTTTATGGCGCGGGAGAAATGGACGGGCAGTTTTGCGCCGCGATGGAGTACATACAGGGCAACAGCATCGCGACGATGCTGGCGCGCAAAGAAGGCTTCTCGATCTGGGACCTGCTCGACATCACGCGGCAGGTTTGCGCGGGGTTGGAGCACGCCGCGTTGAAGGGCGTCGCTCACAGTTCGCTGGAGCCCGCGAAGATCATGGTGCAGTGGGATGGCATGGTCAAGATTCTGGGCTATGGCATCTCCAACATGAGCCTGATCGAAGCCGAGGCGGGAAAAGGTTTGGGGCGGCTGATGCCGTATTGCTCTCCGGAACAGATTCGCGGGGAAGCGATTGACCTGCGGTCGAACCTGTATACCCTGGGCACGATTTTGTACGAGATGGTGGCAGGGCGGCAGGCGTTCGATGCGGCGGATCCGGTAACGCTGCTTAGCCGCATAGAAAACGATGTGCCTAAGACCCCGGTATCGTTGAATCCGAAGATTCATCCGGCGGTGAGCGCGCTGGTTATGAAGGCGCTAGCGAAGGACCCCGCGGAACGCTATCAGAGTGCGCGTGAACTTTTGGATGATCTGGAGAAATGCAAGGAAAACAAGAAAGCCGCGCCGGAAGCGAGAAAGGGCGGAGCGGTGCCGAGTGCGGTGGTGAATCCGGCGGCTCGGGCGGCGGCAGCAAGCAAATTTGTTTCATCGGTGGCAAGTGCTCCGAATCCAGCCCCGGCGGCACCTCCCGCGGCACCTAAGGTGGCTGCGCCGAGGGTTGCAGCCGCGAATCCGGTTGTGGCGAAACCACGCTTGCCAGAAGTTAAAATTGAGTCGCCGAACGCTTCTCCTCTGAACGTCGGAGCATCGTCTGTGAAGGCTGCGGCTGCGAGCGCCAGTGTGGGCGCGGTTCGTGGCGTACCGCAGGAGTTTACAGTTGCGTCTGAAACTGACTTTAACGCGAGCCCGGTTTCGGAACCCGAAATTCAGGAAAGTTCTAGCTCAGAGATGCCCGGCAGTGCGTTTGGCGGGAACGCGGCGAACTCGCCGTTTGCATCGAGTCCGGTGATGTCGGCTGCGGTCGAAGAAGCGGAGACACAGGAGCAGACGCCAGGTGTGGCCGTTGATCCTATGATGTCGGCCCCGGCGGCCAGTTCCGCTGGCGTGAGTTTTTCTGACTTGGCAGAGATGCCTCCGCTGAAGGAGCCGGTGTTTGCGCCGTCGGTGCCAGAGCCGGTGCAACCTTCGATTCCCGTAGCACAGAGTTCGCAGAAGAAAGACGATAAGCCAAAGGTCCAGCCAAGAGAAGTCGCGCAAAAGGCGATGAAGGAAATCTCGACGATACCCCCTCGCCTGATGCTGTTTTCGATTCTGGGTGCGGTGGCGCTGATTCTGGTCATTGCGATTGCGGTATTTTTCCATGTACGTTCGGAGGACGACGGATCCACAGTAGCGCCGCGGCCGACGAAACCCGTGACTTCGACTCAGCCGGGGCCTCCGGTTGCCGCAGCGCAGCCTGACGAAAGGGCTGCCGCGCCGACCGCTCCGGTTGCCGAACCCATTGCGGAAGCGCAGCCGAACCTGACGGTTCATCCGGTAGAGAGGCGCAGTGCGGCCAATCGGCGAGCGCCCGCGCCATCTTCAGCACCGGTACAGGCCGTCATTCCTGGCCAGGCCTTGATCGATTCGACGCCGCAGGGAGCGCAATTTCAAGTCGATGGAAAGACCGATCCGAGCTGGGTGACGCCTTTCACCATTGCTAGTTTGAGTGCGGGAAAGCACATTATTTCGGTGAGCAAGAGTGGTTATTCGTCTGAGGTCCGATCGGTAGACGTGGCTGCAGGCAGCAAGGTCTCGCTGCTACTTCATCTTTCTGCGATGAATGCGCTGGTGGTGGCGGGCAGCACACCGCCGGGCGCGGAAATCATTATTGATGGCAAGACTACGGGACGAGTGACGCCTTCGCAGTTCGCGGTCGAGAAAGGGAGCCACACGATCCTTTTGCGCAAGCAAGGATATCTGGAGGAGACCACCGTTGCCGATCTCGGGCCCGGTCAGAATTTTCAGTATGCGCCTGCGCTGCGAGCGCTGGGCAATGCGGAAGATATACGGACGGTGGGCAAGTTCAACAAACTGTTTGGACGCGGCGGAGACAATACGACCGGGATGGGCACTATCAGCATTCACACGCAGCCGAAGGGAGCGCAGGTCGCAATCAACCAGCGCATCCTCGATAAGCTCTCGCCGGTGGACGTGATGCTGGGGCCCGGGAATTACATTGTCGATGTTACATTGACCGGGTTCAAGCCCATCCATAAAGTGATTAGCGTCGATAAGGGCGGCAAGGCTGCGATCGACGAAATCATGGAACGGCAGTAGGTCGAGCTTCTGCGAGATTCAAGCGTAGAGGTTAACCGGCCGTTGCGAAGGTAAAAACCCCATCCGACTTCAATTTACTCGACCTACTCATCCCGGGCGAAGCGAAGAATCTGCAGTTCGCGGCAAACCACAGATCCCTCGCCTTGCCCGCGATGACAATTTCATGAAAAGTGGCTCCTGCTGACCGCTCTCCGAT
>Ga0302278_10004699_pt1 | contig 13976 bp, 13 predicted proteins | sample III_Bog_N3_2_FD_194543 | JGI IMG/M metagenome (GOLD analysis project Ga0302278, IMG submission 194543) | Peat permafrost microbial communities from Stordalen Mire near Abisko, Sweden - III_Bog_N3_2 | ecosystem: Environmental > Terrestrial > Soil > Wetlands > Peat | place: Sweden: Abisko... | reverse complement strand
GATGCCGGAGAAGATCGAGGCCGTGGACGATGCGGAGTTGTGGCTGACGAGGTTCGAGATGAGCACGCGGCGCAAGGTGCCCGGGCGCATGGTCTCCTTTGGCCCGCGATTGCGGCGGTTGAGGCGAAGGAACAAGGGCGCATCGACAATGTCGCGCATGGTGTTTCCGGTGATGGCGATGTCTTCAAGCAGTGCGCCGTCCGACGTTTCAAGCGAGATGCCTTTGCAGCCTTCAATCACGTTGCCGGTGATGGTGATGTTGCGAAAGCCGCCGTTCGATTCGGTGCCGCACTTGATGCGGCCATTGCGCGAGACCTTGGAGTCTTCATCAAACTTTTTCCAGGTTCCGGCAATGATGCTGCCGAGCTCGTAGGTACCCGTGACGTAGTTGTTGGCGATGGTCACATTATCAGTGGAGCGCTGATAGCCGAGCGCGTAGCTTGACTTGGGACAGATGGCGTCGTCCCAGGGTGAGTTGACGGAGCAGTTGGAGACGCGCACGTTGCGGCAGCAGTCGATGTCGAAGCCATCGCGATCGGTGTCAATGAGGAGATTGTCGAGGGTGAGGTTGTCAACGCCGGTGGCGAGCAGGGCGAAGTGGCCGCCCTTGAGGACGCTGAAGTCGCGCAGGATGACGCCGCGACAGTTTTTGAGCGCGAAGGTCTTGTTGCCGACGCCAGGCTGTTCGGCCTTGAAGGCCTCGTACCCGCCGCGCACGTCGGGCCCGCCGTGAGACAGGCCCTTGCCGAAGATCAGTCCCGGGCCGAGGACGGAAAAATTCTGCTGGTTCTCCGCATAGAAGAGCGAATTGCGCCAGTGATTGTGGCCGTAGTCCTGATAAGGGGTCCAGGGATCGTTGGGCTCGGCCGCATCGTAGACACCGCCGTTGTAGCCGGAGGCGTCGCCGGGCCGGGGCGAGTCGGCGGCCAGGATGGTGCAGCCGCGGGAAAGATAGAGATCGACATTCGACTTGAGGCGAATGGTGAAGCAGAGGTAGGTGCCTTCAGGGAAGACGAGCGTGCCTCCACCAGCTGCGGCGACCGCTTCAATGGCCTTGTTGATGGCAGGCGTGTCCACGGTTTTTCCATCGCCGGTGGCGCCGAAGGTGCGGACGTTGAAGACCGCCTCCGTTGCGTGCGCATCGGTCTGGGCTTCAGCGAGGGAGACGTGGCCTACGGTGGCGGCGAGGGCGAGAGGAGAAATCTTGAGGAGATCGCGACGTTTCATGACGAAGAAAGCATAACAGGGGGCGGACAATCCCCGGACTTCCGCGGGTGCCCCCGGTCCCTCGCACTCGGGGACCGGGGATACCGAAGAGTCTTCTTCGCAGGCCCGCTCAGTGCAGACCGAGGCGCCATGCCGTGTAGCTGAGGATCTCGTGAATGTAGCGCTCGAACTCGCCCGTGCTGCCCTCAATGGCGACTGTGGAACGGGGCGAAGTGAGAACGGCAAGCCCGTCTGCGGCGCAGATTTCGTGAATGCGGAAGAGATGCGTGCCGTCGCTGACGATGACGAGGCGGCGCAGGTTGTTGGCGTGGGCGATCACGGCGATGCGGCGCGCCTGGTCCTCGGTGTTGGTGCTCTGGGTTTCAGCGATGATGGCCTGCTCGGGGACGCCGAGGCCCTCAAGGTATCCGCGGCCCACGGAACCCTCGGAGTACTGGTCGCCGCCGGATCCGCCCAGCGTGATGATGAGGGGGGCGATGCCGCGGCGGTAGAGGTCGTAGGCGTGATTGAGTCGGGCGCGGTAGACCGGGGAGGGGCGGCCGTCGTACTCCGCCGCACCGAGGACGCCGATGGCATCAGAAGGCGCGGCCTGATCCTGGACGGCGTAGGCCCGAATTTGCCAGTAGACCCAGCGGCACCAGGCAAGTGAGCCGATGACGAGAGCCAGAACCAGAACGAGCGCGATGCGGAGTTTGAGGCTGCTGCGCTTTGGTTTAGCCCGGGCCATCATGGGCACCATCTTACTGACATCTACCGCTGCAAAACCATGACGATTTCGTGGGTGGGAATGGCGCCTTCGCGTAAAATCTCCCAGCGGCCGGGGCCGAGGGACAGGTCGACGATGGTTGTGGGCAAGGCGTGGCCGGTGGGACCGCCGTCAATAATGAGCGGAATGCGTTCGCCGATCTGGTCGCGGACGGCCGCGGCGTGGGTGCACTCGGCAGCTCCCTGCAGGTTCGCCGAGGTTGCCGTGATGGGCAATCCGAAGCGCTCGACGACTGCTCGAGGAATGGCGGCATCGGGCACGCGGAGGGCAACGTTGCCGGTGTTGGCGGTGGAACGCAGGGGGAGCTTGGTTCCGGCGCGAACGATGATGGTCAAGGGGCCGGGCCAGAAGCGGTCTGCGAGTTTGTCGAGCAATGGATCCGTGTCGCGGGCCAGCTCATACGCCTGCGAAAGGCCGGAGATGAGCAGGGAGAGCGGCTTGTGCCGCTGGCGGGTTTTGATCCGGTAGATTTGCTCGACGGCGTTGAGATTGACGGGGTCGACCGCCAGACCGTAGAAGGTGTCGGTCGGCAGGGCGACAACGTCCCCTTTGCGGAGACAGGAGACGATGTAGTCGATCCGGTCCGGCTGAGGTTCGTCGGGATGGACGCGCAAAATTTCCGCGGACAATCAGGCCTGCCTTGGTGCTTGAATGGAAGATGCTGTAAAGACGGAAGCTATCACAGCACCAGCCGTGGTGCAAGTTAGCCGTAACACACCGCCAACCGCCAACGGGTGGAACGGCTTAGAATCCATTTGAGCACTGGATGGTTCATCAATGCCTGTTCGCATTGTACAGAGTAAGCAGAACGCGCGGCTGAAGCAGTTGCGGCGGGCGCTGGCGCAGCCGGGCCGCGACAGCGGCGAAATGGCTGGAATCGAAGGGCCCAAACTGCTGGAAGAGGCCATTCGGGCGGGTCTGCGAGTGATTTGTGTGTTTGTGGCGCAGGGTTCTGAAAACCTGCGCCAGGTGCGGGCCCTGCCTGCGGAGACCGAGATCCTGCTGCTTCCGAAGGAATTGCTGGACTCCGCGCTGACCACGGAAGCGCCGCAGCCGGTGGCCGCGCTGGTGGAGCAGCCGGACTGGACCTGGGCGCACGTGCTGGGCGAACGGAAAGATGCGGCGCTGGTGGTTGTCGTGGCCGGGATTCAGGATCCGGGCAACCTGGGAACAATTTTGCGCTCGGCGGAGGCCTTTGGGGCGGACGGAGTGATTGCGCTGCCGGGAACGGTGAGCGCATGGAACCCGAAGTGCGTGCGGGCGTCGGCGGGCAGCGTGTTTCGCGTGCCGCTGATTGCGACCAGCGTGCCGGAGTGTTTTACGAATCTGCGCGAGGCGGGGGCGCGGATTCTTACGACAATGGTCGAAGCTGCCGAACCCGTGGACACGGTGGACCTGACGGGGCCAGTTGCGCTGATTTTGGGAAATGAAGGCAACGGCGTACCGGATGTGGTGGCGCGCCAGGCCGACGAGAAGGTGACAATTCCCTGCCCCGGCGCGGTGGAAAGCCTGAATGCGGCAGTGGCGGCGAGCGTGATGCTGTACGAGGCGGCGCGGCAACGGCGCGAGCAGGAGATCAAGATTCGGGGCCGGCGGGGAGGACGACGATGAGCCTGTTCGACGGAGAGCCCGAAGGAGGGAAGGCGACGCTGCACTCTGCGCCGCTGGCCGAGCGCATGCGGCCGCGCACGCTTGAGGAGCTGAGCGGACAGCAGCACCTTGTGGGACCGGGCAAGCCGCTGCGGGTGCAGATTGAGCGCGACCAGCTGGATGGATCAGGGACGGGTTCGATGATCTTCTGGGGTCCGCCGGGTGTGGGCAAGACGACGCTCGCCAAGATTATCGCCGAGACAACGAAGGCCAGTTTCATCGAGTTCTCCGCCGTTGTGAGCGGAATTAAAGAGATCAAGCAGGTGATGACGACAGCTGCGCAGGCCGCCGAGCTGCACTCGCGCACGATTCTGTTTGTGGATGAGATTCACCGCTTCAACAAGGCGCAGCAGGACGCTTTTCTTCCGTACGTGGAGCGGGGAATGATCCGGCTGATTGGAGCGACGACCGAGAATCCGTCGTTTGAGATTATCTCCGCGCTGCTTTCGCGCTGCCGTGTGTATGTGCTGGAGCCGCTGACGGACGAGCAGATCGCGGGGTTGTTGCGCAAGGCTCTCGAGGATAAGGAACGCGGGCTGGGCGCGCTGGAATTGACGGCCGACGATGAAGCGCTCGAGTTGATTGCAGGCTACTCAAGCGGCGATTGCCGCAGCGCCTACAACACTCTTGAAGTGGCGGCGGAACTGGCGCAGGCCGATGGTTCGAAACAGATCTCCAAAGAAAGAGCAGCGGAAGCCGTGCAGCAGCGCGTGCTGATGTACGACAAGAGCGGCGAAGAACACTACAACCTGATTTCGGCGCTGCACAAGAGCGTGCGCAACTCCGATCCTGACGCGGCGCTCTACTGGCTGGCTCGGATGTTTGCCTCGGGCGAAGATCCGCTGTACCTGGCGCGGCGGGTGGTGCGGATGGCCGTGGAAGACATCGGGCTGGCGGCGCCGGAGGCATTGAACCTCTGCTTGAGCGCCAAGGAGGCGATTGATTTTCTGGGATCGCCGGAGGGCGACCTGGCGCTAGCCGAGGCGGTGGTGTATCTGTGCCTGGCGCCCAAGTCGAATTCGGTGTACACCGCCTATGGCGCGGTGCAGGCGGAGATTGAGCACACGCGGCAGGAGCCGGTGCCGCTGCACCTGCGCAACGCTCCGACGCGGCTGATGAAGGAGCTGGACTACGGCAAGGGCTACCGCTATGCGCACGACGAAGAGGGGCGCGTGGCAGATATGGATTGCCTGCCTGATTCGCTGAAGGGGCGTAGCTACTACAAGCCGACGCAGGAGGGCCGCGAGAAACTGCTGGCCCAGCGGATGGAAGAGATTCGGCGGATCAGGATGGGGAAGCGGGGCGGGAGTTGAGGAGCGGAAGCTGAATATCTCGCACCGAGGGCTACAGCCGTCGTGAAGCTACGACGCCCACGGATTGACGACCGACTTCGCGATGTCTTCGAAGTGCTTCACGTTGCGTGTGGCAAGCATGGCATGATTGGCCAGGACAATCCCGGCGATCATGGTATCGCGCGGATCGCGGGGTCGGCCCTTCTTTTCGCCGGCGGCCTCCAACTCTGCGGCCTGTTCAGCGGCGGCCAGATCAAAATCCGCAATTCGCCCTTGAATCACCTCCGCCAGTACGCGATCGAAGAGCAGCATGAGCTGATTGCGGCGTTTGCCGAACGGCATTCGGATCAGTCCAAAACGTGTTTCATACACGCTGACCGAGGTCGTCCAAATCGAGGAACGTGGTTGACGATCGAACCATGGAATGATTTGCTCATCCGGGGTCTCCTGCATCAGCGCAGCAATGACGTTCGTGTCGAGCAGGATCATGGCTAGAACTTCGGAACCTGGAGGCGCATGCCGCGAATTTCCTTGATCTCTTCGCCCTCTTTCAAGCCAACACCGCGGAACAGATTTGCCATCTGAGTGCCAAAGCCAACCTCAGGCGCCTCTTTTTGAAGCGCAGCGTTGATGATAATTTCGCGCACCTCGGCTTCCATGCTGCGGCCGTTGCGCTTGGCGCGGCGCTGCAGACGGGCTTTGACTCGTTCATCGACATTGCGAACCAGAATCTGAGCCATCTTCGCCTCCGCTGCTATCATGATAGCATAATTTTAAATCTCGTCGGCTCAGGGCTTGGGCAGCTTGTTGAGCGCATCGATCACGATGCCGGGAGTGAGCACTTCAGGCAGCATTTGCGGGTCGGATTGGCCGGGGGTGTAGAGCGCATAGGCCGGCACGCCGCTGCGGTCGAGGGTTGCCAAAGCGTCAGTGATGGTTGAATCGTGGCGGGTCCAGTCGGCCTTGAGCAGGACGACGTTGTGCGCGGCGAATGCGGCCTGCACCTCGGGTCTGCTGAGAGCCACGCGCTCGTTAACCTGGCAACTGAGGCACCAGCTTGCGGTAAAGTCCACGAAGACTGGACGGCCCTGCGCCTGAGAACGGCTCAGTGCGTCGGGAGACCATGGTGCCCACTGGCCCTGGACTTGGGCCCCGGGCTGCGACTCGGCTTGAGGCACGGCCTCGAGTTTGGACGGTGCCAAAACGCTCAACAGGATTGCGGCGAGCACGATGAGGCCGGCTGCGATGGTGGACCAACGTTTGGCAGGCCAGCGGCCGAGGAACCATCCGGCAATGGCGAGCAGAAGCAGGCTGCACAGCAACGAGGCCACGACAGCGGCGCCGTAGGCCTGCGCCAGCACCCACGCGAGCCAGATGACGGTGACAAAGATGGGCACGGAAATGGCCTGGCGGAGGATTTCCATCCATGCGCCCGGCTTGGGGAGAAGGCGGGTCCAGGCGGGCTGCAGCGTGAGCGCGACGTAGGGCAGGGCGAGTCCGAGGGCGAGCGCCGTGAAGATGGCGAAGGTGACAAGCGCAGGCTGGGCGAGCGCATAGCCGACGGCCGCTCCCATGAAGGGCGCCGTGCAGGGCGTGGCGACGACGACCGCGAGGACTCCGGTAAAGAAGCTGCCGGTGTAGCCCTGCTTTTGGGCGAGCGAACCGCCTGCGCTGGTGAGCGTGAGACCGATTTCAAATTGCCCGGCGAGGGAAAGGCCGAGGAAGAAAAGCAGGCCAGCCATGAGGGCGAGAAAGACTGGCGACTGGAACTGGAATCCCCAGCCAAGCGTGGCGCCGGCGGCGCGCAGACCGAGCAGCACGGCAACCAAAATCCAGAACGAAACGACAATGCCGGCGGCGTAGATGAATCCGTGCGCGCGCAGCTTGCCGCGTTCTTCGTTGCCGGAGTTGACCAGCGCGAGCCCTTTCAAAAAGAGCACGGGAAAGACGCAGGGCATGAGGTTGAGCAGCAGCCCGCCGAGCAATGCGAGGGCCGCCGACTGGAAGAGCTGCGCAAAAGAGAGCGTGGAGGGAATGGCAACGGCGCCCGGCAACGCGACGACATCGTACGACCGTCCGCCGGAGAGTTCGAGCACGCCATTCAACTGAGCGGGATTGGCGGCGAGGCTGGAGTCTTTGGTTAATTCAAGAACAACGCCGTTGGCTGTGGGCGTTGCCTGCTGCGGAGCTGGATTCGAGAGGATGTTTTGATCGGCGGGGAAAAAGGCGGCCGTGGGTTCGCGACGGCCGGTGACGATGCCGAGACGAAAGCCCTGCGCCGTGGGCTGGAAGAAAGCTTTACCGCTGGCGGGCATGGGCATGGGGAGCGTGCCTGCGAGACGCCGCATGAGCTCCGCGTCTTGACCTGCGCCGACGACGACTGGTGGCTGGGTTGAGGTGAGATCCAGCGTTGCCTTGATCTCCGCCTTGCCGGGAATGCAGCGATCGCTGCAGACCAGCCAGTCCACCTGCGCATCGATGATGGCGGGACCGTTCTTGACGGTTGGGGCCACCGTGAACGTGAGGGGATAGAGGACTTCGTCTTCATAGCCGAAGTCCATCAAGGGGCCGAGCGGAAGGCGCTTGGGCGCGGGAAACTCCAGTGGACTGGCCGAGACACCGGCGGGCAGGGTCCAGTTGATGTGGGGCGGTTCGCCCGCGTCGCCAGGATTCTTCCAGTAAACATGCCAACCCGGATCGAGCTTGAAGTAGAGGCCAGCCTGGTTGGGGCCGCCGGGATAGAGCTGATCCTGCGGAAGGACGAGTTGCACATGAAGGTGCGGAGCGTCGGCCGAGCTGGTGTTTGCGCCGACGGCCAGCGCGGGTAGCGCGAGGACAAGCAGCACGGCAACGAAGATGAGGCGGGAAAGGCGCATGCGGGGCGGAGAGACGGCTCCTGAGTGCAGTTCCTAGTTTACCGGACGCGATGCAAATGAGGCCGTTTGGCGTGTTCGCGAAAAATGCAGTCGTTCTGGATGCATTTGACGCCGGCTGCGCGGGCGCGGGCGATGGCTTCGTCGTGGATGACCTCATCCTGCAACCAGAGATAGGGAATCTTTAGCCGAATCACGTCGTCGACGATGGGGGGCACGAATTCGGAAGCGCGAAAGACATCGACAAGATCGATGCCTGCGCCTGTGAGTTGCCGCGCTGCGGCCTGGGCCGCATCGAGATCGGCGTAGCAGGGCTTGCCGAGGATTTCCTTGAGCGCGGGGTTGACGGGAAACACGGTGTAGCCGTGCTCGGCCAGATAACGGCCGATGTTGTGGCTGGCGCGCCAGGTCTTGTCGCTCATGCCGACGACTGCGATCGTCTTGGCTGTCGCGAGCATTTCTTCGATTGTTTCCGAATCACTCATGGATTACTCCGGAAGATCGTCGTCGGCGCTGGGCTCTGTTGCGGTTCCCCGGCGCTTGGCTAGCAGATAACCGCGCAGGAAAGGCTCCAGGTAGCCGTCCAGGACTTTGTCCACGTCGCCGACCTCGACCTTGGTGCGGTGGTCCTTGGCGATGCGGTAGGGCTGTAGGACGTACGAGCGGATCTGCGAGCCAAAGTTGATTTCGAGCTTTGAATCTTCAAGCTTCTTGCTGACGGCGCGCTTCTTTTCGAGCTCGTACTCGTAGAGCCGCGAGCGGAGCATCTTCATGGCCTTTTCGCGGTTCTTGTGCTGGGAGCGCTCGTTCTGGCACTGCACGACGATGCCGGTGGGCAGGTGCGTCATGCGGACGGCCGAGTCGGTCGTATTGACGTGCTGGCCGCCCTTGCCGCCGGAGCGATAGGTGTCGATGCGCAGATCTTCAACCTTCAGATCGACATGGATGGACTCGTCGATTTCAGGCGAAACATAGACGGAAGCAAAAGAAGTGTGGCGTCGCTTGGCGGAGTCGAACGGCGAGATGCGCACGAGGCGATGGACGCCGCTCTCACCTGCCAATTGCCCGAAAGCGAATTCACCGAGGATGGTGAAGGTGGCGGACTTGATGCCGGCCTCATCGCCGTCCTGCAGGTCGTTGATTTCGGTTTTGAATCCCTGCTGCTCAGCCCAGCGCAGGTACATGCGCATGAGCATCTCGGCCCAGTCCTGACTTTCAGTGCCGCCTGCGCCGGGATGCACGGTGACGATGGCGTTCAGCGGATCGGCCTCGCCACTAAGCATGGTGCGGGCCTCGAGTTCTTCAGTAAAAGCGGAGAGAGCCTTGATGTCGCGTTCGAGATCGGCGAGCACGTCTTCGCCTTCGCGCGCCAGTTCGAAGTAGGCTTCGATGTCGCCGGTGCGGCTCAGGAGTGCCTCATCGTCGGCGACGAGATTCTCAAGGCGCTTGCGGTCGCGCATGATGGGTTTGGACGCGGCGGGATCGTTCCAGAGGGCTGGATCGGCTAGTTTCTTTTCTATTTCGGCGAGTTCCCTGCGGATGCGAGCAGGGTCAAAGATACTCCCGCAGGTCGCGAACCTGGTCGCGGACGGGAGCGTAAGCGAATTCGAGATCGTTCAGCGACATGCTTTGCTCTTATGACCTGACTTTGTTTGAACTTTTGCTGCGTTCTCTTGCCTGATCTAGATTATCACCGCACCGGCTGCGATGGGCGCTGCTGTGATCGAGCACAGCTAGGCTACCTTGACCTCTTTCAGCAGCTCCGGGTGACGATCGAGCACTTTGAGCAGCTTCACCAGGGCCAAGGGAGGTTTGGTCTTGCCGTTCTCGTAGCGCGAAAACGCATTCACGCCCCCGCCGAATATCTCGGCTGCTTCGCGCTGGTCGAGCGCCAGTTTCTTGCGTACCTTCACAATAAAGGCCGGGTCGACGAGGTCAGCATTGACCTGTTTGGAGAAAGTTTGCATCTCGCGCATGACGCGGTCCGATTCGGCACCGTCGAGGATGGACTCCTCGCAAGCAGGACAAAACTCACCCGTCACCCTGCGAATCGCGGTGGTTTCGCCTTTGTAGGTGTAGGGCAGGTCACGCGTATCATGGATCAGCTCAGCCGCTCCGCAAACCGGACACTTCTTCTTCATCGCTCTCCGCATCAAAGCTCCTTGAACGAAACGATCAACACGTCATCGATGACCGTTAGTTTGAGATAAACATCCCCGGCCCGTGTCTTTGGGCGGTAGACATCCTGCCAGATTGTGTGATCGGCGTACGTGGTCATGCTTTTGTAGAAGTCCGCCGGATTGAGAGCCAACACAACAGCCAACATATCGGAGTAGCTGAGGCCTAAGGCAACTGCTCCTACTCGCGCGGTCTGCGTGGTTCGTACTTTGCCCGCTTCGACCAATTCCTTGACGCGATACAGCTTACAGTGTGGAGTTCTTTTCTCCATATTTATATTAACCCACTTGGTTAATCTTTGCAAACAGCATTTTTCTTCCCGACCAGGCAACAATTACCGCTGACAAGAGAACACAAAGCCATGCGAAGACGTCTCCGTGAGTGGAGTAGAAGGTGACGTCGCTATTGAATCCGTATGCCGCGGGCAGCGCATCGGCGGCGTGGCGGGGAATGCTCTGGCGGACGCGGCCGTAGGGATCGATGGAGGCCGTGACGCCGTTGTTGGTGTCGCGCAAAATCCAGCGGCGGTTTTCGATGGCACGCATGCGCGCCATGTTCAGGTGCTGCCAGGGGGCGCTGGTGTCGCCGTACCATCCATCGTCAGAGATGTTGACGAGCACCTCGGCGCCGAGCTCGGAGAACTCCCTCACCTCATCGGCAAAAACGGACTCGTAGCAGATGAAGACGCCGTAGCGATGGCCGTTCAAGCGGAAGACCTTGCGCTCGTCGCCGCGATCGAAGCGCGAGACCTTGCCGGTGAGCTTGCGGGCAAAGAAGAGCAGACGGCTGAAGGGCACGTATTCGCCGAAGGGAACGAGGTGAATCTTGTCGTAGCGTCCGACGCGGGATCCATCAGCCGAGACGACGAGGGCGGAGTTGAACTGACGCCATGCGCCGATGTCGGGCGAGAAGTCCATACCGATGTTGCCGACCACCAGAGGCGCCTTGTTCACCTGGGCAATGGCGATGATCGACTTTTGAAAACGGGCATCATCTTCAAAGAAGGGCGCGGGGGATTCCGGCCAAACGATTAGGTCGGGGTGCTGCGCGTTGCAGGGCGGGGCCGCAAGCGGCGCACCGGTTTGCGGTATGCCGGCGATGAAGCTCTTGCAGTTTTCTGCGGCGAGGCGGGCAAAGTCAGCTAGATGACGCTCCCACTCGCCGGGGGCGGACCACAGGCTTTGTCCGGAGACGTCGAGATTGGGTTGGATGAGCACGGCGAGCGCCGTGGGTTCGGGCGCTGGGGGCTTGAGGAACAAACTCGCGGATGCGGCCAGAGCGAGCACCACGCCGACAGCGGACGCGATTTGCCGATGGCGACAGTGAAGACAGAGAAGTCCGACGGCGATGAGCGCGTTGACGAAGACGATGAGGAAGCTGATGCCGTAGACGCCGGTGAAGGGCGCGAGCTGGTTGACGAGCGCGTTGTCCACCTGCGAATAGCCAAGCTGGTCCCAGGGGACAGAGGTGATGCGCGCGGCAGCGAGCTCAAGCGCGACCCAGAAGACGGGTGCTGCGGCGAGCGACAAGCGCGTACTTCCCGTGGCCTTCTGCACAAGAGCAACTGCAAGTCCGAAGAGCGCAAAGTAAAGGCCAAGCACGAGACTGAAGCCGACGAGCAGCAGCGTGGGCGCAAGGGACGGCATGTCGCCGTACTGGCTCATGACGTCGCGGATCCAGTAGCAGTTGCCGAGGTACCACAATACGCCACAAGTGTAGGCGAGCAGAAAGCTGCGGCGCACGGGGTGCGGATGCGCGGATGCAGCGGAATCGACCACTGCCCACAGCAGGGGGACCAGTGCAAACCAGGCGAAGACCGAGCGCCAGGGGGGTAATGGTCCGGCCAGTGGAAAAGGCAGCTCGAGCAGGACGGCGGATAAACCCACAGCGGCCCATAACTTGAAGCGAGCGTGTTGTTGGGGCGGGGTTTGCATACAGGGGCGAGTTTATCGCATCGGGCGGCAGGCACGAAGGAAGGTAAACCGGCAGTGCTCTGCCACTCGATGACGGAATTTGCCAACGCCAGCAAAAGTGCGAGCGGGCGGGCGAAATCAAGCTACAATTGCAGAATGATCCTGGCGCTATTTGTCATGAAGGTTCTCGAAGTGATGTTCTTCGTCGGCCTCGTGGGTTCGTCCGTGGTGGTGATCATCAGCTTTATCGAAGATGGTAAAGAGTTGTTCGGCAAGGATTAAGGCCCGCATTTCCTCAGCGCGCGATGAGCCTTGGTCAAATTGATTGACACTGCTTTCATTCGTTAATAGACTCAGCGAAGGGCGGGTGGTGGTAGCGCCTTCTCGAGTCAAGAAAACCGGTTTACTGTGACGGCCCCGACACGATGGCATCAACCCGAACGACCGTAGCCCCTCCGTCCAACCGCGTCCGCCTCATCGTGGCATCGTCCGTGATGCTCACGTTCATCTCCTTTTGGCGTGCAGCCGCAATTGTTCTCTGCGATCTTGGCTCGTCGGCGTTTTACGCCGGCGGTATTGCGGAGCACGCGGTAGGAGCGGCAGCTCCCTGGTTCATCCTCGGCATCATGCTGTTCAGCTTTGCGGTGCGGGCGGTCTACGTCGAGAGCTGCTCGATGTTCACGCGCGGCGGCGTTTACCGCGTGGTGAAGGAAGCTCTGGGCGGCACGTTTGCAAAACTCAGCGTTTCAGCGCTGATGTTCGACTACATTCTTACCGGCCCGATCTCCGGCGTGTCTGCCGGCCAGTACATTACCGGCCTGATGAACGAGTTGCTGGCGGTTGCGGCCAGCAGCAACTGGCTGCCTCCAGCGCTGATGGACGCGCACCACAATCCATCGTTCCTGTTCGACATGAATTACACCTCGGCGGTTTTCGCGGCCGCGGTGACGATTTATTACTGGTGGCAAAACGTCAAGGGCATCGAGGAGTCGAGCGAAAAGGCGCTGCAGGTCATGCAGATCACCACCATCATGGTGGTCATCCTGCTTGTGTGGGGCGTTTACTCGGCCTTCATCAAGGGCGGACATCTGCCGCCGCCGCCGACCGTGCAGAATCTGAAGTTCAGCGACGATGCGCTCGGCTTCCTTCGCGGCACAAAACTGGTGCCGCTGCTGGGCGTGTTCGGCATCCTGATGGCGTTCGGCCACTCCCTGCTGGCCATGAGCGGCGAGGAAAGCCTGGCGCAGGTCAATCGTGAGATTGAGCATCCGAAGCTGAGGAACCTGAAGCGCGCGGCCATCGTGATCGCCATCTACAGCCTCATCTTCACGGGCGGCGGCACCATCCTGGCTTACATGCTGATCCCCTTGAAGGATCACGTGATGTACCAGGACAACCTCATCGCCGGACTGGCGATGAATCTGGTTGGGCCCATGTTTCTGCGGATCGCGTTCCGCATTTTCGTCGTGGTGGTGGGCTTTCTGATTCTGTCAGGCGCCATCAACACGTCGATGATCGGTTCGACGGGCGTGCTGATGCGGGTTGCCGAGGACGGCGTGTTGACCGACTGGTTCCGCAAGCCGCACCAGCGCTTCGGCACCAGCTATCGCATCGTGAACCTGGTGTTCATTCTCCAGATGACCACCATCATCTTCAGCCGGGGCAATATCATCATCCTGGGCGAGGCATACGCCTTCGGCGTGATCTGGTCGTTCACGTTCAACAGCCTGGCCATGCTGGTGCTGCGCTGGAAATACCATGGTGAGCGCGGCTGGAAAGTTCCGCCGAATATCACGATTGGCAAAACCGAGATTCCGCTGGGCCTGATTTCGGTGTTCCTGGTGCTCCTGTCGACGGCGCTGGTGAATCTGGCCACCAAATCAGTAGCCACGGTAAGCGGCATCGTATTTGCGGCGGCGTTCTTCGTAATCTTCTCCGTGTCAGAGCGGCAGAACCTGAAAAAACATGCCATCACCGCGCGGCAGATGAAAGACCACTTCCAGATGGAACACCAGGACACGGTGAGCCGCGAGTCGGCGGCGCTGCGGCCGGGCGGGGTGATGGTCACCATGCGCGA
>Ga0302278_10004695_pt1 | contig 13983 bp, 6 predicted proteins | sample III_Bog_N3_2_FD_194543 | JGI IMG/M metagenome (GOLD analysis project Ga0302278, IMG submission 194543) | Peat permafrost microbial communities from Stordalen Mire near Abisko, Sweden - III_Bog_N3_2 | ecosystem: Environmental > Terrestrial > Soil > Wetlands > Peat | place: Sweden: Abisko... | reverse complement strand
CAGTTCGTCGCGGGCTTCGGTTAGGAATTTGGGGTCGTTGGAGGAGAGAAAGCGCGAGGCGCTGAGGCGCACCGTCAGCACTTGTTCCAAAGCGACGCCGGCATGAGCGGCAGCCTCGAACTCGCCGTCGGCCATGGAGCCCTTGACGACCTCTTCCAGGTTTTGTTTGGCTTTGGGGCCATAGCTCAGCAGCTGGCTCCCAAGGGTGGTGTCCTTGGTCTTGCGCAGTTCGGCCAGCTTCATCAGGTTGGCTTCATAGGCGTCGATCAGGCTACCGATCTTTTGTAGGTTTTCCTTGCGCTTCGGATCGATGGTCGCGGGCAGGGCGTCGGTCAGGTCCTTGCGCACCGAGGCGAACAGCTCGCGGGCTTTGTCGAAGCCGGTGGTGTCGCCTTCCAAGGCGAAGGAGCGGACATGGCGACGGGCTTCGGACAGCACAGCTACCCTAAGGGCGTTGTCGCTCACCATGATGAAGGTCTCGGTCCTGCCGGACGCCGAGTTCAGACTGGTGCCGCCGATGACGGAGACCACAATCATTAGGATCAAGATCAGGCTAAAGCCGGAATAGATCCTGGCCTTAACCGATAGCCGCGACAAAAATTTAAGTACGCCCATGGAATTCCCCCCTCAATTTTAATTCTTGTATGAGCTGCGCGGCCCTGGCGCTCTTTGTCCCATTTGGGGACGCCGTTTGGCAGATACGAGGGACCTTGGGTTCTATGCCCTTGGTCACGGTTCTAGTAAAGGCGGATGGTCACGGAAGCGCAATATGCCGAGGGGGTCATCCCATACGGTCATTGGGGATATTGCACTTAAACTAAAATATAAATTAGACCAGGGGCTTACAACCTAGCGGCGGCTAATCAGCACAGCCGTCAGGTCATCGTCCAGCGGAGCGGAAACCTGCGCGAAGAAGGCGGTCATCATGGCTTCCAGATCGCGGGTGCCTTCGGTCGTTCTGGGGGCGGTGCGCATCAGGTCCTCGACGGCCTCGTCGCCGAACAACTCGCCGTCGGGGCGCGAGGCCTCGTTCATGCCGTCGCTATGGAACATCAGGCAATCCCCCGGCAACATGGCGCAGGTCAGTTGCGGGCGTTCCTTGGGGGCCGAGTACTTGCTCAGCCCCAGAGGCAGGCCCCGGGTGTCCAGGCGCTCGATGCTGCCGTCGGCTCGCAGTAGCAAAGGTTCTGGGGCGGCGCCGCCGACCCAGGTCAACAGACCGTCGCGAAGGTCGAGCACCCCATAGAACATGGTGGAATATTGCCCCACCGGCAGCAGCCGCGACAGGGTGCCGTCCAGACGGAACAGCAGCTTGGAGGGCTCGGCCCAGAGTTCGCGGTGCTCATGGATCAGGGCATGCAGGCGGAAGGTGTTCAAGGCCGCCGCCAAGCCATGGCCGGTGAAGTCGAAGGCATAGAAGGCGATGCGGTCCTGGTCGATCTCGTGGCAGCCCCACAAATCACCGCCGGTGGCCGAAGAGGGCTGGAAATGCGCCTGGAGCGACAGGCCGTGACTATCCCCCAAGGCCGCCATGACCTGAGGCGTCGGCAGCAGGGCCATCTGGGTGCGGCTGGCGCTGCCCAGTTCCTGCTGAACCTGCAATCGCTCAAGCCGGTAGTGGGCGTCGGCCAGCAGTTCATGATTGTGCATGGCGGTGGCGGCCTGGGCGGCCAAGGCCTCGACGAAGCGTTGCATCTCGTCGGAGAAGGGCTCGGTTTGGCCCCGTTCGCCGCGATGGCGTTCCAATTGCAGCACCCCGGCCACTTCGCCGCCCCGCTGCATGAGGGGGACAGTCAGGCGGGACGCCGGGCCGTCGTTCAGGCTGATTCCCTTGCTGGCGGCGATGGCCAGGGGGCTGTCCGAGCCCTGGGCGATGGGTGACAGGTCCGAGGCCAAGGCGTCGTCACGTCGTTGCAGCACCGGCTCCAACGCGCCATGGACGTCCAGGCGATAGAGCTGGGCGGCTTCGGCGTTGCCCAGGTCCTTGGCGCTGTCCAGCACGGTGCGCAGCATGGCGGCATTGTCTTGCTCGGCCGAGACGGCGATGCCCAATTCCACCAGCCGGGCCAACTTGGCCTTGGCCTGCTCCAGGGCTTCGGTACGGGCGGCAATGGTATGCTTCATTACGGCAAAAGCCTGGCTGAGCTGATGGAACTCCTGGATATGAGATTCGTCGGGGGCCTGGTGGGAGAAGTCGAAGCGTTCGATGCGCTTGGCGTCCTCGGCCAGGGCGCGGACTGTCAAGGCCATGCGTCGCGACAGGATCAGGATGGCCGGCACCGAAATGCCCATGATGACCAAGGTGATCAGCAGCATCTGCAGGCGCATATGGGCGATATGGCCGGCGAAATCGGCCATGGGGGCGATCGCGGCGATGGAGATGCTGCCGTCCTCGGAGGCCGGGGGCTCCCAGCGGATGACTCGGATCATCAGATCGCCGATCTCGGATGAAATCACCTGTCCGCCACTGTCCTTGCCGCCTTTGCCAAGAGCGGCGGTCAGGGCCTGCAACTGGGGCGAGGTCATGGAGGTGATGGGCGGCAGGGCCTGGGTTTCCGCCCGCGCCGGCAGGAATTTGACCGGGGCCGCCAGCAAATGCTTGGTTTGGTCGGTCAGTACGATGCCGCCGCCGGGCGAGATGCTTTGCTGTTCGATGAATTGTTCCAGCTCGCTCAGGGCGATATCGGCGCCAAAGACGCCATTGCCGCCGGGCAGGCGATGGCTGGCGGTCAGACCCGGTTCCTTCAGGGATGAGAACACATAGGGCGCCGACAGGCGGGGATGGTCGTCGCTCAGGGCGGCGACATACCAGGGGCGCTGGCGGGGGTCATAGGCGGGATGATCGTCCACCGCCCGGCCCATGAGTTTGCCGGTGGCGTCGAGATAGCTCCAGACCTGACGGCGCGATCCGTCTTTGGCGGCGCTGATGGCGCGGACGGCGATCTGGGTGCCGGTGGGGGCGGACAGAGAGGCGACGATGCGACCATCGCCGTTCACATCGACAACCTGCAGATAGCTGCCGTCGGCGAAGCCGTAATAGACGGAGTAAAGGGCGCGATCGCCCCTGAGGGCGGTCATCAGCAAGGGCAGGGCCGGAGAGGTCAGGCCATCGCCGCTGACCGCCTCGACGGCGCTGCGGCTGGCGCCCAATTCGGTCAGGGACAGAGCGTCGCCGATCTGGCGCTGGACCCGTTCGTGCACCCGCTTGGTGATCTCGTCGAACAATCCGTTGGCGGTCTGTTCGGCGGCACTGGTGCTGATGACCAGCACGCTGGTAAAAATGGCCGCCGTCAAAGCCAAGACAATGCCTAGCAGTGTCAGAAGGATACTGACCTGAAATTGAATTTTGCTCTGATTCATCGTCTTGTTCCGCGCCCCCGCATCGCATTCTGGATCATGCACGCAATCCTTGGAGAGGCAAAGAGGGGACTTGCAATTCTCGCGGAAGTTTTTGCCCCTTCGGCACAGGCCGTCCAAAGTCAAAAAAAGTGGCGTCGGGCCCCATGAGACATGTATATCCTGGGCCCCAGTCGAGGGGGTGGATGTGGCGGCAATTACTAACGTCGGTGGCAGCGTCCAGCAGGATTTCACGGACGCAGTGGAACTGCATGGCAAGGGTCGCCTGGTCGAGGCGGCGCGCCTTTACCGGCGGGTCATCGCCCAAGGAAGCCTGCATCCCGAGCCCATCTATAATCTGGCCGTGGCCGAGGAGGGGCTGGGCAATCTGGCCGAGGCCTTAAGGCTGCTGCGCCAGTTGTCGGCCAGCCATCCCAGCTATAAAGCGGGATTATGGAAGCTGGCGGCGCTGCTCGATCAGGAAAAGCGTTCGGTGCTGATGTCCATTGTCCGCGCCGATAAGGATGATCTCGAGGCTTTGCGCGCCCTTTGCGCCATCAGCCCCAATGATCCCAGTCCCCATCTGGGATTGGCCGAGGCCTTGTGGCGGCAGCGCCGCATGGACGAGGCCGAAGTGGCGGTCCGTCGGGTGCTGGAGCTGAGCCCAGACTCCATCGAGGGCTGGGTGCTGCTGGGCTCGGCCCTGAAGCGCCAGGGCTTTTTCGTCGAGGCCGAGCAGGCCCTGCGCAAAGCGATCCATCTGCGCCCGGGCGGAGCCGTCGCCCATTGGAACCTGTCGCTGATCCGCCTGTTGTTCGAAGATTACGAGGAAGGCTGGCGGGAATTCGAATGGCGCTGGCAGGTGGAGGGGCTGCCGACGCCGCGCCGTGCCTTCCCTGGTCCGGCCTGGCAGGGCGAAGACCCCGCCGGCAAACGCATCCTGGTCTTTTGGGAACAGGGCTTCGGTGACACCATCCAACTGTCGCGCTATGTTCCCGAACTGAAGGCTCGAGGGGCGACCGTGATCTTCGAGGCCCAGCCCAATCTGCTGCGGCTGTTCCAGGGGCTGCCCTGGATCGACGAGCTGGTGGCCTATGGCCAGCCTTTGCCCGCCTTCGACGCCCATGTGCCGGTGATGAGCTTGCCCCGGCTTTTGAAGGTCGATCCCGATCCCGCGCGCTGCAATGCGCCTTATCTGAAAGCTGATCCGGGGCTGACCGCCGAGTGGGGGCGTCGCCTGTCCCATTGCCGGGGCTTCAGGGTCGGGCTGGTCTGGGCCGGCAATCCGGCCTTCGACGCCTCGCAGTTCCGCTCGCCGGGATTGGAGCGCTTCGCCCGGCTGTTCGACCTTGAGGGCGTGAACTTCCTGTCGCTGCAGGTGGGCGAAGCGCGCAAGGACCTGCAGGAGCGCGCCGGCTTCGCCTCGCCGATCCAGGATATCGGAGCCCATCTGCGGGACTTCGCCGATACCGCCGCCGTGGTGGCCAATCTGGATCTGGTGATTTCCTCGGATACCGGCATGCTGCATATTTGCGGCGCCATGGGCAGACCGGCCTGGGCCATGATCTCTTATCCCGCCGACTGGCGCTGGCGGCTGGAGGGCGATGTCTCCCACTGGTATCCCTCGGTCAGTCTCTTTCGCCAGAAAAGATGGCGGGACAACTGGGACGAGCCGTTCGCCGTGGTCAGAGAAAAACTGACGGCAATCCTGGGCAAAAAGGATATACCCCCGACAGGGCTTCCCTAATTGCCTGGCAAACATGACCTTTGTCATGGAAATCGTAGGTTTTTGTTACATACGGATGCTTGCCTTTGGCCATCCGGTTTAATACAAATGAACTTAAATCAGAGGGTTGAGCTCAAACAAATGGATATGAAGGCGACGGTTGAGGGGCAGCCCTTAAGAAAACGAGGGATTTTGGCTGCGGTTGCGGTGGGAGCCCTCATGCTTGCGGTTCCCCTGTCGTCTGCTTTTTCGCAAGAGCCGCCTCAACCCACCCCCGTTCCCCGCAATGCGGTCGAGAAAGGCCCTCAGGTCAAGAAGGGGGATGCCTCCCAGATCAAGGACGTTCCGGCCGGCGATCTGGCGCCTAAACCTAATGATCCTGCCGCCGTGTCTGCCGCTGGAACAGCCTCCCAGGCGGCGGCGTCCGGTGATATGGACCCGAATATGGTGGCCAACCGTGGTCGCAAGCGCGGCGAGCTGCTGAAAAAACTGACGGGTGGGCCCGAGGTTGCGCTGGAGAACGACCCCAACAACCCCCCGACCATCCTCGAGCCCGTGCGGATCGAGGAAGCGGTGGCCTTTACCTTGAAGAATAACTTCGAGGTGCTGGGCGCCAAGTCGAAGACCACCGCCGCCAAGTGGGACAAATACGGCGCCTATGGCGCTTATCTGCCCAGCGCTTCGCTGACCGTGCGCGATGGCAAGGAAGAGAGCAAGCCGGGCACTGATTCCATTAAGACAAACGGCAATGTCATCACGGTGCCCGATGATACGCACCACACCTGGAGCAACAATTTGGTGGTGCACCAGCCCATCATCGATTTGAGCATCATCAGTGATGCCATGACCAAGTCCGACACCTATGACGCTGTTGCCGCCGATGAGCTTAGCGCCCGCGAAACAGCTGCTTATAACACCATCGCCAGCTTTCTGCGGGTGACCCGCTCGCGGCTGGTCATCGCCTTTGCTGAGAACTACAAGCAGAACCTGGATAAGTTGGCCCAACGCATGCGGGACCGCGTCAGCGGCGGCGGCGCGCCCGGCGTCGAGTTGGATCGCATCACCGCCCGTTCGGTGACCGCCCGTTCGGCCATTATCGAAGCTCAGGCGGAATATCAGGCCTCTATCGTCGAGTTCCGTCGCCTGACGGGCGTCAATCCCATCAAGCTGGCGCTTCCGGATACCCTGATGCCGACGGTTCCGGACAAGGTGGACGAGATTCTCGAGCGGAGCTTGAAGAATAATCCCGACTTCCGTGGCGCCAACAAGCGTGCCGAAGCCGCTATCGGCGATATGCGCAAGTCCTTCTCCAGCCTGCTGCCCAAATTCGCCGTGGAATTTTCCCAGTCGCGGACCTGGAACGCCGGTGGTGTGGCTAAGAGCGATCTGGCCACCTGTACCGTTCCGGGGGCGGCCTGTTATTTCCCCAATAACAGGACCACTCAGCTGATGGGCGTGTTTACCTGGAACTTCAATCCTGGCCCCGATTTCTCGAGCGGCATGTCCAATCTGGCCCGGGCCGAGGCGGCCAGCTATAGCGCTACCGACTTCCGCCAGAAGCTGGAAGAAGGCGTGCGCAATGGTTTCGACGCCATGAATTCGGCCAATGGCCGTATCGAAGCGGTGACACAGGCCGTGGAGGCGAACTCCAAGGTAGCCGTTGCCTTCGAAGAGCAATATATGGCCGGAAGCCGTCAGCTTCTCGATCTGTTGGATGCCTATGAGCGGCTCTATCAGTCGCAGCTGGAACTCACTGCTCTGCTGGTTGCCGAGGCTCAGGCCAGCTATCTGATGCGCCGTGAGATGGGGGAGCTGGAACCGGCGATCCTGTCCCCCGACAAGTCGAACTAAGGGAACTGTCATGGCGGGCGGCGGCGACGGAAAAGAGATGAATTACTGGCCGGGCTTCGTGGATGCCCTCAGTAACGTTGTGCTGACCCTGGTCTTCGTGCTGGTGGTGTTCGTTTTCGCCCTGATGATCACCTCGGGCAAGGTGAAGCAGAAAAGCAACGCCGAAGCCGAGGCAAAAGCCGCCCAGGAACGGGTCGCCAGCAAGGGGGAAACCCAGCTGCGCCAGGAACTTCAGGACGTTGTGCAGGCCAAGGAAAAGGTTTCCGGCCAGTTGGCGGTGGCCAAGCAGGAACTGCAAAAGGCCATGCAGGACATGCAGCAGGTCAAGAAGCAGCTCGACGAGGTCAAGGCTCAGGACGAAGCCAAGGAACTGGCGGTCACCCCCAGCGTTATCGACCAGAAGTTCCAGACCACATCGGACAGCAATGTAACCCCTGACCGTGACCGTCCCCCGGCCCAGGTGTCTTCGGGCAATGTCATCGTTATCAACTTTCCGCGCAATGTGGTGCAGTTGAACGAGCGGGCCAAGGCCGATCTGTCCAAGGTCCTGGCCGCGCACAAAGGCCAGATCCAGGGCACCAAGGCCGTACTGGATGCCTTTGTTGGGCTTGAGACCTATAGCGAGGGCCGCCGTCTGGCCTATTATCGCGCTATGGATATCCGCAATTTCCTGATCGACAAGGGAGCCGGGACCAAGCAGAGCGTCGAGATCAACACCAAGGTCTCCAAGGAACAAGGAGATGCCCGTGTCGAAATCCGATTCGTCCGGGAATGACGGCGGTGAGGCTTTGATCCCCCCTGCCGCCGTTGCCGGCGAACCATCGCTTCATGATCTGCTGGCCGGAGTTCGCGGCGAGTGCGTCAGCTTCTTGCGCGCTCTGAGCAAGGTTTTGGAAGGGCCGCAGATATTTCTGTGGCTGATGGCGGCGATTATGGTTTCGACCGTCGTCTGGGCCAGTCTGGCCCAGGTTGACCGGGTGGTGCGGGTCGAAGGTCATATCATTCCCGCCGGTCGCTCTCAGAGCATCCAGCATCTCGAGGGCGGCATCGTCGCCGCCATTAACGTCCAGGAAGGCGCCATCGTCCGTAAGGGCGAGGTGCTGTTGGACATTGACGACACCACGGCCCAGGCCAGCCTGCAAGACAGCAAGAGCAAGCTGGAGCATCTGCATTTGACCCGATTGCGCTTAGAGACCGAGGCCAAGGGGCTAGACACCATGGTGGTGCCCCAAACCTTGCGCGACAGTCCTGATTTGGTCGAGGCGGAGCAGCAGTTGTTCCGCTCCCATCGCCAGAAATTGGAGCAGGAGCTGCGCATCTTTGAAGAGCAGATCCACCAGCGCAACATCGAGATGGAGCAGGTCGAGGTTCGTCGTCAGCGGTTGGCGGGCGAATTGAACACGGCCCGTGAGCGCTTGAAGCTGATGGTCGGAATGGCCGCTCATGCCGCCGCCTCGCAGATTGAAGTGCTGGAGGCCGAAAGCCGCGAACAGCGGCTGGCGACGGAAATGAGCGATGCCGAAGCCTCGATCCCCAAGCTGCATGGCGCCATCGCCGAGGCTCAGGCTCGCATGGAAGAAGCAAGGGCTCGCTACCATGCCGAGGTCGAGGCCTTTCTGGCGACGACGATGCAAGATATCGAGCGGCTGGAAAGTGTTATCACCGCTCAGGCCGACCGCTATATCCGCACCGAGGTCAGGGCGCCGGTGGACGGCATCGTCAATCGCGTCACCGTCAATACCGTGGGCGGGGTGGTCAAGCCGGGCGATACCATTATCGAACTGACCCCCACCACCGACAAGATCCTGGTCGAGAGCAAGGCGCGTCCCAGCGATCGTGGTGAATTGCGGGTGGGGTTGCCGGCCAAGGTGCGGGTCAGCGCTTATGACGTGGGCGAATTGGGCATCCTGACTGGACGGGTCACCGAAGTCAGCGCCGATACTGTTCAAGAGGCTCGGGGAGAGCCCTATTACCGCGTGATGATCCTGGTGGACGATCTGCCGGAAAGCTATGCGGGAAAGCAGATCGTTCCGGGCATGACCATCACAGGGGATGTGGTGATCGGGCGCAGGACGGTGATGAAATATATCATCTCTCCTTTTGCGAAATTTACCTACAATGCCTTCCGGGATGCCCGGTAAGAGATCGGTGGTGGGACGATGAAAAAGAATAGATACGAGGTCTTTTTTGGGCAGGCGCTATCGCCTGTGATCCTCGTGCTTTTGACGGCGCTGACCCATCTGGACTTCGTCTTGATGGCCATCGCCGGCAATACGTTCCTCAATGGCTGTATCCTCTTCGTGGGTGGCCTGGGTGCGACGCTGATGATCCTGCGTATCTGGGATCTGAACCGCGAGCGCAAGGTTTTGGCCCGTTTTTCTGCGGAAGTGGCCGGCGGCGCCGATATGAAGGCACTGTTGGAAGCGCCCTGGATGACCGGGCGGGTCATGCACCGCTATCTGGACAATATCGCCCAGACCGGCGGCGAGCTGTCCTCGGCCCTGGACCAGCAGGCCATCGAGACCGAACTGCACGATATGCAGGGCGAGTTCGATTCCAAGATGGAGTTCCCGGGCTTCCTGGTGGGCTTCATGATCGCCATGGGCCTGTTGGGGACCTTCATCGGTCTGCTGGAAACCTTGACGGGCATCAGTTCCATGCTGGACGGCATGGTCAACGGTCCGGCCGGTGACAATGTGGAAGGCGAGTTCCTCAAGCTGGTGGGGCAGCTGCGCAAGCCGCTGGCCGGCATGGGCATCGCCTTCTCGGCCTCCATGTTCGGTCTGGTCGGCAGCTTGGTGCTGGGCCTGATCCAGGTGACGGTGCGCCGCTACACCAAGGTGGTGATGAGCGATGCCCGCGACCTTTTGCACAATCTTACCGAACGCGTGCGCGGCGCTGTCCTGGCTGCCGGCGGCACCGTGGTGCAGCAGGCGCAGGGCGGCCAGCATGCCGGCGTCAGCCAGGAGTTCCTGTCGGACTTCCTGGCCGAGCTGATCGGCAACATGAACTCGCTGATGGAGTTGTTCAACCGTTCGCAGGATGCCGCCTTGGCTCAAACCAGCCGCATCGACACCCTGTCCACCCGCATGGAAGAGGTGGCGGCAGCCATCGACAACAATGTGGAAGCCGCCAAGCGCACCAACGATCTGCTGGGCTTTGGCCCGCGCATGAAGGAAACCAACGAGGCGGTTCTAACGGAAATCCGGTCACTGTTGGGCAGCGGCCAGGAACAGCAAAAGGCCATGGTCCGGGTCGCCGATACTTTGTTGGCCATTGATCAGAAGATGGCCAATTCCAACGACGGCACGCGCAATCACTACGAGACGGTTGGCCAGATCAATACTCAAAGTCTAGCCAAGCTGGATGAGGCCGTGGGTATTCTGCACGACGTCAACGACCGCACGTCTGACAGTGAAACCAAGCTGGATCGCAAGCTGCAGGGACTGAGCACAACCGCCACCACCATCGCCACCGCCTTGCAGGGTCTGTCGCAGAAGATGAGCGAAGTCGCCACCGTCGGCCAGTCGCAGTTGACCAGCCAGGGTTCGTCTCAGGTTCTCTTCCGCGATGCTTCGGCTGAAGTACAGGGTATGCTGAAGGAGTTGCAGGAAAAGATGCAAAAACTTCAGGAAGTCGAGATTGGTGCAACCCGTCATCTTTATGGTATAAAGGAATCCTTCGACAACCTGGGCGGTGCGCTAGAATCCCTTAAGGGACTGTCGCAGGGCGTTGCGAAGCAGACGTCTCTCTTGGAGGCTACGCTCGAGGAAATGCGAACCTCGCAGCGTAATTTTGCTCGTGAACTACGCGCCGAGCTGCGTGAGCTTGCGCGCGAACAGCGTCAGACGGCTTAAGGTATTTAGATTAGATGGCCGACCAGCAGGTCAAAGTTCTTACACCGGACGCGCAAGGGCAGTTCAAACTTGATCTGCCCCAGAGTGCGGTTGCGCGGGTTGATGTCGTCGATATCGACTTCGTCATCACGACCAAGGACGGCAAGCGTCTAATTCTTCCCGGCGCTGCTCTCGACGCCACCAGCGATCATCCCCCTGGAATCGTCTTCCAGGGCGGCGCCACGGTTCGCTCCGATAAGCTGTTCAGTCAGGTCGACAAAGTTCAGACGCCAGAGACCTCGGTCCCGGCCATCGCCAGTCTTTTGAAGGACACTCCGCCCAAGGAGCATCCCGACAAGACCGCCGACAACAACGCCCAGGCCCAGGGCGATTCCGGCGCCGATAATGTGGCGCCCTTGCAGACGCCGCCAGAGTCCACTGTCGAAAAGCTGATCGAACAAGCCAATAAGCTTGTGTCGGAAGCGGTTAAGAACGCCCATCAGTTCGACCTGCCGCCTGCTTCGACGCCGCCCCCAGCCGTGGCCAGCTCCACTCCGAGCAGCGGATCGACGAATAATCCGCCGCAACAGGCCTTTATGAGCCTGTCCTATGGCAATGTGGTTGGGGTCACCACCTCCAGTCTGGTGGTGTCGGGCGTTACGCATCCGCTTTATCTGGGGTCGGGTGGCGCCAGCGGCACATCGTCGGCCAGCGGTATCGGTCTGCAGTCTGTTCAGCAGTTGTCAGCTCAGACGATTACCGCCGACAATAGCGGCGACATCATTGTCGCTAACGGAAACTTCACGGCCGGCACTTATGAGAAGGAAGTCGGCATTAATCTGGCCGGCTCCTTCACTACCTACAGCTTGACCGTCGCTGGCTACACGTCTGATAGCCTGCATTACATCAAGGGGGCGACCTATAACGCCTCCAGCAATACCTGGACCCTTCCGGTCACCGGCACCGAAGTCTCGTCGATGCTGTTTGACGTGGTCTATCCGCTGGTTGCTCCCGGCACGGCCGACAGCACCTATAATCTGACCATTTCAGTCAGCGGCACCGCCAGTGACGGTTCGCATATCAGCCTCAGTTCGGCTCTGTTGCTGGTGGAGAAAAGTGCGACCGTCGTCAGCGATTTGACCTCTGTCAGCGGCGGTGTGCTGCCGGCCCAGGGTCTGGGCAGCGTGATTATTGGCGGCAACGGCGGCGACACCATCTATGGAGGTTATGGCACCAACACCATTATCTCCGGGAACGGTAACGATACCCTCATCGGCAGTCCGTTCAGCGCCAACACCTTTTATGGGGGTGTCGGCCACGACACCATGATCGGCGGCACCGCCCACGATATTTTCGTCTCCGGCAACGGCGGCGACACCATGATCGGTGGCGGACAGGGTGTGGTTTCTTTTTCCAACAGCTCCTCTGGTCAGGTCATTGATCTGGGAGGGGCGACCACCACCAGCGGCAGCTATGTCCTGGGTTGGGAGACGGTCGTCACCTCGACCTCGACGGCCATCCTGGGCCAGACGACGGTCACCGGGACCACCTATGCCTTGGGCGGGGCTTCGACCAACGATGCCTCTGGCGATGTCTTTTTCGGCATGGGGACGGTCTATGGGTCAAGCGGCGATGACACCTTCATCGCCATTGCCCCCAACGTTTCCAACGGCCTGCTTCTAGACGGCGCTGCCGGCAACAACACCATCAGTTTCGTCGATGCGGCTTCGTCCCTGACCATCAATCTTTCCGCCACCAACACCTTGGGGCAGGTGACGGTCGGCAGCGACGTCTTCGTCAACTTCGAAAACGTCATCGGCGGCAATTACGGCGACACCATCATTGGTGATTCCCACATCAACACCATCTTTGGCGGCTCGGGCAACGACGTCATCGAGGTGGGGTCGGTCAGCGGCAATTACTATGACGGCGGCGCCGGTATCAACACCGTCAGCTTCGCCACCCAAACCGCCGGCATGACCATCGATCTGACCGGCGGCGGCCACGGCAGTGCGGCTGGGCAGGGCGATACCTTCGTCAATATCGAGATCATCCAGGGCACCAGCTATTCCGACACCTTCATCGGCGGCGTGGGCTCGGCTTCGGCCTTCACCATGGATGGCGGCGGCGGCGACAATTGGATCAGCTATCAGTATGCCACCAGCGCGGCGACGGTTGATCTGGCCACCGGCACCAATGCCGGCATCGCCGTCAGCGATCATCTGCTGAACATCGAAAACATCATCGGCAGCAATAACGGCGATCTGCTGATCGGCGACAATTCGGCCAATTCCATCATCGGCGGCACGGGCAACGACACCATCATCGGTGGCGGCATTTCCGGCGGCGACATGCTGTTCGGCGGGGCCGGCAACGACACCCTGATCGCCACCGGTGCGACCGGAGCAGACTCCCTGTTCGGCGGAGCCGGCAACGACACCATGATTGGTGGGTCCGGCGGCGATTATTTCGACGGCGGCGCTGGTTTCGACGTGGTTACCTTCGCGGGCGTCGGCCCTGGGGCCACCTCGCAATTGATAACCGGCCAGATCGTCACCGCTGGTCTGACCATCGATCCGTCCGGAACCTGGGGCTCGGGCATCGCCGCCAATAATACTTACACCAATGTCGAGGAACTGGTCGGCACCAGCTACGACGACACCTTCATGGGCGGCATGGTGGGCTATGCCCTGACCTATGACGGCGGCATGGGCAACAACTGGATCGACTACAGCCAGTCCAGCGGCGTCACCCTCAATCTGAACACAAACAAGAATTATGGCTACGCCAAGTCCGACTATCTGATCAACATCGAGAACGTTACCGGCAGTAGCGACAGCGATTACATCACCGGCAGTTCTCTGGTCGGCACCAACGCCTACAGCCTGACTTCCGGCGGCGTGACCCAGGGCACCCTGATGGGCGGGGGCGGTGACGATACCCTGAACAGTGGCGGCGGCAATTACTGGCTGGATGGCGGCGCTGGTAACGATCGCCTGATCGGCACCGGCAGCTCTTTCGCCGTGGCCGATTATTTCGACGCGGGCGCCTCTGTCACGGTGATGCTCAACGGCACATCGACAGGCACCGGATATGGCTCGACGGTCGGCACCGACAGTCTGGTTAATATCGAGAACATCTATGGCAGCTCGGCCGATGACGTTCTGGTGGGAGACAATCTGGTCAATACCATCTGGGGTGGCGCCGGCAACGACACCATCGCCGGCGGCGGCG
>Ga0302278_10004691_pt1 | contig 13986 bp, 15 predicted proteins | sample III_Bog_N3_2_FD_194543 | JGI IMG/M metagenome (GOLD analysis project Ga0302278, IMG submission 194543) | Peat permafrost microbial communities from Stordalen Mire near Abisko, Sweden - III_Bog_N3_2 | ecosystem: Environmental > Terrestrial > Soil > Wetlands > Peat | place: Sweden: Abisko... | reverse complement strand
TGAGGGCGCAACGGCGGCGGGAGCCTGGACGCTCTGCAATTGGGCCTGCATCTCCTGGACGGACTTGTCGAGCTTGGCAATGCGGGACTTCAACTCGTCGACCGAGTCGTTCAGCGACTGCACCTGACCGGAGACGGTGTCCAGCTTGCCGCCACCCGCCTCGTTCTGTGCATTGATCTTCTGCTGTAGGGCATTGACGGTCGCGCTCACGCGGTTGGCGTCGTCGGCAGTCTGCTCGGCGAGGTGCTGCACGACGCCCAGGCGGGTGTCCAGCGTGGATTGAAGCCGCTGCACCATGTCAATCAGTTGCTGCACCTGCGTTTGCAGCTCGATGATCTCCTTCGAGGCGGCGTGCGCGGAAGGGGAGCACAGAGCCGATGCAAGGAAGGCCGCTGCGATAAGACGAATGCGAAGCTTGGGGGATTTCAGCATATTCTCACCATTGAAAACAGGGGTCGGAGAGCGTTGATTCGCGGTCCAAAGAACCAAGGATCAGGGAACCTTCTCAGAGACTCAGTTTCGGACTACCAGGGGACAGAGTTTCCCAGGTCTCAAAGACGAGACCTGGGACACCCATTTTTCCGAAGTTTCAAAATCGCGGGATAGCCCTAGCGGTCCAGGGAGAATCCGGCGCGACGGTTCTGTTGCCAGCACTCTTCGGTCGACTCGGAGCAGAATGGCTTCTCCTTGCCATAGCTGATAACGCGGATGCGCGTTGCGGCAACACCTGCGGTGACCAAGGCATTCTTGGCGGCATCGGCGCGATTTTGGCCGAGGGCAAGGTTATATTCGTTGGAGCCACGCTCGTCGCAATAACCGCCGATGACGATGCTGATGTTGGGATGAGCGGCCAGCCAGGACGCATCGCGGGAGAGCACTTCCTGAGCATCGCTGCGAACGTCGTAGGTATCGTAGTCGAAGAAGGCATCCTGGACGCTGGCCTTGAATTCCTCTTCGGAGCTGACCGTGCTGACCGGAACGGAAACCACAGGTGGCGCGTTCACCGTGACGCGAGCCGTCGAGTCTGCCGAGCCGCCAGGACCGCGCGCCACGAGGTGATAGCTTGTGGACACGCTCGGCGTCACTGTCTTTACGCCGGTGGTGGGTACGTCACCGATGCCGTCGATGGAAACACTGGTTGCATCGGAGGTGCGCCAGGAAAGCTGGACCTGATCTCCGGCCGAGACCACGGTGGGTGTTGCGGTGATTTGCGCCAGAGGCTCAGGTGCGCGCTCGGTCGACGGCGCCGTCGTTGCGCTTGAAAGTGGGATATTATCTTTTTTCTTGCAACCCGCAACGGCGACCAAAGCTACAAGCAGAACAACTGGTACCAGAATGCGAAACCGTCGATTCAATTGAGTACTCCTTCCAAGAAACTCAAAATTGCGTTCCTAACGATCCATGCCCTTTTTCGCTGCGCCCAACCGCCAGTTCCCTGCCTTCATCCTGACCGCTATTCCCTGCATGTTTAGATGCCCACTGCCATAAATCGATCTGCGATGGCGGCCCAAAACGACCTGCTTCGACCTTTCAAAAAACACGCGGCAAAGAGATTGGGCAACGTAACCATGATAGTCGAGAGAAACGAGAAGGCTTGTATCGTATGCGACACTGCGCGCCTTCACGACAAAGGAAATGGCTCACTTCCAGCTCCAGTTGGGCATGAAGTTGCTGCCGGACTGCGTGAGTTGGCGCTGATCGGTACCGTCGGCCAACATGGACCAGATCTGGCTATGCCCGCCGATGGCGCGCTCGAAGACGATGTGGCGGCCATCGGGCGCCCACGACGGGAAGTCGTTGCTTCCCGACTCGTGAGTGATCTGGAGCCACTTCAGCGGCTTTGTTGAGATGTCCATCACGTAGATGTCTTGTCCGCCAGGGTCTCCGGGGCCATACTTGCGATTCCAACTGAAGGTCAAAAACTGTCCATTCGGCGACCATGACGGCGAAATGGCGTAGCCCCCGTCCGTGAGGCGCTGGATATTTGCGCCGTCTTGATCCATGGTGTAAATCTGCGGCAACCCGGTGCGGCCGCTGACCCAAGCCAACTGCGCATTGGTCTTGGGGTTCCAAGTCGGTGACACGTCGGGACCGCGAAAATTGGTAATCCGGCGCAGGTTTCCGCCGCTGGCGTCCACAACCCAAATCTCCGGATCTCCGGTGCGGGAAGAAGAAAAGGCAATCCTTGCGCCATCCGCCGACCATGCAGGAGATTGATTGCTGCCGCCCACTGTTCCGGCGGGAAACGCAACCAGGCGGTCGAGGTCCAGCGAGTACATGCGGATGGCCCATCCTTCGCGTCCCAGCGATGCAAAGGCGATGCGCGAGTTGTCTGGAGAGACGCGCGGCGACAGTGAAACGGTTCCCAGGTGAGTGACCTGGCGCTGATTCTGCCCGTCGTAATCCATTGCCCAGATCTCTTTGGATCCGGTTCGGGAGCTTACGAAGTAGATCTTGGTTTCGGCGATGCCGTTGATGCCTCCGCCCAGGCGAAGGATGATCTCATCGGCAAATCGATGAGCGATGGTGCGCGCCGCGTCCTGGCTGGCCGCTTCGTTGTACTGCTTAGCGAGAACCTGCGGGCTGACCGTGTTGCGCGCATCGAAGAGCCAGCCGGAGACGAGAATCCGGCCATTCGCGGCCGAGAGCGACCCGAAGGCTACCATCGCGGCGTTGGCTGGGGCCTCGGACCACTGGGAAAGCGCGATCTCCTGCGGCGTACCGGGGGTTGCCTGTGGCGCAAGGCTCTTGGAGACGATGTCGAAGATGCCGGCGCTGGCCAGGTCATTGTAGAGAGTGGCATCGAAGGTGGCCTTCAACGCAGGAGTCTGAGGATCGCCGCCCAAAGGCTTGAAATCAGCTGCTGCAATGCGGATGCGGTCAGCCCCCAGGTTGGTGCCGGTGTGAACCCAGTCCTGTGCGGAAACGTGCGCAGCCGGAAAAATCCCAAGGAATAATGCAAAGAAGGGGAAGAGAACGGGATGAGTCTTCATTCGTTTGATCGGTCCTTCCAGTTACGAGTGGGAACGCGTAGCGCCTACCTCGCGCCAGGACTCAATACGTACAATCATAGGTTACGTCGAGCCATTGGTCGTTGGAGTCCCTGGGCAAGTCCCCGAAAGTATCGACGCGCTCGGTGGCCAAAAGGCATGATCGATCGAGCGTCGGGCTCCCGCTAGCGGTGTTCACCTTGAAGCCAGATGGAACGCCCTGCCGATTGAGTTTGAAGTAGATTTGCACGTCGGCCCCCTTGGATGTGTGCGGGTCCACCTGGCCTCGAATCCAATTCTGGCTTACTTTGAGTTTGATGCCATTTACATACCAGGGGAAGCGTGAGCCGAAGTCCCCGTTGGCAATCGTTACCTGAGAATTCACAGCGCCGGTCTGTGCCAGCGTTGACCGCTGCACGGACATACCCGATTGCTCGCCAAACTGGGCGCGATTATCTTCTTTGGGTTGGGGCTGGTGGAGCTGAGTTTTCTGCGCGGTCTGGGTCTGCTTCTCGGGCTTGTTCTTCGGCTGCTTGCCAGAGATGGGAATAGCAGTTTCATCCTCCGCCTGCGTGGCTTTGGGAGTGGGCGCGGCGGGCGCCTGGCTGGGGGTTTGCGTGGTCAGCACGTTGTCATTGACCGGCTGATCCGAGGGCAGCGGCAGTGCGCCTGAAACCAATTGCACCTGGATAGCGCCGCCCGCTCCCGGATTACCCCAGAAATGGTGATGAAAGAATCCGTTCAGGATTCCATAAACCAGCAGCAAGCCAAACAGGGCGGCGTGAAGCGCAATTGAACCCGCGGCGGGCGCGGCGATGCGATCCGGCGTCAATTCCCGCTCGAGTTGTTCCGTACCCTCCAGCAGACTGACCATGAGCGCTAATTTCCATTGGGCACTGCGGCCTTGGCTTCCAGGGGCTGGGTGACGATCGAGATATTCGTAACCCCTGCCTGCTTTACGGCGTCCATGACACTTGCGAACGCGCCAAAGGGAACCTGCTCGTCGGCGCGCAGATAGATGACCTGATGTGCAGGATCGGTTCCCTGCTGGCGAAGCTTCTGGGCCAGCTCATGAATATTGACCGGCCGGTCACCGAGAAAGACCCGCTGCTTGCTGTCGATGGTGAGCACGAGGCGCTGCTCGGTGATTTCCTTCACTGTGCGTGTTTTAGGCACGGAAACGTCGATGCCGGATTGCAAAACCGGCGCGCTGATCATGAAGATAATCAGCAGCACCAGGACTACATCCACCAGCGGAGTTACGTTGATCTCCGCCAGCGAGGATTGGGTCCGGCCGGCGTTACTTGTAAAGGCCACGGTCCACCTCACGCGGTGTTTCGGCGCCGGCGAGTCCGACGGCGCGCGGAACCTGAGCCGGCGCGCGAGCCGGGATCTCTTCGAAGGAATTCAGCAACTCGCGGCAAAAATCGTCTGTCGCCGCGGCAAAGATCCGAATGCGGGCAGTGAGCTGGTTATAGGCCACCAGGGCGGGGATCGCTACAAACAGGCCCGCGGCGGTAGTGATGAGCGCCTCGGAGATGCCGGGGGCGACGGCGCGCAGGGTGGCTGCCCCCGCTGTGCCCAGGCCGTGGAAGGCGTCGATGATGCCGACGACCGTGCCGAAGAGGCCGACGTATACCGTGGTGGACGAAATAGTGGCCAGCCACGTCATGCGGCGTTCCAGGATCGTTACCGCCTCACTGGCTGCGGTTTGCGCCGAGCGCTCCAGAGGAGTCAAATTACGTGGTGGGCCCGAGCCGCCGGTTTGGCGCTTGTAGGTCTCGTAAACATCTTCAAAGACCTGAGCCAGCGGGCTGGCCTTGAACTCCACGGCGAGTTCTGAAATCTCCTGCAATCGCGTGGCTTTGCGGAAGGCGCGGATGAACTGGCGGCTCTGCTCGGTGGCTTTACCAAACGATGCGACCTTGCTCAGAATCACTGTCCAGGAGTAGAGGCTGGCGAAGAGCAGCAACACCAGCACGGCCATGGCCACGGGGCCGATATTGTGGAGCAGTTCAGCGAGAGCGCCGGGCCCCTGCGAGAGCGGCACGCCATCGGATGCGGAGCCACTGTCAGCCTGGACCATGAAGAGGAAAGCAGCGGTAAGAATCGGCATGTCACCTCAATATCCACGGTATCAGACGAGAATACTGCCTCCAAGTGATCGGTTTGGTGCATTGATATGGCATCGAGAGAGGATTGGCAGCGGCGAGGAGGCGCTGTTCGTGCTATGCTGCGCTCGGATTGTCAGGGGCGAAGCACTCGCCTAGTATGGTGCCATGCTATTGAATCGGTTCCGAGGGGTTCGCCAAGATGCTCGTTGAACTGCGCGCTGAAAACTACGCTGTCATCGATCACGCGATTGCCGTGTTTGGCCCAGGGTTGAACCTGCTGACGGGCGAGACGGGTGCGGGCAAGTCGATTCTCGTGGATGCGCTGGCCTTGCTGATGGGGGGCAAGGCCTCGGTCGAGGTGGTGCGTCACGGGGCTGAAAAGGCCGTCGTCGCCTGCGTCTTCGAATCCACCTCGGGGGCTGAGACCATTCTGGAAGAGAACGGCATTGACGCCGAGGGCAACGAGATCATTCTGCGCCGCGAGATACTCTCCACGGGAAAAGGCCGCGTCTTTGTAAACAACCAGCCGGCAACCGTGGCCGTGCTCAAGCTGCTGGCGCCGGAGCTGGCACTGGTTCATGCGCAGAGCGAGAGCCTGAGCAGCTTTGACCAGGCGCAGCAGCGGATTCTGCTGGATCGCTTTGCCGGGTTATCGACCGAGGCGGTCGGCGAGGCCCACTCGCGCTGGCGCAACGCGGCGGAGAAACTAGAGGAGATGGTCGCGGGCGAGCAGGACCGCTTGCGCATGGTGGATCTGTGGAGCTACCAGCGCAAGGAGATCGAAGCGGCTCACCTGGTGACAGGCGAGGACGAGGCGCTGGAGACGGAGAAGCGCGTGCTCGCCAACGCCGAAAAGCTTTATGCGGCGGCAATGGGCGCCTTCGACCAGCTTTATGAGGGCGGTTCGTCCGCTGAGGTTGCGCTGCGGGCAGCGGCGCGCAATGTGGAGGAGCTGGCTCGCTACGACGGGCGGTTTGCCGACGCGGCACAGCAATTGGAGTCTGCGCGGGCCACGCTCGGCGACTTGAGCGCCAGCTTGCGGGATTATGCCGAGGGAATCAATGCCTCGCCGGAGCGGCTGGCGGAGATTGAGGACCGGCTGGCTGTCCTCGACCGTCTCAAGCGAAAGTACGGCAAATCAGTGGCTGAGGTCATCGCCTTTGGCGACGAGGTGGCGCGCACGCTGGCCGAGGTCGAGGATCGTGACGAGATTCTGAAGGTACTTCGTACCGTTCTCGAAGAAGCAAAAGCGGAATACCGAACAGCAGCCTCAGCCCTAAGCGCAGAACGCGAGGCTGCTGCTGGCAAGCTGGCCAAACTGGCGGAGGGGCAGATCAACTCGCTGGCCATGAAGGTGCGCTTCGAGATTGTCGTTCATTCTGCTGATGACGCCGGGGCCAGCCCCGGCAAACAGAGTCTTGTATCAGGGCACGGCTTTAGCCGTGCCACAGATGCAGCAAAAGCTGAGATGGCTTTACAGGCTGCGGAAGAATCCGGTTTGGTATCAGGGCACGACTTCAGTCGTGCCGCAAATGGCGCAAAAGATGAAGGGGCTTTAGCCCCTGAGCGAAGCTCCTCACAGACCGCCCGCTGGACATCGACCGGCTGGGATGAGGTCCAATGCCACATCGCCACCAATCCCGGAGAGCCGCTGAAGGCTCTGCATGAGATTGCCTCAGGCGGCGAGATGAGCCGGGTGATGCTGGCCTTGAAGGTCAGCGTGGAAGAAGGCGCGGTGAAGCCGAAGACCAAATCTCCCACCCCCCGCACCCTGGTCTTCGACGAGATCGACATTGGCATCGGCGGCCGCGCGGCCGAGGCCGTGGGTCAAAAACTGAAAAGCCTGAGCCGCGGCCAGCAGGTGCTGTGCGTAACGCACCTTCCGCAGATTGCCGCCTTCGCCGACCAGCACTTCGTGGTTGAGAAACGTGAGGCCGACGGCCGCACGAAGATGCAGATTCGCCTGCTCGACGACCGCGCCCGCATGCACGAAGTGGCCCGCATGGTCAGCGGCGCCAAAGTGACGGAAACGAGCTTGCAGCACGCCGCGCAGATGATCGCAGCGAGCCGGTAGAAGCTTGGGCTCGGAAATGGCAATGATTGACCGCCAGAGCAATCGCGGGAAAGTATATTATCTTCCGCAAGAGGAATTGACATGAACGACCGCGTTGCCGATTTTGCCGAAACCTATTCCAAGATGACTGATGAGCAGTTATTGCGTGTTCTCTCGGATGAGAAATCTCTTGTGGATGCGGCACGCGCAGCTCTCCAAACTGAGGTACAACGAAGAGATCTGGCCTCACCAGCCGATACTGGGAACGCGCTAAGGGGTCAAACTGAGACTCTGTGGGAAAGACAGCTAAATCCTGAAGGAGTCGGGGGCTGGCTTGCGCTTTGGTGCGTCAGTGTCGCATTGATTGGCCCGCTCTATTTCTTCTTTCATGCGTCTGAGCAAATCGCTCAAACATCCCTGACGCTAGTGATGTTCGGAAGCCAATCTTGGGTAGGAGTGGTCTCGGAAGTGGTCCTTGGACTCCAATTTGTAACTGTGCTGTATTCAATTGCGACAGTTTTGTGTGTCTTTGCGGTCAAGCCATATGCGCTGAAGATGGTATTCATATACTTCCTACTGTGGGCAGCTGTAGAGGCTTTGGCTTGTGTCCTCATCGTCTTGTTTGTCCGAGTTGCGGGAACGAATCTGGCGTCTGACGCTGTGGCCAATGAAGCGATGGGCGCGGCTGTTGGATCGGTATTGCGGGATTTGACTGTACTTGGGGTATGGTTCATTTACTTCAAGCGCTCAAAACGTGTGCGAAATACGTTTGGAAGAAATATTTAGAAGTGCCCCAGGGCAGCTTACCTGCAATTAGGGCGTAGGCTTGCAATTGAAATAGATCGTAAGGCCGGAATCGGCATATGCGAATGTCCGGCTGAGAATCTCGTATTGTCCCTTACCGGGGCAAACGCAGTCGCCAATTGTCGGGATGGGTATGCCGCGCAAATCTGCAAAGGTTGCTTGAAATGTCTCCGTTGCATCCGTGAACTCGAAATAGAGAAGCAGGTTCATAATGCCTATAGTATCATTACGCTTTCCGGGTGCTGGGTGTCTGCGGCGGTGTGAAGATTGGAACCACTGTCGGTCAGGTGCTTTTGACGGAATACCTCAAGCAATACTTTGGGCCGAAATGGAAAGCTTCCCTTAGTCTCCAACATGGTGCTCCTGATCGCGTCTTCGAGACTGGGAGTTGGCTCACACCGCGTTTCAGCCGAAAAGTTCGCTGTGTGAGCCAAGCCGGGCCAGCCACAAAGTTTCGGCATCCGGTTTTCGGTAGATCAACAGCAGGTCAGGCTTTACGTGGCACTCGCGATACCCCCCCAATCGCCGCTCAGGTCATGATCGTGGTGCCGTGGCTGCAGAAGCTGGTCGTTTGCCAAAGCCGTCAGAATGGGCGCCAGATCGGTGTCCAATGTGGCCCGGTGCTGGCCCTTGGCCTCCCGTTTGTAGTCGCGTTTGACGGCCGTCGAGCGCTCAATCGTCCGCATGAAGATCGGCCATCAGCGCTTCAACGCTGGCAAAGCGCTTGCCCTTTCCGGCCTCAAGTTCCGCCATTGCCTTGCGGGTGGCGGCGTTGGGCGCCTTCACCTCGAAGGGCAGGCGGCGCTCATCTGCAACCCGAAGCATAAGCAAGCGTATGGCGTCGGAGATGGACAGGCCCATGGCTTCCAGCGCGTCGGCTGCGCGCGCTTTGGTTGTTGCGTCGATGCGGGCACGGACGTAAGTATCTGCGGTAATCATGGCAGCCCTTCCTTGAATTCCAGCGGTCAAGTCCAATTGTAGTCGCAATGAGACTACAATCCAAGCCCGGCGCGTGGCCCAGGAATCCAGGAGAACCCGGAGCGGTTTGTCCGAGCTCTCGCTGTTGAGATATGGGAATCGATCTCCGCACTCTGCGGACCCGCCGGCTTGCTGACCACTGGCCGCTGATCCCTGTTTTTCCAATGCCCTACTGCACATCCACCGTGCGGAAGCCCAGGCCATAGAGCAGAGCGGTGACGCTGGTTCGGGCATTGGCACGCGCTTTGTCGAGAATGCCGTCGTCGAGCGCGGCTTGGGCAATCTGCTGCTCGGCAGCCAAGCGCACCTGGGATTCCAGGTGCAGATCGGCGCTGACGAGCAGGCCGGTCGTCCGGGAATAGACTCGTGTACCACCGTTATCGATGCGCGTGGTGAATACCTGCGCGGCGGGCAGCCGGACCTGAACGGAATCGCCCTTCACGAAAACATCGCCCGGCTTGAGCTGGGCCAGATCGACCCCGGCAATCACTTCTCCGTGGGCGATCAGAAGGAGCTTGTCGCCCGCCAGAAAGTCGGGCAGGTAAGCGCTCTGGCGCTCGCCCTCCACGATCTTGTCGAGCGAATACACAACCGTTTCCAGGCGCGACAGTTGACGAATCTTCTCCACGACCGAAGGGGAGGAGACGTCGATTGTGGTGGCGCGACCGGTCACGTAGCTAGCAAACCGGTTCCACAACCCGGCGTGCATGACGTGAGCAAAGGCCGAGAGCAGCAGGAAGCCGAGCGCGGCGCCCACGGCGAGCGTGCCGAGCAACACGCGCAGGCGGCCCATCCGCATTGGGTTGGAACGGTTGTAGGCTCGCATACCCATGTCCGCTTGGATGCAACGCCTACGTTTCACGGCTGGGGAATTTGAGAGGACTTCGGTGGCGGCGCCGGTCTCACCGGGTACCGGGCGCCCCAGTTCTCACCTTTGAACCCTGGGAATCGATCTCACCCTTCCGAGCTATTCGTTTTGACTCCTGTATCGTCAAGCGATACACTGATTCTGTGATTAAGAGCTTCGCGCACAAAGGGCTGGAGAAGTTCTTCCGTACGGGCTCGAAGGCGGGGATTCAGGCTCAGCACGCCGCGCGCCTGCGCCTTCAGTTGGCCATGCTCGACGATATTGGCGCGCCGGAGGACATGAACGCGCCTGGATGGCGGCTTCATCCCTTGCACGGCGATCTCAAGGGCCACTGGTCGGTTACGGTGAGCGGAAACTGGCGTCTCACATTTCGATTTGAAGGCGAAGACGCAATCCTGGTCGATTACCAGGATTATCACTGAGAGGAGAGAGAGCCATGCGTATGTACAACCCGCCGCATCCAGGAGAAGTCATTCGGGAATATCTCGGCGAGATGACTGTTTCGGCGGCAGCCAAGCATTTGGGCGTAGGCCGGGTCACCTTCTCCCGCGTCCTTAATGGCAAAGCTGCCGTTTCGCCGGAGATGGCCGTGCGCCTGACCGCCGCTTTCGGCACCTCCTCGCCTGAAGTCTGGCTGCGAATGCAGGCGCAGTACGACCTCTGGCATATCCAGAAACGGAACAGGATTCGAGTCGATCTCCTCCCCCACCTCCAACATTCCTGATTCGAAGCATCCAGGGAAATGATGGACGCGGAGCGGCGGGCATGAGTAGAACAGCGCGCCACCGAAGCCCTGAAATTGGTGTACCGATCGATCAGATTGAAGACCTGAGTCCCGCAAGCGAGAACCGAGCCAAAGCGGTCGTTTCGGCTTTCCGTCCTCGATGAGCGAGCGCCGCCCGGTTTCTTTCCTATCCCCTCGATGAAGCGATTGGTATACTTGAGTTGTGACCACAACTCTCTTTGAATCCATCTCGAACGGAAATCACGCCGAGACTTCCCCCAGTCAGAAGCGGGTGTTGCTGCTCAAGCCGCGCGGCTTTTGCGCCGGCGTGGTGCGCGCGATCGATATTGTGAAGATCGCACTGGAAACCTTTGGCGCGCCTATCTATGTGCGCCGCGAGATCGTCCATAACCGCTATGTTGTGAATGAGTTGGCTGAAAAGGGGGCGATCTTCGTCCACGAGATCGACGACGTGCCGGACGGGCAGCGGGTGATCTACTCGGCGCACGGGGTTTCACCGGCGGTGCGCGAGTTGAGCAAGGGCCGTGGCCTGAGGGTGATCGACGCAACCTGCCCGCTGGTGACCAAGGTCCACATCGAGGCGGTGAAGTTTGCCAAGCAGGGCTATTCGCTGGTGCTGATCGGCCACCGCGACCACGACGAGATCGAAGGCACGCTAGGCGAGGCGCCGGGGGTGACGCAGGTGGTTTCGAACGTGGCAGAGGTTGCGGCGCTGCAGGTGCCGGACCCTGACCGCGTGGCCTATTTGACCCAGACCACTCTGAGCCTTGACGAGGCGCGCGACATCATCCACGCGCTCAAGCAGAAGTTTCCCAACATTGCCGGGCCTCACTCGCAGGACATCTGTTATGCAACCGAAAATCGACAGGTTGCGGTGCGCAACGTGGCGCACAATGCTGGCTTGGTGCTGGTGGTGGGCTCCACAAACAGCTCGAATTCCAACAGATTGGTCGAGGTTTCGCGGAACCTGGGAACGATCGGTTATTTGATCGACAACTCCGCGGCGATCGATCCCGCATGGCTGCAAGGCGTTACGACTGTTGCGGTGACCGCAGGCGCGTCGGCTCCCGAGGTGCTCGTCGAGGATGTGGTCAACTATTTGCGACTTAACGGCTACGATAACGTCGAAGAAGTAGAAGTGATGCCGGAAAACGTCCGTTTCGGGCTGCCGCCTGAGATCATTCAAGCCATTGGCAGCGCGGGCGGCACTGAAGCTTTGCCGGTGCGGTGAAAAGACAGGGAACAGGGATTAGGGAACAGGGAACAGGGACGAGATACTGAGGCGTTTTAAACCGCATGAGTCAACAGCAGGGAAAAACGCAGACCGCGATACCCAGACGGGCAGCGCCAAGATTTGGGCGGCTGGACGCGGACTTGGGCGAAGTGGAGTCGGCCATTGTGGGTTCGCGGGAGTTCCTTCTTTCAGAGCAGCATCCCGATGGGTATTGGAGCGGGGAGCTGGAAGCGGACTCGATGCTGGAGGCCGACTATATCTTTCTGCATGTTTTGCTGGAGAGCGGCGATCCTGGGCGGCTAAAGCGCGCACTGGCCGAGATGATGCGCTATCAGAACGACGACGGCAGTTGGAGCATCTATCCCGGCGGACCAGGAAATATATCGCTTTCTGTGAAGTGTTATTCCTCCGCCAAGCTGATGGGGGTGGGATCTGACGACCCGCGGCTGGCCAAGTGCCGCGAGTGGGTTCTGCGCCACGGCGGCGTTGTGGAATGCAACACCTTTACCAAGATGTATCTATGCGCGCTGGGCGAGTACGACTACGATGCGGTGCCAGCGATTCCGCCAGAGATCGTGCTCTTCCCGAACTGGTTTTACTTCAATATCTACGAGATCTCCGCGTGGTCGCGATCGATTCTTGTGCCGCTGGCCATCATGTACGCGCGAAAACCTTTCAAGAAGATTCAGTCCGAGCAGGGGATCGACGAGTTATTTGTTGGCGGGCGCGCCAACTCGAAGCTGCGGCTGCGCATGGATCGCAAGTCCATTGTCTCGTGGCGCAATTTCTTCATCATCCTTGACAGGATCATGCATTGGGCCGAAGCGGTTCACATCCGGCCTTTACGCACGCTGGCCTTGAAAAAGGCCGAAAAGTGGCTGCTGGAGCGCCTGGAGATGACCGACGGGCTGGGCGCCATCTATCCGGCCATGTTGAACGCGATCATTGCGCTGCGCTGCCTGGGCTATTCCGAAGACGATCCGCAAGTGATTCGCGCCCGAGACGAGTTTGAGAAGCTGGGCATCGAGGAACCGGCCAACGAAACCATGCCGGAACCGACATTTCGCATGCAGCCATGCGTCTCGCCGGTCTGGGATACGGCGCAGGCGGTCTTCGCGCTTGGCGAGGCCGGCGTGCCGCGCACCGATCCGCGCATGGTGAAGGCAGCGGACTGGATGCTCTCAAAGGAAGTTCGGCACAAGGGCGACTGGGCCGTAAAGGTGCCGAAAACCGAACCGGGCGGCTGGTACTTCGAGTTCAACAACGAATTCTATCCCGACACCGACGACACCGCGCAGGTGCTGCTGGCGCTGAACAAGGTGGACAATCCCCGCGAAGGCTATCAGCACAATGTGGCCCAGCGCGCCATTGCTTGGGAGTTTGCCATGCAGTGCAAGAGCGGCGGCTGGGGCAGCTTTGACAAAGACAACACCAAGATGATCTTCCAGTACATTCCATTTGCCGATCACAACGCGATGCTGGACCCGCCGACGGCGGATATCACCGGACGAATCCTGGAGATGCTTGCGACCTATGGCTATACCCGCGACGACAAGCGCGTGGAGAAGGCCATCAAGTTCATCTTTAGCGAGCAAGAGCCGGATGGAAGCTGGTTTGGGCGCTGGGGCGTGAACTACATCTACGGAACGTTCCTTGTCTTGCGCGGGCTTGAAGCGATCGGCATTGACAATCACGAACCGCAGATCCAGCAGGCTGCGGAGTGGATTCGCATGGTGCAGAACCCCGACGGCGGCTGGGGCGAAACCTGCGGCAGCTACGACGATCCGAACATGCGCGGCGTGGGTACAAGCACGCCCTCGCAAACCGCATGGGCGCTGCTCGGCCTGCTTGCCGCGGGCGACGACCGTTCCGATTCCTTGGCCAAGGGGGTTCGCTGGCTGCTGACACGCCAGCAGCAAGATGGCAGTTGGGGTGAGTTCCTGGGTGAAGGAAAGCTTCGCCAGAGTATCATTACAGGTACAGGCTTCCCCAGAGTCTTTTACCTGGCCTATACGATGTATCGCCAATATTTTCCGCTGATGGCTCTCACCAGCTACCGGCGGGCCATGGAACGCGCCGCGGTCGGCGCTGGAGGTTAATTCGCATATGGCTGTTCCTATCTCTCAGATGTGGACGGTTTCAACCTATGTACTGAAGAAGAAGCTGTCTGGCGTCAAGCGCTATCCCCTTGTGCTGATGC
>Ga0302278_10004688_pt1 | contig 13991 bp, 12 predicted proteins | sample III_Bog_N3_2_FD_194543 | JGI IMG/M metagenome (GOLD analysis project Ga0302278, IMG submission 194543) | Peat permafrost microbial communities from Stordalen Mire near Abisko, Sweden - III_Bog_N3_2 | ecosystem: Environmental > Terrestrial > Soil > Wetlands > Peat | place: Sweden: Abisko... | reverse complement strand
TATGATGCGAAGTGCTCGAACTGTTTGTCCTCAGTCAGATTCATGAGTTGATGCTGTTTGCAAAACTCATCGAGTAGGGACTTCGTTATTCGGTCCATGTGTTCGTCCGCTCCATGCGTGGTGTTCGTAGCATAATACCACCGGAGTCGTTAGGCCTGGGGGTTGAACATCCCGGCTCCCTCCGGGCAAGAGTTTGCAGGGGCTGAAGTCCGACATCATTCTTTTGGGGCATTCGCGGCACGACTGAAGTCATGCCCTGTTACTAGACTCTGCGTGCGCGGCGGGTCGGGTATCGCGGGCTGCTTGGGGATGATGTGATTTCTATCTGAGCCGGCGGCGGAGTAGATCGAGGGCTTGGGTGGTGGTCCACTCTCTTACTCTGGTTCTGTCGCCGCGGAAGGTCTTTTCTATGGACTCTACTTTTTCGGCGCTGCTCAGGGCTATGTGGACTAAGCCTACGGGCTTTTCTTCTGTGGCGCCGGTGGGGCCGGCTATGCCGGTTACGGCTAATCCCAGGGTTGCGCCGGTGCGGAGACGGATGCCGGTGGCTAGCGCTTTGGCTACTTCGGCGGAGACTGCGCCGTGTTGGGCGATTAGTTCTGGAGGGACTCCGGCGAAGGCGTGCTTGAGGGCGTCGGAATAGACGATTGCACCACCTAGAAATGACCGCGATGCGCCGGCGACACTGGTGATGCGGGCGGCGACCATGCCTCCGGTGCAACTCTCCGCAACAGCCAGGGTGGATTGGCGGAAGTCGAGATAGTAGAGAACGATTTGCTCGAGCGATTCGCCTTCGGAGGAGTAGAGCCAGTCTTCAAGAGCTTCTTCTAACTTGCCGCCTAACTCGTCGACACGCGCCTGGGCGGTGGCGGCGTTGGCCTTGGAGCAGAGGAGGGTGAGCTGGATGTCTCCGGCGTGGGCGAGGATGGTGGTTTCCACGTCGGTGTAGGTGGTATAGATGGGGGCGAGGAGCTTGTCGGCGTGGGACTCGGCGATCATGGCGGCGCGAAGAGTGCGCTTGGCAATGTGGCGCGGGGGAACGATGGCGCGGAGACGGGGCAGGCACTCCTCATCGAAAAGTGGCTTGCACTCCGAGGGCGGGCCAGGGACGAGCATGATGAGCTTGCGATGGCCATCGAATGCGGTGTCGAGCCACTGGCCGGGGGCAGAGCCGTTGGCGTTGGGGAGGATGGTTGCGCCTTCAAGGACGTCGGCCTGCTTGAGGTTGTTGGAGGGCAGAGGCATCCGCCAGTGAGCGGCGCGGGCGGCGAGGGCGGCTACGAGAGGGCCATCGCGGCGGATTTTGAGGCCGAGCGCGTCGGCGACGGCTTCGCGGGTGAGGTCGTCTTCGGTGGGGCCGAGTCCGCCCATGATGACGAGAATGTCGATGCGCGAGAGGGCAGTGCGAATGGCGTTGACGAGATCTTTCCTGCGATCGCCAACGATGGTTTTGAAGGTGACGATGACGCCGATCTCGTTGAGCTTTTCCGTCAGGTAGAGGGAGTTGGTGTCCTGACGGAAGGGGGTGAGCATTTCGGAGCCGACGGCGATGATTTCGGATTTCATACAAAGACAGCTTACAGCTTTCAGCTATCAGCTTTCAGCATGGTGCGTGCTCGGACGAGGGGCGTTGGCTTTGGTCCAGGTTCCTTGGGCTGCATTGAACAAGCTGACAGCTGAGAGCTGAAAGCTGACAGCTTAAAAGAGGGTTTGGCCTTCTACGCCCAGGTCCACATCGTAAACGGCTTCGTTGGTGGCTAGAACCGTGGTGCCTAGAGGGGAGAAGGCGACGCCTACCAGGTTGGGGCCGGCCAGGACGAGTGAGGCATCGCCTGTTTCGGTGATGCGGACAAGGCCACGGCGGCCGTTAAGGCAGGCGGTGACGTAGATGTCTCCATCTTTCGACAGAGCCAGGCCCTGGGGACGGCCGAGACCGCGATACCAGACTGAAGATTGGCCGTGGGTGTCGATGGCCCAGATGGCGTCGTTGGAGTTGAGCGAGGGGGCTGTGACGAAGAGGGTGCCTTCGGGGTTTACAGCGAGGTGATAGGCGGCGGGGCTGGACTCAAGCGTGGCGTAGACGAAGATTTTGCGCTCGGGATCGATTTTGAAGATGGTGCCGCTGCGGTCGCCGACGAAGAGATTGCCCTGGGCGTCAAAGGCTGCGCCGGTGGCTACGCCCATTCCTTCAGCGTAGACGGTGGACTCGCCGGAGGGGTCGATGCGGTAGACGTTGCCCTCGGCGCGGGAGGTGACGAAGAGGTCGCCGTCGGGGTTGAAAGCGAGGCCGGTGGCGTTGAGGATTCCGGTGACGAAGGGGGTGCCGCGGCCGTCGGGGCTTATCCGAACGATGGAGACTGGGGTCTGCTTGCCGCGGGGGCCGGAGATGGTGGCGTAAATCATTCCTGACCGGCTGACGGCGGGGCTGGTTACCGGATGAAGGCTGTCGCTGAGTTGGCGGGCGACGCGGAGGGGCGCGGTGTTGCTGGCGCCGGAGGGGCTGCGGACTTCGACGAGGCCGGTGGTGGCTTGCTCGGGGACGCGAAGAGCAAGGCGCGTGGGCCGGCTCATGAGGACATGGGCGGAGTGGCCGTCAACGAGGACGGCTGGGGGACCGAAGGCGAGGGGGCCGAGATGCGCGCCGATGAGCTCGACTTCGCCATGAGGCAGAGCGGCGGGGGGCACGATGTCGTCAATGCGGGGATCGGGAAGGACTTCGGCGGATTGGGGGCGAGTGCGAGGCATGGTCGGGCCTATATTCAGATGCTCGTTATGGAATCCAGATACGTATTAAGGATGCTACACCCAAAGCATACAGGCCTGCCGCGACATCATCGAATACGATGCCCCAGCCTTCAGGCAAGCTTTCAAGCTGGCGGACGGGAAAAGGCTTGGTGATGTCGAAGAGGCGGAAAAGGGCGAGGCAGATAAGGCCGTGGTGCCAATTGGGGGGGCAGAAGAGCAGGGCGATCCAGACGCCGGCTACTTCGTCGATGACGACGAATTGGGGGTCTTTGCGGCCGGATTCGCGGGCGACGATGGTGGCGGCGGGGATGCCCAGGATCAGGGCGAAGGCGATCCAGACAAAGAGACCGATGAGCGTGGTGTGGGCGCTGGGATGGCGGAGGAATGTCTCGGCTGCCCAAAGGAGAAATGCGGCGACTGAACCCCAGGTACCGGGGCCGGGTTTACCGAGGCCGGCGCCAAAGAAGGTGGCGATTGCCCAGGCCCACCATTGCATGGAGCGGGGCTTTTGGTTGGGAGCACTGGCAGGCGCACTAGTTGTCATCGTCGCCGCTCTTGCTTTGACCGCCGCCGAATGCCCCGAGGTCTTCGAGGACTTCGGGGTCGAGGATGGGGGAGCTGATTTTGTAGACGCCAGAGGCCCACTTGCCGAGATCGATCTTGCGGCAGCGGTCGGAGCAGAATGGGAAATCCTCGCCATCGAAGGTCACGAGCATGGCGCAGGTGGGGCAGCGGAGGAGTTTGGCGGATTTTTTCTTGGTGGCCATGGGACTACTTCATTTTACCGCGCCGCGGTTTAGAGTGGGCCGGAGAGGATTTTGGCTACTACGTCGTATTCGTGGGCTTCGGTGATTTCGGCTTTGTAGAAGCGGCCGGGCTGTAACTCGGTAACTTGCGCGCCTAACTCGGCGAAGTCGTTGATATAAACCTTGCCGTCGATTTCAGGGGCGTGAAATTGGGTGCGGCCTTCCCATAGAAGCGGAGTTTCTTCGCTTTCGCCTTCGGCTAACACGACTAACTCGCGACCTACCCATTGCTGCTTGGCTTGCTTGCTGATGGATTGCTGGAGTTTCATGAGGCGGCGCTTGCGGGATTCGATGGTGCGCTTGGGCACCTTGGCGTCAAGCGAGAATGCGCCGGAGCCTTCTTCGTCGCTGTAACTGAAGACTCCCAGCCAATCGAATCTTGCCTGGGTGATGAACTCCTCCAAAATCTCCACGTCACGAAGCGATTCGCCGGGGAACCCGACAATGAAGCTGGTGCGGAGGGCGATGCCGGGGACGGTTTTTCTTACCTTTTCCAGTGTCTTCAGAAAAATCTCCGCACCGGCGCCGCGCTTCATGGTTTTTAAGACGGCGGGCGAGGCGTGCTGCAAGGGGACATCGAGATATTTGCAGATGTTGTCTTGTTTGGCGATGGTGTCCAGAAGCTTACCGGTGATTCGATTGGGGTAGGCGTAGAGGAAGCGGAGCCAGCGCAGGCCTTCGATTTTGGCGAGGGCGTCGAGGAGGGTGGCGAGGCCGTCTTTGATGCCGAGATCTTCGCCGTAGCAGGTGGTGTCCTGGCCGATGAGGGTGATCTCCTGAACGCCGCGGGCGACAAGGCTCCGGGCTTCGGCGATTACAGATTCAAAGCGGCGGGAGCGGAATTTGCCGCGGAGATTGGGGATGACGCAGAAGGTGCAGGGGTGGTCGCAGCCTTCGGCGATTTTGATGTATGCGGAGGACTTGGGGGTGGTGAGGAAGCGGGGTGTGGATTCGTCGTAGAGGTAGGTGGGCAGGAGGTGGGTAGCGCCTTGCCAGTCGTCGCGTTTGAAGCGGCCCTGGGATTCGCGGAGGTCGCCTTCGGGGCGGAAGGCGATGGGCTCGTGGGAGTGGCCGTGTTTGTGAGTGCCGGCCTGGGATTCTTTGCCGGGATGCGTTACAGCGGCCTGGGTGGTCAGGATATTGAAGGGTGAAATGGACGCGGCGGCAGGGCGGGCGAGGCCGGCGGCTTCGAGGATGGATTCGAGCTCGCCGGTGCCGACTACAGCGTCGACTTCGGGGATGCTCTTCATGATTTCGTCGCGATAACGCTCGACAAGGCAGCCGGCGACGATTAGCTTGCGGGCGCGGCCGGAGGTCTTGTGGCGGGCCATTTCGAGGATGGTGTCGACCGACTCCTGCTTGGCTGTGTCGATGAAGCTGCAGGTATTTACGACGAGGATTTCCGCCTCTTCTGGATGGGAGGTGAGGCGCGCGCCGGCGCGGTCGAGCAGGCCCATCATGACCTCGGAATCGACGAGGTTTTTCGGGCATCCTAACGAAATAAAGCCCACGGAAGGGGCCGTGGGTGGGGTGGGTTTGGTCACAGTTCTATTGTAGCGGGGATGGGAATTTCGCGCTGGATTTGGGATTTGAGGTTTCCCACCCATTTCACGGGAATTGCAAGAAGCAGGTCTTTTGATTCCGCTGGGCTCCTCATGAACAAGGTTGGTTTAGGGTTGAGGTTTCCCGCCCTTGCGATAGAAAAAATCGCAAGAACGGGGCACGGAACAGTTTTGGCGCAACCGGCGCGGGTTCATTGCTGGCGTAACTTGCGACGGCGAGTCGGGCTGCTCCCGAAGAATGAGAACTGGGAGCGCTTTGAGGTTTTGAAATGTTCAGCGAGTCAGCCTCCGCTTCGCGGAGATAGCAAGTCAGCGGGTTTATTTCTCTGCCCCAATCTCTGCAGCTGTTTTTTGCAGATGTAGTTCGCGACGCGAATCATGATGCTCGACGGTCGATTGGGGGTGGTAAAATCAAGCAGTGCCGGGTCCTACGCGACGTAATCCCGCCAACCCCGCCAGGTCCGGAAGGAAGCAACGGTAACGGGCTAGTACGGGCGCAGTAGGTCACCCGGTACTTTTTTTAGTGGTCAGGGATCAGGGGTCAGGGATCAGAGACCGGCTGGCTCCGTCTGCTCAAGGAGAAGTGCATTGAGCCTTAGTGTTCGTCCTATTGTGGGCCGGCGCGCAAAGATTTCGGCGCTCGGGACCTACGTTCCCCCCGACGTGATTACCAACAAAGACCTGGAAAAGATTGTCGAGACTTCCGACGAGTGGATTCTGACCCGGACGGGGATTCGCGAACGGCACAAGTTGGCAGCCGGCCTGGGCACGAGCGACATGTGCGTGGAGGCGGCGAAGAAGTGCCTGGCCGCGCGGGGGATTGAGGCCGACAAGATTGGCGAGTTCGGGGTCGAGGTGATTATTGTCGGCACGGTTACGCCGGACATGATGTTTCCGTCGACGGCGTGCCTGGTGCAGGACAAGATCGGGGCCAAGGGGGCTTGGGGTTTCGACGTTTCCGCGGGTTGCTCGGGATTTGTTTTCGCGCTGCAGGCGGGCGTGAAGCTGGTGGAAAGCGGGGCGCAGTCGAAGGTGCTGGTGATTGGCGCGGACGCGAATACGCGGATGACGGACTATACCGACCGGACGACGTGCGTTCTGTTTGGCGATGGCGCGGGCGCGGTGCTGGTGGAGCCGGCGGAAGAGGGCGAGATCGGGTTCATCGACTTTCTGCACGAGATCGATGGATCGGGCGGAGTTTCCCTGAACCTGAAGGGCGGGGGCAGCTTGAATCCGCCGACCCACGAGACCATCGACAAGAAGATGCACTACATCTACCAGGACGGCCCGGCCGTGTACAAGTTTGCCGTGCGCAAGATGGCTGAGGCAACCGAGCGCCTGCTGGCGCGCAATGACGTGAAGGGGACGGACCTGGGCTGCTTCATTCCACACCAGGCCAACAAGCGGATTATTACCGCGACGGCGGACCGGCTGGGGATGGACCCGGGACGGGTAATTATCAATATTGAGAAATATGGGAACACGTCGGCGGGGACGATTCCGCTGGCAATGGAGACGGCCGTCGAGCAGGGAAAGCTGAAGAAGGGCGACCTGGTGTTGCTGGCGGCTGCGGGCGCTGGATTTACGGTGGGGGCGGCGCTGTTGAGGTGGGAGATTTAGCGTCCTGCCTCTGAAGTTCGTCGCATTTGTTCGGCGTGGATGCTCGGGGCATGGGTTCCCGAAAAGCAGGTCCTTCGACTCCGCTGAAGTACGCTTCGCTCAGGATGACAGGTTTATTTCTGATAGGAACACTGGAGACAGGCCACTGGCTAGTTAGATGACAGGTTAGAGATTACAGTTAGAGGCTTGCGGGCCGATTCCTTCCGGGATCGGCCCCTCTCATTCTGGCTCACTTATTCGCTGATTTTCACGATGTATTCAGGAAGAATGCCTAGACTGGCGGCTGTCTGGAAGAAGACCCTCATGCCTTCTATGCATTCTTCATCCAATACATAGTGAATATTTGTTGTTAGATAAGTGCGAATGGTTTGTTCGGGGATGGGGAGTTTCTTCGACCATTCTCCTACTAATACGTCGATGTTTTCCAGGCCGTGGATGCGGGATTGGATGAAGTCACTGACAATGCTCTCCTCCCAAGGTCCGCTGCCTGCAATGCCCCAGACTGCGGAGACGAAGGGGAGGCCGGTGATGTTGTGCCACTCGTGGGCCAGGTCGAGATAGACGAGGGGTTCGCCGGTTCGCTCGAAGCGGTTGGCTTGCTCTTCAAGGGCGAGCAGTGCGGGGTCACCGATGAGGATGGCGGCGTCGGCAAGTTCCAGCATGGCGTCGAGATCGGCGGATGCGGGGATGAAGGGGACGTTGGGGTTGCCCCAGTGGTGAAAGAGGATGCGGGTGTAGGCGAGGGTGGTGCGGCTGGCGGTGTCCGCGGCTACGGAACGGAGGGCGGTGAGCGGCCGGCTGGCGCGATGGACGAGGAGCAGGGAGCGGACGCGGTGCTTTGAGGCGATGGTGCAGCCGGGAAGGATGCGCAGGGCGGGGTTATGGGCGAGCGCCGCGATGGGGATGAGGCCAATGTCGGCTTGGCTGCTGGCGAGACGGTCGGCGCATTCGGAGGGCATCATGCGGTCGATCTGATAGCGCTGGGCTAGCTGGGAGTCGAGGGGCGGGTGCTCGAAGTCCCACATGAGGGGCGCGGGGTTAAGGAAGTCGATGGCGGCGATGCGCAGGCGGGTCGACGAACGGGGATAAGAGACTGGATTCACTCCTCCTTAGAGTATCAATGCCGGGCTGGGATGTGGGGGGCGAGGCTGATTGAGGTTCGTGGTTTCCCACCCTTGCGATAGAAAGAAATCGCAAGGATGGGGCACGGGGAATTGTCGGCGAGTGACGGGGTGCCTTGACAGGGGGTTGTTGCGGGGCTAAGGTTGGCGGAAATTCATTAGAAATAGCGAAAAGGTTTCGTGTGACGAAAGCGGAAGGGTGCAGATTTCGGACAGTTGCGGGATTGCGATGACGACATTGCCCCAGGGCGGCGTTGTCGCCGACGCGAGCGCGATGCTGGATGAGGAGCGTCTGGCGTGGCTGGCGCTGGTGCTGTCGCCGGGGCTGGGGCCGAAGCGGATTCTGGATGCGATGGCGCAGGTGGGAGCGGCGAGCGAGATATTTGCGATGCCGCTGACGGGCCTCGAGGCGCTCAGGTTTCCGGCGGCCGCGGCACAGTTCATTTTTGACGGCAAGGCGCGGTTGGCGGCCGAGAGTGAGTGGGGGCGCGTGGCGGCGCAGGGGGCGACCATCGTCACGTTTGGCTGTGCGGAGTACCCGGAGCGGCTGAAGGAGATTTACGATCCGCCGCCGGTGATGTGGGTTCGCGGGCCGGTGAGCTTACTGTCGCGGCCGTCGATTGCGGTGGTGGGGACGCGGCATCCTTCACCGTATGGGTCGGGAATCGCGGAGATGATTTCGCGGGATCTGGCGGTGCGGCGGCTTTTGATTGTCAGTGGCATGGCCAGAGGGATCGACAGCTTTGCGCACCGGGGCGCGCTTGCCGCGAGGATGCCTACGGTTGCGGTTTGGGGCACGGGGATCGACGTGGTCTATCCCAAGGAGAACAAGAAGCTGGCAGAGGAGATTCTGGCATTGGGCGGCGCGATTGTGAGCGAGCTGCCGATGGGAACGTTTCCGGCGCCGCAGAATTTTCCGCGGCGCAATCGCATTCTGAGCGGGCTGAGCGTGGCGGTTCTGGTGGTGGAGGCTTCAGAGAATTCAGGGACGCGGGTGACGGCGCGGTGTGCGGCGGAGCAGAATCGCGATTTGTTTGCGGTACCGGGGAACGTGACGAACAAGGGGTCGTGGACGCCTAACACATTGATTAAACAGGGGGCCAAGCTGACGGCAACCTGGGAGGACGTGTGGGAGGATCTGACCTCGCAGGTGCGGCTGCAATTGGAAGACATGACGCCGAATGAATCCAAAACGGAAACGACGGCATCTCTTCTTCCGGAACCGGGACTGAGGCCGCAAGAGGCGATGGTGCTTGAGGTTCTGCGCTGCGATGCGAGTTTGCAGATCGACGAGGTGCTGGAGGCGCTGGAGACGCAACTGACTTCTTCCGAGGTGTTTACTGCGCTGTTTGAACTGGAGATGGCGGGGCGGATTCGAGGGCTGCCGGGGAAGAATTATGTGCGCACGATGTGAGAAAAGCAGGGAACAGGGATCGGGGAGCAGGGAACAGTTGGCGTTTGGAGTTCTGATTGAAACGGAGGATACTGTTGCCATGGCTACCATGCCCGCACCTGAATTCGACGAGCCCCTTGTAACGGTGGAGGAGTATCTCCACACCAGTTACCGGCCGGACTGCGAATACGTGGATGGACGGATTGAGGGGCGCAACGTGGGCAAGTGGGAACACGCACGAGTGCAGTGGCTGTTGGCGGCCTGGTTTTTCATTCACGAGAAGGAGTGGGGGATTACGGGCAGTACAGAACAGCGGGTTCGCGTGTCTCAGAGCCGGATTCGGGTGCCCGATCTGGTTGTGCTTACCGCCGGCGCTCAACCCGATGTATTGACTGATCCGCCGCTGCTTGTCATTGAAATCCTGTCTCCAGACGACAGCTATTCCGACACCCAGGAGCGTGCGCAGGACTACCGCTCAATGGGAGTGAAAACGGTGTGGATCATCGACCCGAAGACGCGGACCGGTCGTATGTGTTCCGGCATGGAGTTGGTTGAATCCTCCCGTCTGGAAGTGAAGGGGACTTCTTTGTATGTCAATCTCCCGGAGATATTCAGCCAGTTGATCTCTGCCTGAGTATTTTCTGGTGAAGGGGATGGGTCCGCCTGTACCGGCCGCCAACGTCGAGCCGAAGGACAGCGATGAGTCGTAATTTTCGAGCACCAGGTGCGTTGAGATAATTTTTCTTCAGGAAGACTTCTCCTACAAGGCTAAGTCAAGTTTTTTGCGGGGCTTCGGCACCGGGAAGAGGATGTTTGCGTATGTGAAAATGGCGCGAATGGAGCAGGAAATGTTACGAGTGGAGTGGAAACGGGATGGTGTTCCGTGGTAGGGTGCAACATTTGCGGGGTGTTTTTCCGCGGGCGGCTTTCCCGAACTAGGACGAGCGGCTGTGGTCGGCGACCGAATTTGGGATGAACAACAATCAAACGGAAGTGCCCGGCTAAGAGTCAAACAGGCCGGACAGGGTAGAGTAGTTCTGAGTTCAAGGATGGCAATGAGCAAATCACTGGTGATCGTCGAGTCCCCCGCCAAGGCGAAGACGATTGAGAAATATCTGGGCAAGGGCTTTGACGTGCGGGCATCGATTGGGCACATCATGGATCTGCCGAAGAACGACATTGGCGTGGAACTGAAGAACCGGACATTTGAGCCGGAGCTGATTGTGTCTCCGGGCAAGGAAAAGGTCGTTGATCAACTGAAGAAGCTTGGTCTCGCAGCCGATGAAATTTTTCTGGCGCCTGACCCTGACCGCGAAGGCGAGGCGATTGCGTATCACCTGGCGCTGCAACTGGGAACGAGCGCGAAAGAAAGAAAAAAGATTCGCCGGGTGACCTTTAACGAGATCACGAAGAAGGCGGTGCAGGAGGCCTTCAAGCACGCTCGCGACGTGGATCAAAACCTGGTGGACGCGCAACAGACGCGTCGTGTGCTGGACCGGCTGGTGGGCTACCAGATTTCTCCACTGCTTTGGGAAAAGGTGCGGCGCGGCCTTTCGGCCGGACGCGTGCAGACGGTTGCGGTGCGGCTGATTGTGGAACGCGAGCGGGAGATCGGCGCGTTCAATCCGGTTGAATATTGGACGCTGGATGCGTTGCTTCATGCGGAGCGTCAGGCCGACAAGACATTCAAGGCGCGGCTGGTGGGCATTGACGGCGAGCGCATTTCAGTGGGCACGGTGAGCGGACCGGCACTGGCCACGGAGAAGGAAATCAAGGCTGCGCTTGCGGCTCTGGAGCAGGCTAACTGGACGGTTGCTTCGGTAGTGAAGAAGGAGCGCAGGCAGAGTGCGCCGCCTCCGTTCACGACCAGCCAGTTGCAGCAGGACGCATCGCGCAAGCTGGGCTTCAATGTGCGGCGCACGATGGGTGTGGCGCAGCGGCTTTATGAAGGCATCGACCTGGGCGCGGAGGGCACGACCGGCCTGATCACGTACATGAGAACGGACTCGCCGCGCGTTTCCCCGGATGCGATTGCCGGGGCGCGGGAGTGGGTGGGCAAGCAACTGGGCGCGCAGTATCTGCCGGAGACGCCGAATATTTACAAGGGCAAGAAGGACGCGCAGGACGCGCACGAAGCGATTCGTCCGACGGATGCATCGCGGACGCCCGAGTCGATTGCGCGCTACCTGAGCGACGAACAGCAGAAGCTCTACAAGCTGATCTGGCAGCGGTTTGTGGCCTCGCAGATGGCGCCCGCACAGTTGGCGGTGACGCAGGTGAACATTGCCGCCGAGAGCCGGCTGGACAAGCGGACGTACGATTTCCGAGTCAGCGGCACGACGGTCATCTTCGATGGCTATCAGAAGATATACGAGGCATCGAAGGATAAGAAGGACGAGGACGACGAATCGCTGGCAAACAAGCTGCCGAACCTGGACAACGTGAAGGCGCTGGCGTTGGAGAAGCTGGAAAACGAGCAGCACTTTACGGAGCCGGCTCCGCGCTACAACGAAGCTTCGCTGGTGAAGGAACTGGAGGAGCGGGGCATCGGCCGGCCTTCGACTTACGCGTCGATCATCAATACCATCCAGGATCGCGAGTATGTGGTGAAGCACGGAGGATCGCGGGGACGCTTCTATCCCACAGAGATTGGCATGGTGGTTTGCGACCTGCTGGTGGAGAGCTTCCCTTACATCTTCGACATGGCGTATACGGCGAAGCTGGAAGAGGAGCTGGACGATATTGAAGAGGGCAAGGAGAAGTGGACGGTCTTGCTGAACGGCTTTTACGACCACTTCGAAGACGAGCTGAAGGACGCCGGCAAGAAGATGCGCGACATCAAGCGGCTGGAGCAGGTGACGAACGAAAAGTGCGACCTGTGCGGATCTCCTCTGGTTTTGAAGTGGGGCAAATTCGGCACTTTCTTTGCCTGTTCGGCGTATGACAAGAAGGACCCGTCGAGCTGCACGTTTACCAAGGAGAACACGGCGGCGAAGCCGGACATGAATACTCCGGAGGCGCAGGAAGCGGGCGAGACGGAGGAGTATTGCGAGAACTGCGGGCGGGTGATGGTGCTGCGGCGTGGGCCTTTCGGCATGTTCATGAGTTGCCCAGGGTACAGCGAAGATCCGCCTTGCAAGACGATCCGCAAGTTGAGCCAGAAGCAGCAGCAGAAGCCTCCGGTGCCTACAGGCGAAGAGTGCCCGGCGTGCGGCAAGCCGCTGGTGCTGCGGCAGGGACAGTATGGGGAGTTTGTTTCCTGTTCCGGATATCCGAAGTGCAAGTACGTGAAGCAGAACCTGATTGAAGGGATGAAGTGTCCCAAGTGCGGCACGGGAAACCTGGCCGAGCGCAAGGCGCGGCGCGGGAACATCTTCTGGGGTTGCACAAATTATCCCAAGTGCGACTTCACATCGAACTACAAGCCGGTGGCGCAACCGTGCCCGGAGTGCGACAGCCCGTATTTGATCGAAAAGACATTGCGGTCGGGAATCTACCTGGAGTGCCCGAACAAGAAGAAGGGCGCCGAGGATGAGGGCACGCCGAAGAAGGCTGCGAAGAAGAGCGCCGGCAAGGGAGCCGCGAAGGTGGCTGCTGCGGATGCTGGTGGGTCATGCACCTATTCGAAGCGGATTGGGGATGCGCCGCCTCCGCCGGCTCCGCCTACGGCTGAGACGCACGGGCCGGTGCTGGAGAAGAAGAGCGGGAGGAAGGAACTGCAGCCGGCGTAAGGGCCGAGCAAAAGAGTTGGCGTGAAAGACATCATTCTGCTCGGCGGTCCGAATGGGGCGGGGAAGACTACGGCGGCGCGAGTGCTTCTGCCTCAGTTCTTCGATCTGTACCCATTTCTAAATGCAGACGAAATCGCTCGAAAGATTTCGCCAGAAGACGTGGAGACCGCAGCGTTCGCCGCGGGGCGCCAAATGCTTGCGGAGATGCGAGCGCTTGTGCGAGATGGCCAGAGTTTTGCATTTGAAACGACGTGTTCCGGGCGATCTTATCTTCCGATGCTCAGTGATTGCCGGGCCCATGGGTGGAGGATAACGTTGTATTATTCTTGGCTTCCATCACCCGAGCACTCAATTGCTCGTGTTGCGAAACGCGTGAGCCAAGGCGGCCATTCCATTCCCGCCGATGTAATCTTCCGGCGATTCAAGACGGGGCTTTGGAACATGCAGCACCTGTATTTACCTCTGGCGGATACGGCCGCAACTTACGATAATAGTGGTGAGCGACGGGTATTGATTGCCGATCGGGAAGCTGGTTTTCCGCTCGTGATTCATAACCGGGAGCGCTGGTCACGAATCGAGGAGTTAACCTCATGGAAATGACGTCGCGGCAAATGCTGGAAGCGGTAGATTTGTCATTGGCAGAGGTGACTCGTCGTCTGGAATCCGGCGAACTCGATGGATCGGGGCGGTACTATACCGATGAAGAGCTTGCGGCCGGCGCGGCTACGGGCGTCGCAAGAGAACCTGCCAAGCGGGCGAAAGCGGATGCAGCTTAAGACGTATTTGAACCCGTCAATCATCAGATATTACACAAATTTGAATGCCGATCGCTGCCGCTGCTCCGGTGCCGCTTGATATGATCCGGACGCAAGGAGCGTGGCAATGCCTCGAGAGCACGACCCGTACGATTCAGTTGCTTACCAAAGCCTCCCTAACCCAGACACACATCCCGATCGCCTGGCGGCGATGGCGATTCTGCATGGGCTGGCGCCCGCGCCGGTGGGGCAATGCCG
>Ga0302278_10004684_pt1 | contig 14005 bp, 7 predicted proteins | sample III_Bog_N3_2_FD_194543 | JGI IMG/M metagenome (GOLD analysis project Ga0302278, IMG submission 194543) | Peat permafrost microbial communities from Stordalen Mire near Abisko, Sweden - III_Bog_N3_2 | ecosystem: Environmental > Terrestrial > Soil > Wetlands > Peat | place: Sweden: Abisko... | reverse complement strand
GGCGGGGACAACTGCATGTTCCTCCCTGGTCCGGCCGGTAAAAGTTGCAGTGGCAAACATGCCCAGCTTGAGGAAGCCGGGGTTCCGGACCTCCATGCGCACCTTGGCGGTGCGGATGGTGGGATCGAGAACGGGGCCGATGTCGCTGATGCGGCCGCTGAGCGGGCGGTCGGGCCAGGCATTGAGCACGATGCGCGCTTCCTGCCCGAGTTGCAGCCTGGGGATGTCGTTCTCAAACACATCGCAGACAATCCACACCGTGGACAGGTCGGCGATGGTGAAGGCGGTTGCCGAGCCGGAAAGGCTGACGCCCGCGGCCGATGCGTTGGTCACGTTCTGCGCCACGATGACGCCGGAGATGGGCGCATACACGTTCACGATACTGCTGGGATGGTTCTTATCCACGCCAAGTGTTTTCAACTGCTCTTCCGCGGCGGTGAGGTCGGCCTTGGCGTCCTTCTCCGTATCCTCGGCTTGCTCCAGTGCGGCTTGGGAAACGGCGCCGTGCTTGAACAGATCCCCTGTGCGGCTATAGGCCTTGTTGGACATTTGTTCGTCGTTCCGGGCCTTGATGTAGGTGTCGAAGGCGTTGGTGATGTCGGGGCTCTGCACCTTGAGCAGCAATTGGCCCTTCTTCACGTTGTCGTCGAGGCGGGTCTTGATATCGACCACGCGGCCATTGGCCAGCGAAATCACCGGGATCTCGCGTGAAATGTCAGGAAAGACCGCGCCGGTGGCGCTCAGCTCGGAGGGCGCATCGAATTTCCCGGCGGTGGCCAGTGCAAACTTAGCGGCGTCCTTGCTGTCGATGGTGATCAGGTTCATGTCGGCGACCTGGATCACCTTGGCCGGTGGCGGCGCGCCATCGCCCTGGTCTTTGCTCTTGCAGCCGGAGAGAGCCAGGCCCAGCGAAGTTGTCAGCACAAGAGCCAGCGAAGCCATGGGAAGTTTTCTAAGGAAGGAATTCGAAATCATTGGATTACCTCGCGACCCACAGCAAGATTCAGTTGTCCGGCGGCCGTCAGATACGAGCCGATCAGTTGCATGTAAGCCAGTTGCACGGTGCGATAGTCGCTCTGGGCGTTGAAAAAGTCCATCAGCGAGGCGCCTCCGTGCTGGTAGGCGTAAGTGACCGCTTCTCTCACATGCACTGCCTGGGCCAAATATTTATTCTTGTACGGCCGCAGCAGAATCAGGTCGCTGTTGACCTGCGCATAGGATGAATCCACATCGCCAAAGACCTGCGCGCGCGTGGCCTCCGACACCTGCAGGTTGCGGCCAATATCCAGTTGCGTGCGCTGCTTCTCGCCCTGGTTGCGATCGAAGATGCGCAGCGGGACACTGACATTGGCGCCGACCGTGTAGCGGCCAAACGGATTGTTGAACGCGGGATTGTATGAATACCAGGTGCCGAACGTGGGATCGGCCGATCCATTGGCGTTGGCTAGCTTATGGTTCGTATCCGCCTGCTGTACCGCTTCCAGCGCCGCTTTCAGATCGGGCCGGTTCTCCAGGCCAATCTGCCGGAAAGTCTCCAGCGGCTCCAACTGGTCAGCGAAATCGAACGGCCCTTGCACGTCGAACTGGTCCACGGGAGTTTTGTCGTCCAGCAGTTGCAACAACTGGATTTTCGCGGTGCGCAGATTGACCTCGGCGGTCTGCAGGTCCGACTCGTATTGCACCCGCAGAAGCTCAATCCGGTCTAGATCGATCTGGGCAAGATCGCCGTCTTTGTAGCGCGCCTGGCTGATCGCGATGATGTGGTCGTAGTAGTCCAGTTCCTCCCGGGTCAGGCTCAACACGGCCTTGGCCTCAAGCGTCTGGATAAAGAGCGATCTCAAGTCAAAAAGAAGATTTCGCTCCAGGTCCAGGTGCTGCGCAGTTGCGATCTCTGTGCCTTGTTGCGCACTCTGCAGGCGCAGTTCCCGCTTGTGCTCGCGCTCGTGAAGGTAACTGATGCTGGGCACAAGCTGTGCGCCGGTGAGCGGCAGCCAGTGCGAGCCGTAAGGATAGGTGGTGTGCGGCGCAATCTGAATGCCGTCCGTGGACAGGCCGATCGTCGGATTGGGGCGCAGGAAGGCCGTGATCTGTTCCGCTTTGGTCTCCTGCACGCTGATTTCATCTGCCTGCAGGGTGGGATTGGCGGTTTCGAACTTTGCCTTCACCTGATCCCAGGTGAGGCTTTGCTGCGCCGGGACCGGAGCCGGCGTAAGAATCAGCAGCGCGGCCACTACGGGAGCAAACAGGAAAGGGAACCAATGCTTCATACACAGCCTTGCGCCGTGGTCTGCACGGCGGATACAGGAGAAGAAATACGGCTAAAGATGAAGGAAAAACGAGGGCGCGCGATCAGGCAGATGGCGGAGGCCGGATCTGAATGGGCGCCAGGGCAGGATGGTCCACCAGCGGGGCGGGGAGATTGGCCGGCGCGGAAAAGCGCGGTATGCCAAAGGAAATCCCGGCAAAAACCGGCGGAGGAAGCGCAGTCACTGCGGGGAAGAAAGAGTGCGGTCCTGAACCCACATGGTCGCGGCGCTGGGAGCTGTCAACAACGGCGGGATACTGAGCGGTCTGCAGGTCGTCGGTAACCGAGATGACCGGGAACAGGATCAGAATGAGAATGGCAAGGGCAACAAACTGCATCTGCCCATTCGCGCCAGTGCGCGAGGCAAGTCGCCGCCACACGCAAAACATCAGCGAGGCCGTCAGAATCCATCCGAGATTGAGGACCAACTCCATGCTCAGTGCCGATTCCAAATCGGAGTGTATTCCAAACAAAAATATGCCGCTTGTACTATTTGACGCAACTCAGCGTACTAAAGATGAGAAGTTTTGATAACTTTGATGAACATTCGGCAACGGGGAGCGAAGGGCGCATGACGGCCGAAATCCTTATGACTGAACGCTCAAAGCTGATTGCGCCTTGCGGGTTTGACCATTTCAAGGAATCCCCTTTATGATGAGCAGGTTGGCTTTTCAAGTCCGGCGATCAGCCGAGGCAGAGTCAATGTGGCTTGAAGACGAGCCGCACAATCCAAGATTGCCTGTTCGTTCAATGGTAGGACAGCTGCCTCTGGAGCAGCATATCGGGGTTCGAATCCCTGACAGGCAACCAAATCAAATCAACAATTTGCGCTACAATGCCGCGAGAGATCGCGGACATATTCCTGCGCGGCGATGCGCTTGGTTGCTGTGTCCAGTGCGCATCGAGCCGGCGGGATTCAGTACTGGTTATTTTCCCTCGCGCAGCAGCGCGGAAGCCGCCCACAAAATCGGGGCTTGGCCGTGGAAATCTCCGGTCCGCCGCTTGCGCTCAAGATAATATTCCAGGTCATTCTGTTTTCCCGTGCCTTCGCAGACGCTTGTCACATCGTTGTTCTGGTCGATGTAGCCGGTGACCGCAATCCAGCCCTTGCGCGCGGCAGGCCCGTACGTGCCGGCGTCCAGCCAGCCGTTCCTGACCCCGGTAATCATGGCATATGTGAACATGGCGGAGCTGGAACTCTCCGGCCACGCTTCTTCATGATCGATCAACTGGCGCCACATGCCGTCCTTGCCCTGGTACTTGAGCAGCGCAGCCATCATGGTCTTGTAGCCCAGCATAATGCGCGCCCGCTGCGGATGGTTCGCCGGCAGTTCACGCAGCATCTCCGCCATACCCGCGGCCACCCATCCGTCTCCGCGCCCCCAGAAGAACGGCACATCCGGCGCATGGTAGAAGAGCCCGTTCGGTTGCTGCAGCTTGTCCAGGTACGAGGCCATCTCCACGGCATCGCGGTCCAGGTATTTCTTGTCCCCGGTAGCGCGATAGGCCTCCAACTGCAGGATGGTCAGCATGAACATATCGTCGATCCAGTAGCGCGTCTCGCCCGAGAGCCCGTCCGGCTGCGGGTTCTCCCATTGCCGGTCAGCCCAGGATTTTCCATAGGCCAGAAACTTCGGGTCCTTGGTCTGAATCCCGATTTCCAGCGGAATAATGCCGAAGATTGAATCGTCCACGTGATGACGGACCGGAATCCATGCAGCCTCAGCTCCGCCCGGCATCAGCGGCACGAACTTTTCCACCAATTGCGTGCGCAGGGCGTCGTCATGGGTCAATTGCGCAAAGGTCAGCGCTCCATACCAGGCGCACGCATCCGGATAGCCCAGCGTGTTCAAGGCATTCTGCTGGTGCGGCGTCGTGACAAAATGCTCGGCAAGGCGCTTGCCGACTTCCTGCGGTGACCTTCCCGCGGGCCAGTGGCTGAAATAATCCTGCTGGGCAACAAGAGCAGCCGAGCCAATTGTCAGCAACGCAACCACCATCAATTTCTGAAAGACTTTCATGTTGTCCATCTCCCTCTTATGCCGCATGAATCAATTGTGTGATTTTATTATTTTCCAGGCCACGCGGGATCGGGCTCGGACGCCATGGTGAAGACCAGATCGCCGCCGGCCATGATCTCAGAGTGCTTGATCCAGTAACGGTGCAGAGGAACGCCGTTGAGCGTGACTGCATGGATGTAAAACTTGCCCGTCGATGCGCCCACGGCGTGGATGTGCAGCAGCTTGCCGGAGCCGACATGGACGATGGCGTCGTCGAACAGAGGCGTGCCGATCTGATAGTCGGGCGTGCCGGGGGAGACAGGATAAAAGCCGAGGGCGCTCAGCACATACCAGGCGGACATTTGCCCGGCGTCGTCGTTGCCTGCCAGGCCATCGAGAGCGTGTCCATCACAGTGCGGACGTGCTGCTGAGTTTTCCACGCTGCGCCGGCATAGTCGTAGAGGTAGGCGATGTGATGGCTGGGCTCATTGCCGTGGTTGTACGAACCGCTGGCGAAGAGACCGTCCAGCTTGGAGATGAAGGCCTGGCGCCCGCCAATGGCCTGGATGAGGCCGGGCACGTCCTGCGGCGCAAAGAAGGTGTACTGGTAGGGCAGGCCCTCGGTGATGTAGTGGTAGGCGACGGTGGGATCGAAGGGCGAGTCCCAGGAGCCATCGGCGTGGCGGCCGCGGGCGAATCCGGTGGTGGGATCGATGACGTTGCGGTAGTACTCGGCGCGCTTGACGAACAGGGCGGCGTCTTCTGTGTGGCCGAGAGCCTGGGCCATGCGGCCTATGACCGCGTCGTCATAGGCATACTCGAGAGTGCGGGAGACCTGCTCGCCTTTGTGGAACGCGTCCAGGACCGGGTCCTCGAGAGGGATGTAGCCGTACTTCAGATAGGACTCCAGCCCGCGGCGTCCCCGGCCATCCACGTAGAGCTCGTGCGTGGCGGGCAGCTCCATGGCGTTCTGCTTCATGAGCCGGTAGGCCTCTTCAGCGTCGAAGCCGCGAATGCCTTTCATGTACGCGTCGACGATGACGGTGAGGGAGTGATCGCCGACCATCTCCGCGGTGTAGTTATTCCACATGGGGAAGTCGGGCAAAAAGCCGCCCTCGCGGCCCTCGGCGATGAGCGAGCGGACCATGTCGCGCTCGCGGTCAGGGTCCAGGATGGTGAGCATGGGATGGACGGCGCGGAAGGTATCCCACATGGAGAAGTCGCCATAGTCGATGAAGCCTTTGGCCACCTCAACCTGGTGGTCGGCGGCAAAGCGGGGATAGGTGCCGTCCACATCGCTATAGGTGCGCGGGAGCAGCAGGGAGTGATAGAGGGCGGTGTAGAAGACGTGCTTCCGATCCGCGGGGGCCTCAATCCTGACCTTGTCGAGGGCAGTGGCCCACTCCGCCTTCGTCTCAGCGGCGATGCGGCTGAAGTCCCAGCCGGGAATCTCGGCCTGGAGATTGCGGCGGGCTTCGTCAAGGCTGGTGAAGGAGCTGCCGATGCGGGCTTCCACCAGGTCGCCGGGCTTGAGGTCGAAAGAGACGTAGGCTCCCGGGGGATTGTCGCCGCCCTGCTGCGTGAGTGAGCCGGGATGCTGGCGGTTGCCAGTGGATAGTTTTCCGGCGTCGTACGTGCCTCCGGCTTTGAAGGGGCGATTGAACTGCACAACGAAGTAGCCGCTGATGCCGGCGGGCTTGCCGGCGCCGGCGTAATACATGCGGCGCACGGGATTGACGACCAGGATTTCATTGCGCCGGGGATCGATCTGGACCGAACCTTCGCCCTTGCCGGAGTTTGACTCAACCAGCATCCAGGCAGGGCCGGAGCGAGTGTAGCGGAAGCGCATGAGGCCGGAGTGCGCGGTTCCGGTCAGCTCGGCGTCGATGCCGTAGTCGGCGAGCGTAACGGCGTAGCGGTACGGAGTCGCCGTCTCAGTCTTGCGGTCGAAAGCTGAGGCGCGGGTGGTTGGATCGAGCTTGAGCGCTCCGCTGAGCGGCATGAGGGTCATGTCGCCGTAGTCCACGCCGCAGGAGCCGGTCATGAAATGGCTGCCGCGAAAGCCGTCGATGCGGGTGTCGGCAAAGTAGTAGGGCGGAACGCATTTCACATTGCCGGGGCGGGTTTCCGGTGACCACGCCGTCATGGCGAAGGGCGGCGTGACGGAGGGATAGGTCTGGCCGCCGTTGCCGGTGCCAATGTACTGGTTGACCCAGTCGATGGGCTGGGTTTGGGCAGCAACGGAGCCAGGAACGAGAGAGAGGCCAATCAGGCAGGCAAAAAATTGGGTGCGCATAAGTGATGTTCAGTGTCGCGCAGGGATGCGAACCTCCGCAAGTGAGGTCGCACGAAAGCTGGCCTTGCACGGAGGAATTTAATGAGCACAGTTCAGAGGGCCGGGCGAACAGGCCGCATAAAGAAAGGGCACAGCCGAAGCCGTGCCCTTTCTACTGCAGAAGCGGCTCTCTAAGCCATCACGCGATGGGTCAGAGGCACGGTCTCTTGCTTGGCGGTCAGGTAGCTGTCAATGGCCGCTGCGGCCTTGCGGCCCTCGGAGATGGCCCAGACCACCAGCGACTGGCCGCGGCGCATATCGCCGGCGGCAAAGATGCCGTCAACCGAGCTCATGTAGCCATCCTTGGTGGCCACATTGCCGCGGTTATCAAGTTCAAGTCCCATCTGCTCGATCATGCCGGAGCGCACCGGGCCCAGGAAGCCCATGGCCAGCAGAACCAGGTCGACATCGAGCGTGAACTCGGAGCCGGCAATTGGCTCAAACTTCGGCGGCGGGCCCACGCGCACCAGGTGCAACTGCTTGACGTTGCCGTTTTCGTCGCCGGTAAAGCGAACGCTGTTCACGCTCCAGTCGCGGATGCCGCCCTCTTCGTGCGAGCTTTCCGTGCGCAACTGCAGCGGCCACTGCGGCCAGGGAGTGGCCGCTGCGCGCTCGCCGGGAGGCTTGGGCATGATCTCGAACTGGTGAACGCTCTTGGCGTGCTGGCGTAGGCTGGTGCCCAGGCAATCCGCTCCGGTATCGCCGCCGCCGATGATGATCACGTTCTTGCCGGCGGCCAGAATCTCGATGGAGGGATCGACAACATCGCCTTCGCAGCGGTGATTTTGCTGGGGCAGGAACTCCATGGCGAAGTGAACGCCCTTCAGCTCGCGGCCGGGAATATTCAGATTGCGCGGCTGCTCGGAACCGCCTGCCAGAAGAATCGCTTCGTAGTGTCCGGTCAGGGATTCGACCGGAATATTCACGCCAACGTGCGCGTTGGTGATAAAGGTGACGCCCTCGGCGCGCATCTGCTCAATGCGGCGGTCGAGAACGTGTTTTTCCAGCTTGAAGTTGGGAATGCCGTAGCGCATGAGGCCGCCGACGCGGTCGTTCTTTTCATACACGGTCACGGAGTGCCCGGCACGGCGCAACTGCTGCGCGGCGGCCAGTCCGGCCGGCCCGCTGCCCACCACGGCCACGCGCTTGCCGGTGCTCTGCTCCGGCGGTTCGGGGTGAATCCATCCCTCTTCCCAGGCGCGCTCGACGATGTTGCGCTCGATGAGCTTGATGGACACGGCCGGCTGATTGATGCCCAGCACGCAGGCCGCCTCGCATGGAGCCGGGCAGATACGTCCGGTGAACTCGGGAAAGTTGTTGGTGGAGTGCAGGCGGCGGACCGCGCTCTCCCAGCGTCCGTTGTAGACCAGGTCGTTCCAGTCGGGAATCAGGTTGTTGACCGGACAGCCGGTGTGGCAGAAAGGCACGCCGCAATCCATGCAGCGCGCGCCCTGCTCGCGCTGTTTCTCTTCCGGGAAAGGTTCATAAATCTCGAACCAATCCTGAAGCCGGTCATTGACCTTGCGGCGGGTGGGCTGTTCGCGTTGAATCTCCAGAAATCCTGTCACCTTACCCATGCTTCACCTCTGCCGTAGCCGCCACCTTGGGCGACGAAGATTTGGGGGACGAATAAGCCGCGCCTGAGTCGGCGTCTGTGCGTGCAATGCCCAGAACGCGCTTGTACTCGTGCGGGAAGACCTTGATGAATTTTGGCTGCGCGCCGGCCCAGTGTTCCAGAATCCAGGCGGCACGCGGGCTGCCGGTCAGGTCGCGGTGGCGCTCCAGCAGGCCGCGCACGCGATCCACATCTTCAGCGGCAACCAATGGCTCCAGGTCCACGCTGGCCTTGTTGCAGCGGCGCGTTTCGAAGTCGCCCTGGTCGTCGTAGACGTAGGCGAATCCGCCGCTCATGCCGGCGGCGAAGTTGCGGCCAGTGGGGCCCAGCACGACGACCGTGCCGTTGGTCATGTACTCGCAGCCGTGGTCGCCCACGCCTTCAACCACCGCTATGGCGCCGGAGTTGCGGACAGCAAAGCGTTCGCCGGCGATGCCGTTGAGGAAGACTTCGCCGCTGGTTGCGCCGTAGAGAACCACGTTGCCCACCAGGATGCTCTCCTCGGGCAGGAAGCTGGAGGTCTTCGGCGGGTAAGCGATGATGCGGCCGCCGGAGAGCCCCTTGCCCAGGTAATCGTTGGAATCGCCTTCCAGTTCGAGAGTGACGCCGTTGGGAACAAAGGCGCCGAAGCTCTGCCCGGCCGATCCATGGAAGCGGAAGTGAATGGTGCCGTCGGGTAATCCCGCCGACCCGTAGCGGCGGGCAATATCGCCGCCCAGCATGGCGCCCACAGTGCGGTGCACGTTGCGGATGGCAAAGCTGCCGGTGACCGGCGTTTTGGATTCCAGAGCCGGCGCGGCCTTGGCAATCAGCGCGTGGTCCAGAGCCGCGGCCAGGCCGTGATCCTGGGCCTGCATGCGGCGGCGGGCCACGCGTGAAGGCAACGTGGGCGCGTAGAGAATTGACGAGAGGTCGATGCCCTTGGCCTTCCAGTGCAGGTCGGCCACGGCGGCGTCGATCTTGTCCACGCGGCCCACCATCTCGTCGACCGTGCGGAAGCCTAGTTTGGCCATGTACTGGCGCATCTGCTCGGCGATAAAGAAGAAGAAGTTGATCACGTGCTCGGGCTGTCCGGTGAAGCGCGCGCGCAGCACCGGGTCCTGGGTGGCAATGCCCACCGCGCAGGTGTTCAGGTGGCATTTGCGCATCATGATGCAGCCCATGGAGATCAGCGGCATGGTGGCAAAGCCGTACTCTTCAGCGCCCAGCAGCGCGGCAATGATTACATCGCGGCCGGTCTGCAGCTTGCCGTCGGTCTGCACCCGGATGCGCGAGCGCAGATCGTTGAGCAGAAGGACCTGTTGCGTTTCCGCCAGGCCCAGTTCCCAGGGCAGCCCGGCGTGCTTGATGGAGCTGAGCGGCGAAGCGCCTGTGCCGCCATTGTCGCCGGAGATGAGCACCACGTCGGCGTGAGCCTTGGAGACGCCCGCGGCCACTGTGCCCACGCCGGCTTCGGCCACCAGCTTGACGGCGATGCGCGCCTGGGGATTGACGTTCTTCAGGTCGTAGATGAGTTGCGCCAGATCTTCAATGGAGTAAATGTCATGGTGCGGCGGCGGCGAGATGAGGCCGACGCCGGCGATGGAGTGGCGCGTCCTGGCGATAATTGCATCCACCTTGTGGCCGGGCAACTGTCCGCCTTCGCCGGGTTTTGCGCCCTGCGCCATTTTGATCTGGAGTTCGTCGGCGTTGACGAGATAGTTTGTGGTGACGCCGAAGCGGCCTGAGGCTACCTGCTTGACGGCCGAGCGCCGCGAGTCGCCGTTGGCGTCGGGCTTGAAGCGCTCTTCGTCCTCGCCGCCCTCGCCGGTGTTGGACATGCCGCCCAGCCGGTTCATGGCAATGGCCAGGGTCTCGTGCGCCTCTTTGCTGATGGACCCGTAGCTCATGGCGCCGGTGGTGAAGCGCTTGACGATCTCCTTGGCCGATTCCACTTCCTCAATGGGGATGGGCTTCTCAGCGTACTTGAGCTTGAGTAGGCCGCGCAGGGTACACAGATGGCGGTTCTGCTCGTCCAGCAGGTCGGTGTACTCCTGGAAGGTGGCCGGATTGTTCTGGCGCACAGCCTGCTGCACCTTGCTGATGGTCAGCGGGTTCAGCAGGTGATACTCGCCGCCTTCGCGATACTGATACTGGCCGCCCACCACCAGGTCGGTCTCCGACTCGGTGAAGGGCTGGTAGGCGTATGCGTGCTTGAGCAGCGCCTCGCGAGCCAGCACGTCCAGTCCCACACCCTCAATGCGAGAAGCGGTGCCGGAGAAGTAGGCGTCAACCAGTGTCTTGTTCAGGCCCACGGCTTCAAACACCTGGGCGCCACGATAGCTTTGCAGGGTGCTGATGCCCATCTTGGAGAAGGTCTTCAGCAGCCCTTTGTTGATGGCCTTGATGAAGTTCTTCTCCGCGTATTCGGCGCTGATATTTTCCGGCAGCAGGCCGCGGCGCTTGAGGTCGTGAATGGTCTCGATGGCCAGGTAGGGGTTGATGGCGCTGGCGCCGTAGCCGATGAGCAGGGCAAAGTGCATCACCTCGCGGGGCTCGCCGCTCTCAATGATGATTCCCACCAGGGTGCGGGTCTTCTCGCGGACCAGGCGATTGTGCACGGCGGCCATGGCCAGCAGGCTGGGAATCGGCGCATAGGTGGCATCGACGCCGCGGTCAGAGAGAATCAGCAGTGTATAGCCGGATTGGACCGCGTGCGCGGCGCGGGCGCTGAGATCATCAAGCGAACGCCTGAGGCCGGCCTCGCCATCCTCGGCGCGGAACAGCGCCGGCAGTGTGGTGGCCAGCAGATCGCCCGAGGAGACGCGGCGCAGCTTTTCCAGGTCCCGATTGGTCAGGATGGGATGCGGCAGCTTCAGGGTGTGGCAGTTTTCCGGCGCTTCGTCCAGAATGTTGCGCTCGGTGCCGATGTAGCTGATCAGCGACATCACCAGCTCTTCGCGGATGGGATCTATGGGCGGGTTGGTGACCTGCGCAAAGAGCTGCTTGAAGTAGCTGAACAAAGACTGCGGGCGGTCGGAGAGACAGGCCAGCGGCACATCCGTTCCCATGGAGCCGATCGGCTCGGCGCCTGTCGCGGCCATCGGCGCCAGCAAGACCTTCAGGTCTTCTTCGCTGTAGCCTGAGGCGCGCTGGCGGCGCAAAAGCGTCTCGGCATTGGATCCGATGATGCGCGAGGGCTCGGGCAGCATGTCCATGGTGACCTGCTGCTGCTGCAGCCACTCGGCATACGGCTGGCGGCTGGCCAACTGCTTCTTGATCTCGGCGTCGGAGATGATGCGCTGTTGGACGGTATCCACCAGGAACATGCGGCCCGGCTGCAGGCGGCCTTTCTTGCGGATGTCTTCCGCCGGCACGTCCAGAACGCCGGCCTCTGAGGCCAGCACCACAAGGTCGTCCTTGGTGACGATATAGCGGCCGGGACGCAGGCCATTGCGGTCCAGCGTGGCGCCGATGACGCGGCCGTCGGTGAAGGCAATGGCGGCCGGTCCGTCCCACGGCTCCATCAGCGAAGCGTGGTACTCGTAGAAGGCGCGCTTCTCCTCGTCCATGTCGGGATTGCCGGGTTGTCCAGCGAACCGGAGTCGCTGCCGTCGGGCGTAATGACCGGAAAGAGCTTGTTGATCTGGCCGTCATACAGCGGGCTCGCCAGCACCGACTGCCGCGCGGTCATCCAGCTCACATTGCCGCGGATGGTGTTGATTTCGCCGTTGTGGGCCACGTAGCGGTAAGGATGCGCCAGCTTCCAACTGGGAAAGGTGTTCGTGGAGAAGCGCTGGTGGACCAGGCAGAGCGCACTGGTGACCAGCGGATTAGCCAGTTCGAAGTAGAACTTTTCAATCTGCGGCGCCAGCATCAGGCCCTTGTAGATGATGGTGCGGCAGGAGAACGAGGGGACGTAGAAGGTCTCCTTGTCCTCGATATCGGAAGCGGCAATCTCGTTTTCGGTGCGGCGGCGGATGCGGTAGAGCAGGCGCTCGAAAGCATCTTCGTCCAGCCCGGCGTGATCGGAACCATGGGGCCGGCTCACGAACATCTGCTCGATATAAGGCTGCGAGGCGCGGGCTTCGCGGCCCACCGCGTCTCCGTTGACCGGCGTGTCGCGCCAGCCGAGTACGGTCAGCCCCTCTTCCTGGGCAATACGCTCAAAAACGCCCTCGCACTGCAGGCGGCTGTGCTTTTCTACGGGCAGAAAGCACATGGCCACGCCATAGGCGCCCGGTTCCGGCAACTGCATGCCCAGTTCGCCGCATTCGCGCAGAAAAAAAGTATGGGGAATCTGGATCAGAATGCCGGCGCCGTCGCCGGTCTCCGGGTCGCATCCGGCCGCGCCGCGATGGGTGAGGTTGATGAGCACCTCAAGGCCCTTGCGGATAATTTCGTGGCTCTTTTCGCCCTTGATGCTGGCAACCAACCCCATGCCGCAGGCATCGTGTTCATTCCGTGGATGATACAGTCCCTGCGGTAGAGGAGTGCTGAGACGACAATTCGATGTATGCATGGCAGCCTTCTCGATGAACGTTTTCTGTGCAGAATGTGGTGCTTTGGCCTGAAAGACACATATGCATAGCGATTCCGGTGGAGAGAAATCGCCTTGGTCCTTCATGAAGATCTGCCTGCGCAGACCTGGCCGCGTGCGGGACTAGACTGAATCTTTAATATAACGAAAAATTGCCGGTCATGGATGAACTTCCTTGCGCGGCGGAGTCAGGATGGGCACGGTGCACCTTGCTGGAATCGCCTGGCGGGCTCCCCTGTACCGCGAAGTGATACATTCTGAGGCTTATACTGGGGTCTACTCAAGTGCTGGAGGAAGCGTACGAGCGACACCATACTTGTCACCGGCGGGGCAGGGTTCATCGGCTCGAATTTCATTCTGAGCTGGATGGAAGCTGTTGGTTCGCCAGTCCTCAACCTTGACCTGCTGACCTATGCGGGCAATCCTGCCAACCTGTCTGCGCTGAATGGAGACCCGCGCTACCAACTCACGCGCGGCGACATCTGCGACGCGGAACTGGTGGGCGCCCTGCTGGCCAAACATCGCCCGCGGGCCATCGTTCACTTTGCGGCGGAGAGCCACGTGGACCGCTCCATTGCTTCCCCAGAGGCGTTCCTCCGGACCAATGTGCAGGGAACCTTTGTCATGCTTGAGCAGGCGAAGATTTACTGGTCGGGGCTCAGCGAAGCCGATCGCAACGCATTCCGCTTCCTGCATGTTTCCACTGACGAGGTTTACGGCTCGCTGGGCAAGGACGATCCGGCCTTCTCCGAAACCACGGCATACGCTCCCAACAGTCCCTATGCGGCGTCGAAGGCGGCTTCAGACCACCTGGCCAGGGCCTATCACCACACCTGGGGCCTGCCCGTTCTGACCACCAACTGCTCCAACAACTACGGGCCGTTTCAGTTTCCTGAAAAGCTGATTCCGCTGATGATTCTCAACGCGCTTGAGGGCAAGCCGCTGCCGGTTTACGGCGACGGAAAAAACGTGCGCGACTGGCTGTTTGTAGACGACCATTGCTCGGCAATTCGCGCCGTGCTGCAGAATGGCCGCATCGGGCAGACCTACAACATCGGCGGCAACAGCGAACGCGCGAATATCGACGTGGTCACAACCATCTGCGACCTGGTGGACGAGATGCGTCCCCGTGCCGGAGCCGGTCCGCGCCGGGAACTGATTACCTATGTGAAAGACCGGCCGGGACACGACCGGCGCTATGCCATCGATGCGTCAAAAATCTCGCGCGAAC